>Ga0209526_10000736_pt1 | contig 21545 bp, 11 predicted proteins | sample JacPinW_OM2H0_M1_FD_188566 | JGI IMG/M metagenome (GOLD analysis project Ga0209526, IMG submission 188566) | Forest soil microbial communities from Algoma, Ontario, Canada - Jack Pine, Ontario site 1_JW_OM2H0_M1 (SPAdes) (version 2) | ecosystem: Environmental > Terrestrial > Soil > Boreal... | reverse complement strand
CGCGCCGCCTTGCTAGCCGGGTCGGCAACCCGCGCCGACGACCGGCCGCCCGCTCGCTGGGCGATCTTCATCCCCTACATCCCGGTGGCGGTGGCTGCCGTCATTGCGGTGCTCAAGAATGTCAGCGGGCCACCGGAAGCGCTCCTGCTGTGGGACCTGATCGTGGTCGTGGCGCTGGTCATCGTCCGCCAGTTCATCGTGATCCTGGACAACCAGACGCTCAACCAGAAGCTGGCATCGCAAAGCGCGGCGTTGCGCGAGAGTGAGGACCATTTCCGCGCCCTGGTGCAGAACTCCGGCGATGCCGTGCTGCTCGCCGATGCCGATGGCGTGGTTCGCTTCGCCAGCAGCTCGATGGACCGGTTCTTCGCCTACACCTCGACCGAGCTCGTGGGCCAACCGTTCAGCGAGCTGCTGCATCCAACCGACCAGCCCGCCTTCGCCGTCGGCCTCAAGAAGGCGCTGACGGCGTCGGCGCTCCCGGTCGTGGTGCACTGCCGGTTCCGGCACAAGCTGGGGAGCTGGACCCACTGCGAGGTGACGATCACGAACCTGCTGCATCAATCCAGTTCGCAGGCGCTGGTTCTGAACATCCGCGACGTGACCGACCGCAAGGACATGGAAGAGCGCCTGGCGCACCTGGCGGCGCATGACCCGGTGACCAGCCTCCCCAACCGGCTCTCGTTCCGCAATCAGTTGGATGAGGCGCTGGAGCGGGCCGTGCCGGGCCGAGGGGTCGCGGTGCTGGCGGTGGACATCGATGACTTCAAGTTGGTCAACGATGCGCTGGGCGAGCGCGCCAGCGACGACCTGCTTGGGATGATCGGCGGCCGCCTGGGCAAACTCATCCCGCCCTCTGACGTGGTGGCCCGGTTGGGCGCCGATGAGTTCGCGGTGCTGATGCAGACCGTTGTTTACGACGAGGACCCGGTCCGCCTGGCCGATCGCATCGTCGAGCACTTCAAGGCACCCTTCAGGGTGCAGGAGCGCGAGATCATCCTGCGCCTCAGCATGGGGATCGCGGCCCAATCGGGGCCCGAGGACACGGCCGAGACCATGATGCGCAACGCGGACATCGCCCTCAATGCGGCGAAGGCCCACGGAAAGGGACGCTACGAGCGGTATGAAGCGCAACAGCATGTCGCGCTCAGCGCTCGGATGGAGCTCGAATCTGACCTCGCCCGCGCACTCGAGCGTCGCCAATTCGTGCTGCACTACCAGCCGGCGGTGCGCCTCCGTGACGGAACCCTCCTCGGATTCGAAGCGCTGGTGCGCTGGAATCATCCGCGGCGGGGGCTGTTGTCGCCGGGCGACTTCATCGGGCTGGCCGACGATACCGGCTTGATCGTGCCGCTCCAGCGCTGGGTTTTGGGGCAAGCCTGCGCAGACGGACGCCATTGGCAGATCCAGTTTCCCGTCGTGCAAGCGCTTCACGTGAGCGTCAACGTCAGCCACCGCGGCCTGGCCGACGCCGACCTGGCGGCGGACGTCGAGCACGCTTGCACGGCCGCCGCCTTCGCTCCCGAGCGGCTGGTCCTCGAGTTGACCCAGGGCGCGACCCTCGAGGGGAAAGACACGCTCGCCCGCCTGCTGCAGTTGCACGAACGCGGCGTGAAGCTGGCGCTGGACGACTTTGGCGCCGGCTCGGCACCACTGACGGCGCTGCGCGATCTGCCCGTCGATATCGTGAAGCTCGACCATTCGTTCGTCGCGCGAATGGCGGCGAGCGCGACGGACGCGACTGTGGCTCGGGCCGTCATCGACCTCGGCAACACCCTTGGGATGATGACGATGGCGGACGGCATCGAGCGGGCCGAGCAGTTCAGCGCGCTGCGGGCCATCGGGTGCGTCGCCGGTCAGGGCTATTACCTCTCTCGGCCGCTGACGGCGGCTGCCGTTGAACGCCTGCTGGCGGAGGGTGACGTCATCGACGCCGGTCTTCGACTGCCGGGCCTCAAGCTGGAGAAGGCCGCCTAGGAAAGCGGTTAACCTTTGGCCGGGGTATGAGCGAAGCCGCCGGTCACAATCCGCTCGCGATCGAATCGGAAACGATGCGCCGGATCGCGTACCAGGTCGTCGACATGCTGATCGCCCGGCTCGAAGATCCGGAACGCGATCCGGTGGTGCGAAGCGCGAGCCGGGACGAGACCGAGCGGCGTCTGGGCGAGTCACCGCCCGAGCACGGTGTCGCCTTCGAGGAGATCATGGCGCGACTTACGACCGATATCCTGCCGCTCACCGCGCGATACGACCATCCGGGATACCTGGCCTTCGTGCCAGGCTTTGGAACCTGGCCCGCCGCCCTCGGCGACTTCATCGCCAGTGCCTGCAACCTCTACGGTGGCTCGTGGAAGGAAGGTGCGGGTCCCAGCCAGGTCGAGCTGACGGTGCTCGATTGGTTCAAGCAATGGATCGGCTACCCGCACAACGCCGCCGGCATCCTGACCAGCGGCGGCTCGGCCGCCAACATGACCGCGCTGGCGTGTGCACGCGAAAGCCTGATCGGGGCGATGGCGGACGACGTGGTTGTTTACTTATCCGACCAGGCGCACGCTTCGCTGGCGCGAGCCGCGCGTATCCTCGGGTTCCGGCCGGACCAGGTTCGCGTGCTGCCCACCGATGAGCAGTTTCGGCTGCGCCCGGACGCGCTCGCCGGAGCCATCGCCGCGGACCGCAAGGCTGGCCGCCGGCCACTGTTCGTGGCAGCGGCGGCCGGGTCGACCAACACCGGCGCGGTCGATCCATTTGCCGAGCTGAGTGCCATCTGTCGCCGTGAGGGCGCCTGGTTGCACGTCGATGCCGCGTACGGTGGATTCACCGCCATCACCGACCGCGGACGTCAGGCGCTAACGGGAATGGCGCTGGCCGATTCGGTCACCCTCGACCCGCACAAGTGGCTCTATCAGCCGTTCGAGTGCGGCTCGCTGCTGGTGAAGGATGGGGCGCAGCTCCGCCGGGCGTTCGAGATCGCGCCCGATTACCTCAAGGATCTCGAGATCGCCAGCCGAGAGGTCAATTTCGCCGACCTGGGCATGCAGCAGACGCGGATGTGCCGCGCGATCAAGGTGTGGATGTCGCTGAAATACTTCGGGGTTGAGAGCTTCCGCCTCGCGATCGATAACGCGATGGACCTCGCACGGCGCGCGGAGGAGCGGATCAAGGCGAGTCACGAGTTCGAACTGCTGAGCCCGGTAACGTTGAGCGTCGTCTGCTTCCGCCGCCGCGTCCCGGATGCAGATGAGGCAACCCACGAGCGCGTCAACCGCGCGCTCTTACAGGGGATCGAGGACGGCGGACAGGCCTGGCTCTCCTCGACTCGCCTTCGGGGTCGATACGCGCTGCGGATGTGCGTGCTCAACCACACCACCGGCGCGCTGCACATCGACCGCGTGCTCGATTGGCTGGCGGCAGCACCGCTCGATGGTCATCTCGCCGCCCCGATCGGTGAGGGATACGATCGCCACCCCGGCATCGCCCGCGGTCGCTCGGCGGACGGTGCGACCCCAGGATCAACATCGATCGACCGGTCCGCCGTCAAGGCGATCCCGCTCTTCGCCTCGCTCAACGACGAGCAGCTTGAGCAGGTCCTGGTATCGGCGCGCGAAGTCTCCATCTCGAGCGGCACCCCGATCGTTGAACGGTGGGACTATGGACGCGATTTCTTCCTTTTGCTGGAGGGCTCCGCAGAGGTGCGCCGGCCCGACGGGCAGTTGGCGACGCTTGGTCCAGGAGATTTCTTCGGCGAGCTGGCTGCGCTCGACTGGGGCGCGAGCTTCGGCTACCCGCGGCTGGCGACCGTGACCGCCGTCGCGCCGGTCCGCCTGCTTGTGATCGGCGCCGAGCCTTTCAACGAGCTGGTCGCGGCGTCACCGACGGTTGCCTCGCAGATCCAGCAGGCGATCCGCCAACGATTGCCAGGGCTCTAGTTGCAACCCGACCGTGTGGAGGTGTTCCGGGAGGTTGTCCGGAACCCGGATCTCCGCCGGCTGGAGCTGGCCTTCAGCGGTTTCAACGCCTCCGAGTGGTCGACGTGGATCGCGATCCTGATCTACGCCTATACCGTCGGCGGCGCGGCAACGGTTGGCGTGCTCGCGATCGTCATGTTGACACCCTCGGCCATCATCGCCCCCATCGCGGCGCAGCTTGGCGACCGCCTGCCCCGCCAGCGGGTGATGGTCCTCGGTTACGGCCTGCAGGCCGCCACCATCGGGGCGACCGGCCTTGCGCTCCTCGTTAATCTCCCCCCGATCCCAATCTACGTCCTCGCCACGCTGGCCGCCATGAGCATGACGTTGACCCGGCCCACGCAGGGCGCGCTGCTGCCCGAACTGGCTCGCAATCCATCGGAGTTGGTGGCCGCCAACGCCGTCTCCGGGACGATCGAAAATCTCAGCATTTTCCTGGGACCAGCCCTGACTGGCGTGCTGCTCCGCTTCGGAAGTCCGGGCATCGTCTGGACGCTGATGGGCGCCGTGATGTTGGTGTCCACGCTCCTGGTCGCGGGTATTCGAGCCCCCACCCTACACGCTCGCCTTTCCACACCGGGGCTCGCTGATCTGCCCTCCCCCGCGGGCGGGGAAGGGACGATCGACAACGATGGTGGACTGCTCGGCAGCTCGCTGGCTGGTGTTCGAGCACTGGGCCGGCTCAAGGGTCCGAGGCTGATCATCGCGCTGATGTTCGCGCTCAGCGTGGAACTCGGAGCCCTCGACGTCCTGCTGGTGGTTCTCTCCTTTGGGCCACTCGGATTGGGCAAGGCGGGTCCCGGCTTTCTGTACGCCGCGATCGGCGTCGGCGGCATCATCGGCCTGGCCATCACCGCCAGCCTCGTCGGCCGCCAGCGCCTCTCGCGCCCGTTCGTCGCCGGCATCGCCGGCTGGGGTCTGGCATTTGCGCTGGTGGGCGTTCTGCCCTCGATCATCCCCGCACTTGTGTTCCTCGCGGTCGCCGGCACCGGTCGCAACGTGATGGACGTGGCGGGCCGCACCCTGTTGCAACGCGCTGTTCCCGACCAGGTGCTGTCGCGCGTGCTCGGCGTGCTCGAAGGTCTCTACCTCATCTCCATGGGGATCGGCGCGGTGCTGACCCCGCTCGTCATCCTCGTCATCGGGGTCCGCGGGACGTTCATCGTGGCCGGTCTCGCGCTGGCTGCCCTGGCCGTGCTATGTGTCAGGCCGCTCAGCATCATCGATCGCAGCGCACCGCAACCAGGCCACGCGCTTGACCGGGCCCGGGCGGTGGCGCTCTTCGCGCCGCTAGATGGCGTCGTGCTGGAACGCCTGGCGGCCGCGTTCCAGCCGCTGAGCCGACCCGCCGGCGATGTGATCATCCACGAAGGCACGCCTGGCGAGCGCTTTTATCTGATCGATGGCGGCGAGGTCTCGGTGCTGAAGAACGGCCTCGAGATCGCGCGGCTCGGCCCGGGGAACTATGTCGGCGAGATCTCCCTGTTGAACCAGGTCCCGACCACGGCCACTGTCGTGGCCCACACGGATGTCGAGTTACTGGCCCTCGATCCAGACATCTTCATCGACGCAATCACCGGGAGTGTCCGCGCCCGCGGGGTGGTGGAGGATGTCATGACGCAGCGGCTGGATCGCTGACCGGGCGCCTGGAATCTCGAGGTCCGGCTTCGCACAGCCAGCAGGCGACCACCTGATCGCCGACATCGAAGAGGGGCGGGGGCGCGTTGCATTTGTCGTAGCGATAGTTGCATCGCGGACCAAACCGGCAGCCACGAGGCCAGCTGAGCGGGCTCGGCACTACGCCTCGGATGGTGGCGAGCTTTTGCGCCTGGCTCATACCAAACTTCGGAATCGACTTGAGCAACCCTTCCGTGTACGGCATCTGGGGTGAGCGGAACAAACGGTGGACTTCGGCCTGCTCGACGATCTGGCCGGCATACATGACGGCGACCTCCTGGCACATCTCCGCCACCACGCCGAGGTCATGCGTGATCAGCAGGACGGACATCTTGAAGCGGCTCTGCAGGTCATTGAGTAGATCGAGAATCTGCGCCTGGATGGTGACGTCCAGCGCGGTGGTCGGCTCATCGGCGATCAGCAGCTTGGGGTGACAGGAGAGGGCCATGGCAATCATCACCCGTTGACGCATGCCGCCGGAGAGCTGGTGCGGGTATTCGTGGACGCGGCGCTCCGGCGAAGGAATGCCGACGAGGTCCAGCATCTCAATCGCCCGCTCCGCGGCTGCCCGGTGCGAAAGCTTCAGGTGCAAGGCGACGGCCTCGGCGATCTGCGCCCCCACGGTATGCACCGGATTGAGCGAAGTCATCGGCTCCTGGAAGATCATGGCGATATCGGCGCCGCGGATGGCTCGCATCTCTTCCGTTTCGAGCTTGACGAGGTCCTTGCCCTCGAAGAAGATGCTGCCTGCGGCAATTTCGCCCGGATGCTCGATCAGCCGCATGATGCTGAGCGCGGTGACGCTTTTGCCGCATCCCGACTCTCCGACCAGGCCCATGATTTGGCCGGGCTGGATCGCGAAGGAGATACCGTCCACCGCTCGGGCCAACCCGGCCCGAGTCCGAAACTGGGTCGTGAGACCCTCGACGCGGAGCAGCGCCGAGCTAGGAGTAGCGGACACGCGGATCGAGGAAGGTGTAGGAGATGTCGACGACCACGTTCGCCGTCACGATCAGCAGCGCGCCAAAGAGCACCGTGCCCATCACGAGCGGAATGTCGAGCGTAAAGATGGCGTCGACCGCTTGCTTGCCGATGCCGGGCCACGCGAATACCGATTCGATCACGACCACGCCGGCGAGGAAATAGCCGAGGTCCATTCCGAGCTGGCTGACGATCACCGTCAGGGCATTGGGGATCGCGTGTTTCTGGATGACCTGACGCTCGGTCAATCCCTTGGCCCACGCGGTGCGCACGTAGTCGCTCTTCAGGATGTCGAGCAGGCTGGCGCGCAGCAGCCGCGCGTAATAGGCGGCGCCACCCAGGCCGAGGGTCAGGGCCGGCAGCAACAGAAATTGCGGAGCTCCGCCGCCATAACCGCCGATCGGGAGGACGGGGAGCAGGACGCCGAACAGAAAGAGCAAGAGCAGGCCCAACCAGAAGGGTGGCGCGGCCAGGGCGACAAAGGTGAACACCATGGTCGCCCGATCCCAGAAGCTGCCCGGCCGGATGGCGGAAAGAATCCCGATCGGCAGGCCGATGATGAGCTCGACGAACACGCCCCCCAGCGCCAGCTCTGCGGTGGCGGGAAACCGCTGCAGAATGGCCGGGAGCACTGGGGTCTGGTACCGGTACGAAAAGCCGAAGTCGAGGTGGAGGACGCGCCACATGTAATCGCCGAACTGCGTCCACAATGGCCGGTCGAGGCCGAGTTGGTGGTGAATGATCTTGATCGCCGCCGGCGACGCATTGGTGCCGGCATACAGACGGGCGGGGTCCCCCGGGACCAGGAAGGCGATGACGAAGGTGATGGCCGCGACGCCGAAGAGCACGAGCACCATCCAGGCGAGCCGCCGAATGATGTAGACGGTCATCGATTCACCAAGCGAGCGAGGGGAGGGTCCGGACGACCCTCCCCGCCACGGTTACGATCGGCGTCGTTAGGGCGAGGCACTGGCCGAGGCGCTCGCTGACGCCGGAGCCAGGCTGGGGGCGCCACCCGTCACCCAGATGCTGGTTGCCACGAACAGCCAGACGGGATGGATCTGGAAGCCGTGAACGCGGGGCGCTGCCACGGCGGTCTGAACCGTCGAGTACATCGGGACCCAGGGGAAATCCTGCGTCACGATGATGTCCTGGAACTGCTGGTACAGCTTGAGGCGCTCGGCGCTGTTGGTATCGCCACGGGCCTGGTCCGCCAGTTTGTCGGCGGCCTGGTCACAGAAGAAGGCGACGTTGCCACCGTTGGCCGTGACGTTGGCTGCCGCGCAGGACAGGATCGGGTCGATAAAGTCGGACGGATCCGGGAAGTCCTGGAACCAACCGTTGTAGCTCAACGCGGTGGCATTTGGTTTGCCCGTGATGTCCAGGAAGGCATTGAAGGCCAGACCTTTCAGGTTCAGGGTGATGCCCACCTGCTGGAAGTCTTGCTGGATGGACGCCGCGAGGCGGTCCGAGTCCGCACTGGCCTTCGCGTACACGAGATCCTGCGCCGGGAAGGGATGGCTGGCGTCATAACCCGCCTGCTTGAGCAGGTCCTTCGCCTTCTGGATGTTCTGGCCGTTGGCGTCCAGGCCAAGCGGGTTGTAGTTGGGCACGTAGCCCGGCATCGCCGGGGCCTGGATGCCGTTGTTGACCACGCCCCGACCGTTCAGGATCTTGATCTGGTTGGCCTTATTGACCGTGTAGTTGAAGGCCTGCCGTACCAGCTTGTTGTCGAAGGGCTTCATGTTGGCGTTCATGGCCAGGTACCAGATATCGACGTTCGGACTCTTCAGGATGCGGTTCTTCCAGCTCGGATTCGCCGACAGCTGGATGTATTGTGCCGACGGAATGGTCACGTCCGGCTGCACGATGTCGATCTGGTTGTTCTGCAGCCGGAGATAGCCGACTTCCGGGGTCACGCCGATCTGGGCATCGAGCTCATCAAGATAGGGTTTGGTCCCGAAGTAATTCGGGTTCTTCTTCAGAACGATCAGCTGGCCGGGCGTCCACTTGTCCAGCACAAAAGGTCCGGTCCCCACAGGCTTGTGGGCGTAATCGCTGCCGGCCGCCGCCACTGCCTCTTTGGGGATGACGAAGCCGAAGGGCATCGCGATGATATTCAGAAACGATTGGTTGGGTGTATCCAGGTCGATCTCGATCGTGCTGGCGTCGATCACCTTGAACCCCGAAACACTGGTGGCCGCGCCGTTGAAGAAGTCCTGAGCGCCGTGGACACTGCCCCAGAACGGCCCGCTGGTCATTGGTCCAGCGGTCTTCGGATCGAGCATCCGTTCCCATGAATACTTGAAGTCGTCGGCGGTCACCGTGCGGCCGTTGCTGAACTTGACTCCCTGGCGGAGTTTGAAGGTATAAGTCTTGCCGTCGGGGCTGACGACCGGCATCGCCGCGGCGATGTCGGGTTGCAGTTGCGTGGTAAAGCCCTTGTAGTCGAGTAGCCCGTTGTAGATCGCGCGCTCGATCAACCAGGAGTCCGTGTCGTAGCCGATGGCTGGATCGAGCGTCTTAAGGTCGTCTTTGAAGCTGGTCAGCAGGGTGCCGCCGGACACCGGTTGCCCCTCCGTGGTGGTTGCGGCATTGCCGCAGGCCGAGAGCACGATCGCGCCGACCCCGAGGACGGCCATCGCCGCGTTGTGCAAGCGTTTCATGAATCCCATCCCTCCTTGCTCGTCGAGTACCCCTAGTGAAACTCCCTCTGGCCGATCTGTAAAGCCCCTAGGTAGGCTCCGCGTCTGGGTCGAGACCGGGCCGCTGCCCCGCCAGCCCGGCACCGCCCGCCACAACGCCGCCGATGACACCCCGAAACAACGCTCGTGCCCGTGGGTCGAGCGCGTCGCGGAGCCCGTCGCCGATCAGATTGAAGGCGAGCACGGTCAGCAGGATCATCAGGCCGGGAAAGATGACCAGCCATGGGGCGAGGAACATGAAGTCCTGCCCGTCGGCGACCATCTTGCCCCAGTCGGCGGTGGGGGCCTGCACCCCGATGCCAATGAAGCTCAGGATCGACTCGGTGCTGATCGAGGTGGCGACGCCGATCGTCCCGTACACGATGATGATCGGAACGAGGTGGGGGAGGATGTGGTGCAGCAGGTTATGTTGCGGACCACCCCCCAGGGCCCGGCCGGCCTCCACGAATTCTCGCTCCTTGAGCGAAAGCACCTGGCCGCGCACGATGCGCGCGACAGCCGTCCAGTAGAAGAGGGCGATGACGGCCACGATGACGAGCACGCTGCCGCGCTCGATGATCGAAATGATGGCGATCGAGAACAGCAGGACGGGGAACGCCATCATGATGTCGGTCAGGCGCATCAAAATGGTTTCGAACCATCCCCGAAGGTAGCCGGCGAGGGCGCCGACCGTCACCCCGACGACCAGCGCCAGGCCGTTGGCGACAAAGCCGATGAAGAGCGAGATCCGAGCGCCCCAGATGATGCGGCTGAGCAGGTCGCGGCCGTTGGGGTCGCTGCCCAGGAGAAACGTGCCGCCCGGCGATAACGGAGCTCCGTTGGCGGGCAGCAGTTCGTAGTAGCCGTGGTTTGGGTCGCGGATCGGCAGGACGGGAGCCAGCAACGCGAGGACGACCAGCAGGAGGATGAAGATGGCGCCCCCGACAGCCAACCGGTCCTCGCGGAACCGGTTCCAGATCGGTGACCACGGGCTGACACGCGGGCCGGCCATGACTCAAGGTAACATTCGGCCCCTGGGCACATCGACTCAGCCGCGAACGCCCTACGCAATACCGCAGCCGGGCGGCGCTCCGCTGCTCCGCGTGCTCAAGCTCAAGAAGTATTTCCCCGTCCGGCGAGGCCTCTTGCAGCGGGTGGTCGGCCACATCAAAGCGGTCGACGACGTCTCGCTGGATCTGCAGCGCGGCGAGACGCTCGGCCTGGTCGGCGAGTCAGGCTGCGGAAAGTCGACTCTCGGGCGGACCGTGCTGAGACTGGTCGAGCCCACCTCGGGACAGATCGAGTTCGAGGGCCTCGAGATCACGAAGCTCCCTCAGCGACGGATGAAGGTGCTGCGCAAGGACATGCAGATGATCTTTCAGGACCCGATCGGTTCGCTCGACCCTCGAATGACGGTGGCCGACATCGTCGGTGAAGGGCTGCTCGTGCACGGGATGCGCCGGCGCTCCGAGCGGGAGGCTACCGCGCGCGAGATGCTCGAGCGCGTCGGACTGCGGCGGGAGCACGCTGACCGGTTCCCTCACGAGTTTTCCGGAGGCCAACGGCAGCGCATCGGCATTGCGCGCGCCCTGGCGCTCTCGCCCAAACTGATCGTCGCCGATGAGCCTGTCTCAGCCCTCGACGTGTCGATCCAGTCGCAGGTCCTGAACTTGCTGGTCGAGCTAAAGCGCGAATTCGGCCTGACCTATATCTTTGTGGCCCACAACCTGGCCGTGGTTGCCTACATCAGCGACCGGATCGCCGTGATGTACCTGGGGAAGGTCGTCGAACTGGCCCCGTCGGCCGAGCTGTACGCGAACCAGTTGCACCCGTACACCAGGACCTTGCTGTCGGCCATTCCCGTGGCCGACCCCGACCATCGACGGGACCGGATCAAGCTGACCGGCGACGTCCCGAGCCCGTTCAACCCGCCCACCGGCTGCCACTTCCGCACGCGATGTCCGCTCGCTCGCAAGAAGGGCACGCAGGATGGGATCTGCGCCGAGGTCGAGCCACCACTTACGGAGACTGGCCGCGGCCATTGGGCCGCCTGCCACTTCGCCGGAGAAGCCTTTTGAGTCTCCCTCCCCCCTTGCGGGGGAGGGTCGGGGTGGGGGGTTGTACCGCAGTGGCCCTGGGCTTTATAGCGGTCGAGGCGCTCGTCCTCAATGCCCGCGTTCGTGATTACGACGAGGGCGTCTACTGGCAATCGATTCGCGCGATGTCGCGGAACGAGCCGTTGTTCCGATCCGTCTTTGCTCCGCAGCCACCTGTGTTCTATGCGACGCTGCTGCCCTTCTATTGGGTTGGGCATTCGCTGGCCAGCCTGCGGCTCGCGACCCTGGTGCTCGGTGTGGTGGGATTGGGTGCGACCTACGCCGTCGGCCGGCTCCTTTCGGGTCACGCGGCCGGCCTGGTCGCCGTCGTCCTGGTCGCGACCAGTCCGCTCTACCTCCATCAATCGGCAATCGTGCAGGCGGATGGACCGGCGGTCGCGATCGGCATGGTGGCGGTGGCCCTGGCGCTGGCCGCCCTACGAGCCGGTGGGCGGCTCCAAGACGCGCTGGCAGTGGGGGCCGGGCTGGCGTTCGCCTTTTCCGTCGGCACCAAGTTGTTGGGCGTCGTCACAGTCGTGCCGCTCGCGCTTGTCTTCCTCGGCGCACAGCGTGGACGCGGCCGGCTGGTGGCTGCCGCCATGGTCGGGGGTCTCGTTGGCCTCGTGATCGTGGCATTGCCGGCGCTGGCGTCGCCGGGCGCGGCATACGACCAACTGGTGCTGAGCCATCTTCGCGCGGGCCAAACCGAAGGGAACCTGGCCGGGAACCTCAACACCCTCTTCCTTCATCGCAACCTTCCCCTGGAACTCCTGGCCGCGGTCGGTGTCGTGGTTGCGGCGCGCTTCCGGGATCGCGCCATCATCATGCCGCTGGCGTGGACGACGGCGTCGGTGCTGGCGGTGCTCTTCTACCATCCACTCTTCCCGCACCACCTCGTGATGCTGTCGCTGACATTCGCGCTGGTGGCAGCGGTCGGCCTGCGGAATCTCTGGGCGCCGCGATTTCGGAGCTGGCTGGTGGCCGCGGCGCTCGTCCTCGCGACGACGACGGCCGGTGGCGTCGTCGCGTTTCGCGACCTGCAGCTGGCCCTGACTCCGGATCTTCACGACGCCGAGATGACGGCGGCGGTGCGGTCCGTCAGCCAGCCTGGTGAGTTCTGGATCAGCGACAACCCCTTTGCGGTCGCTGCCGCGGACCGCGATATCCCGGGGTCGCTGGTCGACGCCTCTGGCCAGCGGACGCGCGCCGGGTTGCTGACCGTCGGCGACCTCGAGGCCGCGCGCGTTCGCTATGACATTCGCTGGGTGCTGGAGGACAGTTTTCGGCTGGAGTCGGTCCCGGGTTTTCACGCCTGGCTCGACGCGCACTACCATGCCGTCCAGCAGCTGGGCGGCCGGGCGGTCATCTACCGAGCCATCGCCTCGAGCTCCTCGAACGTCGCCGCCTGCCCCTCGCGGAATGCGGCATCAAAAGCAGGGGCATCGAGTTGCAACCGGATCACGGCGAGGTCTTCATGACGAACCCGCTCGTCGGCGGGCCGGAGGACGTTATGCGTGGACTCCAGCATGCGGTCGACTGCCCCGAACAGCCGAACCGCTTGCGTCAGTTGGCCTTCACGCAATGCAATCCCGGCCAGGCCCGCGAGGCTGGCGGCGATCTCCGCTCCGGGCCCGGATCGCCAGCGAAGCGAGACACTCTCGTGGAAGCGGGCGGCGGCCGTCGCGAGGTCGCCAGCGTGCAGCGCAACGTGCCCCAGGTTGTGCAGCGACCACCCCATGAGCGGGTCGTCCGCCACTTCTCGACCGGTCGCCAGGGCTTGCTCGAAGGCGGGGGCCCCGCGAGCGGGATCGCCCGCGCAGCGTTCGATTTCGCCGAGATGGATGAGGGCATTCGCAACCGACCACGGGTAGCCGAAATCGGGCTGCCTGCGGATGGTCAGCGCGTCCTCGACGAATGCGCGGCCACGAGCGTAGTCGCCGTCGATGCACGCGAGCTGGCTGAGGCCCAGGAGCGGGTAAGTGATCAGCGTCAGTTCGCCGAGCGGCCTGAGCAGCGCCAGGCTCTCGGTGTACCTACCGCGGGCAGCGTCATAAGCGCCGTGACGGAACTCGGTGTCACCCATGAGACTGAGCAGCTGGCCGACTCCCCATGGGAGACCTACCTCTTCGAAGAGGGCGCGAGACTCGCTCATCGCACGCCTTGCTGAGTCGAGATCGGGGAGCGCGAATCGCACCAGCATCATCAGCACGTACGCCAGCTCGCCTTTCAAACCGAGTGCGCGAAGCAACGGGACCGCTTCCTCCGCAAGCGGTACAGCCGCCGGATCACCCTGCATGGCCGCGAGGAGCGATGCGGCCAGGAGGGCACGGGCCCGCGGGAGCGTCTGCACGGCCGCGTCGCTCCTGGCAAGGGCCGCAGTCACGATCTGCCGCAATTCACCAACCCGGCCGCGGGCTGCTCCGGGACCCATCGTCACGGCGAGCATTGAAGCGGCCAGGAGAAGTTGTTGATCGTTGCTGTTCGGCTCCGCCTCGATCCATTCGAGCGCAGCGCGCCAGTTCTCGTACTCGATCCCGAAATGTCGTCCGATCTGGCGTCGTTGGATCGAGCCCTCCGAGTTGGCTGCCACAGCGGCGGGCGACGAGCCAGTCCAAAACGGCAGGTCCATCCCGTACTGGAAGAAATGCTCGAAGTGTCGCTTGCGAAGGGTGGGTGCCTCCCCCGAGTCGACAAGCTTCTCGCGGGCGTATTCACGGATGGTCTCGAGCATTCCGTACCGTGCCGCTCCTCCGCGGTCCAGCATCATGACAAGCGATTTGTCGATGAGGTGCGCGAGAAGCTCGAGGATGGCGTCCGGCTCGATGCCCTCCCCGGCGCAGATGGCCTCGGCCGCCTCGAGGCTCCATCCGCCAACAAAAATGGAGAGTCGACGAAGGAGGAGACGCTCGGTATCAGTGAGGAGGTCGTAGCTCCAGTCGATCATCGCGCGCAGGGTCTGCTGGCGTGCGAGGACGGTTCGACTGCCGCCGGTTAACAACCGGAATCGGTCGTCGAGGCGCTTGGCGACCTGCGCGACCGAGAGGACCCTGACTCGGGCCGCCGCGAGCTCGAGGGCGAGCGGTACGCCGTCGAGGCGACGGCAGATCCGAATGACGTCGGCGGCATTCTCGTTCGTAAGGGCGAACGCCGGCTGATACGACGTGCACCGATCGATGAACAGGCTGACCGCCTCGTACGCGCGAAGCTCATCGAGCGGCGGGACGGTGTCACTGTCGGGCACGCTCAGCGCCGGCACGGGCATCAAGGCCTCCCCCGGAACGTTCAAGCCCTCGCGACTCGTGGCAAGGATGGTCAGGAGCGGGCAGGACCGGAGCAGACCGTCGGCGAGGTCGGCGCATGCGGCGATGAGGTGCTCGCAGTTGTCAAGGAGCAGTAACAGCCGGCGCTTGCGGAGCGCCGCGCTGATCGTCTCGACGAGGGGGCGGCCGGGCTGTTCGCCAATGTGCACGGCCGCGGCGACCGCTGTCCCCACCGCGGCAGGATCGGTGACGGGCGCGAGCTCGACCAGCCACACCCCATCGGGATAGCGGTCGAGGACATCGGCCGCGAGGTGGAGGGCGAGCCGGGTCTTTCCGCTGCCGCCGGGGCCGGTCAGCGTCAGCAGCCTGGTCGTCTTGAGGAGATCGGCAGCTTTGGCCAGTTCACGCTGCCTTCCGATGAATGTCGTCGTCTGCGTCGGCAGGCTGTTTGGCGTCGCATCAAGACTTCGCAGCGGCGGAAAAGTGTCGGGCAAGCCGTCGATCACGAGCTGAAAGAGACGCTGCGGCCGCACCAGATCCTTGAATCGATGCTCGCCCAGCTCTCGAAGCGTGAGCCCGGGCGAGAGCCCATCGCGGACGAGCGACTCGGTCGTATCCGAGACCAGGACCTGGCCGCCGTGGCCTGCCGCGGCGATGCGGGCGGCGCGAGAGATCTCGAAACCGACATAGTCGACGCCACTGGCGACGCTGGCAGGCCGCACCTCGCCGGTGTGGATACCCATCCGTACCCGCACCGCCGCCTGGTAAGGCCAGTCGGTTGCACTCAGACCGCGCTGCATCTCCGCCGCGGCGGCCAGCGCCGCGCTCGGACTGGTGAAGATGACAAAGAAGGCATCGCCCTCACTGCGGACCTCGTACCCACCGTGGCCGGTCATCGCGTCGCGAATGATCTGGGTGTGACGCTCGAGGACGGCTTCCCACTTGTCGGTGCCGAGCGTCCGGACGCCGTCGCTCGACCCCTCGATGTCGGTGAACAGCATGGTGACGGTACCCGCCGGCGCTGCGACGCGGGTCGCGGTCACGAGCCCCCACCCTGTCCTCCCCCAGAGGGGGAAGGGGATTTGTCCGCAAGGGGGGAGGGGGATTTCGGAGAGTTCTGACGTAAGCGAGCGAGGTCGGCCCGACGAACCATCTCGTCGGCGGGGGGAAGCACGCTGTGCGTTGACGCGAGCAGGCTGTCGACCTCTCCGAATACACGAGCGGCTTCATCGAGCGCACCCGTACGCAGCGCGACCCCGGCCATACCGGCGAGCCCGGCTGCGACGTCCCCGCTCGACCCCGAACGCTGTCGAAGCTCGAGGCTCTCCTGGAACCGTGAGGCCGCCGCACCGAGGTCACCGGACTGCATCGCCACGTGCCCGAGGTTGTGGAGCGCCCACGCCACGATCATGTCGTCGCCCAGCCCACGGCCGGTAGCGAGCGCTTCCTCGAACAACGGTGCGCCGCGCGCGGGATCACCCTCGCACCGGTCAACCTCGCCGAGACTGATGGTCGCCATCGCGGTCTGCCACGGGTTGTCGACGTCGGCCCGCTTGCGGATCGCCAATGCCTCTTCGACGAGGGCGCGCGCCCGAGCGTAGTCGCCGTCGATGCACGCGAGCCGACCGAGGCTCAGGAGCGGAAGGCTGCTCAGCGGGACATGGCCATGTTTCCTGAACAGGGCCAGGGCTTCGGTGTGGCCCGAGCGCGCGGCGTCATAATCTCCGCGCGCCAGGGCCGCATCGGCCATGTTGAAGAGCAGCATTCCGAGTCCCCAATGGTCACCGAGCTCTTCAAGGATCGCGCGAGACTCGCGCATAGCGCGCCCCGACACCTCCACATCGGAAAACGTCGCTCGCGCCAACATGATCAGCGCGAAAGCCAGCTCGGGCTTGTTTCCGAGCGCCCGAAACAACCGGACGGCCTCCTCGGCAAAAGGGCCAACGACCTGATAATCCCCCTGCATGGTCGCGAGCGTCGCGGTTGCAACGAGAGCACGAGCGCGGCCAAACGTGTGAGCTTTGGGATCGCTGTGCGCGAGTGCGGCAGCCAGGATCTGCCGTAGCTCACCGACACGACCCCTGGCCGAAGCCGGGCCGATCATTGAACCGGCAAAGAGCAGCGCCCGGTCGGTACTGTCTGGTTCCGACTCGATCCAGTCGAGCGCCGCACGGAAGTTTTCATAGTCAATTCCGTACTCGAGCGGGGAGGTGCTGCCGGCGTCGGTCCACAGAGGCTTGTCAACGACGGAGTGAAAGAAATGCTCGAAGTGTCGCCGGCGAAGCGTGGGGACCTCGCCGGAGTCGACCAGCTTCTCGCGGGAGTACTCGCGGATCGTCTCCAGCATCCCGTACCGAGCGGTTCCACCGCGGTCCTGCATCACAACGAGCGACTTATCGACGAGGTGCGCGAGGAGCTCGAGGGTTTCCTCGCGGTCGATTCCCTCGCCGCTGCAGATGGCCTCCGCCGCCTCGAGGGTCCAGCCTCGAACAAAAATGGAAAGGCGCCGAAGGAGCATCCGCTCCGGTTCAGTCAGGAGGTCATAGCTCCAGTCGATGAGCGCACGCAGCGTCTGCTGTCGGGCGACGACGGTTCGACTGCCGCCGGTCAGGAGCCGGAATCGATCGTCGAGCCGCTTGGCGACCTGGGCGACCGAGAGAACCCTGACTCGAGCAGCCGCGAGCTCGAGTGCCAGAGGTACGCCGTCCAGGCGGCGGCACACGCGAACAACGTCGGCCGCGTTTTCCTCCGTGAGCGCGAACGTCGGCTGAGAGGCGGAGCAGCGGTCGGCGAACAGACCGATCGCCTCGTACTCACGTAGTTGGTCCAATGGCGGGAGTGTTTCGCCGGCGGGCACGCGAAGGGATGGCACCGGCATGAGCGCCTCCCCGGGAACATTCAGACCCTCGCGGCTGGTGGCGAGAATCGTCAGGTGGGGACAGGAGCGGAGCAAAGCATCGGCGAGCTCGGCGCAGGCGGCGATCAGGTGCTCGCAGTTGTCCAGCACGAGTAACAGATGGCGGTTCCGGAGCGCCGCGCTGATGGTGTCGGTCACCGGCTGTCCCGGCCGCTCGCCGATGCGGACGGAGGCAGCGACGGTGGGGCCCACGGCGCCGGGATCGGACACCGCTGCCAGCTCGACCAGCCACACACCATCGGGATATCGGTCGAGGAGATCGGCGGCGAGCTGAAGGGCAAGACGCGTCTTTCCACTACCGCCGGGTCCGGTTAGCGTCAGCAGCCGGCTTGTCTTCAGGAGCTCAGCGGCCTGGGCGAGCTCGTGCGTTCGTCCGACAAAGGTCGTCGTCTGCGTTGGAAGATTGTTTGGCGTCGCATCAAGGCTCCGCAGCGGGGGGAAGTGGTCGGGCAGCCCATCGATCAGCAGCTGGTAGAGGCGCTGCGGCCGCACCAGATCCTTGAACCGATGGGCGCCGAGCTCGCGCAACGCGAGGCCGGAGCCAAGCTCGTCGCGGACCAGCGACTCCGTGGTGTCGGAGACAAGGACCTGCCCACCGTGGCCCGCCGCCGCGATGCGCGCGGCCCGAGTGATCTCGAAGCCGGCATAGTCCGCGCCGGATGCGGCGTTGGTCGCCCGCACCTCGCCCGTGTGTAGGCCCATCCGGACCCGCATAGGCGCCTCCTCGGGCCACTCCGTTTCGGCCAGACGCCGCTGCATCATGGCCGCCGCCGCCACCGCCGCGCCCGGACTCGTGAAGACCGCAAAGAAGGAGTCGCCCTCAGTCCGGACCTCGAACCCGCCATAGCGGGCCAACGCTTCTCTGATGATCTTGTCGTGATGCTCGAGCAGTGATATCCACCGATCGGCCCCGAGCGTGCGGACCGCGCTACTCGAGCCTTCGATGTCGGTGAACAGCATGGTGAGGGTTCCGGTCGGCGCTTCGGCAGTTAGCGTCCCCACCCGGACCCCCCACCCCGACCCTCCCCCGCAAGGCTGGAGGGGGATTTCTGGCCGAGGGCCTCCGTGGCAAGCGGAGTGGGGGATTTCTGGCTCGCAAAGGTGATTGCCGCGTCGACGGTCAGGCTGCGGCCTTCCGCCAGAAGCCGCGCGAATTCGTCCTCGCCCAGCTGCGATTTCACCCGCACCGCCGATTGGTCGTAGTCATCGCGCTCGAATGGCGGGATCGGCGCACCGATCTCTTCGCGCAGCCTGTGCGAGGCGCCAAAAAGGATGGCGGCCCGTTCCGCGGCACCTTCCTCACTGGCGACCATGGCGAGCGCGTGCAGGCAGGCCACGATCCCGAACTTCTCGCGTGGGTCCAACGTTCTGAGGCTTTCCTCGACGAGGGCGATCGCTACCAGTAGTTCACCCACTTGCCGCGCCACGGTGGCCAGCTCGCACAGGGCGAGACCGGCGCTGAGGGTGTCGTTGAACTCTCTGGCGACCGCGAGGCTCTCCTCGAACAGCGCCTTGGCCCTCGGGAAGTCTCCGGCGGCGCGGGCCGCCTGGCCGAGCAGATAGACGGTCAGCCCCAGATCCACCCGGTCTTTCGCTTCCCGGACCAGTCCCAGGCTCTCGTCGAGCAGCGACGTGGCCGGCGTGTAGTGACCCTGGCAGAGTTCGACCTCGCCCATGAGGCGCAACGCGATCGAAACTCGCCGCATATCGCCGACCTCTCGAAAATTGAGCAGCGCTTGTTCGAGCAGTCCCATGGCTTCCGGATATTCCCCTCGGCGTAGCGCGATCACCCCGAGGTACACATAGGAGAGACCGAGCCCATCCGTGTCGCCGGTCTGCCGCAAGTAGCGAACGCTTTCCTGTTCGAGGCGGGCGGCGCTTGGATAGTCGTCCTGATTGAGCGCGACCGCCCCGAGGGTCTGGAGTGCGAATCCCATTCCCCATCCGTCTTCGCCGGCCGTATAGAGGTTGAGGCTTTCTTCGCCGCGGATCTGGGCCTGGGTGTACGCGCCCTGGTAAATGGCGAGGTAGCTGGCCCAGGCGAGTGCCCTGGCGCGCAGGGTCGCGGGAACCGCCTCTTTCGGAGCCAGCCCCCGCTCGAGCAAACCGCGCCCCTCGGTAAAGCGCCCCCGCGCTCGCCAGTAGAGCCCGAGACCGGCCGCGATTCGCAGCGCCGCCGTAGCGTCGTTATTGGCCAGGCAACTGTCGAACGCCGCTCGAAAGTTCGCGATCTCCCTGTCGATGAGATCGAACCAATCCAGCTGCGCCGGGCCGTGCATCTCGCGCTCTGCCTCCTCGGCCAGCGTCAGGAAGCGCGTCCGATGCCGGGTCTGCAGCTCGCCCTCCTCCTGCGCGCTGCGCGCCCGCTCGACGGCGTACTCGCGAATGGTCTCGAGCAGCCGGTAGCGCGATGCGGCCTCGTCGTAGACGACCAACGACTTCGATACCAAGGTCCCGAGCAGGTCGAGCGCGTCTGCCGCGTCGAGCGGGTTCCAGGCGCAGATCTCTTCGGCCAGTTCGAGGCTGAAGCCGCCGGCGAAGACCGAGACCCGTCGCAGCAAGATGCGTTCCGGCTCCGCCAGCAGTTCGTGGCTCCAGTCGATGGCGGCTCGCAGCGTCTGCTGGCGGGGGAGGGCGGTTCGCCCGCCGCCGGTCAGGAGACGGAAGCGATCATCCAGGCGGGTAATCATCTGGGGGAGCGACAGCAAACTCAGTCGCTTGGCGGCAAGTTCGATCGCGAGGGGGATGCCGTCCAGTCGCTGGCAGACCTGTACGACCTGCGAGGCATTCTCTTTCGTTAGCTGGAACGATGGCGACGCCGCGGTCGCGCGGTCGACGAATAGCGCCACCGCCGCGGACTCGGCGACCTGCTCCAGCGCCGGGAGTCGCTCAGGATCCGGGACAGGTAGTGTCGGTACCCGCCACGGGGTCTCGCCCGGCACACCGAGCTCCTCGCGGCTGGTCGCGATGATCTTGAGCGTCGGACAGGCGGCGAGCAAGGATTGCGCGAGCCGTGCGCTCGGCTGCACGAGGTGCTCGCAGTTGTCGAGAACGATCAGCGCGGACTTCGATGCGAAGTAATCGATCAACGCATCGATATCGCTTCGGCCGGCCTGCTCGCGGACGTCGATCGCCGTCATCAGCGTCGGTGCGACGAGGGCCGGGTCGGAGACGGCACCAAGCTCAGCAAGCCAGACATACCCAAAGTCTTCCAGCGCTTCGCTCGCAAGCTCGATGGCCAAGCGTGTCTTTCCAATTCCCCCGGTTCCGAGCAGCGTGATGAGCCGGCCCCGCGCGAGCAGCCCTTTCAGCTCGGCCAATTCCGCGGTCCGGCCGAGGAAGGTGGTCAGCTGCAGCGGCAGATTGTTCTTTCGAACGTCGAGCGTCTTGAGCGGGGGAAACTCGGTCGGCAGCCCGTCGATCTCCAGTTGGTAGAGGTGCTCGGGACGGGGAAGGTCCTTCAACCGGTGCTCGCCGAGGTCGCGGATGCTCACGCCCGCGGGAAGCGCCGTTACGACCAGGGTGTAGACGCTGTCCGAAATCACGACCTGACCGCCATGGCCGCACGCGGCGATTCGTGCTGCGCGGTGCACATCGAGCCCCACGTAATCGTCACCGACCCGCCGGGCTTCGCCAGTGTGCAGACCCATCCGGACACGCACGGTTTTGCCGCCAGTCCAGTCGTGACCAGCCAGTGCGTGCTGGGCCGTTACTACCGCCTGGGTGGCGTCGGCGGCACTGGCGAAGACGACGAAGAAGGAGTCGCCTTCGGTGCCCAGCTCGATGCCGTTGTTCTCTGCGATCGCGCCGCGCATCAGCCGGCGCTGATCGTGCAGAACGCCGGCCCAGTCGTCCCCGAGTTCCTGGAGCAGGCGGGTGGAACCCTCAATGTCCGTGAAAAGGAAGGTGACGGTCCCAGTCGGGCGTTCCGGCGTGGTGGCCATGGTTGCCTAAAGCCGGAAGGA
>Ga0209526_10000735_pt1 | contig 21551 bp, 13 predicted proteins | sample JacPinW_OM2H0_M1_FD_188566 | JGI IMG/M metagenome (GOLD analysis project Ga0209526, IMG submission 188566) | Forest soil microbial communities from Algoma, Ontario, Canada - Jack Pine, Ontario site 1_JW_OM2H0_M1 (SPAdes) (version 2) | ecosystem: Environmental > Terrestrial > Soil > Boreal... | reverse complement strand
AGAGGTGTAGCAATGCGCCTAGGCAAACAGAATCCCAGGGTTCACCCTGGGAGCATCAATATGGCGACTGCTCGTGTGTGAGCTGACAAACGAGCCGTCGACAGGGCCTCTGCCTCGGATAGGCAATGGGATGGACCCTGCTCGGTGCAAGGTGGGTCGGAATTACCTGCGGAGAGAGTCAATAGACGTTCGTCAGTTTCAACCTGGCGGATCAAGTGATTCCTGCCGCTTCAGAACGTCGAATGTTTCGATCGAACGGAGTGAATCCAGTGAGCCAATTGCCTCTCACGCTGGCTATCAGCGATTACGACCACGTCGCTGATCTCATCAATGGACGCGTGGTCGTCCAGGGAATCGATCTGACGTGTTTGAATCTGCAGATCGAGGAAACCCACTTCCGTTCCCTCACCTATCGGGAGTTTGACGTTTCCGAGCTTTCCTTTGCGAAATACGCATCTCTGATCTCGCAAGGTGATGAGTCGCTCACGGCCATACCTGTGTTTCCGTTGCGGATGGCGCGGCACTCCTCGATCTATGTTCGCCGGGATGGACCGGTGCACGAACCGGCCGATTTAACGGGACGCCAGGTGGGGCTGCCAGAGTGGGCACAGACTGCCGCGGTATACTCCCGCGGTTTTCTGGTCCACCAGTACGGTTTGGACCTCGCTTCGATCGAGTGGCGGCAGGCGGGAGTAAATCAGCCCGGTAGAACTGAAAAGGTCAAGTTGAAGCTCCCGGCTGGGGTCAAGCTGACACCGATGCCCGACAAGAGCTTAGGCGAGATGCTTGTTTCGGGAGAAATCGATGCCGCGTTTACGGCTCACCCTCCAACTTGCTTTCTGAATGGCCATCCAAACATCATGCGACTTTTCGAGGATTTCATGGAGGTGGAGAAGCGCTACATCCAGGAGACCGGCATATTCCCCATAATGCACGTCGTCGCCATCCGGAAAGAGCTTGTGAATCGGAATCCGTGGATCGCGATGAATTTGTTCACCGCCTTTGAGGAGGCGAAAAACCGCAGCCTGGAGCGTGCGTTGTTTGTCGGCTCGCGCTTCCCGATTCCGTGGTGCTATGAGCATGCACGGCTTGCGCAAGAGTTGCTGGGTAACGATTTCTGGCCGTATGGCATTGAAGCGAATCGCACTACGCTTGATGCGTTTCTCAGCTATGCTCATGAGCAGGGCGTCTGCCACCGGCTTCTGGAAGCAAAAGAGCTGTTCGCACAGCAAGTGCAAAAGCGATTCCGCGTTTAAGTGCCACAAGGCCCCCGCGCGTATCTAAGAGACTGCAGGAGCTTCCCGAGTGCGCTGGGCCTCGGGCAGCCTCCCGAGCAGATATGTCGCGCCCGCGCAGCACAGCAAGGGTATCGCGGCGTAAATGAAAAGCAGCGAAGCCGGCTGGTTCCAGGAGATCAGAACACCTCCGAGCACCGGGCCAAGAATCGAACCAACCCGCCCCACCCCGAAGGCCCAGCCAGCCCCCGTTGATCGGACATAGGTCGGATAGATACTCCCGGCTACGGCGTTCAGCCCCACCTGCCCGCCGAGCATGCCAATTCCGGTCAGGAACACGGCTGTCATCAGGAGAGCATCGGATATGTGCGCTGAACCGATCAATACGATAAGCGGAGCGGCGGTGGCGAAGGCGATAGCGATTGTGATGATTCCCCGCTTGTCGAGGAGCCACCCTATGACCAGGCTGCCGATAGCTCCTCCTGCCTGAAGCAGGGCCCCGGATATCACCGCATGGGAAAGCGACATTCCTCCACCCACGAGAACGGTAGGCAGCCAATTTGTCAAAAAGGTGTGCCCGAGGAGACTCGCTACGAAAGCAAACCAAAGGATCGAGGTCATCAATGCTCGGTCTTCGGTGAACAGATGCTTTACGGGAAGGCCACTCCGATTTTCCTCGCGAAGAACGAATTGCGCGCTGGAGTCGAAGGTTCGATCGGGTACGAGCTTAACGAGAATCGCCGTGACCCGATCTCTCCGGCCCGTCTTAAGCGCGAGGAAGCGGACCGATTCTGGCAGCGAGAAAATCAGAATGATGCTTAAAAAGATCGGGACGATTCCACCGATATAGAACACGACCGGCCAGCCGAATATCGGAATGAACTTTGCCGCGATGAATCCGCCTGCCGTTGAACCGATGTTATACCCGATGAACAGTACACTGATTGTCGTCGCACGGATCCGGGAAGGAGCATATTCCGCGGCCAGTGCAATGGCGCTCGGGATGGAAGCCCCGAGGCCGACACCGGCAATAAACCGGAGAACCAACAGTTCGTTGAGCGAGGCGCTATACGCTGCGCCGAGCGTAAATGCGCCGAATAACAAACCGCCGCCGATAATGACTTTCTTCCGACCGAATTGGTCCGCCAGATTGCTGAGCAAGGTCGCGCCCAGCATGTAACCGAACAAGCCAAACCCGAAGACGGGTCCAAAATAAGCCTTGTTGACATGCCATGCTTTGATAATGGCCGGCGCAGCAAACGGGAGTACTTGCATGTCGTACCCCTCCACAAGCATGATCGCGCACGTCCACATGATGACCGTCATCTGGAACCGGCCGACCTTGCGATTCTCGATCAGACTTGCTACATCAACCGTCTGGTTCGCCTGTGACATTTGCGCCTCATTCGACCGCGACGATTTCCCTGCAAGCTAACGCTACTCCCGTGTTACGACTACGAAGCCACTGATCGCTTGTCCAGGAAGTACTGCCATCGTTTCTGTATGCTATGCGGGGTCCACGATTGCTTGAGGCAGCGCGCGACGTCGTCCGGGGTCATGGGCTGGACTGCTGTCCCGGTCCCCTCGGCCAGCAGTTGCTGCTGTGCGTTCTCTTCGAGCTGCAAAGCCGCGATGAATGCCTCCTCGAGCGAATTACCGACGATAGCCGCGCCATGCATCTTCATGAGGACCGCACGACGACTGCCAAGTGCGCGGGCAAGACCGTCGCCCAGTTCCCGGGTGTTGATGTGCCCTACGCTATCGAATACGGGGACACCGTCGGCGAAAATGGCGCCGTGCATGTGGACCGGAAGAATCGGCTTCCTCGTGATGGAGAACACAACCGAATACGTGGGATGCGTGTGGAGAACCGCCATGACATCCGATCGCGCTCGGTAGATGCCGGTGTGAATTTCTGTCTCGTCAGGTTGCCGGCGTTTTCCATCGAGCTGCTTCGAATCGAAGTCCACAGTCACGACGTCCTCCGCCGTAATGATCTCACGGCTAACATCAGCCGGCCCGACCAAGACCCTGTTCATTCCGGGAATTCGCATACTGACGTGTCCGGATGAACCGACAATTCCTTCAATAACGAGCATGCGTGTCGCCACGGCAATTTTTTCCTTCATTTTGACTATGTCAGCCTCGAGTGTCGTTGCCGAGAGCGGCCTCTGCTCAGAAGGCTCGGATTGTTGTGTTCCGGCGATTACTGGGTTTGAAACCAGCGCCGCCGCACCGATGGCCGCGCTCCTCAGAAAATCCCGACGATCAACGGGTGCTTGCTTGGATTTCGCCATGGTGAAAGACCTCTCTCTCGCATGCATGCGTATAGGGGACATGCATTCTAGATTTTCCTGCTGACCGGTAACATACATCCGACTCCCTCGGCTTGCAATTGTCCAGCCCGCCTTCCGCGCAAACTTCGTGAGAGCCTCCTTTTCAATTTAGAGCCGACCCCACTGTGGCTAAGACTCCGGCACCGGTCGAAGAGTTACTCTCAGATGCCCCGCCGGTTGCGACAGCCGCAGCTGCCAGGACCCTCCGGGACAGAACCGTCGCGCGGCGTGTTCGTACAGCATGCGGAGAGTAGGATTGGTAAGATTCCTTCCGAGCGCGCCCTTTTTACAATGCGTCCTGTAGACCTGATCTGCTTGCACTTTACACCTGTTCCATGCTCGTACTCCATCGCGGGGCCTGGCTACACAAAGCGCTTGAAAAGGACGGTAGCGTTTTTTCGCTCCATCGCTTCGAGCCTCCTACCTGCAAACTGCGGAGACTCCCGACAATTGATCACTTGCTGGGCTATCTCTTCTTTCATCACGTAGGGCCAATCACTTCCATAAAAGATGTGCGAAGGATCGGCAAGTTCGGTCAGAGCAGAAATAGTGACGCGCCCGCCGGCGGTTGCCACATCGTAGTAAAACTGCTTCAGGTAGGGGGCGTACCCAGCTGGAACGCGCTCCAAAAACGATGGCTTCTGGCTATCCTCACCTTGGAGGACCTTCAGTCGCTCCGCAACATAAGGCAGAGTGCCACCCGCGTGGGCGAGTATCCATTTGATATTCGGATAACGCGGGACGATGTCGTTGTAAATCAGATTTACCGCCACGCGCGTGGTTTCGAATGTGTATTCGATCAAAGACGGCCCGAGCTTGAGCGGCAGGGCATAGGTAGGCCTCGCCGGGTGAATGAACACCACGGCGGAGCGCCTGCTCATCTCGGCATATACTTCTCGGAATGCGGAATCGCCCATATACACGCCGTTTTGGGTCGATAGCAAGGCAATGCCATCGGCGTGGAGAGAGTCAAGAGCGTATTCCATTTGCTTCAAAGCGCCATCGATGTCCGGCAGGGGCACAATGGCATAGAAACCGATCTTCTTGGGCGAGTTGGAGGACAACTTAGCCATCGCGTCATTCGTCGCCTGAGTCAGATAACGAGCATTCTCATCGTTTCCGTGGTGAATTCCCGAAGAAGAAAAGGGCAGCAGGACGACACAATCCATGCCCAACTCCCCAGCCACCTCAAGAATCGACTCCGGCGTAAATACCTTCGTCTTCAGCTGTGAATTCTCGACGATGCCTGACCGCTCGAGCGCTTTCAAGTATTCAGGAAGAATTGCGTGCTGGTGAACATCGATGCGCTGCCCAGTCTTTATCTTCGCAAGGCTGTCTGAGCCTTCTGAGACGGACTCGTATCGCAACGGGTCTGCTGTCGCCGAAGCTGCTTCCACCGTCATCGGCCACCCACCCGGTCCGAGAAATGGAAGCACCGTCGCGTAGCCGCCGGTCACCACAGCAACAGACTTTAACAACTCGCGCCGTCCCATCCGCGCGTTTTTCTTCTTCTTTGATTTGCCTGGGTGCATAAGCCCGACCTCTCTCGCTCCCGGTTCGCGCCTACCACGTGCCGATTCGTCCTCTATTCTTTTTCTTCCACACCAAGGTGAGTTGTTCTCGAAACGTCTTTTCAATACGCAACCGAGCGGGAGCTAACGTCGCGGAGTGTCGCTCTCGAAGAGCTATTTGCTCCCAACACGTTAGCGTCATCGAAGCTCTAAACCAGATTTGCGAGATCGGACCGCGATTCGTCCGCCGAGGAAAAGCGATCCCGCCCTCAGTAACCCAAACCCGTTAAGGGTGGGTGATCTGCGGACGCCAGGACTGGCATTCGTTCCAGTGGCAGGCGTTCATCGGAATGCGGCTGCTCGAACGTCCTGCGGATGGCATAAGTTGTCGTGCGCTCCGCAGGTGTGCGGCCAATTGTTCGAATCATGGCGCGAAACTCTCCCGGAGAAACGTACTCGCCAAAATTTGCACCTGCAGCCTTTGAGATGCTCTCCTCCATTAAAGTGCCGCTGAAATCGTTTGCTCCCGCTTCCAGGCAAGCCAAGGAAGCCTCAAAACCAAGTTTCACCCAAGAGACTTGGATAATCGGAATATAACGATTCAAGAGTATGCGTCCGAGCGCATGCACGATTAGATCTTCGCGGAGGGAACTTCCCGGACGGGCCCTCCCGGTATGGAAAAGCCTTGTTCGCGAATGGATGAATCCCAACGGCACAAATTCGGTGAACCCACCCGTGTCCTTCTGTATGTCGCGGAGCAGAAGCATGTGCCTCACCCAGTGCTCCGGATTTTCCGTATGGCCGTACATCATGGTGGATGTGGAAGGAATACCCAGCTCATGTGCGGCCCGAATCACATCGACCCATTGGCGCACCTTTAGTTTATTGGGACTTAAGGACTTGCGTACGTCATCATCGAGAATTTCGGCGGCCGTCCCTGGAATACTATCCAAACCAGCATCTTTCAACATGCGCAGATACGCAGGCAGACTCATTCGTGTCTTTTCAACGCCGTAGGTGATTTCCATCGGTGAGTAAGCATGCAGATGCAGTTTCGGCAGACGCGACTTGATGGCGCGAAGAAGATCGGCGTAATAGCTCCCGTTGAGGTCGCGAGGCAGCCCCCCTTGGATGCATATCTCGGTCGCACCGCGCTCGACGGCCTCGATAGACTTGGCGACCAGCGATTCTGTCGAATGGAAGTAGGCTTCCGGCGAATTCGGACCACGACTGAATCCGCAGAAGGCGCAGCCAACGAAGCAAACGTTTGTGAAGTTTAGGTTTCTATTCACAACGTAGGTAATACGATCCCCAACCGCGCATCGACGAAGTTCGTCCGCGACTTTTACGACCCCTATAAGGTCGACCCCGTCAACCGCGCTCAGTGCCAGGCCGTCCTGGAAATCGAGGTCTTCGCCCGCGAGAGCTTTCTCGAGGATGCGTGCAACATTCATACTTGCAGCGTTGACGGCTTGCTCCCACAGGAAATCTCCCGCCAGCGAGGCTCCATTGCTTTCAGCATCTGTCACACTCCCGTGGGACATAATCGTCTTCGCCTTGAACCCTATGCAAGTGCGACTGTAAGCGTGCGTGGGCGAACCCGGGTGCGAGGAAAATTCGGGGTAGATCGCCAGCCGCTCGCGCAATCTGAACCCGGGGGCCGGAACGGCAGCGGGTGTCCGATGCGAATCCTTGGTCAACGGCCTGGCGTAGACCGCATCCGCCCTCCGGGACTACTCTGAACGGTTCAGTCCGGTTTTGTCAATGGCGAGCTCCATCACTGTCCATCACTGCCGCAAGGTATTCGAGTCCGCGATCGAACCATAGGCCTCTCAGCAACCAGGTGCACGGAGAAGCTTCGCTTAGGCGCGAAACACTCTTTCGTGTGGGGCAATTGCTTTCCTGGACAGGCCGGATTCAGGGAATGCCTAAGGCGTAGCGGTTTGGTATAACTGAGGCTGTTGTGCCCCATCGTCACGGCTCCCACCCTAGTTTCGGTCCGAGCGGTCGGAATTGGTGCAACCTGTGACTCTAGACCGGAGTCGACACTTTGTCCCAGCCCCGAATCGAAGAGGGGTCGAGGCCGCCAACCGAACGCTAGCTACATGATTTCCTCCGCCGCCGCAGCTCTGCTGTTGCGAACTCATCGATGACCCACTGTACGGGCAAGCGCACAAGCTCATCCTCACGACCCAAAAAGTTTACGACGACACCGTAGTCTCTGGCTCCTTCCGAAGTGATGTAACCTTCGATAACGTCTTGGCGAACGCGTTCCGGATCCCTGCTAAAAGGGTCGCCAAAGCCACCGCCGCCCGGGGTGTTTAGTTGAACAATCACATTCGGCTGGAGGTCTACCTGTTGTTTTGGGTTGTGCCGAATTCCGTTCCCTTCAATGACTTCGCCAACGGCACCCGGCTTACCGCCGAGCACCCCGAGGGCAGGGTACTTCGTACGGTCCACAATACAACTCACGCTCCAGCACCCCGAAGCTGCATTGGTGAACTCGGTCAACTGGCCCAATCCTCCACGACAAGCACCCGCCCCACCCGAGTCCGGACGTAATGCCCGGCGTCGCATCATCAGGGGCGTCAGGCTCTCGATGACTTCGGCTGGCACCCCGGCGACACCACTTGGAAAACCTGTGGCGCTCAAGCCGTCCTTATTTGGACGCGCACCCATGCCGCCTACCTGGAAGAGCGTGAAGGTGAACGGAGGTTCCTGGCCACGCCACACGCTGAGCCAAATCGGATCGGCGCTCGCAGCTATTAAGCGACCAGGAAGGGCCTCGGCAAGAGCTGCGAAAATAGCGCTCGGAATGAAGTGACCCACCGCTTGGCGACTCGCCACTGGTGCCGGGTCCAATGCGTTCAGAATACTTCCAGATTCTGCGATGACCCGCACTGGGCGGAAGCTTCCTTCGTTATGGGGAACCTCGGGGTACACGGCTGCCTTGATCGCGAAGCTGGCATAGGCGTGGGTGTAATTGAACACTACATTGATTCCACGTTTGCTCTGGCGGGATGAGCCAGAAAAATCCAAGACAATTTCGTCTCCTGACACGCGCAAACAACAATGGATGACGATGGGCTCTTCAAAGCCGTCGCTCCATGTTTCACTGCGATATTCTCCGTCCGGCAACTCCCGAATGTGGGCGCGAACGGTCGCTTCCGACCGCCGAATGATTTCTTCGGCGACGGAATCAAGGCTGTCCAGGCCGAATTCAGACATCATCTCTAACAGCGCACGCCCTCCTGCATCATTACACGCCGTCTGTGCGTAAAGGTCGCCCAGCACCTCGTCGGGCTGGCGCACATTCGCCCGCACGATCTGCAACAGGATCTCGTTCGGAACGCCGCCGTCAAACAGCTTCATGATAGGAATGCGCAGGCCTTCTTCAAACACCTCCCTTGCTTCTGCCGACAGAATACGACCGCCAATATCTGCGCTGTGACATGTATTGGCGAACAACGCAACCATGCGAGAACCCTTGAATATCGGTGTGGTTACGGTAATGTCGTTGATCTGGCCCGCCGTCATCCACGGATCATTGGTAATCAGAACATCGCCGGGGACCAGCGTCTCGGGCGGGTAGGCTGCAAAGAAGTGTCGCATGGAGGTTGCCATCGCGTTGATGTGGCCCGGTGTCCCGGTCACAGACTGTGCGATCATCCGTCCCTGCCTGTCAAACACTCCACAAGCTAGATCCTGGCTTTCGCGGACAATAGTGCTGAAAGCAGTTCTCGTAAGGACATTCTGCTGCTCATTGGCTACTGAGAGGAGCCGGTTCCAAATGAGCTCTAGCTTCACCGAATCGAGCAACGTTTCATGCATCCGTGAGCTCCACGATCACATTGAGGTGCTCGTCCACACGGGCCTTTCCTCCGCACCCGACCACCAGAGTAGACTCGCGTTCCTCGACAATCGCCGGACCACTGAAACGAGTGCCCGGGGTCAGTGCGTAGCGATCAAAAACAGGAGTTTCCACATAGTGCCTACGCTCCGGGAAATAGGCCGGACGCGAGCCCTTGACCGCCCTATCCTGGCTCGAATCTGGGACTCGTTCGTGAAAGTTCACCTGTGGAGGCGGTCCGCTGACAACCACACGCCAGTTAACCACCTCGAGCGGTACGTTCGGACCTCTGCGCGCATACAGCGATTGGTAAATATCCTCGAAGCTAGCCACCAGCTGCGGGATTCTCGTTCTGTCCAGGGTGTCTTCCGGTAAGGGAACCGAGACCTCATGCCCCTGGCCAACATAGCGCATGTCGGCAGTGCGCTGACAATCGATGGCCGAGACTGCCACGCCAGAGTTTTCGAGCAAGGCTCGGCCTTCCCAAGCCATTTCGTTTAGGAGCGTATTGGCGAAATCCCAATCGAGGGTGTCTAACTTGCTGTAAGCACTGCGCACGAAGTCGAACGCCAGAGGGGCTACCAGAAGTCCGAACGTAGATCCCACACCAGCTCCCATGGGCGAAATAAGAGTCGGAACATGCAGAATCTTCGCGACGTGATAACCGTGCACAGGACCCGCACCGCCAAAAGCAAACAGAGGGACTCCTCGAGGGTTCTTGCCGCGCTCGGCAAGGTGTACTCGCGCGGCGTTCGCCATGTTTTCATTCACAATCTGATGGATACCCGCCGCGGCCTGCTCTATGGTCAGATTGAGAGTCCCGGCCAGGCGAGAAAGTGCATGGCGGGCATCCTCTAAATCGAGCGGCATTCTCCCACCTAGGAAATAATCTGGATTGAGGTACCCCAGCACTAAGTCAGCGTCGGTCACCGTTGGTTCTTTGCCGCCGCGTCCGTAGCAGGCCGGGCCAGGATCGGCACCGGCACTGTCAGGTCCGACTTTCAGCAGGCCAAGCGCGTCGAGGTGAGCGATACTCCCGCCGCCGGCTCCGATTTCAATCATGTCGATCACCGAGATTTTGATCGGTAGACCACTTCCTCGAGTGAATCGATATACGCGATCCACCTCAAACTCGTGGGCCTGTAGTGGGTGTCCATTTTTCACCGCACAAAGCTTGGCCGTCGTACCTCCCATATCAAACGAGAGAAGATCCTGATAACCGGCGCGAGTGCCGACGTGGGCCGCCGCGAGCGCTCCCGCAGCTGGACCGGATTCCAGTAAACGAATAGGGAAGCGAACTACAGTCTCAGGAGTTGCGATGCCCCCGCCGGAAAGCATGGTGAAAAAGCAGCCGGTAAAGCCGAGGCGGGCCAATCTCTGGCGAAGATTGGCCAAGTAATTCGCTACGAGTTCCTGCACATACACGTTGGCGACCGTCGTGCTTGTGCGTGGGAACTCGCGAATCTCGGCCACCACATCTGAGCTCAGCGAGACTCGAATCTCCGGAGCTACCTCGGCGATGACCTCAGCGGTCTCCTTCTCATGAGAAGGATTGCGATAGCTGTTCAAATAGCATACGGCAATGGCCTTGACGCCCTTGTCGCGTAGCTCCGCTACGAGGCGCCGGACGTAACCCCGATCCAAAGACTGGAATACCTGTCCATCCGCCTGCATTCTCTCGGGCACGTCGAAGCGGAGATGGCGCGGAACAAGGGGTTTGGGAAGCTCCAGATTGAGATCGTATAGGTCATAGCGTTGTTCCCGGCCAATCTCGAGTGCGTCGCGGAAGCCAGCTGTGGTAAGCAAGGCCGTAACTGCGCCTTTCCGCTCGATCAGAGCATTGGCCACTAAGGTTGTCGCATGGATGATCTCCTCCGGTCCTCCGTGGGCCACGCCTCCATCCTCGAAGGCATACCGCAAGACTGTTTCCACGGACAAGCTTGGATCACGGAAAGTTGTCAGTGTCTTATGAATGACAGCACTCCCATCTTTTTTCAGTACAAGCAGATCCGTAAACGTACCACCGATGTCCACACCCACTCTAACCATGCACACCACCATACGAAACGCGGAATTTGATTCCTTTTGGCCCGGCAATTCTACAAGGGGGCAGCCGGTCGACTCAAGGTCACGAATCGAGCCGCCCAGATGTATTCGTAAGAATTGTTTAATGCCTGAAAGACGCTTGTTGTCCACTCTGCTTGCAATATTGCTGAACCACGATGATTCCCTTTTGCCTCTCTTCCTTTGACTCCCCCGTCGCGGTCGGCTCCGGGAAAAGGGTGAGCCCGGGCTACCTGTCGAGCATTTACGCGTAACCGTACGGAGGATGTGGGAAATAGGCGTAAAATGAACGTAGACCGCTTCCTGTTGGGATCTTCGCATGGATGAGCACGCAACGCGCGAGTCGGTGAGCCTGCTGACTCTGGAGTTTCTTAGCTGGATCTCAATTCGTCCCCGGAGCTATCTAGAGACCATGGAAGCCTGGCGGAGCACCTGCCCGAGGAATTCCGTGTGGGAGGATGCGCTGATCGACGGTCTCATCCAGATCGAGAGCGGAGGCGCAATGAATCGATCCAAGGTAATTCTTACCCTGCGGGGCAGAGCCGTGCTCGAACGAAGATCACCGTCGCAAAATGGCTAAGATCCCGACACGATCCAGCAACAGTTGTGGCCATGGAATTTGAATCATTGCCAGGAAATATCGACGCTGTCATTACGCCATTCCCAGCCCATATTGTCGTCCGTAAAGATGAGGCGACGCCCGAGTCGCGCGTTCAGAGAATCAGAGCTTTCCATGCCCAGAGGTATCCAGGTCTCCTTCACAGAGTCGGCAAGCGCTGTATATGCTCTGAGTATACGATTCGCCTTCGAATTGGCGGGGGCGAAAACCAGAACGCCGTCGATCTTGTATTCGCGGAGAACTGTCATCCAGAGTTCCTTGTTCACGACGATGGGCGAATCACTAACGGCGAGAAAATTCATCACCCGCAAGCCGTAGGGGAACACGTGCAGCCCGGTTGCTACTGCATCGTCTGACCAAGTCGTATTGTAGTAGTACACGCCTCCTCGGTTCAGGTGCTCACGCATAAGTTTCAGGTACTCGACCGAAAGAAGACCCGAGCTGTGGTCTCGCCAGTAGAACGAATCGTTCGCTACGATGGCGTCATAGTGCGCTTCGGGATGCGCGACGAGCCAACGCCTGGCATCGTCGATGTGAATGTGCACCTTGGGGTTCTGCAGGAGCGACCGCACTACCGGATACTGCGGAATCAACTGAAGGTACCCGGGATTGATCTCGACGATATCCATGGATTCCAGCTGGGGGTGATTGGCGAGAATCTGGGCCCACGAACCCGAAGAGAGGCCAAGAACAAACATCCGCTTCGGAGCGGCCTGGAAGGCGCTCAAGGCATAGGTGCGCACGATGCCGTTCACATCGGCGGTCGGATCGATGTTGAAGTAGCCATCATATACGCCTGTTCCGAAGACTGCCCCGTCCTGGGTAACCGCGATAATTCCATTGCGATTTTCCATCACATGGGCGAATGGCTTTTTTGCAAGCCGTTGGGCACCGAAGATGAGCCTCTCGAATAAATTCGAATAAGCCCGCGACGCAACGGGCACTGCAACAACTGCCGCAAGGATCGTCGCCAACGCCCAGGCGGGTGGCACGCGGAAATGACCCTGTGTAAACAAGAGAACGACGCCTCCGGAGATCACAGCTCCCATCCCGATCTGCAGCGAGACCTGCCGTAGTCCGAACTGATTCATCAGGACGAACCCGATCGCGAGACTTCCTAGAGCCGACCCGATGATATTGGAAACGTAAATCAAACTTACCCCGCGTCCAGCCCTGTCGTCGGCTGAAACCGCTGCCTGACAGATCAGTGGGAGGACAGAACCCATGAGCGCCGCGGTCAAAAAGAAGGCCGGAGCACTGGCAAGAAACGGTATGCTTCTCGACATCAGGACGGCCACTAGGGGAGGCAAATAGGCTGAGATCGCTCCCGACAGTAGCATGGCTAAGCCAATGACGTAGACGACCGCGGCCGAACTTTTGCGCTCCGTAAGTTTTCCCGTTATATACGACCCGGTCGCAACACCCGCGAGATAGGTCGAGAGCAGTAACGCAAATGCTGGCGCTCGGTCTGCTGAAGCGAGTGAGAACACCCGGAACCATGCGATCTCCAAGCCGAGCGCGAAAAACCCGGATAGACCCGCGAACATCATCGCCATCTTGAGGGGGATTCCTGGCTTGGCATTGGCGGTGCGTAGCGAGATTGCTGAATCCTCGGCAAATCTTGCCTCGGTGTTTCGTCCATAGAGACAAGCCGTCGCCCCCGCCAGCGTATTGATGCACGCGGCGAGTGTCACAGAGCCGGACTGGCCGAAATCACGCAGAACAAAGCTGGCGCAAAGACCACACGCGGCCGCTGACCCAAACGTGTTGACGAAATACAGCGTCGCCACCGAGTGACCTACCCGGCCGGACGATCGTACGAGGTGCTCGACTAGGAGCGGTAGCGTTGCGCCCATCAGCATGGTCGGGATAATCAGAAGCAGGAAGCTGAAAACAATCGTGTATGGCAGGCTCGCTCCAGCAGTGTATTCCGCAGCCCAGCGAAAAATAGCGAGGGAACCGAGACCGAAAAACGCCGTCCCTAGTTCTGCGACGCCGAAAAGCACTATCCCCTGCCGCGGAAAGCGTGAGGAGAACCAGCCGCCCGCGAGCGCTCCTAGTCCGAAGCCCAGCATGAACGCGCTCACGACGACAGCTACCGATTCGGCATTGACGCCGTATATGGCAAACAGGGCTCGTTCCCATACGATCTGGTACACCAATGCTGGCATTCCGGAGCAAAAGAAAAGCGTGCTGAGCAGCACCATGTCCCGTCGTCGCGCGGATTTCTCGAAATGGAAAATCGCGAAGAGAAAGAGAATTAGATCTACGGCGAGCAGCGCAAACACCGGCGTCGAAGTCATCGCTCAACGATACGGCTAGATTCCATGGAAAGGGAACCACGCGAAACTGCCTTGTTGTCGTCGCGGTTACGCCGGGGAATAAGCGGGTGCGTGCGGGTCTTTTGCCGCAACGGCGGAAGTCTTCTGGAACTCCACAAGGTTTTGTGGGTGCAGCGCACTGGGTGGGGCGGTGAAAATACTCAACCTCGAAACATTCGCAGAGGAAGAGTATTTGTATACTGTCTTGACACTTCCCGTTGCGGTTTGATATAGGCTCACTACGCGGGGGACGGGGAATAACACGATTCAGAGCGCGAAACAACTTCGGGGTAGCCGCAGCCTGGCGAACTTGTGTTTTCTGACGTCATCCCATGGTCTCGCGACGTCGTCTGACGTCTGGCAGGTCAACGAGTGCCGGGACATTCGGAGGGCAATATGAGCAGGACGCTTAGTTCTAAATACGTTTCGGTGGGCTTCTGGGCCTGTGCCACGCTGTCGGTTGGTCTCCTCCTTTTTGTCTTTCCGGGCCGTGCTCAAACTGTCGGCGGAGCCATTCTGGGAACAGTTACTGACCAAACGGGCGCCGTGATTGCAGGGGTGCAAATTTCCATCAAGAATGTGTCCACCGGAGTGGTTTCCACGGCGAAGACAAATGGGGTTGGGTTCTATACGGCTCCCACACTGCTGCCGGGCAACTACGAAATCACTGCTACGGCTTCAGGTTTCAGCACCGAGGTGCGCTCTGGCATCACCCTAACAGTCGGGGCTTCCGAGGTCTTGAACCTGCAAATGAAAGTCGGAAATACTGCGGAAAGGGTCGAAGTCGCCGGCGCGGCCCCGGCTGTAGAACTGGTCACCTCAGCCATCAGCAATGTTGTCGAGGCCAAAACCATCGTCGATCTCCCGCTGAACGGACGTGACTGGACCCAACTGGCTACTCTCCAACCGGGCGTGGTCCAGACCCAGGGGCAGGTAGGATCGCTGGGGGGCCCGTCAGCACCCGGGGGAAGGACCGTGCGCGGCAACGGTGTGCAGATGGACATTTCGGGCGGGCGCCCACAAGAGAATGATTACCGCCTGGATGGCATCAATATCGATGACTATGCGAATTCGGCGCCGGGCAGCGTGTTGGGATTCAATCTTGGCGCGGATGCAGTTGAGGAGTTTTCGGTCCTGACCAGCAACTACTCAGCTCAATTCGGCCGTGGGTCCGGCGGTGTCATCAACGCTGTCACCCGTGCCGGTACGAATGCTTTGCACGGGGACGTTTATGAATTTCTCCGCAATAGCGCCCTTGATGCACGGAATTACTTTGACGGGCCCCAAGTACCCAAGTTCAGGCGCAACCAATTTGGCGCATCGGCGGGCGGACCGATCCGGAAGGACCATACCTTTTTGTTTGGCGATTACGAGGGGTTTCGCCAATTCCTCGGTTCCTTGAGCACGCAGGAGTTCGTCCCCTCGGCGAACGCGCGGAACGGTATTCTTGCTTGCACCTCTACAGATGTTTCCAATGGCGTTTGCGCTGCAAACCAGGCGACCCATGCAGTGAATGTCGATACTGCTGTTACGCCGTATCTCGCTCTTTGGCCACTTCCCAATGGGCCCGTCAACGGAGATACCGGGATATTCACCATCGCAGCTCCCCAGCTCTCGAATGAAGACTACGCGATTGGCAGGATCGACCAAACATTCTCGGCCGCTGACATCCTGGCGGGGACATACCTTTATGACGACGGCAACATCAGCTCGCCCGATGAGTTCAATAACAAGCCTAATCTGCTAACTTCGAGGCGGCAGGTACTCGCTGTTAATGAAAATCATATCTTCAGCCCTGCGCTCGTCAATTCCGGTCGCATTGGATTGAGCCGGACGCATACCCAGCATGGGATAATAACAACCGTTCACAATCCGCTTCTCAAAGATACATCTCTCGGGTTCATACCAGGCCATGCGGTCGGCTTGATTGGCGTGGCAGGCATACAGGGGTTTTCCGGAGGACTGGGAAATGACGACGGAGACACCTATTGGTACACTTCGATACAGGGCTCCGACGATCTCTATTACACCAAAGGGCTCCATAGCTTTAAGATGGGCGCAGAGGTGGAACGTATCCGATTGAACGAGAACTCGCCCTCCGCAGAAGAGGGTGACTGGGAGTTTACATCGCTCTCCAACTTTCTAACCAACCATCCCAATACTTTCAACGGCGCGATTCCGCCAAGCAATACCTATTACGCACTCCGTCAAACGCTATTCGGAGCCTATTTCTTGGACGATGTTAGGCTGCGCAGCAACTTCACCCTCAACGTTGGCCTGCGCTACCAAATGGCTACGATACCGTCAGAGATTCACGGGCATAGCGCACCCCTGTTCAGCGTGACCGACCCTAGCGCCCACGTGGGACCCTTTTTTCTCAGTAACCCTACAATCACGAACTTTGAGCCAAGGGTCGGCTTTTCCTGGGATCCATTCAAGAACGGCAAAACGTCGGTCCGCGCAGGGTTCGGCGTCTACGACGTTCTGCCGCTGCCTTACCTGTTCCACCAGATTACAAATTCCGCTCCCTTCTTTCGGGGAGGACAAGTGCTGGCTCCGGCGGGCACATTCCCCAAGGGTGGGTTTGCCCTCCTGACGCCGACAAATGGCCAGGGCTGGCTAACCGGCCCTCACCCTGAGCGGCCTTACAAGATGCAGTGGAACCTCAATGTACAGAGGGACCTCGGTTCGAATACGGCGCTCACGGTCGCGTATACGGGTTCGCGCGGGGTCCACATGATCTGGCACGATCAGTGGATGAACACAGTGATTCCAACGACAACGCCGACAGGCTTTGTCTTCCCTCCGCCCGGTACGCCTGTGCTCAACCCGAACTTCGGCCGCATTAACGGTTTATATTTTCAAGCCAACTCGTTCTACAACGGGCTGCAAGTTGGTCTCACAAGAAGGTTAAGCCACGGCCTTCAGGCTCAAGTGTCCTATACCTGGTCAAGGAGCATTGACGACACTTCATCCAGCTTCGACGGTGAAGAGTTCAATAATTCAATCAACGACGCGCTTCCGTTTGACGTGCGATACAACAGAGGGGTATCCGACTTCAATGTTCCGCAGAACCTGGTTCTCAGCTTTCTCTGGAACGTGCCGACCCCTGGTTCCTGGGCGGGTCCAGCTGGCTGGGTTGCCAGAGGATGGCAAGTGGGCGGAATCTACATCGCTCAGAGTGGCACGCCGTTCACCCTGCTGCTTGCCGAGGACCTGGCTGGTAGCGATATGGGCGGACACGCAGCTCAGAGGCCGATTTTTGTCCCCGGAACCGGTTGTCACACGGAAGATGCGATCAATCCGGGAAATTTCACCAACTACATCAGGAACCAATGTTTCCAGACTCCGCCAAAGGGTGTGATTCTCAATACCACCGTTGGCCGCAACACGCTGAGCGGTCCGGGAGAGTCCAACCTGGACTTTTCCTTATTCAAGAATAACCCTGTGAAGAGGATCTCGGAGAGCTTCCAACTGCAGTTTCGGGCCGAGGCCTTTAATATACTCAACCGCACAAATATGCAGCCACCTTACAACAACAATCTCCTCGATGCCCCCAACGTGGGCGCTCTTCAATCAACGCAGACCACCTCGAGGCAGATTCAGTTTGGGCTCAAGGTAATCTGGTGAGCGCGCAAGCCGGGAGACGATGCAAACACTGGAGGGTTTAGAGTAGCTGAGCCACGGGCGAGCAGACCGGAGGTCACTGCTGACTTCCGTGTGCAGGGAGCAGAAAAGGATGGGGGGCCTGAATCGCCCAGGTCGGTTCGTCAAGAACTCGTGCCAGGAATTGTTTGGTCCAGATGTATACAGTGCCGCACCAACTTGGCCTCTTTACCCACGGCGTGTTGCGACAGTTATCAACGGGTGGTAACACCGAGCGCCCAGTAAGGTTTGAGGCTTTTGCGGCGAACACGGCTCGTCCGCCCAGCCTAGGGAGACTATACGCACACGACGGGAGAAACTATTGTCGCACTGCTACCCTTCGCGATGCTCGTCGCGGGCTTTCTGGTGTTCCGCTTGAGTGCGCTAATGACGGCTCTGTGGACTTGTATCGTGGAGTTCGTCGTGGTGCTCGCGTATTATCACGCGTCCCCGGTTCGAAGCATGGAGGCGGGGCTTTGGGGCAATCTGACGATGTGGAGCGTTTTCCTCCTTCTCTGGTCGGGACAAATCTTCGGACATACGTTTCGCGCCACTGGACTCATTCCGGTTCTTCTTGAATCGTTCGGATCCATCTTGCCTGCAAAGGACAGGCAAGGCCGCGCCTTGACCATGGTCGCTCTCTTAAGTGGATTTGTCGGAACATTCAACCTCTATGCCGTTTATTCGGTGGCTATTCCCGGTTTGGCTGAGCTTGGCTTCGACGGAGTCGAAGCTGCCACGGGCTATCTTATCTATGCTTCCTGGTGCATCCCCTTCGCTGGTCTGTTCATCGGAGCCGTCATCGCAAGTGCGGCCACGAACGTGCCGGTGTCGGAGATTGCCCACGCCTCAGGCGTGCTGACTATCCCGCTCGTGTTCGTCTCCATTTTTGGTGCGTTCAGGATTTTGGGGTTCCGGTTTTTTGCTCGGGAGAGCCAGATTCTCTATTGGCTGCTGTCGTTGAGCAACGTTGCCGGCGTTGTCCTGTTCACACAGATTTGGCCCCGGTATCACAATCTAACCCTGATGTCGGGCGCATCGATCGCGCTGGTGTTTCTCTTCTTGTACGGAAGGCTGCAGAGGCAAAAAACTGCCGACCCAGCGATCGGCTTGCCGGCGACGCCAACCTCAGCCCCGGGTCCATCCTTGTCCTACTCGGGGTCGATGCTACTGAGAGCCTACGCGCCGTTGCTCATTGCCATCGTGTACGCCATAATCATACTAATCCCTGCGGTCGCCAGAGTTCTCGGCCACCTTGAACTGTCCGTTACCGCCTGGGGGTTTAATAGGGTTACCATCAACATCTTTACCGCCCCGGCCTTTCCGATCTTCATCGCGGTAGCGTGTTGCTATTTCTTTCGCCTCAAAGACTCCAACCCCGTCAAGGATGTCGCCTTCGGCACCCTGCACGGTGCCTCAAGCCTGATCACGCTTTTGTTTGGCAGCGCGACTGTCTATCTGATGAGTTACACAGGGCAGATCGCCTTCCTGGGCCGCATGCTTTCGAGCGGGGGGAAAGTTACTTACGAAGTGCTGGAATCGGGCTTGATCTTCCTCGGAGGGATGACCTTCGGTCAGGGGGCACCGGCGGTTTTCCTTTTCTCTCGGATGCAGATAACTCCTGCGGTGGCCCTCGGTCTTCCGCTCGCGCTGCTTGTCGGTCTTGTCAACTTGGTGGCCATGGGACCGACGAACGCGATCAAGCCGCCCCTCATTCGCTTTGCGGCATCGCTCGTTAATGTTGCCGGGCGGGATCGCGACATCTTTCGTATTGGCCTGTTTTGGGGGGTTGTGCAAATCGTCGTCACCACGATCTTCCTCTTGTTCCTGGTGCCCGTCTGGAAATAGTTCAAGGAGGTGGGCGATGAGTATTCGCAGAAATCCGCAACTGGCCAACCCACTTTGCGTCGGAGAATTTGCGGAGCCGCATACGGATCTAAGAGATTGGATCGAGCGAGTTGACAGTATCGGCGAACTGACTCGAGTGTCTGGCGTCAATTGGCACCTCGAGATGGGTGCGGTTGCGGAAATGATCTATCACGCCCGGCCGGAGAACCCGCCCGCCATCCTGTTTGAGAACATTCCGGGCTACTCGTCGGCTCTTCGAGTGCTTTCGGGCATGACCAATTCGCCGCGCCGGCTGGCGCTGACCCTCGGGTTGCCGAGACCGAAGCACCCACTCGACGTCGTACGTGCCTATAGGGACAGGATGAAACGCTTCCAGCTCATGCCCAACGTCTTCGTCAGTGCTGGGCCAGTGCTCGAAAATATCGACCGCGACGATACAGTAGACCTTTACAAGTTTCCAGTGCCCTTCCTGCACGAACTCGACGGCGGGCGCTACATCGGTACGGCCGATCTCGTGATCATGCGCGATCCCGACTCGGGCTGGGTGAATGTCGGCACCTACAGGGCTCAAGTCCACGATTGCAATACACTGGGGTTGTGGATGTCGCCGGGCAAGCACGGGCGCTTGATTCGCGAGAAATACTTTCGACAAGGCCGACCCTGTCCAGTGGTGATCTGCTGCGGCCAAGATCCCCTGCTCTTTCTTTCATCTGGCAACGAGGTGGGCTACGAGATTGCAGAGTTCGCCCACGCCGGCGGCCACCGCGGCGTACCGTTCGAGACACTCCACAGCGAACTTCATGGACTTCCCATACCAGCACATGCCGAGATCGTGCTCGAAGGCGAGATACTCCTTGACGATCTGCGCTCCGAGGGACCGTTCGGCGAGTGGACCGGTTACTATGCTAGTTCGGTACGGGAAGACAACGTAGTGCGCATCCGGCGCGTCTACTATCGCAATGCGCCAATCCTGACGATGGCGTGCCCCATGCGTCCGCCCTCGGACTACTCGCTCAGCAAGTGCGTCATCAAATCGGCGATGATTTGGGATCAGGTCGAGAGGGGGGGCCTCGCCGGCGTGCATGGTGTGTGGTGCCATGAGGCGGGTGGCGGCCGACTTTTCAACGTCATTGCCATCAAGCAGGCCTACGCTGGCCATGCAAAGCAAGCTGCCATGCTGGCCGCGAACGTCCACGCCGGCAACTATTTGGGTCGTTTCGTGGTCGTGGTTGAAGACGACATCGATCCCACCAACACCTTCGACGTCCTTTGGGCGATGGCAACTCGTTGCGACCCGGTGGAGGATATCGATTTTATCCGACGGGCTTGGAGCGGGCCGCTCGACCCGCGCAAGCGGAAGGACGATGCTCACAATTCGCGGGCGATCATAGTTGCCTGCCGTCCCTATGAGAGGATGAACGACTTCCCCGCAGTGGCCGAATCGAGCCCCGAACTGCGCGCCAAGACGCTGGAGAAATGGGGTTATCTGCTAGGCAAACTTCGATGACCACTCTCGCGCCCGATGTTTACCGATCGGCCCCGCATACCCGTCCACCTTGCTGGTGGCGACATGCCCATGGTTCAGCTTGCGAACCCGATTTTACTCCAGCAAATACGAGAATTTCTCCCGCGCCTTTCTCAGCGCTGAGGGGCTGGGCATGTTGACCGGCGGGAACTGGTCGCGCCAAGGAAAGGGACGGCAGGCGTCGATGATCGCTCGCGAATTCGTAAAGTTCCCGGCGGCCTTATCTTGCGGGCTGATACGCGGATCCAGTGGCGTGCTCCAGGCCCCGGTGATGATGTCGATCGAAGTCGCGGGTTCGGATCGGGGCCAACATCGCCCAGATCAACTCGTCGAGATTCGAAACGTCAATGTCTTCGTCTACAACAATCACATACTTGCCACAATATGCACCGACGTGGCACTGGCAAGCGATATGGCCAGCCTGCTCGGAATGTCCGGGTGTGGATCCGGCGCTTTCGGCCCACTCAAAGGGCGACCGAATAGTTGATAGGGCTGAGAAGCTTGCGACGGCGAGCCGTATACCGTCGGCGTGAAACTCCGCGTTGGGCCGCCCCCCCCACCCTACGTGGGATTTACCCGGGGCGTGAGTGGAACAGG
>Ga0209526_10000734_pt1 | contig 21581 bp, 22 predicted proteins | sample JacPinW_OM2H0_M1_FD_188566 | JGI IMG/M metagenome (GOLD analysis project Ga0209526, IMG submission 188566) | Forest soil microbial communities from Algoma, Ontario, Canada - Jack Pine, Ontario site 1_JW_OM2H0_M1 (SPAdes) (version 2) | ecosystem: Environmental > Terrestrial > Soil > Boreal... | reverse complement strand
GTCCTGCAGATTCCGGCGTTTCTATCGCGCCAAACGGACTTGCTGGTCGCGGCCGCAAAGACCGGCCGCGTGGTGAACGTGAAAAAGGGTCAGTTCCTTTCCCCATGGGACATGAGCAACGTGGTCGAGAAAATCGCCAACGCCGGCAATACCAACATCATCGTGACGGAGCGCGGCGCCTCCTTCGGCTATCAAAATCTAGTAGTAGATGTGCGCGCCTTCCCGATCCTGCGCAAGCTCGGCTATCCCGTCGTCTTCGACGTGACCCACTCCGTGCAGCTTCCCGGCGGACAAGGCCACGCCAGCGGTGGCCAGCCGGAATTCATCGAACCGCTGGCGCGAGCGGGAGTAGCTGCCGGCGTCGACGGAGTTTTCTTGGAGACGCACGATAATCCTGCCGCGGCGCTTTCGGATGGCGCCAATGCCCTGCCCCTCCCGCAGCTAGCGGGCTTGTTGGCACGACTAAAAGAATTGTCTTCGCTAGTACGGCGTTGGGAAAACCTTTGAAGCACGCTGGACATTACGCGCAGCAGCACGTTGTAGGGGCGTGCTTTAGCGCGTCCCAGCAAGCTTCAGCTTGCCCACGGAAGCAGCCTCAAACGCAGGAGTCGGCTCAATGAGTCTGGAAACCGCGCGGCGAGTGCTGCAAATCGAAGCGCAGGCCCTACAAGAAGTCAGGGCGCGGCTCGACGGCAGCTTTGTCAAAGCCGTTGACGTCCTGCTCGCCTGCAAAGGGCGCGTGGCGGTCACCGGCATGGGCAAATCCGGGCTGATTGGCCGGAAAATTTCCTCGACGCTTTCAAGCACCGGTACGCCATCCTTCTTTCTGCATCCGGCCGAGGCGCTGCACGGCGATTTGGGAATGCTGGCGCGTGGCGACGCGATGCTGGCAGTGTCTTACGGTGGCGAGACCGAGGAAATTATCCAGCTGCTGGAAGCCTTGAAGAGATTGGAAATGGCGTTGGTGACTTTGACCGGCAACATTGCATCAACCCTCGGAGAGGCGAGCGACGTGGCATTGGACGTAAGCGTGCGCGAAGAGGCTTGCTCGCTGAATTTGGCGCCGACCGCAAGCACGACGGTGGCAATGGCGGTGGGCGATGCGTTGGCGGTGGCCCTGCTGGAGCGCCGCGGATTCCGCCATGATGATTTCGCGGCCCTGCATCCCGCGGGGCGTCTAGGCAAAAAACTCCTGCGCGTTGAACACCTAATGCACGCCGGAGAGGCGCTGCCGCGCGTCGCCGAGGGAACGTCGATGCCTGACGTTTTTCACGAAATGAGCAACAAGGGCCTGGGAATGACCACGGTGCTGCAACCCGATGGACGCCTCGCCGGGATCATCACGGACGGCGATCTGCGGCGGCTGATGGAGAAGCATCGCGGGGCCACGCTCGAGATGACCGCAGGAGCGTGCATGACGCGAGGTCCGCAAACGATTGGTCCGCATGTGCTGGCTAGCGAAGCGTTGAACCTGATGGAACGGCGTAAAATCACATCGATCGTTGTCGTGGATGAGGCCGGCGGAGTCTTGGGCGTCGTGCATCTACATGATTTGTGGGGACTCGAGTTGATTTAGTAGCACAGTCACTCTTGGCTGTGCGCGGTTGCAGTAGCACCGGGTCAGTGCAAAGGGGAGCAAGATTGCTCAAGACAGGAACGAAGATTTCACCAGCGGTAAGAAAGCGTGCGAAGCAAATTCAGGTTTTGCTGATGGATGTTGACGGAACAATTACGCCAGGCACCGTTACGCTGCTCTCTCAGCCGGATGGGACCGCGCTGGAAATCAAAACTTTCGATGCCCACGACGGGCAAGGCATTTCGCTGGCCCACACGGCAGGCATCCGCACGGGAGTCATCACCGGGCGCGAGAGTGCCGCAATGCGCCGGCGCGCGAAAGAGTTGCAAATCGAATTCGTATATGAAAAGCAGCCGACGAAAACCGCCGCCTATGAAGAGATTTTGAGGAAAACGGGAGCGCCTGAGTTCGCTGTAGCCTATTTAGGTGACGACCTGCCGGACTTGCCGATTATGCGCCGTGTCGGGCTGGCTGTGGCAGTGGGAGATGCGGCGCTGGAAGTGAAGCTGGCTGCGCACTTTGTTACAAAAGCCATCGGCGGCAAGGGCGCGGCGCGCGAGTTAGTGGAACTCATTTTGAAAAGCAAAGGCATTTGGGAAGAGATGATCGATAAGGCGCGCGCTTGAGAAAGGCTCACTGTGGTTAACGCATGGCATGACGTCTCGCCCGGCAATGATTTGCCGCGGGATTTTCAGGCAGTCATTGAAATACCGCTGGGATCGAACGTCAAGTACGAACTCGACAAGGCCAGCGGTCTTCTGAAAGTGGACCGCATTATCCATTCCGCGGTTTTCTATCCCGCCAATTACGGATTTATTCCGCAGACCTACGCGGAAGACAACGATCCGCTCGACGTGCTCGTCTTGTGCCAGGAACCGGTGCAGCCGCTGGCGCTGATTCAGGCGCGCGCCATCGGTCTGATGACCATGATCGACTCCGGCGCGAGTGACGACAAAGTGATTGCCGTGGCCACCAACGACCCGGAGTTCAGCGGATACGTCGAGGCACGCGATTTGCCGTCGCATCGCATGTTGGTGGTGAAGCGTTTCTTCCAGGATTACAAACAGCTCGAAGGCAAGCGCGTGGAAGTCGAAGACATACGGCCGGCATACGCGGCGCTCACGGTAATCGAGCGAGCCTTGGCGCGTTATCAGCAGGAACGCGAAAAACTGCTCGCCCAGGGTGATTCCCGAGCGCAGCGCCAGCAGAGGTGATCGCGAGCGAGCCATTGATTCGGTTTTGGCCGCGCGGACTCTTCGTGACGCCGGCAGGATTCCAGCGCTACCATGCACGAGATGGTCAGCCTAATATATAAGCACTATGTAGCCGGGTTCAGGGCAATGCTATGGTTCGCGCACGATTTCTCGCGCTTCCGGAAAACTTAGGAATAAACGCACATGAGCCGCTTTTGGAAATGGACGCTCGGCATCTTTCTGGCATTGGTGCTAATTGCGTTCGCTGGCCTGTCATTTATGGCCGGCAGCCCCAAAGATGTTTACGGCATGGTGCGCTACGCATTTCCGCACATGCATCGCGGCAAGCTGCATCCCGGAGATGACGCACCAGACGTGCGGCTACTGGCGCTGGACGGCTCAAACCATTTTCATTTACGGGAACGCACTGGGGCGCGCCCGCTAGTGGTGATCTTCGGCAGCTATACTTGACCGCCCTTCCGGCGCCACGTCGGCGACGTGGTCAAGATTTACAACGATTACAAGGACCGCGCGGACTTCCTCACCGTTTACGTCCGCGAAGCGCATCCCACCGACGAGTGGCAGATGAAGTCGAACGTGAAAGAAGATGTGTGCTACGCGCAGCCAAAAACGCTCGACCAGCGCGTTGCCATCGCCAACGATTTTGTAAGTCGGCAGAAATACCCGCTTCCCTTCGGGATCGATGACATGAATAACGCGGCCGACCTTGCCTACTCCGCATGGCCGGAACGGCTCTACGTCATCGACGAGCATGGCCGCATCGCCTATGCCGGCGGCATGGGCCCGTTCAAATACGAGCCCGAAGAAGTCCGCGCATGGCTTACCAAACGCTTCGGCCCAGTAACACAAACCAGCTCGACCTCCGCGCCCTCCAAACCATGATCATCGTGGTGATGGGCCCAACCGGCTCGGGAAAGACGACGATCGGCAGCCTGCTCGCGAAGCGCCTCGGTTGGGAGTTCGTGGACGCCGACGAGTTTCACTCTCCCGCCAACAAGGCAAAAATGCATCAGGGTATCCCGCTCACCGATGCCGACCGTACTCCCTGGCTCGAGGAAATTCACCGGCAGATCCAAAAATGGCTCGCGGAAAATCGCAACGTTGTGCTGGCGTGCTCGGCTTTGAAGGTAAGCTATCGCGAATTGCTCTGGCACAGCGGCGAAGTCAAGCTGGTCTACTTAAAGGGAACCTACGCCCTGATTTATGACCGCCTGCTCGCGCGGCATGGCCATTTCACCGGCGAGCAAATCCTGGCATCGCAATTCGCCGCGCTCGAGGAGCCAACCGATGCCATCACCGTGGACATCCGCGCTTCGCCCGAAGAAATTGTCGATGAGATTTGCCGCCGTCTCGGGCTTGATCCAAAACGCAAGGATGAATGACTAAACTGGGGCAATAAAGTGAATTGGGTTTAATGCCAGCGCAGCAAGAGAATGACGTCTAAGGCAACGAGAATAGCGACAACGAGCTCGAGCACAAACATCCGGCGCTCATTGAACTGAGCGACCATGAATCCGTAGAGCTCCCCGGCCGTCTTCAGTTTCTCGCTGACCAGCGCTTTGTAATCGTCGACGCCAATCTTGGAAGAAATGACTTTGTAGACGCGCGCGTAGTACGTATCGCTGATGAATTTCACGGCGTATTCCGTGCGCTCGGCCAAATCCATGATGTCAAGGCGAAGGCGGTTCACGCGGCCGGCACGACTGGGCAATCGCCAACGCGAGAGAAAACTCTCGCGACCCTCAAGCGAGCTGTACACATTCGAGAGCAGGCTGGTGAGAACTTCGTCGTAGTAGCGAAATTCCAGTAATTGCGTATTCGCGTATTCGAGCAGGTCGATGATCGCGGAAGTCGCATCGGGCTTGTCGTAGACGAGCGCGGCGGCCCAACCGGCCACGATCAAGTCGGTCGGATAGTAAGAAAGTGCATCGCGAAGGATTTCCTCGCGCTCCGCCGCGGAGAGCGGCGTGAGCTCGCCGCGCACAAGCTGCGTGATCTGATCGCCGTAGTGCTGGAGCAGTTCCTCGGCAGTCGGAGCGTGGCCGTCTTGGTGCTGAGCGGATTGAATATCGATGACGAGGTAGTCCTCGTCAAGCCACTTGGCTGAGGGCTTGATAAGCGCGGGCTGAAACCGTTGGAGGCGCGCGCGCAACACGTCTTCCGCGGCTTTCTCGACTTCGGGCGCATTCATCCAACGGTATGAATCCGCGCACAACGCGCTCAGGTCGCATTGGAACGGCGTGGTCAGCTCCACGCTGGCTACACCGAACCAATAATATTTGATTTTCCCTCCCAACTTTTCGCCACTGGGAAGAGTCACCGGCTCAAGCGATTCCTCCAGCGGGGGATTCTGCGCTTGCGCATATTCGGGAGTGAGGTGAACGAAGCCTGGAGAGCGGGGCGCTGCCTTCGAACCCAGAAGCGAGCGCAACTTCTCCAGATCAATCGCCTCAGCGATGTCAAAGAAGTTGAGCATCCGGAAAAAGCCGCGCGTAATCAGTTTCGCGGGAGCGCTGCTCCGGAGCTTCGATTCGGCGGGCGGTGCAATGGCCATCCTTCATTATCCTCTACGTTAGATTGGATGCACGGAGGAATGCGGAGAGCACGCGGCAACAAACGTAACTCTGCCAGACGGGCCCCTGCGCGCATTATGCCGCGGGAAGGAGTTCTACCTTAACCCAGCCGGGCTCGCGGCGGTCAAACAATTTGTAGGCTTCGATCGCGGAGCTAAGCGGCTCGAGATTAGTCAGAACGGAGGACGGATTCACTACAGTGGTGCGAATCAAATCGACGAGCTTCGGAATGTATTTGCGGTGATTGCAGTTCCCCATGCGGATGCTGAGGTTTTTGTTCATGGCCTTGCCGATGGGAAAGGTTTGCGCCGTTTCCGGATAGACCCCGATGATGCTGAGTGTCCCGGCTTTAGCGAGCCGAATGGCCCGGTATTTTTCGGGCCACGACTACGCCGACGCCTTCATGACCGAGAACAGTTCCTTCTTGCATACCCGGCACGGTGCCAGGCACGAAATGCAAATCGGTGCCGCAGATAGCGCTGGCGGTCAAACGCACGATGGCGTCGAAATCGTGCTTTATGGAAGGCTCCTTGACATTGTCCAGTCGAATGTCTCCGACACCATGGAAAACGACGGCTTTCATAGCTCTTCTCCTGGAAACTCATTTTCTGGAACCGGCTCGGTTCACGGCTTTAGCGTGACGGCGACACATGTCATGAGGTGCGCCGCTGTCTGGCGACTTTGGCGCCCTGCTTTGCGAGCGCGGTGCGAACTGATTTCGGCAAGTGGGCAATAGTGAGCTTGCGGCTGGCTGCCTGTGCAGCCTTTTTGATGTTTTTTCTAGCGGCTTTTCTTTGTTTTGCGGTTGCCATAGTCACCTTTCTAGTGGGGCGCCGAAAAGCCGTAGGGCTTCGCGGACTCCGCCCTGCGCAACAGGAATCGTCACTCGTTGGCCGGGACATCTCATTCCGTCTGAATGCCGAGTTCCTCGATGTGGGCAAGTAAATCGCCGGGATCTTCGTAGACGCGGTAAGCGCCGGCGCGCTCCAACTCTGATTCCGCATAGCCGCCGCACAGCAGGCCGACTCCGAGAGCCTTCATGCGCTGGGCGGCGAGGAGATCCCAGGGACTGTCGCCGATCACGATGGAGTCAAGCGGCGAAACACCGAGGCGGTGCGCGGCCAAGACAAATGCATCGGGCGCGGGCTTCGACGCGGTCACGTCGTCGCCCGTTATCACCGGCACCGTGGAAGGAAGATCGAAGTTCTTGAGCAATTGGTCGACTTGCGAGCGGTCTCCGCTTGTGGCTATGGCCCAGCGCGCGCCGATTCTGTCGAAATACTCCAGGAGTTCTTTCGCGCCGGGCAGGATACGGATCTCCGGGATGGTTTTCTTGAAGATGCTGCTGCGCACGCGTTCGATGGACTGGATTTTCGCCTTGTCTGCCTTTTCGCCGAGCTGGCGCAATAAAGTGGGAAGAAACAGTTTGCCGCTCATGCCTATGCGGCGGTGGATTTTCCAATTGGGCAAGCGGATTTCGGCATCCTCGAGGGCCTCGCGCCAAGCCATCACGTGTTCGTAGACGCTGTCAACGAGCGTGCCATCAAGGTCGAGGAGAAGAGGTGGGATCGATTGCGCAGCAGGCTTGGGGACCACACGCATGCCGCCGTTGGCTTGGGTACTAGCGCGAAACCTGCTGTGAGTGCTGTGCTGCATTCGTCTGCCGCAGACCTTCGCTGCGAACGCGTCTCCCTTAGCCATGTTTCTCGCTGGGGCTAAACGTTTCTATACCGAGTTTTTGGTATTTTTTCGAGTTTGTGCACACGGCTTGAGCTGAAGTGACGGCAGGTTGACACACGCGAGCGGAAAAAGATGTTTGCGTTTACTTCTTGCTGGTAACGGGAGCGGGTTTCACGTCGGCTGCAAATTTTTGCAGGTCGGCGACGGACGCCGAATCGAGTTGATAGAGTGCGGGCTCGTTATCGCGCTTGGCGATATAGTTCTCGCCCGATTTCGAGATGAGAACCTTTTCCGTGCGCTTGCCATCGTTTGCGGTGACATTTATCTCGACCACAGGCGTGGTGAATCCGGAATCCGGGAACTTGGTGGCGGAGAGCTCGCGAATTTTGTCGATCAGGGATTGAACGCTCGCGGAATCCAGTTTTTTACTATCAGCCGACCACCAATCCTGTCCGCCCTTGGTCAGAAAATAGGATTTCGCGCCATCGTGGAGTTCGACCTTGCTGGGCTCGTCGTAGCCGAAATCGAAGAGCTTCTTGTTGCGGAAGTCATCGACACTTTTATCGAGCCCTTGCCCGACGTCGCTTGGGACTTTGTAGATGCCGGCAATGGCGGTCGATTTTGCGTAGTAATCGTCTTTGCTCTTTCGAATTTGCAGTTCCTGCGTGGTGGCGGTGTCGGTCAATTTTGCGGTGGCTACTTGCGTTCCGGAGGCGAATGCGGCGGCTGCTTTCTTTGCGTCGGCATCGCTCCCAGCGGTGTCCATCTTGGCGTCTCGCAGCTTGCGGACAACTTCCTCAACCTGGAAGTTATCGGCGCGGGACGGCTTGGGCTTAACGACCTGCCATTCCTGTTTGTTGCGACCGAACTGGATGTCCTGCTTTTTTGTGACGAGTTCGATCTGGCTGAGCTTGTCAAAATCGAGGGTAAGCAAGCGCTTGTCGCGAAGATCGTTGGTGGCCTTGTCGAGGCTTGTCTTGCTGTAACTAGCGATGGTGAAGATGCGCGGATCGCCCTCGAGCTTGGCGAACACCGCGCTGCCCGCCGGAGTGTCGTCGCCCAGGAACAGCTTTTGCGGCTTAGCGTCTTTGGTGGTGACATCGAGCTCGAGCGAAGGCTGCGTGAGGCCGTATTGACTCAGGTCGGTGGCTTTGTCTTCTACGAGACGATCGGAGCTGAGGGAAGAAACAGTCGAAAGCAGGCTTGAGACGGCTTCCTGGTCGGCGCCAAGCGGCTTGGGCGCGGTGATCTGCCACTTTCCGGCGTCACCTTTCGCGAGGTCCAACTCTTCCCCGCCCTTCTTCTTGATCTGAATTTTGGAGATATCGTCCTGCTTCAGGGTAAGAATCTTGGGCGGAGCATCGACGGAAGCTTTCGCCGTGTTCTCCGACGCGGGGTGATGGTTAGACCAATAGAGCGCACCGGTGAGAGCAGCCAGTACGACGGCGGCGATGATTAATCCGCTGTTCTTCATAGTTTTGGTCCCGAGGGAGTCAACTTCATCGCGGCGTCCGCTTACCTTCTGCGCCACCATACCGAAACACCCGCGAAGACCACGAGAAGCGGCAGAAGGAACTGGCTGGTCAGACGAACCCAATTCATTTGCGCGCGAGTCAGCGTGATGCGGCGATCTTCCGGCTGTTTAGGACGAATGGAGATGAGATCTTCGTCGGAGGAAAGCCAGTTCATCGCGTTCAAAGCGAGATCGCGATTGCCATTGAAATTGATGAAGGAGTTGGCCGCCCACGCGGAGCTGCCGACAACCACGAACCGGCCTTGCGAGTTCTCTTTGCCAGTGTTGTACGTGCCCGCCGCAGCGATGGTCATCGGACCCTTTTTGTTCTTGGGATCGCTGGGGTTGACCTCTGGGGAGTTGAGCTTTTCGGTGGCGAGGCTAGACTCGGACGAGCCGAAAAGCTTTTGAACCGTGGTCTTCGAGCCACTCTCCACCTTAATGGAGCGAGAAAGCGGGAAGCCTGTAGCGGTGCCCTTCATTTCGCTGACGATGGGGTGCGAGTCGTAGCTGGTGACGAGGGCAACTTGGGGACCGAGGCCGGCAAGCTGACCGATGGGATTCATGTCCAGAATCAAATCTTTGTCTACCGTCACGCCCCAGCTCTGCAGCACTGCGGTGAACGCATCGTTATCGGCGATTTCGGAGCGGCCCATCTTGAGCGGCGGATCGAGCATGAAAAGCGCGCGGCCGCCATCTTCGACGAATTTCTTGATGGCGTCGACTTCCGGCTGCTGGTAGTCGCCGCTGGGACCGCCGACGACAAGGACGGTGCAGTCGCTGGGGATTTCCGCTTTTTGCAGGAGGTTGATGGATTTCGCGACGTATTCGTCTTTCCCCACCAATTCCTTGAAGCGGGAATACCCGCTGCGGCTGGAGTCGTCAATTTGGTGCTCGCCGCTTCCGGTGACGAAGCAAACGGTGCGCGTGGTGTTCTTCAGGTCGCGAATGAACGCTCCGGTGATGCCTTCCTCGTTTAAGCCTTTCGCTTCCTGCTTGTTTGCGCCAATCTGAACAATCGCAGTTCCGTAGTTCTTGATGCCGGCCTCGCGCGCTAATTGAGGCTTTTTGTCCGGGTCAACGTACTCGACGTGGAGCTTGTGCGAGAGATTCGCGTAGAGGTCGAGCTGATCTTTTGCCGATTGGAAGCGGCTCGCCTGGTCGAAGTAGGTGATGGTGGCGTCCTGCTTCAAACCCTTGACGATTTTTACGGTTTGATCGGAAAGGCTGTAGCGCTTGTTGGACGTCGTGTCGTACGACTTCTCGTAGCGATTCGCCAGCACATTCGCGGTAGCGATGATCGCGATGACCACCAGGATGTAGGTGGCAGCATATGCCGCGTACTTGGTTTGCCGAGCATGCAGAAACTGAGCGCTCACTTACGACCTCCACCGGAGCGACTCCATAGAGCGAGCCGTGAGAAAGAGTCCCAAGAAAATTAGAGTGGCGTAGAAAATTGCGTCCTTCAAGGACAGCAATCCTTTAGCGAATGACTCGAAGTGGGTGAGGACCGACATGTAGGACATGACGCGCGCCCACGTGGCGGTTTCGTAGCCGCTGACCCATTCGAGAATCCAGAGGAGCAAGCACACGCCGAAGGTGGCGGCGCCGGCGATGATTTGGTTCTTTGTCAGCGTCGAAATGAACGTTCCGATGGCAAGCAACGCGCCGGCTTGCAACAGCAAGCCGAGATACCCGATCACGAGCGGCTTCCAGTCAGGATGACCGTACTTAAAGATGAAAAGAAAATTCAGCGCGGTGAGCAGCAGCATGGAAGCGTACAGGACCATTGCCGAAAGCCACTTACCCAAGATCACTTCGATGTCGCTCACCGGCGAGGTTGCGAGTAGTTCGATCGTGCCGGTGCGCTTTTCTTCTGCAAAAAGGCGCATGGTGATCATGGGGATGAGGAACAAGCCGATGACGCTGACGTTCGAGAGCAGCGGGCGGATGACTTCCTCGTTGACGTTCATTGGCATCATCTGGCCGCGCATCTGCGATTCCATTCCGCGGAAAACGAAGAAGCCGAGAATGTTCCAGAAGAAGAATCCAAAGATGACGGCAAACATGGCCAGCAGGAGATACGCAACCGGGGAAACGAAATAGCTGCGCAGCTCTTTGCGGCAAATGATCCAGACGTTTCGCATCTACTTGACTCCTGCGGGAACAGCTTCTTCAGCCGGCGCCGCGGCCGGTTCGCCGGTGAGCTGCAAGAATATTTCTTCTAGGCTGACGGCAGTGGGGCGCAATTCGTTGAGGTTCCAGCCCGCTTCGACAACCGCGCGCGCCAAATCACCGCGGACGAGTCCTTTGCGGCTTTCGACTTCAAAGGTCGAGCGATCCTCGCGCTTATTTTTGAGATGCACGCGGCTGACGCCGGAAACCAGCTCAAGGCGCGCCTGCACTTTTAGCGGATCCACCAAAGCGTTGCGCGCGCCGACTTCGACCAGCAAGGTTTCGGCTCCACGCGCACGATTCTGCAAATTGCTGACGGAATCGGTGGCGACGAGCTTGCCTTTGTTGATGATGATGACTTGTTCGCAGGTCTGCTCGACTTCGGGCAGGATGTGCGTGCTGAGAATAATGGTGTGGTCGCCCGCGAGGCCCTTGATCAGCTCGCGCGTTTCGTTGATCTGCTTGGGATCGAGGCCGGAGGTTGGCTCGTCGAGAATCAGCACGTCGGGGTTGTGGATGATGGCTTGTGCGAGACCAACGCGCTGGCGGTAGCCTTTGGAGAGTTTGCCGAGCAACTTGTCTTTCACATCCAAAATCGCGCAGCGCTCGCACACATAGTCGACGCGCTTGGCGAGTTCCGCCTTACCGAGGCCCTTCAAGCTGCCGACAAACTGCAGATATTCGGCGGTGCGCATTTCCGGATAGAGCGGGGGCGTTTCCGGCAAGTAGCCGATGCGCTTCTTGACCTCGAACGACTGCTCGAGCACATCGAAGCCAGCGACCGTGGCGGCGCCTGACGTGGGCGGAAGAAAACACGTCAGCATCCGCATGGTGGTGGTCTTGCCGGCGCCATTGGGCCCGAGGAAACCGACGATCTGTCCTTTGTGAACCTCGAAGGAGATGTGGTCCACAGCCGTGTGCCGCGCGTACCTCTTGGTAAGGTCCGTTACTGTAATCATAAGAATTTAGCTTTACACAACGATGTACATCACTTGTACGACCGAAGTGACCTCAAACGCAGTTCTGAACAACTTCAGTGCGAATGGACATGTTAAGAAGGCGAGGCCCCTCTTGTCAAACGCAGAGGCGTGATTCGCGACTGGTGACGAATCGCGGCTTCGGCCCAGACTGCATAGAGGCCTGCTCACGAGTCTGCGGCGCCGTCCGTCTATGCCGACAGCAGTGTGTGGAATCGTCTCCAAGGAACGATTCCCAAACGAAGAGGAGGGTGTGTTTATGCGGAGATTGTTCAGTTTTTGTGCGGGCCTCGCGCTGATCGTCGGTGGTTTCGCCGGCGTTGCGCAAGCACAATTCAAAAATGGCGGGCAGGCCATCGAGTTGAAACTTCCAACATTGAGCCAGCGCGCTGTAGGTACGCAGCGTATCGGACTTACGGATATCACGGTGAACTATTGCCGCCCACTTGTGGGTGGACGCGAAATCTGGGGCAAGGCAGTTCCCTATGGCCAGCCGTGGCGCTCGGGAGCTAATGAGAACACGACCATTTCGTTTACCGACGATGTCTCCGTGGAGGGTCACGCTTTGCCCGCCGGCACGTACGGTCTGCACACGATTCCCGCTGCGGATCAATGGACCATCCTATTCTCCAAAAACTCCACGTCCTGGGGCAGTTTCAGCTATGACGAAAAAGAAGATGCGCTGCGCGTAAACGTCAAGCCGCACGCTGCGGAATTCGTCGAGGCGCTGCAGTATTCGTTCGACGATCCCAAGTCCGATTCCGTGGCCGTTACTTTGCGCTGGGAAAAGCTGGCGGTTCCTTTCAAGGTGTCCGTGGACACAAATGCCATTGTGCTGCGCAACATCAAAAACCAGCTTCGCAATACCGGCGGATTCAGCTGGGCCGGTTACGACGAAGCAGCGAATTGGTTGCTCGACACCAATTCGAATCTCGACCAAGCCATGAAGTGGGAGGATCAGTCGATCCAAAACGAGGAGCGCTTCGAGAACCTGCTGGGCAAATCGCAAATTTTGGAGGCGCAGGGCAAGAAGGAGGAAGCCGCCGCGCTGAAGACAAAAGCGCTGGACGTGGCCACCGGCGTCCAGTTGCACAGCTACGGGCGCGGGCTGCAAATCCAAAAGAAGCAAGAGGAAGGATTTGCTGTCTTCAAAGTGAATGTGAAGAAGCATCCCAACGAGTGGTATTCGCATGGCGAGTTGGCGCGCATGGCCTCGGCAAAGGGAGACTTTGAGACCGCGAGCAAGGAGATGAAGCTGGCGTTGGTGACGGCGCCGGACGTCGCCAAGCCCGGAATTCAGCGGATGATCGCTCGGCTCGATAAGAAGGAAGACATCAATCCCTAAATAGTGCGCGTAACGCCAAGCGTAAAACCCGGCACATTTGCGTCCAACCGGCTTCGCTTGCCCTCCTCGGGTCGGCGAAGCCTGCGCCCTCCTGGGCCCCCTCTAGGCTCCTCCTGCTGCTTTTGGCTATCATCTTGCAGCCTTGCACGCAGCCGCAGGAGGGCTGGCTCATGCAATCCCGAATACGCCGATCGTTCCGGGTCCTCGCGCCGGGCAGTTCGTTGCGACGGCGCGTCGCTTACAGCCTTGCCGTCGTTCGTTTGATTCTTGCGCCGGTCATCGTGCTGGCGGTGTACTACCTGTTCCAAATCGGGTTCATTGTCGACCGCATTGTAAGCTATGACGCGCCGGGAGCTACCCTTGCCCAGCAAGCCACCATCGAAATGCTCGATGCGCGCCGTGCCGAGCGCAATTACCTGCTACTTAATGACCAGGCTTCGCTGCAAGCCGTACGCGACACGAGCGGCAAGATTGAGCAAATTCTGGCTGCCATTCGCGACCTCAACCCGTCCGACCAATCGCAAACGAAAGAAGCCCTTGACGCGCTTCACCAGTACCGGCAACGCTTCGAAACCGCGGTTGCGCTTTTGGGTCAGCCTGGCCAAGCTCCGGCCGAGCGTATCAACGCAGTCGTGGTGGCTTACGAGCACGATCTCGACAACCTTCTCAAGAGCACCCGCTACAAAAGCCGTGGCCAGTTGGTCGACGAGCTTCGCAGCCGCGTCGATTCCTTCGACGCGCAAATTTCCAAAACCGTGCAGGAAGGAAATCCTGCGCTGCGCCAGATCACGGTGGACCAGCAGAATTCCGGCCAGCGCGTGCTCGATCTTGCTTCCGAACTGGAAACGAGAAACTGGGCGCGCATCGAGAGTGATCACCGCAAGGAGCAGCGCCTGATTTCTCGCGCCGAGTGGTCGCTAGGCATCGTCTCGGTGATCACGTTCCTAGTGAGCGTGTGGATTAGCTTTGTTCTCCCACGCCAAGTGGTGAAACCGCTGCTCAGCCTCAAAGAAGCGGTCGACCACGCCGCCGCCGGCAACTACGCGATCGACTTTGATATTCAGGGAGAAGGGGAAGTTGTGGAGCTGGCGAATAGTATCCGCAACTTGATTGCGCATGTCCGCGAAGTCCGATGAGCCACGTCCAGGATATCTTAGTGCTCGGCGTTTTGGTTCCTACGCACCTCGCGTACTAGATAGACGACAATCCCGATGTTTGCCACTAGCACGAGAATCTTCGCCGCGCTCACGTGCTTCACAATCTCATAAACCTCGAGCGGCAGAAGGGATGCTGTGGATATGATCGTCAAATACTCGGCCCAACGTTTCCGCAGCGCCAGCCCAACACCCTCGGTCAAAAACAGACCAGAATAAAAAAAAGTCCCGATGCTCAGTGCTCTCAGTTTTCGGTCGTCCACCATTCCCAATTTCTCCATCAGCTTCCGGATGTAATAGTTATGTGGATCGACGCGCAAGATATCAATCCATTGCGCCACTACGGCGGCCACGTCTTTGTGCAACAGTCTTAGCGCGCCAATGGCGAGTGCCAGCAGCGCTAGTCCTTTGATTAGTTTGAACGCGGCGATGAGCAACAGTCCCCGCGAACCCTTTGGTTTACCGGCCATTGAGAAGGTGGGCTCCCCGCAAGATGCGAGAACTGGCTGGCCAATTTACGTGGCCAGCTCAGGCTGCTGTTTGATTCACCGAATGGTCTCTTTGGTGCCTACGTAGATGGGCATCAATAAATGCACAGCGACTCCCTGTTTATTTCCGGGCAGCTTGTCGACGCGGGTGACCTGTCCAAGAAACTCCTGATTGATGGAACCCGGATCACTTGCGTATGGATAAGTCACAAACACACGCATCTTGGGTGCGAAGATGCCGTTTTGCGGAACGAAGTATACGCTGTTCCGCGACGCGTTAATCGTCGGAAGGATCTCATCGAACTCTTCTGGAGTTGGTTCCGACGGGCGCACGCGAATCATACGCGGGATTCTACTGCGCGTCTTGTTGCGGCGTTCTTCACTGGACGGGCGAGTCATGGAGGTCAAGGATAAAGCGAAAACTTGTGATACTTACGGCTTTGTCGACTCAATGTGCTAGCCACGAACCTGCACGATGGGCGTTTCGCATGGTCGCCCTTACGTGATCGAGCTTTATCGACCACTCTAGCCTTCGCTGGATTTACAGAGCGGAAGAGACCGAAGGGCCTGCAGCAGCGAACACTCCGGCCATTTCGGTTTGCGCAAAACAAAGAAAGCACTGCACAACAACAGGATCGAATTGTGTGCCGCTGGCCAGAATGAGCCGGCGCACGGCTTCTTCGAACGGCAGCCCCTTTCGGTATGGGCGCGAGGAAACCATGGCGTCAAACGCATCGATGACCGAGACGATTCGAGAAACAATGGGAACTTCCGTTTCCTTCAACCCCGCGGGATAGCCCTTCCCGTCGAACGACTCATGGTGATGCAGGATATCGAGCGCCGCTCGCTCAAATCCCGGCAGCATGCGGAGCACGGCCCAGCCATACTCCGGATGCTTCTTCATTAACGCGTACTCGTCCGCTTCCAGTTTTCCGGGCTTTCGCAGGATTGCGTCGGGGATCCCAACCTTCCCAATGTCGTGAAGTAGAGCTGCAATTTCCAAGTTTTGAAGCACTGGCTCTTCCAGCCCGAGTTCCTGCCCCACGCGCATGCCCCATTCCGCCAAGCGCGTGCTGTGTACTCCGGTGTTGAGGTCCTTCAGATCCAGGAGCTGGTTGAAAGCGCAGATGACCGACACACGCAGTGCAGAAACTTGCTCTTCCACCTGCTTGATCTTCAGGGAATCCGACGCTCCGCTAAATGCTGGACTAAGGGTGAGCACCGGAATGCCCTCAAGGGCCACGGTCCTTACCAGGACCTCGAGCGTCCGGAGTTCATCCACGCGGAAATCGCTTGGTATGCATCCAGGCGACCGTGATTGAGGTCCGGGGTCAGGAGACGGCCGTGCGAGAGCGCGCTGGCGGCGTGCGACTGATTCAACCCCGACTTGGCATCCAGGAGCAAGGACGTCGTTCCCGCAACCAGAGGCGAGCTAAACGAAGTCCCCGAAGCCGCGGCGTACGATCCGCCCGGGAACGTGCTGATCACATATTCGCCGGGAGCGGCGATCCACACATCGGCCGAGCCATAGTTTGAGAAGGAGGACCGCGCATCCCAGTCGGTTGTCGAGGCGACGCCCACGACGTAGCCGTTCAACGCCGCAGGATATACGCGCGCGCTGGTGCTCTCATTCCCCGCTGCTGCCACCAGAATCACGTTTGCCTTGTTCGCGTAGGACGCCGCCTGCGAGAGCGCGGGCGAAGGCGAGGAGAGATCGAAGCTCATGTTGACGACATTCGCCTTGTGCTGCACAGCGTAGTACAGCGCCGCGATGATGTTCGATAGATAGCCGGTGCCGTTCGCCGTAAACGCCTTTAGCGGCAGGATCTTCGCGCTCGGCGCTGCCAGGTGAACCAGCCCAGAAGTCATGGTGCCATGGCCAAACGCTCCGCACGGCTGGCCGTCAAGGATTGCGGCCGAGGACTGATCCAGGATGGCGGCACTCGACTGCTGCACAACGCCAGACTGCTGGGTAGTACCGCTAGGCCCGCTCTGTAGTGGCAGATCCAGCCATTCCGAGGCGCCTGGCTGATTGCGCGTAAAGTCATACCCTGGCAGCAGAACAGGAACGAGAACCGGGTGATTGACGTCCACCCCGGTATCGATCACCGCAACCACGCCTGCACCGCTGACTCCAAAACCCTTCTGTGCATCGGTCAGGCGGATGATCTGCCCCGCGGGCTGCGCCGCATAGCCGTGCGTTACCACGCTGCCGAAGTAGTTCACCGGAGCGGTGTCGGTCAGTCCATAAGGAGCGTTATTGATCGGGGGCAGAGGGATCGGTAGCGCGCGATCCGCCTCAATGCTCTGAATTCCCAGCAGCGCTTCCAACAGGTTCACCACGCCGCCCAAGAGCGCCTGCAATATGTTGCCGGTAGACGTCACCAGGTACGTCTGGCCGACCGGTCCGTCCAGCGAACCTTGCACCTGGCAGTTTGCAGACAAGCATAGGTTTAGCACCGAATTCAGCCCGCCCGACGTGCGAACGATATAGCGTTGCTGGCCCACGGCCGGCTTCGATGCTGCCAACGTCATTACCGCAATGATCATCGCTGAGAGTAATTTGCGTTTCATGCGTAACCCTTTCGGGTTCTCCTCACCGCGAATAACTCGTCAAGTGGCGGTTTTCGGCGCGTACGCAAATTATTTCTTGCTACGCGAAAGCCGCCAATAGTACGAGTGTCCCGTCCCACCTAAAAACCTTGGAACCGAGTACCAGTACGGCCTTGCTAAGCAAGAAACTGTTCCCCCCTGGTGGGAAGGTCAGTTTTCTTAGTTGACCGTATCCGGTAGCCTTCCCAGAGCGTCCCGCAGCGTAATGATGACCGCTTTTTCGTCGTCTCCGAGAAGCTTCAGCTCCAGATCGCTGCTAGTCCGAATCTCTTCCCTGAACTCTCCAAACTCGTTCGTTACCGTCTGCACCACATGCCCGCGCAGGTTAGAGATGATCACCGGTACATCTCGCCCGGGCTCATCCGGATTCCGCAGGTCGAGCAATTGGCCCGTCACCACCAGCTTGTCGGCGCCCGGCTTGGCTTCAATCTGCAGGTCAACTTGATATGGCTCTGCGCGATAAAGCATTTGCCTCGTTCCTGAACCCGAAGAGCGTGCCCCTGCCACCAGCGGTTGCAGAAAACTGTCGAATAGCACCTGCACCATTCCGGGCGCGTTTGCTTGCTTGCCTTCCAGCCGCACGCCCGCAAACCCTGCCTTGGCAATGCGCACAGCGTTCTCGGGCGGCTGGGACTCGGCGGCCGATTTCGCGGTCTGCCGCACCTTCTGCCAAAGCGACACCACCTTCTTGCATCGCCGGCAGCCTTCCTGGAGGTGCGCTTCCATCTCCTGGCGCCTGCCTCCGGCGACCGCCTCGTTCGCGAAGTCGATCCATTCTTCTGTTGTAAAGTGCTTCATTGCCGTTCCCCCCAGCCTTTCGTGCCGCCTGCTCCCCAGCAGACAGTGGCGAGTTTCTCGCCTCATTACGTAAGGGTTTATAGGTATGGAAAAAATATAGCCACGGCCCGAAGCGAGAGAAATTAGCTAAGTGCCGCGCTTTCTGTGACCTTCCCCACTAAGACGAAAGGCGCCCAGAAGTACGGATGCGGATTCTGCTCTCTCAATACGCGCATCGCCGCGCGCAGAGACCCGGACATGTCCCCCGAAGCAATATAGCGGCTGTAAAACGCCTGCATCAGCTCGGCCGTGCTGCGGTCATGCACATCCCAAAGCGAAAGCAGCAACGAACTGGCGCCTGCGCAGAACAAACCGCGCTGGAGGCCCAGCAGCTCATCCCCATCCGCTACGAAGTTCATCCCTGTCGCACAGCCGCTCAGGGTCACCAGCTTTGCCCCAAGCCTCATTTGGTAGAGGTCGTACAAGTTCAAGTACCCGTCGCCCATCTTGATGCCGGAAAACATTGGGTTGTCCTGCCGATACATTCCATGCGTCGCGACGTGCAGGACTCCCGTCTCTAATCCGCGTTCCCGTAGCACCTGCGCCGTAGCCGCAGTGCCCACAAACAACTCCGTCTGCGGGAGGAGCGCGGCAACGGATTGCACTTCACTCAGTATCAGCGGCGCGCGTTCGTCCGGAATTCCCAGGACCAGCGAGTTGCGCCTCTCGCTCACCTGCTTTTCCTGACACAAACCGAAGACGGTCGCGCTGGGCGCATACGAGACCGTGTACGCATCGCATAAGTATTCCTCGCCATTGCGCAGCGCGTGGAACGGCAGAAAGTGCAGTGGCCCATGTGGCACAAACACCACGTGCTTGCCGGCCAGCCGTTCGCGGATCGGCTCGATCAGCTCACGATACAGACCTTCCAGGTGCCCCAGAGTCGCGCGCAAAAGCGGCTGAGCGAATCGCTCCGTGTACGCGGCTCCCATGCGAAATTTCGCAAACTGAAATCGCAGCAAGTGCAGCAGGTTCGCAACGCGTGACACCACGCTGACCGGCACGATCTCGATGCTCTTACTGCTGACCACCGCCGCCAACAACCGGTCCCCTGCCGAGTAATATTCCACCAGGACGGCACCTGCCGGCAGGCTGGCCTGTAGCTTCGCCACGGAGAAATCTGCAGGCGCCTCCAGCGTCGCGTTTTCCCGTTCATGAGCCGGCAACTCCCGCAGCGCCCGCAATAACTCGGTTTCGTGTAATTGCGCAGCGTGCTGCAACAGTTCGAGGCGCTCCCGAGATTTCTCCTCTGGTTTCAGTTGCTCCAACTCGATCCGATGGTAATACCAGTTCAGTTCCTCGCGGAGATCGCGGATCTTGCGCACGAATTCGCTCTGGCCCGCTTCTCCCATCGGCAAGCTTTGCCCGCTCTGAAAAATCATTTCAATCATGCTGCGCGATTTTGCCGCCTCAATGCACGAAAACGCTTCGTCGGCTGAAATTTCTTTGTTCGCGGGATCGAGATAAAGCTCGACGACCGCCTCGTACACCTGCATGCGATTCTTTACAAACGCGATCTTCAGCTCCTCGCTTTGCAACCGCGTCCGCAACGCCTCGAGCGCCTTGCGCGCCTCCTGATATGCCGCGTACGCCGCTGCACGATCACCGCGGTTCCCGGCAATTTGCCCCAGCAGCAGACGTGTCTGGTACACCAGCACTGGCGCTTGCACAGTTGATAGCTTCGCAACCGCGGCGTTAGTCTGTTTCTCCGCGGCCAGCAAATCACCAACCTGCAGCGCAATCCGGCCTAGCAGCAGCCGCGACAGCAGGGCTTTTCCCGAGAGCGGCGTATGGTCGAAAAACTCCGCCGCGCCCGCGCACAGCCTGCGCGCTTCAAAATAGCGGCCTTCATGAAACAGGAGCAGCGCCTGGTACAGATCGAGCAGCCATGGCCAGACTAGATTTTTTTCTCGCGAAAACATCTCGCGCGCTTTTGCAAACCGCTCCAGCGCTTGTACTGTCTTGCCTTGCTGTCCGAAAGCGATGGCTTCATTCGCCAGAGTTTTCGCGGCCTCGTAGCCCATTCCGAGCTTCTCGAAGCGCAGAAATCCCTCGTGCGCCATCTCTCGCGCTTCTTCGCTTAAGTTCAGCTCCAGGTAGATGTCGGAGAGGTCCAGGTGACACAACGCGAAGTGATAGGCATCTCCGCTAGCCTCGCAAGCGCGTCGCGTCGCAAACAGCATCTCGATCGCACGGCTGTATTCGCCGCGGAAGTAATACAAATAGGCGATGTTGTAGTCGGCTTGATCGCGAAGCCGCGGCAAGTCATAGCGTACGCAAAGCTCTCTCGCCTTTTGATAACACTCCAGCGATCGCGCAAATTCGTTCAAGCTGATCAGGCACATGGCCATGTTGTGCAGCGTCACCGCCACGTGTTCCCAATCTTCGTACTCGGAAAGCGCTTTGTAGGCGCGCTCGTAATAGGCGATGGCCTCCTCGAAACGATCCTGCCGGTGAAAGATGTTGCCGACGTTGTTATCCAGGCTCGCCAACCGCCGCCCTTCGCCGATTTGCGTGAAAATCTGCCGCGCGCTTTCCGACGCGGCAAACGCGCGATCGTATTCGCCAAGAAGAATCAGCGGTTGAATCGAACTGCTCAGCGTGCGCGCTGCTTCCCTGGGGATTTCCAGCGCTTCATAGAGGTTGAACGCATCTTCATGGTGCTGCACGGCCCCATGATTGTCCCCCGAAGCGTAGAGTGCGTTAGCCTTCGCCCGCATGGCCAGCGCGATGTCTTCCTTGCGCCGAAGTTTCCGGGCGATCAGCAACGTTCCTTCTGCAAGGAGCAGGGCCTGCTTGGAATCCACCCGGATTTTGTCCACCACCATGGGCGCCAGGCGCTTCACCACTTCCGAGCGGACGAGGGAGGAATTGCGGGTGAGGAATTTCCGGTGCGCCACGCCATCTTGGAGCCCGCCGAGCTCGATAGCCAATTCGGCTTCAGAAGTCTTGCCGCGCGCCCGCGGCATTAGTGGAAACCTAGCTCGTCAAGCTGCCGGCGCAAACGCTCGATGCATTTTTGCCGAGTGAATCCGATGGAGCCGACCGCTAACCCCAGCTCCTTGGCGACTTCTGTGTACGGACGTGCCGGCGTCTCAAAGAAAAGCAACTCCACTAATCTGTGGCACTGCGGCGACAATGTGCTCATCGCGTCGCGCAACATTTGTTCTTCTTGCGTTTGCTGCAACACGCTTTCGGCAATCGGGGGTGTTTCGGGTTCCGGCAGGTCCGGCTCGGCGTCGCGGCTCACCAGGCGCTGCTGCTGCCGCTTCCATCGGTAACATTCGTGATGCGCCACCTGCATCAGCCATTTCGGAAGCGCGCGAGGCTCACGCAAATCCGGCAAACGCACCAACAGCTCCGCGCAAGTGGCCTGAAACACGTCCGCCGCTTCGTGCGGAGGCAAACCGTACTTTACGGGAATCGAATAGATTAA
>Ga0209526_10000733_pt1 | contig 21585 bp, 19 predicted proteins | sample JacPinW_OM2H0_M1_FD_188566 | JGI IMG/M metagenome (GOLD analysis project Ga0209526, IMG submission 188566) | Forest soil microbial communities from Algoma, Ontario, Canada - Jack Pine, Ontario site 1_JW_OM2H0_M1 (SPAdes) (version 2) | ecosystem: Environmental > Terrestrial > Soil > Boreal... | reverse complement strand
GCCGGATGGTTGCGCCCGGGCATGCGGGTCCTCGATCTGGGCTGCGGCCTCGCGACCGACATCGCCTATCTAGCCGGGCGCGGATTCACAGCGGTTGGCGTCGACCAATCCGAGGCGGCCTTGCGCCGGGCGCGCGAGCGATATCCGAAGCTCGAGCTGGTCGCAGGCGACGTTCGCCGCCTTCCCTTCGAGCCGGCATCATTCGATTACCTGCTCGACCGTGGTTGCTTTCATTACCTGCCGGCGGTCGACAGGCCACGCTACGCGAGCGAGGCCGCACGGGTGCTGCATCCGGGCGGCGAACTCCTGTTGCGCGCCTGCCTGCAGGCTCAGGGAGTTCGCAATGACATCACGGCGCAGGCCATCCACGACGTCTTTACAAATTGGCGCGTGTTGATGCTCGAGTCACGTTCGATTCCGAGCGACACGCGGGCGATGGAGGCGCTGGTCGTCCGTCTTCGGCGCTGATCGGCCTTACGCGGCGCTCGCCGTCCGCGCGTCGCGGAGCGCGGTGCGCACCGGGCGGGCCGACACCGGCGAGGCCATAGGGGCGAGCTTCTTCAGGCTGAAGATCATCTCCGACCCGCCGACGTATTCGACGCTCTCGATCTCGAAGCCTTTGCCCTGCAGATAGGGGCCGAGATTCGCGCGGCTGTAGTGCGTGATGTGCTCGTCGGCGTAACCACCGGGCGAGACTCGAGCGTAGACCCATTCCAAGGCGCGCCAGCGCCAGCGGTCGTAATCCGGGGTCCCGAGAATGAGCCGCCCGCCGACCTTGAGCACGCGGGTCAGTTCGTCGAACGGCTTCTCGTGCGCGGGGATGTGCTCGACGACCTCGGAACAGATGACGCAATCGAAGCTGGCATCGGCAAAGGGCAGCTCGAAGATTGAACCGTGCACGAGCTCGTTGCCATAGCGGCGCGAGTAGCGCAGCTTGTGGAGCTGGATGTCGAGCCCGATCATGCCGGGAATGGCGCCGAGAATCCGGCTCGACCCGCACCCGACGTCCAGCACCTGGGTGAAGCCCGAGGCCAGCCGCGTGATCGCGCCGTACCGTCCCCGCTGCCAGTAGCGTTGCAGCGGGACGACGCTGTCGTAGGCGCGGGCATCGTAGTCGGACGAGGCAATCGAGTTGCGCAGCCGCCACATCGCAAGGAATGTCCGCAGGTAGGACAGGGCGAACTTGAAAAGACGGGCATGGCTGTGCCCGGCCACGCGCGCCCGATAGCGGAACGGCACTTCGTATACCGTGTAGCCGGAGGCTAGGGCGCGGATCAGGATTTCCTCGAGCACATCGAAGTCGGTGGCCTTCAGCTTGAGGTCCTTCAACACCGCCCGTTGGTAGAGTCGAAAGCCGCTGGAAAGATCGTGCACCGGGAGCGAGAGGCCGCGGCCGAAGGTAACGTTCAGGATGCGGCTCAGCAGTTGACGCCAGGCGGGCATCTCCGCCGCACCGCCGGGGACGTAACGAGAGGCGATCACGACGTCGCCGTCGCCGCGGGCCTTCCAGAGGTCGGCGAGGAACGCGGGATCATGCGAGCCGTCGGCGTCGAGCGTTAGGACGTACTCGCCGCGCGCCTGCTCGAAGCCGGCGCGATAGGCGCCCCCAAAGCCGGGAAGCTTCTGGCTGACCAGGCGCACCTCGTGCTTGCGGACCACCTCCTGGGTGCCGTCGGTCGAGCCGCCGTCGACCACGATGATCTCGTGGGTGGGTCCCAGGTTAACCAGCGCCTTCTTGAGCTCGGGGAGGACCCGGTCGAGGCTGACGGCCTCATTGAGGGCGGGGAGGATCAGGCTCAGGGCGCAGCCGGGTAGCGCCAACGGCTCGGCGGCGGGCATCATGAACGACGGGATGCCATCAACGATCGGATACCGGGTCCCGTCCCGTTGGCAGCGGAGCTCGCGTCCTGGCTCGCCTGTTAACGGACCGTGGCATTTTGGGCAGACCAGGTTGGCGAGCGTCGGCATGGGCTATCGAATGAACGGAAAAGTGACATCCGAGCTTGCTTCGGGCACCAGGGTGACGGCATGATCGGGCCGCGCATCCTCGCGATCGATGTCGGCACCGGCACCCAGGACGTCCTGGTGTTCGACGCGGGCACCCTGATCGAGAACGCGGTTCAGCTGATCATGCCCTCCCCGACGGCGCTGCTGGCGGAGCGCGTCAAGCAGGCGACGCTGGATCGAGTCGACCTCGTCCTGACCGGCGTGACCATGGGCGGCGGTCCCGACCATTGGGCGGTGGAGGCGCATCTGCGGGCCGGGCTGAAGGTTTACGCGACTCCGGACGCGGCCCGCACCTTCGACGATGACCTGGAACGCGTGGCCGCGATGGGGATCCGCATCGTCGACTCACCCGCCGGTACGAACGGGGCGCGCCAGCTCGAACTCCGTGACTTCTATCTCAGCGAGTTGATGACAGCGCTGCGAGCCTTTGGCGTCAGCACGGTCTTCGATGCGGTCGCGGTCGCCGTCTTCGACCACGGCGCCGCACCGGCCGGCGTGAGCGACCGCCGCTTCCGTTTCGATTATCTGCGCGAGCAGGTCGAGCGGGGCATTGGGCTTGCGGGCTTTGGCTTTCTGGCCGCCGAGATCCCCGAGCGGATGACCCGTATGCGTGCCGTGGCCAGCAGCTGGACGGGTGCGGAGCCGCTCTTCGTGATGGACACCGGACCGGCGGCCATCCTCGGGGCGCTCGAGGACGCCAGGGTCCAGTCCGTCGAGCACGTGATGATCGCCAACCTCGGCAACTTCCATACCATCGCGGCCCTGCTCGAGGGGCGCGAGATCCGCGGCTTGTTCGAGCACCACACCGGTGAGCTCACCCAAGCCAAGCTCGAGGGCTATCTCGAGGCGCTCGCGGCGGGGACGCTTTCCAACCAGGCGGTCTTCGATGACATGGGGCACGGCGCCCTGTTGGCCGGCACCGCCTCGGCGCCTCCGGAGCTGCTGACGGTGATCGGGCCTCGACGCGCGCTGCTCGATGGCTCGCGGCTGCACCCGTACCTGGCCGTGCCGCACGGCGACATGATGCTGGCGGGGTGCTTTGGTCTGTTGCGGGCGCTGGGCGTGCGCTTGCCGGCCTATGCGCCGGCGATCGAGGACCAGCTCGGGCCGCAAAGCCGAACTGATATGCGGTCGTGAGAAAGCGCGGCTCGTAGAATCTGGGCAGGCGTCATCACCATTCCCAGTTAGAGGTTGTCCCTTGGCTCATCCCACGACGATTGCCCAGCTGCGACAGAGCGAGTACCGCGTGCTTCCCGTCAAGGAAGAGATGCGCAAAAACCTGGTGCGCAAGATCAAGGCAAGCGAGGAACTCTTTCCCGGCATCATCGGCTACGAGGGCTCGGTGATTCCCCAGGTGGAGAACGCGATCCTATCTGGCCAGGACATCGTCTTCCTTGGCGAGCGCGGCCAGGCGAAGAGCCGGCTGATCCGATCGCTGGTTCAGCTGCTCGACCAGCAGGTCCCCGTGATCGAGGGCTGCGAGATCAATGACAATCCGTACGCGCCCATCTGCCGGGCCTGCCGCGACCGCGTGGCAGCGCAGGGAGACCAGGTCACGGTGCGCTGGATCACCCCCGACGAGCGATACAGCGAAAAGCTGGCCACCCCGGACACCTCGATCGCCGACCTGATTGGCGAGGTCGACCCGATCCGGGTCGCCGAGGGCAAGTACCTGGCCGATGAGTTGACAATCCATTACGGCCTGGTGCCACGCACCAACCGCGGCATCTTTGCCATCAATGAGCTTCCAGACCTGGCGGAGCGGATCCAGGTCGGGCTGTTGAACCTGATCGAGGAGCGCGACGTGCAGATCCGCGGTTTCAAACTTCGCCTCCCGATCGACGTCTACGTCGTCGCCAGCGCCAACCCTGAGGACTACACCAACCGCGGCCGCATCATCACGCCGCTGAAGGACCGCTTCGGGGCGCAGATCCGGACGCACTACCCGCGCAACATCGACGACGAGATCCGGATCGTGGAGCAGGAGCGCACCGATTTCCAGGACCGCGAGCTGTCGGTCACCATGCCCGACTTCATGAAGGAAATCGTCGCCGAGGTGACCCAGCTGGCACGGCGAAGCCCAAAAATCAACCAGCGCTCCGGGGTCAGCGTTCGGATCTCGATCACCAATTACGAGAACCTCGCATCGAACGCCTCGCGCCGGGCGCTGCGGACCGGCGAGACCGAGGCCGTGCCGCGCATCACCGATCTGCCGTCCATCATTCCGTCGAGCGCCGGCAAGCTCGAGATGGAGACCTGGGAAGAGGGCGACGACCAGACGGTGCTGGAAAAGATCATCAAGACGGCAGTGCTGAACGTCTTCCGGCGCCACTTCGAGGCCACCCAGTTCAACGAGCTGGTGCAGCGATTCGACGCCGGTCTTACCTTCGAAGTGTCCGAGCTGCAGGCCGCTGATCGCTACGCCGCAATGCTGCGCGAGCTGCCCGGTATGGAGAAGGCGCTGAAGAGCCTGGGGCTAGACAAGCGGCCGGCGCTGGCCGCATCGGGAATGGAGTTCGTCCTCGAGGGGCTCCACCTGAGCAAGCGGATCAACAAGACCGACCTCGACGGGGCGGCCGTCTACGCCGGCTAGATGATCTCCCGGTCGAACCGGTACGAGCGCTGGGACGGTTCGCAGGAACCGTTCGGCCGCGACGCCGAGGACCTGTTCGACCGCCTCGCCGAGGATCTATTCCAAGGCGGCGACTTCGACTACGCCTTGCACCGGCTGATGAGCCGCGGCTGGCGCGATAAGCAGGGGCGCAAACTTCCGGGCTTCGAGGAGATGCTGGAACGGCTGCGCCAGAAGCGGCTGCAACAGCTGAAGCGATACAACCTGAATGACGTCTTCAGCAATATCCGCGAGCGACTGAGCGAGATCACCCGTCGCGAGCGGCAGGGGATCAACGAGCGGCTGGAACAGGCGCCGGAGAGCGCCAAGCGCGTCCTGCAGAAGATCGCCAAGAAGAAGCTGGAGGAGCTCGATCGCCTACCGGAGGACGTGGGTGGCGCGATCCGGGAGCTCAACGATTACGAGTTCATGGACGAAGGCGCGGCCCAGGCTTTCCAGAAGTTGATGGAGGAGCTGAAGCAGCAGGTGTCGCAGACCTACTTCAAGAACATGACGCGCACCATGCAGCAGCTGCAGCCGGAGCAGCTCGGCGAGATCAAAGAGATGATGAAGGCGCTCAACCAGATGCTGCGTGACCGGTTGGAAGGGAAATCGCCGAAGTTCGAGCAGTTCATGCAGCGCTTCGGTCATTTCTTCGGTCCGAACCCTCCCAAGACGCTCGACGAGCTGATCCAGCACCTGGAGAGCCAGATGGCCCAGATGGAGTCGTTGATGCAGTCGCTGTCGCCGGAGATGCGCCAGCAGATGCAGGACCTGATCGCCTCGACCCTGAACGACCCCGAGCTGCAGGACCAGATGGCGGAGCTGGCGGCGCAGCTCGAGCTGCTGTCGCCCCGGCCCGGGCTGGGCAGCCGCTACGCCTTCTATGGCTCGGAGTCGCTGCCGCTCCAGGAGGCGCTGTCGCTGATGGAGCGGCTGCAGGGCATCGAGGACCTGGAGTCGGCGCTGCGCGAGGGATACCAGGGCCGGCAGTTGACGCCGGAACAATCCCAGCAATTGCAGCAGCTTCTGGGGCCCGAAGCCCGCCAGGCGGCCGACCAGATGAGCGAGCTCGCGGCGCAGCTCGAACGCAAAGGCTACGTCCAGAAAGGCCGGCGCGGAATGGAGCTGACCCCACGCGGCATGCGCCGCATCGGGCAGAAAGCGCTGCGCGATCTGTACACGCGCTTGAAGCGCGATCGATTCGGCGATCATCCGATCAGCGTCCGCGGCCTCGGCTCGGAGCGTTCGGATGAAACCAAGGTCTACGAGTTCGGCGACGCCTTCAACCTGAACGTCGAGCAGACCCTGATGAACGCCCTACGCCGCGACGGCTCGCAGACCCCGATCCGTCTCAAAACCGACGACTTCGAGGTCTTCCGGTCGGAATTCAGCGCCCAGTCCGCGACCGTGTTGATGATCGACATGAGCCGCTCGATGCCGCTCCGCGGCTATTTCTACGCCGCCAAGAAGGTGGCGCTCGCGCTCGACGCGCTGATCCGCAGCCAGTTCCCGCGCGATTTCCTGCAGGTGATCGCCTTCAGTGACTACGCCCGTCCGGTCAAGTCGCATCAGCTCGCCGAGCTGACCTACAACGAATCGATTTACGGGACCAACATCCAGCACGGCCTGATGCTGGCCCGCCAGTTCTTGAACCGGCACAAGACGGGCAACAAGCAGGTCATCATCGTGACCGACGGGGAGCCGACCGCGCACATGGAAGGCCAGCAGGCGGTCTTCTTCTACCCGCCGCTGCCGGAAACCTTCCAGAAGACACTGCTCGAGGTGCAGCGCTGCACGCGCGAGCACATCGTGATCAACACCTTCATGCTCGACAACGACTATCACCTGGTGTCGTTCGTCAAGCAGATGACCCGCATGAACGGCGGCCGCGCGTTCTTCGCCAGTGCCGACCGGCTGGGCGACTACGTGCTGCTCGACTACGTCGACCGGAAACGAAAAGCCAGCCGCTGAGCCAGGTCGCAGGCCGACAGCCGACGGAGTCAGTCTAACCGTCTAGGCCGTGGTGTTCGAAATGCTCTCGGATGCCGTGGGGCTGGAACCCAAACGTGCGATGGACCGCGTCAAGGTCGGTCGTGTTGTCAAACTCGAAGAGTTCTAGCGTGGCAGGCACCAGCGGCGGGTTGGGCAGCAAGCTGAAGATCCGGGCCTGGATTCGGGCGACAGGTAAGGGAAGGGGTAGCTTGAGGCGGCGGACCTTGATGGTCGCCAGGATCAGGTCATCAATCTGGGCAAAAGTCATCTGATCCGGGCCCCCCAGGTCGATCGCCCGTCCGTCCCAGCGAGCGTCGGCACTACATTGCACCAGACAGGTCACCAGGTCCTCGACCCACAACGGCTGCAGTTTGCGCCCGCCGCCGAGCACCGGCATGACGGGAAGCTGTCGAGCTAGGCGAGCCATCGCCGCCGGGAAGGGTGCGCCGTCGCCGAACAGGATCGAGGGCTGCAAGGCCACCCAGACCAGGCCGCTCGAGCGTACCGACTCGGCCATCTCCCATCGCGTACGCATGTAGCTCCCTTCTTTCCCCGGCCGAGTGCCGAGCCCATTCACGAGGACGATCCGCTTCACCCCACCCATGCGGGCAGCCGCGACCAGGTTGCGAGTCCCTTCGCCGTTCACGCGACGGTACTGGCCGGGATACGCTTCCTTTCGGTCGGCGGTGATGGCCGCGCAGTGGACGACCGTATCCACGCCACGCAAGGCTGTTTGCAGGGATTCGGGCTGCAGCAGGTCGGCGCTAACCGCCTCGACTCCGGGGGCATTAGCGGCTGGTTTTCTGGCAACGGCGCGCACCGAAACGCCACTCGAAGCCAGCCGGGCAACCAAATGACGCCCGACGAACCCGGTCGCGCCGACGACGGCGATCACGACGCACCCCTGGCACGAGCAATCCGGCCGGGTCCCGACCGCGCCTCCGGCCGGATCGCGGTGGCCGGCCGGTAGTGTCGCTTGACTTCGGATGCGTAGCCCCGACCGATCTGATCGCGATTCGACGGCAGCCAGTCGGTGAGGCGGGTTGTCCCACGCGGCGGCTCGTGGGAGATCAGGATGTCTCGCATCAGGTCATCGAGCTCGTCGCGCGTGAGCAGCATGTCGCCGGTCAGCCGGCCGCCAATGATGGCGCCGACCATGGCGAGGGCGGGCGGCATATGGAGCACCACCGTGTGGAGGCCCATCGCGTTTCGGAGAAGATGAACCAGCTCCTCGAAGGTGAAGATCTCCGGACCGGCGGAGTCCACGTTTTGATTCGTCGAGTCGAGACCGGCTTTGACCAGCAGTCCGGCGTGGTCACGCACGTGCACCGGCTGCAACCGGTAGCGGCCGTCGCCCGGGATCCCGAAGACCGGCAGGTGCCGCAGCAGCCAGGCGATGTTGTTGATCAGCACGTCACCCTCGCCAAAGAGCAGCGTGGGGCGGACGATGGCATACGACAGACCGCTGGACCGAACCGCGTCTTCGAGCTCGGCCTTCCCGCGGTAGTAGGAGAGCTGCGACGCGGTCGGATTGGCGATGCTGGTGTGGACGATGCGGCGAACGCCGGCGTGGCGCGCCGCGTCGATCAAGCGTTTCGTGTTTTCGACGGCGATCGTGTGCGGGACGCCCACCCGGGGTGCCCGGACCCAGTAGGTGTTGTAGAGGGTATCGGCGCCCCTCAGCGCATTGGTCAGGGCTTTCCCGTCCGCGAAGTCCAGCGGGTAGGACGGGATCCGTGACGCCAGCGGGCCATCCGTTCGCGGATGGTTGGTCAGGGTTCGCACGCCGCGGCCGCGCTCGAGTAGCTCGGCGGCGATAAAGCGGCCACTGTAGCTGAAGGCGCCGGTAACGACGTCGATGGGTTGGCTCATGTTTTGTCTCCCGTCCAAGTCGCCGAAGCCAACGTCGCGTCGGCAATCGGCGCCAGTTGCTTGGCAGTATCGAAAAGTGCTTCGGCTCGACTGCGATCGCCATCGAGGTGGGTGAGCGTCTCGATCCCGAAGTAGAGGGCCACCGCCGCGTAAGCGAAGTCTCCGGTCGGTAATACGGACTCGAGGAGGGTGCCCTTGAGAAGCCGCGCCATAACACTCTCAGCGAATCGGACCCACGGCTCCATCCGGGCTACGACCTCCGGCCGGAGGCCGGGGACCGACGAGCCGCCGGCCACCATCTCCTGCACCGCCGCGACGTGCCCGACCTCGACGTCTTCCGTATAGAGGCGTGACATGACGTCGATCGCATCGGTGATCGAGGTCACGTCCGCCAGAGCGGACTGGTAGCGCGCCAGGCGACGCGCACTGGTCAGGTCGAGGGCCGCCAGCAAGAGCCGATCGAGGCTCCCGAAGTGATAGAAGATCAGCGCCTGGTTGAGCTTGCCGGTCCGGGCGATCGCCCGGGCGGTGGTGCCCGGAAAACCGCGGGTGCGCAGCGTCGTGAGGGCCGCTTCGACGAGCCGGTCGCGCGTGGCCGAACCCGAGGGACCGGTTGGCTGAGCGGCCCGTAAGCGCGGCCGCGCCGGGGGACGACGGCTCGTCCGGGCAGCGCGCGGCGGGGTCGCCTTGAGCGTCTGCTTTGAGCGCATGCTCAAATTATGGAGGACCCGACCGTCGAGCGCAAGCCCTCGCGCTAAGTCGTTACCCGCCTGCACCGAACCAGCGATTCGGTACGATGCCCAAGCGATGAAGGACAAGATCGCCGAGCACAACCGGACCATGTGGGAACGGCTGGCGAAAGCCGGGATGAACTACACGCGTCCCTTCGGCCGCCCGCCCAAGACGAAGGCCGGCATGCGCCGCTTCATGGATCCCCGTGCCCGACTGAAAGGGGTGAGGCTCGATGGCGCTCGCGTCCTTGGCCTGGCCGCGGGCGGTGGCTGGGACCCGGTGATCTTTGCCAAGCTCGGCGCGGAGACGACGGTGTTCGACATCGCACCGACCCAGCTGAAGACGGTCCGTGACCTCGCGGCCCGCGAGCGAGTCAAGGTCCGGCTGGTCCGCGGCAACATGAAGGACCTCTCTGTCTTCAAGGATGACGCGTTCGACGTCATCTGGCATTGCCACTCGCTGGTCTTCGTCGACGACGCGACCCGGGTGCTCCGAGAGGTCGGCCGAGTGCTCGCGCCGGGCGGCACCTACCTGCTGTCCACGATGCATCCCACGACCCTGCGCCTTTACGGGAGCTATAAAGACGGTGGCTGGAGTCCGAAGATCACGTACTTCGAGGACAAGGCTGTGCCCTACACCGATGAGTGGGGAATGACCTGGACGCTTGGCAACAAGAAACTGGTGGCGCCGACCATCGAGTTCGGCCACCGGTTCGAAACCATCGTCAACGGGTTGGCCGCCGCCGGGATGGTGGTGGATGGGATCTGGGAGTTCTCGCCGGGCGATGACGACGACGAGACCGAACCGGGTAGCGATGCCCACCTGGACATGCTCTTCCCCGCCTTTATCGAGGTCCGCGCCCGGAAGCTTTCCCCGGGCGCTTTGCCGACTGATAGGCGGCCAGCACCTCGGCGCGCTGCCGCGAAGAAAGGTATTTCACGGCCTCGCGGACGGTGACACCGGAGGCTCGAGCCGCGCGCGGCAGCAGCCAAGCGTAGACCACCTCGGGAGTCGGCTTGCCGGTCTCGCGCAGTACCCAGCCGATCGATTTGCGGATAAAGAATTCGCGTTCGTCCAGCATTCGGTCTGCATAGCGCGCGAAACGGCGAAAGTCGCCATCGCCGCGGCGCAATGGCCGCAACAGCGCGAGCATCGCCGAACGGCGTAGCCAGAAGTCTTCATCATGTGCCCAGCGATCGATTACGCGCAGCACTTCCGGCGAGCGCTCTACGAGGGGACCTACGATCACGATGGCCAGCTCGTCTACGAAGGCCCATGTCTTCGACTGGCGGATCAACCGCTCGAGGAGCCTCATATCCGCCGGCCGGAGAAGCGACTGAAAGGCTTCCAGCAGCAGCACCGCCATCATGCGCCGCTCGAACACAGGCTGGCCCCAGAGGATGGTGACCAGGGCGACGAGCGCGTGGCGGTCGAGTCCGGCATGCCGTCGTTTGAGCGCTCGAACCGTCTGCCGCATCGCCGGCAGCCCGACCCCCAGGAATTCGAGGTCGCTCTTGAGGTACGCCTTCTCAGCGGGGGCTCGTTTCGGATTGCGATGGCGGCGCAACTCGACATCGATCGCCGCGGCCAGCGCCGGCGGGCGGGTCGTCCGCGTCTTAGTGGAGCTTGGGGAGGACTTGCTTTCCGAAGACGTCAATCCATTCGAGCTGATTGCGGCCGACGTTGTGCAGGTAGACGCGATCGAACCCGAGGTCGATGAATTTCTGGATCTCGCGCGCATGGGCATCTGGATCGGATGAGATCAGCATGCGGCCCTTGAAGTCTTCCGGCCGGACGATTTTGGCCATCTGCTCGAAGTCAAACGGCGAGCGGATGTCGGCCTTCGGGAATTTCATGCCGCCATTTGGCCATTCGGTCAGCGCGTTGCGCATCGCTTCCTCATCGGTGGGCGCCCAGGAGAGGTGGAGCTGGAGGATCTTGTGCAGCTTCGATGGATCCTTGCCGGCCTCGCGCGCCCCCTTCTCGAATCGCTCGAAGACCGCGCCAATCTTCTCTTCGGGGGCGCCCACCGTGATAATCCCATCGCAAAATCGTCCGGTCTTTTCAGCGGTCACCGGCCCAGCGGTGGCGACGTAGATCGGCGGTGGCTGCTCCGGCATCGTCCAGAGCCGCATCGTCTCCATCTTGTAGTACTCGCCGGCGTGCTTGACGTCCTTCCCGCTGAAGAGCTTTCGGATGATCTCGATCGATTCGAACATCCGGTTGATGCGCTCCGCGACTTCCGGCCAGTAGCCCGCCACGAGGTGCTCGTTCAGCGCTTCGCCGGATCCCAGTCCCAGCCAGAAACGGCCCGGGTACATGGCGCTCATGGTGGCCGCAGCCTGGGCGATGATCGCCGGATGAGTCCGAAACGAGGGGCAGGTGACGCCCGGGCCGATGTCGCCACGCGTGTGCTCCGCGGCCGCCGTCATGAACGACCAGACAAACGAGGCCTGCCCCTGCTGCGGGACCCAGGGCTGGACGTGGTCGGCGGCCATCACCCCGGAGAACCCGGAGGCTTCCGCCTTCTCGCAGAACGAGACCAGCTCACGCGGATGGAACTGCTCGAGCATGGCGGCATAGCCGATTTGCGCCATGGCCGCTATTTTCTGCTTACCGGTTGAAGCCGGGCTGGTCTGACGTAGCTGAACCACGCGGCCGTGCGAAGGATGCGATCGCGGCGCCCGCGGCGGCGATGACGAGCGCCAGGATGATGTGCTTCAGTCGCAGGGTTGGCCCCGGCAGGATCAGGCTTTCTGTGGCCGTCCGGACGAAGAGATAAAAGACCGTCGCCAGCAGCCCGATGAAGAAGATGACGATGCCGACAAAGAATGCCATCGGATTGTTCTGGATGGGGTTGTTTTGCATGTGTCCTCCTGGATGTCAGCGGCTCAGCAGAATCAGCGAAACGATCCCGAAGGCCGCGCAATAGATTGCAAATGGATCGAGCCGTCCCACCCGGAAGTATCTCATGAGGTAGGCCACGCTCAGGAAGGCCGCAACTCCGGCAGCCACACCACCGAGCAGATAGACGGGCAAATGGGGCAAGGCGACTGGCGTGAAGAGGTCGGGAATTTTCAAGACGCCCGCGCCGAAGATGATGGGCGTCGCCAGCAGGAAGGCGAAGCGAGCCGCCGCCTCGTGCGTGAGGTTGGCGAGCAAGCCCGCGACCATGGTGCTGCCCGAGCGCGAGATGCCGGGAAGCAGGGCCAGGATCTGCGCCGAGCCGATGCCGACGGCGGTTCGGACGCTCAGCCCGTCGAGCCGGGTGCGTTCGTTCTCAAGGGCGACGGCGCGCCGCCGAACGCGCTCGCCGACGAACATGATGACGCCGTTCACGATCAGGAAGGCCGCGGCCGCCCGCGGGTTGGCGAACAGACTCTGGACCTGCTTCTGGAACAGGACGCCGACCAGGCCGGCTGGAATGGTGCCGGCGATCAGCCGCCAGCCGAGCCGCTCGTCCGGGGTGCCGTGCATGCGGCCGTCGACCAGGCTGCGAAAGACCGCCTTGACGATTGCCAGCCAGTCCCGCCAGAAGTAGATGAGGAGCGCGGTGGCCGTGCCGACGTGCAGCAGGACGACGAAGGCCAGGAAGGTGGGGTCGGCCTGGTTGATGTTCCAGCCAAGCAGCTTTGGCAGGATCACCGTATGGCCCAGACTGCTGACCGGGAAGAGCTCCGTGACACCCTGGAGTAACGCCAATACGAGGACTTGGAAAATCGACATCGTTTCCTATGATGCTGGAATGAGCCTCGGGCCCGTCGTCGTCCTCGCCGGCGGCGTCGGCGCGGCACGATTCCTTCGCGGACTGGTGCGAGTGGTTGCCCCCGACGAGATTGTCATCATCGGGAATACCGGCGACGACATGTGGTGGCACGGGCTGTACATCGCCCCCGATCTCGACACCGTGACCTACTGGCTGGCGGGCCTGGCGGACGAAGCGCGGGGGTGGGGGATCCGGGGTGACACCTTCAACGCGCAGGCGGCGCTGGCCCAGCTGACCGAGGCGTCCTGGTTCCAGTTGGGCGATCGCGACCTGGCCACGCACCTCTACCGGACTGGCCGGCTGACCGCCGGTGTTCCCCTCCATACCGTCACCGCGGAGCTGGCCGAGCGCCTTGGGGTGGAGAGCCGGATCCTGCCGATGAGCGATGCGCCGATCGAGACCCGGCTCAAGACCGACGCCGGCGATCTGCACTTCCAGGAGTACTTCGTTCGCGAACGCTTTCGTCCCGTCGTGCACGAGATCTACTGGACCGGGCTCGACCGGGCCCAGCCCGCTCCGGGCATCGCCGAGGCGATCTCGGCGGCCCGCCTGGTCCTGATCGCGCCCAGCAATCCGAGCATCAGTATCGGCCCGATCCTTCGGGTCCCGGGCATGCACGCGTTGATGGCCGCCGCCCGCAGTCGGACGGTCGCCATCTCGCCGTTGATCGCCGGGCGCGCGGTAAAGGGCCCAACCGTGGAGCTGATGCGAGCCCAGGGGGTGCGGCCCGATGCCCTCGGGGTTGCCGAGCTCTACCGCGAGATTGCGGCGGGATTCGTGATGGACACGGCGGATGCCGCCCTCGCTCCGTCAATTGCCGGGCTCGGCTACCGGATCGCCGTCCGGCCAACCACCCTGGACGACAGTGATTCGGCGAGTCAGGTCGCGGCCGCGGCCCTGGATCTCTTGCGGCAGCCGGCGGCAGCGTGAAGCTCGCCATCGTCATTCCGGTCAAGTCGCCCTCGCGGGCGAAGTACCGCCTCGAAGCGGTCCTCAGCGAGTCGGATCGCTCCCGTCTGGCCCTGACCGCGGCTCGAGACGTCTTCGGCGCGGTCTCCAACCTGCACGGATATGGGCGGTTCGTCATCTCGGACGATCCGGCGATGCTGGAGGAGGGTCGGCGCTTTGGTCTCGAGCCGCTCACCGACCGGGTGAGCCAGGGGCAGACCGCCGCGGTCCAGCAGGGCTTCGCCGCCGCCTGGGAGCGCGGCTTTACGGCGGCCCTCACCATCCCCGGGGACGTGCCCGCTGTGACGACGGAAGAACTCGACGAGCTCTGCCGCTACCGGCGGGAAATCGAGGTTCTGCTGACGCCGGATCGCGAACACACCGGCACCAACGGACTCCGCCTGGTGCCGCCGCACGCCATTACCCTCCGCTTCGGGGAGGACAGCTTCAATCTTCACCTGGCTGAGGCACGGCGCGCGAACCGCAGCGTCGAGGTCAAGGAGGTCGAGGGTCTACGGTACGACCTCGACCGGCCGGAAGATATCGTCGCCTTCATGCAGCTCGATCGCCAGACTGCGACCCGAGAGCTCCTCACCGAGCTCGACGTTGCGGAGCGGGTTCTTGCCGCAACACCGCCCCGGGGTTGAACCCGGTCTCGATCTATCCGGTTCCGGGCCTTCCCGAAATCTCTCGCGGAGCGGCGCTCGCCCCGCTCATCGTCGAGGGTATCGAGCGGCTCGGGCTATCCCTCGAAGCGGGGGACGTCGTCGTGGTTACGCAGAAGATCGTGTCAAAAGCGGAAGGCCGCGTTCGTTCACTGGGTGAAGTGCAACCATCGGCTCGAGCGACCGAGATCGGGCATCGGATCGGGTTCGACCCGCGCCACGTCGAGGTCATCCTCGGCGAGTCGGTGCGGGTCGTTCGCGAGGCACCGCGGGTGCTGATCACCCAGACCCGGCACGGCTTTGTCTGTGCCAACTCCGGTGTCGATCGCTCGAATACTGGCGGGGCGGATCTCGTGGTTTTACTCCCCGAACACCCGGATGAATCCGCCGGCCGGCTTCGCGGGGACATAAAGGAAATCGCCGGGGCCCTGGTCGGGGTCGTGATCTCCGACAGCTTTGGAAGGCCCTGGCGCGAAGGGCAAGTCAACGTCGCGATCGGGGCAGCCGGCGTGGTGGCCCTGCGGGACTATCGAGGCGAGCAGGATCCGGCAGGCTACCAATTGCAGGGAACCGAGCTCGGGGTCGTGGATGAGCTGGCTTCCGCCGCGGAGCTCGTGATGGGCAAGCTCGACCGAGTACCCGTGGCGCTGATCCGTGGCGCCCAGGTGGCGGGCGAATCGAGCGTGCGCGAACTCCTTCGAAATCCGGCGACCGACCTGTTTCGGTGAAGATCGGCCTGATCGCCGACACGCAGGGTAGCTTCGATGTCTCGGCCCTGCTGGAGCATGTCGCCAAGGAATTCGCCGGCGTGGACGAGATCTGGCACGCGGGGGACTGGGGCAGCGAGGACGTCCTTACCGGGCTGCGCCAGTTGGGGCGGTTGGTGGTCGTGAACGGGAACGCGCCGGACGACTCCCAGTACCCGATGACGATCGAGGGCACCATCGGACGGTGGCGCCTGGGAATGGTCCACGACCTGGCCAAGCGGCCGGCGCGCTGGGCGGCGGGGTTCAACCTGATCGTCCACGGCCACACCCACCGCTGGCGGGATGAGGTGGTCGGTCGCACCCGCTTCATCAACCCGGGGACCGCCACCCGCCCGCAGTTCGGCGGCACGGAGCGGACCATGGCGCGCCTCACATTTGCCGGGGACCTGATCGTCGAGAAGCTGATCGTGCCCAAGTTCGCCAAAGGGCCGGGGAATATGATTTCCCCATGAACGTTCGGGTGGTGCTCTTTGCCAAGCCGCGCGAGCTGGTCGGCCAGCCCAACGTCGAGTTGGCGCTCCCGACCGGCGCGACCGCCGCCGATGCCTGGAGCCAGCTGAGCAGTCGCTACGACCTCGGGCCGCTGCCCCGGTCGTTCCGCTGCGCGGTGAACTCCGAGTATGCGGGCTGGGACGACCCGCTGAAGGAGGGCGACGAACTCGCGGTGATCCCGCCGGTGAGCGGAGGCGCCGTCGGCGAGCGGCACGGATTGGTGGCCTTGAGCGAGGAGCCGCTCGACCCGGCGGCGATCGCCGAGCGCGTCCGCGGCGACGGCGATGGGGCGCTCGTTGTCTTCGAGGGTGTCGTTCGCGAGCACTCGCGCGGCAAGCAGGTGCGGGCGCTGGTCTACGAAGCCTACGGGTCGATGGCGCGCAAGCAGATCGAGCAGTTAGCGGACGAGGCCGGCCGCCGTTGGCCGATCTCGAACATGGCGGTCGTCCACCGCACCGGAACCCTCAAGGTGGGCGAGGTCAGCGTCGTGATCGCGGTCGCGGCGCCGCATCGGGGCGAGGCGTTCGACGCCTGCGAGTGGTTGATCGACGAGCTGAAGCGCACCGTGCCGATCTGGAAGAAGGAGATCTACACCGAAGGCGAGGCTTGGATCGAGGACCGTCCGTAACCCGCCGGCTCTAGAATACGGCGCGACGCGGGAGTAGCTCAGTTGGTAGAGCGCCTGCCTTCCAAGTAGGTGGTCGCGAGTTCGAGTCTCGTCTCCCGCTCTCTAGACCACCGAGACGCCAGCAGCTCCTCGAAGTAGGGGATCCACGCGGGTCTCGGTCGAATGGCGTTAATTTTGCCGTCCTTGACGTGCAGCTGACCCGGCGAGCAATTCCCGTCGGCCCTGACCGCGGTCCCAGCTTGTGCAGTTCCCTGTCAGCGCCCTCGACAACGACGACGCTTGCTGATACACACTTGACTTCCCGAAGACGTCGGCGTCTAATAGGTGCAATTTCAATCGGCGGGGCTCGCCGTTGTTGTACCTACTCCGAAGGACAGGCCTTGCTCTTAGCCGGCACCTGCAATAAGGTGAGCGTGGTTGGGGCGCCGCAATATTGTTCGCTGCCGCACAGGTAGGCGACGGCCTTCGAACTAGCAGCTGACTCCGGCCCGTGAACAGGGAGCGATTTGGTAGCCAATGCTGTACAGCGTCCCAGTTCCATCCCACTTGACACCCGTTGGAGCAGCCTTGAAGAACCAGATCGTGAATGACTCCCGGGTACCACGCGTATATGAAACGTTGGGATCGTTCCTTGAGTCGAAATGCCAGCCCGCTTCCTTCAGCTTTTTGGCGTACCAGTCATCGATCCGCTGGCGGGACGTGTTCGAGACGACCAGGTACGTCTCGGCAAAGGCCGGTCGATTACCCTCCAGCGAGCTCGGCACCTCGCCGGCACTACTCGATCCCACGACGTGTGCGCCTGGATAATAGAGATGCGCTTCGGGACGGGAGAGCACCTGCTGTTGAGTAACCGTGCCGGTGGGCAGTCCGTACGAATCGATCCCCAGGCAGGCGGAGACGAAAAGAAGCAAAGACGCGGTGATTGCGGACGGCAGAATCCGGGCCATTCGATCCTCGCCATGTATAACGTACGGGGCGAAGGCCCCTTTCTTCCCTTTATTCCCTTCTGGCGCGTGCGACACCGCCGGCCGACCTGGACCGGCTCCGCCATTTCGGCCCTGATTCGCGTCAGCGGGCTTCGCTACGCTCGACTTACGATGCGCGGTGGGTTGCGGGCGACTTCCTTGGCGATCTTCGGCTCGTGGGTTCTAAGCCTGGGTGGGTATTTGGGCGGCCTCTGGCGGCGTTCGGACTCCCGTGATCCCCAGGTTGGCCAGTCGCGCGTCGAGTCGCCGCCATAATCGGCATCCCGGTTGTGGATGAGAAACGCCGGCTGCCGACCGAGGGGCGTCGCCTCCAGCACCTGCCGCCAGATCTAAAGGACGGACGGGCCTAGCGCTGACGTTGTGGTAGTCCAGGCGAGCGCGCTTCCGCACAATTTGATCCTAGCCGGCGGAAAGCACCGAGACACCGTTAAGGCGGGGCGTGTCATTACTTGGTTCCCCCGTGCGTTCGCGCCCCGTCTCCCGCTCTGTTTACGTGCCCGGACCTGAGCGGCTCAACTGACGAGCGGGAAGATCAGGGATTCTGGACTCGGATCGACTCAAGAGTGCCCTCAGCGTTGAGATGGCACTAGCGAGCGAGTGTCTTCCAGGTGGTTACGGGGTTGGGGCTAGGAACCCGAGTCGTAGCAACCCCTACGCCGTCAGAACAAGTCGGATGCCGGACCATTCGTGGTCTTGCGTGAGCCCAACACTCGTCGCCCGCTAATCCGTGAGCTTGAGCTCAGTTCATCACGTGCGACGCGGCGGGCACGTGGTTTCCTTTTCGCCGTGTCGAGCCGAATCGAAGACTGCTGGGCTTCGCGCCTCACCAGCCGGCATACGGTGATTGGCGCTGCTCGACATGGTTGTCATAGTCGCGGTGCTCCACCACCCTACCGTCGATGTCGAAACGCAGCACCGTCACACCCGCGAAGGTGAGTTCCCGACCTGCCTCGCTCCAACTGCCCCACCATTCGATCGCCGCCTGGTCCCCCGAGACGATCGGCTTCCCGAACCAGCATTCGATATTTTCCTCGACTGGAAAGTTCTAGTTCAGGTAGCGGCGGACGCCAGCTAGGCCCAGGTATGGCGCGCGAAAAGCCGGCGAGCGATATACAGACGCATCAGCGTATAACCCCGCAATCGCCTCGGCGTCGCGCCGCGGCCAGGATATGGACCACGTTTCCGCCCAGCGTGGGGCGGCAGCTTCCGTCTCCACGGCAGCGATTCAACCAGCTTTCGCGGATCCTCGCAACCGGCCTCGCCATAACCGTGGCGACAGCATGCTAAGGTCGCAGTTCCCGATCACGAGAGCTGTCGACGGCCGAGATATCGATTCACACACAGTGTTGAAGTCGTCGTACCTTAACGAATTCGTCAAGCGAGGTGCAAGACCCTCGCTTCACGAAGAGTTCGAGACTCGTCTCCCGCTCTCTACACGGTTGGCTGCCGCTGATGCTACGACGTTTGCCGTCGGCATCTTGAGCTACCTCGTCAGGCGCCGCTGAAGCTCTGGTGCCGGATCCCAAAACCGCGCGCCGTGGAAGCCTGTCGGTCGCCTGTAACGGAGCGGTTGCAATTTTCAGACGGGCGCTAGCAAACTCGTAATTCGCCCGAAATAGCGTGGTTGGCTGTGGGTATTGCCGCACGCCACTCGCAGCCGGATCCCGACGAAAACGACTCCCGGAAGAGTCTGACTTTCAGGCCGCTCAGCGAGCGGCTCTGGAGCGTGCTGATCGGTCTCCTCGTTTTCATCACGATTCTTGTCGCCGCGCTCCCAATCTTTGCCATCGTGCGTGGGACCTCGGCCGGCATCGCCCTGGCCCGCGCGGGCAACGCGAGCCTTCTCAACTGGCTCGGTTTGGAGCTGGCGCTGGTTGCCCTCGGCATGGGCGCCTTCTTCTTTGCCTACTCCCTTAAGTACTACCTGGCAACGGCGACGATGCTCCTGCTCGGGTTCTTTGGTCCCGGTCGCCGCGAGAACGGGTCGGGGCAGTCGGGACACCTCAGTGGTCTGGCTCGGATTCATCGTCGCGGCTGGATCGCCCAACAGCATTCCAATGGCAACCGCACCAAGTGGTTGCCGCTCGGGTACGAGCCCTTTATCTCGATTCACATCGCGACCTACAACGAAAAGGGCGTTGTCGGCCGCTTACTCGAGGCCTGCGCCAGGCTGAACTACACGAATTACGAGGTCATCCTCGTCGACGACTCGACGGACGGGTCGATGGAAGTGCTCGAGCCCTGGAATCAGGTCGATCGATTCACCATCATTCACCGCGACACGCGGGACGGTTTCAAAGGCGGCGCGTTGACCTATGCCCTGCGAGCCATGGACCCGCGGACGGAATTCGTTGCCATCTTCGATGCCGACGCGGTGCCATTTGCGGATGTCCTCCGCGATCTGCTTTACCACTTCTACACCAGCGGAAATCCGCGCCCGCGCCCCATCCCTGAGGTCGGCGCGGTGCAAAGCTATCAGTGGCACGTGCTGAACAAGAGCGAGAGCTGGCTCACGGCGGCGGTGCGGACCGAGTATGCCGGCAGCTACATGATTGAGCGGCCGTTCCAGCAGGTGCTGGGCTCGATGAAGATGATCGCCGGCACCGCCTACATGATCAGGGCGGGATTGCTAAAGGAGCTCGGTTGGGGCCGCAGCCTGACAGAAGACTGGGAGCTCACCCTTCGGCTTTACGCGAAAGGCTTCAAGGTCGTTTATACGCCTTATGCGGAGACGCCCGCCGAATGCGTCGCGACTTTTGGACGGCTGGCGCGCCAGCGCATGCGCTGGGCGGAGGGTCACAGCTACAACGTCAACAAATGGTTCCTGACCATCCTCCGGTCACCACGGTTGAGCCTGCTGGAAAAGGCCGAGTTCATCTATTACGGCCTCTACTACCTGCAGTCGGCTCTATTCATGCTGGGTTCGGGCGCGTGGCTCGTTTCGGAGCTCGTCCTGCACGTGCACATCCCGGAATGGACCGCAATGCTGGGCTGGTCGCTCCTCTTCTCCAACCTGTTCGCGCTGCCCCTCATGAACCTGGGTGGGCTGCTGCTCGAGGGCTCCCCGCGTCGTGACTATCAGGGCGTCCTGGGTGCGGTGGCGCTGTCGTTCCTGCTCGTACCCTTCCAGGCGTGGGCATCGGTCAAGGGGCTCTTCGAACGCAAGGAGGGCGGCTGGTTTCGCACGCCAAAGACCGGCCGGATCACCGATCGCGTCGATCACTTGCCGCAGAAGAAGGCCCTAACAAGCTGGCTCCATCCACGGCCGAGCAAGCGCAACTCGGACGAGACTCAGTTCAGGGGCGGTCGTCGACCCGGCCGCACCTTCCGTCTCGTCTGCATCGCGGCTCCCATCCTGCTGCTGACCATCCTCGGCATTGGCGCGGCAACCGCACCGACCGTACTCGCGGCCAATCTCTACTACCTTCACCACCCGGGCAGCGCGTATACGATCGACAACTCCGCACCGAGCAGCGTGACGGCCAAATTCCAGATGAACACCCCAGGCGTGACACAGACCTGGGCATCGACCTCAACGGTTGCCGCCCAGACCGTCCCGGCGGGCAGCTACGTCTTTTCGTACTGGACCTCGGAAAGCGGCGGTGGCTCGGTGAGCGCCCTCCTGACCTTCGGTTACAGCGCCACCGCCTCGTGTGCGGTGATTGTCCCGATCGCTTCATGGACGGCGTTGCTTGATGCCGGCGAATCATCCACCTCGACCAGCATGCCGGTGCCGGCGATCCTTCCCGCCAACTCTTATCTCTGCTGGCGGATCACGGTCGTTACGGTGAGCCAGGGTGGTCTCGACCTTTACTACGACAGTCAGCACCAGCCAACATCGATTGCAACGCCTTCGATCGTGGTGCCCGAGCACGGCAGTCCCCTCATCGGCCTGGCGATTCTGCTTCCCCTTGCGGCGGGGCTAGTGATCCGGCGGCCGCTGCCGGTAAGGCGGAGAGTCCAATGAACCAGCCTCGCACGACGCCGGTGTTTGCGATGCTCCTGGCCATCAGCGCCATCCTGCTGGTCGTCCTGCCGTTCGTCTCTACTTTTGACGATCTGTTGACCGTTATCGGCATGCGCCTTGGTATCGCGGCGCCGCTGCAGTGGATCGTG
>Ga0209526_10000732_pt1 | contig 21599 bp, 16 predicted proteins | sample JacPinW_OM2H0_M1_FD_188566 | JGI IMG/M metagenome (GOLD analysis project Ga0209526, IMG submission 188566) | Forest soil microbial communities from Algoma, Ontario, Canada - Jack Pine, Ontario site 1_JW_OM2H0_M1 (SPAdes) (version 2) | ecosystem: Environmental > Terrestrial > Soil > Boreal... | reverse complement strand
CCACTTGGAGCTCCGTGCCCCCGACAAAGCCTGTCATGACGCCCAGAGCAAGCCAGCCATATCCTTGTCCATCTGCCGATGAATCAGCTGCCCGAATCAGGCAGTAGAGAGACGCGAAGTAGAAAAATAGACCTGGGACATCCGTCATGTAGCTCACTGCGACGGGTAGGAACAGTGGTGATAGACCGAGAAGCAGCGTGACAAATACGGCCGCCTTCGTATCCAGCCCTGCCCAACGCACCACCAAAAAGCAGAACGCCACCGCTCCGAGTGCGTAAGGAATCGTGCTCAGTCGCAACGCGATAAACGAAAACCCGAACAACCGAATCACCAGTGCTCCCCAGTAGGTATGGAGGAGCTGCACCACGGCCTCCCAGCCGTTGTAGGCGAGATGCCCGGTTCGAGCCAGATTCAGAGCCATGTGCGCGTATGGAGTGTCGTCACCATACGGCAAGTCGGCTACGGGCCAGATGATCAGGATCGCCGCGCTAACGGTCGCCAGGCCAATTGCCAAAGGCCATGCGACGCTTTTCCCTTGCTCAGCAGACTTGTCAGCCACTTGGATGCCCACCTTCTAGTGAGAGGAATTGTCTTTCATTGTCACCAGATACAATCTCCGGACCGGCTCCACTGCTACCGTACGCATAGTGGCCGCTTCACGACTCAGGTACATTGGCAACCAGGTGCCTGCATCGTCTGGCTCCTCCGCATAGACAAGAAATTCTGAATGCGAAGAGGTGAACTCAGAAAAGTCCCTCACCTGTAGTGGCATGTAATCGCGAAGTATTAGCACGTTCTTGTCAAGCGTGTCGGCGCCCTGGTACCGCAATGCTTTTATTTCGTCCGTTAAGTAAAAAAGGCGTCTTGAAAATATCGGCGCAGCATAGTAAGCGAGCGGAATGTATTTCATGCCACTGGCAACCACCACGGGAAGATCTGAATGGCCGTTCTTCTGGACGAATTCTTCGACACCCGCTGCTGGAGATACAAGATAGAGCGAATGATTCGACCGCCAGAATCTGAATTCGCGCACGGCCACGCCGCAGACAATGAACAACGCGAACAGCGCAACCACTCGCGGCCTCGCCAGCGAGAGCGTGGCAGCCAAGGCCAGGCTTATGCCCAGTATGGAGGCAAGTACATACCTCTCCCGCATTCCGCCATGCATCACGCGGATGATGGTAAAGGCGATAAAAGGTAGCAGCACGAACGACAGCAGCAAAGTTCCCTCTGCAACATCCGCATCGTTAATCTTTGACAACGAAGCGGCCCCAACGCGCGGCAAGAAGAGTGAACCGACTACGCCCGCGATGGAAACCGCGACCATGGCCGTCGCAAATGCGGAATCCGTCAAAAAGAAAGCGCCGTAGGTTCCGGGTATGGACGAATAGCCATAGTTTTCGTAATAGTGAGCCCCGAAGTGACTTCGCATGCTGACCAGAAGCGGCCAAAAAAACGCCAACGGCATTGCCCCCAATACAAAGGCAAGCCAGACCTGCCATCGGAACTTTTGTGTCCGCAGAAAGAAAACCGCTTCTGCCAGGCCAAAGGGCACCATGGCCAACACCGCGTAGTGATGGAGTGTTTGGGCGACTGCGAGAGTAAGCGCCAACATTGCCGTCCAGAAAGGGGATGGTATTCGCTGATAGCAAACGAGTGCAAAAGCGAAGCACGCTATCAGCATGCTGTACGGTCGTGCTTCGACTGCATATCGATCAAACAAAGTGGTTAGAAGCAGAAACAATGCACAGAAGAATCCGATGAATTCCCCACTGCGCTTCTTTGCGTAGGCAAAGACACACAACAAGACGCAGGGAAACGTAAGAATGGACGCCAGCCGCAAAGCGATATGCTTGCTCTGAAGGAGACCCACAACGTTCCGCTCAACCGCATAAAATCCCGGCGGCTGGCCATCCAACGCACGCACGAGAGCTCCCCAAACGGTTTTCATGCTGGGTAGCGAACTAATGGTGAGGGTCAGTAATTCGTCAAACCAGAAGGGCTTCATCGCCGCAGCCACGACACCGCGGATAATCACGTATACAACGAGCAACCCCATCAGCCAATAAATGATTCTTCCTGAAGGCAGTTGAATTCGGTCTCGAATAGCTGTAGGAGCGTCGTCTTTCACCACGTCATCCGCCAGCATCAAATCCCCCCCTCTTTATTCTTCGCCGACACCCGCAAGTGGATGTCAGAAAGCTTGTTGGAATCCCTTCACTTTTCCGTGAGGTGATTGCCAATCTGCTCAACCCACGCGGACACTATTGCGTCGCAACTATATGCCGCTTCGCCAACGCCGCGCTCTGTGTTATCTGATTCGTTTCGTGGTTACCCAAATCTCCGCTTCTGGCTTCAACTCTGCTTCTCGTACCTCCAATAGGGTCTGGCACACTCTGCCGCGGTGTGGAAGACTGGCTCAGGCTCCGACTATTTAACCAGAAACCATACCGCTGTGGCAGCGTGCGATCGCAAATTCTACGCGCCCAGTAAGAAGGCGAAAGCCAAACCATAAGCAGCACACACCTTGTCGAAGCCTCAGTGGGAAGAAGAGTTCCCATTGCCGGTGACGAGGTATACTCTTCGCCAGTCGTCGAGCGCCGCGGTTTGCAGCGACCATCCTTCCCGGCTCAAACGAAGTGTCAGCCAGTCTCTGCCCGGATCTTTCTCTTCGACGTAGACCAGGAATTCCCGGCGCGCGGAAGTAAATTCCAAGAAATTGCTGACCCGAAGCGGCAAGTAGGGCGGCAGCAATTGAATCTCTTTTTCTACCGAATCAGACCAATTCTTATCATTTGGCGAATGATCCTGCGTTACATAGACGAATCGGCTTGCAAAAGACTGAGATGCATAGTGAACGAGTTGCACTATTAGGAGACCTTCAGGAACGACCACAGGCAGTTCCTTATGTCCCGCTCCCTCGATAAACGTCTCCGCAGCCACACCGCTCGAATTCACATCGTTGATATGACCCCGGGAAGACCGCCAAAAAGAGAGTTCATGCACCCCAACTGCGGAAAAAACAAAAACTGCAAAGAGGCCGACCGCTCCCAACCTTGCTCGAGACAATATGTATCCGAAAGCGACGGATACGCCGATCACTGTGGAAAGAAGATACCTTGCTGTTAACCCCGAATGCGCGACACTTGTGACTAAGTACCCAAGGAACGGCAGCGTCACAAATGTGAGGACGAGCGTTGTTTCCGCCAGATCATCGCTCTTATCTTCCGTATCAGAGGGCTTAACAGACCGCGTCCACAAGGCTGTCCCGAGTATTCCGGCCAAGGCCACAGCCCCAATGGCCGCACCATACTCGCTATTGGTCTGAAAGAGCTCGCCATATGTGCGTGGAATGAAGGAGAATTGGAAGCGAGACCACACGCGAGCCCCGTAGTACGCCTTGGTGATAGCAAGAAGCTTCCAAGAAAGAAGTAGGGGCAATGCACCCACAACTAGGGCGGCCCAAACCGGCCAACGAAATCTGCGTATTTTCAAAAAGAGAGCCACCTCGGCCAAGCCAAAAGGGACCATCGCCAGAACAGCCAGGTAATGAAGGGACTCCGCCAGCGCGAGACTCATCGCCAGCAGTACAGTCCACAGGGGCGACGACACGCGTTGGTAACAAACCAGCCCAAACGCGATGCACGCGACCACCATGCTGTACGGCCTCGCCTCCACTGCGTAGAACTGAAACACGCTGGTCATCAAAAGAAAGACCGCGCATAGAAAGGCGACGATCTCGCCTCCACGTCGCTTCACATAAATGAACACACAAGTCAGCGTGCACGGGAATGCCAGGACGGAAGGCAACCGCAGTGCGATCTCTTTGTTTCGGGTGAGGCCCGACGCAAAATGTTCGATCATATAGAAGAGAGGTGGCTGGGCATCCAAGGCTCGGCGAAGGGTGGTCAGGATGGCGTTCCAGGTTCCTTGAGCACTGACCGTCAAAGTCATCAACTCATCGAACCAAAAGGGCCTTTCTGCGGCTGCAACCAGACTTCGAACGATTGCATAAACCAGCAGAAACCCCATAAGTCCATAGATCAAATTCTTTCCCGGCATCAGAAAATTATTTTGCGATGCTATGGAAGCGTCCTCTCTTGAAGCCTTAACGGAATGTATCCTGATCCCCTTTGTTTCTTGAGTTGGAACTGCCATTGCCGATGTGCTCCATAGACCCAGCGGAACCGTCTCGCACTCGAAATCAATCCCAGAATCTTATTAGGAATCACACTTCGCGGATCGAATCGCCCGCAAAGGTCTGATTCGCTGTTGAAGGTTACGATTATTGCACAGCAGCACAGACCGGCAGCGGGACCATCTCACAAGATCCTGGGCGCCAGCAACGGGATGATATACTTTCCTTTGTAGCCTTTCTCCTTGAGCTTCGGGATCAGTTCGTCTGCGATGTGCCAGGAGAGAAGTAAGACATATTCGGGCTGATCTTTGTAGAGCTGAGACTCTTCCAATACCGGTATAAGCGTTCCCGGCATATACTTGCCGATCTTGAGCGATCCTTTGATTTCAAGAACACAGTCAAGAATCCCGTCGTCGAGACCGACATAATGAATCAAGGTGCTGGCGCGCGACGGCGCGCCAATACCGTAAATGCGATGTCCTTGTTTCTTGATGGTGCACATTAAAGCGTACAGGTCGAGCTTCGATTGAACGACTCGGTCCTTGAAACCTTGCAGGCCCTCTGCGTTCAAGCCAGCTTGATCTTCGTCCTTCAGGATTTGCGCGACGGAAGGCTGAACGGAGTATCGGCCTTTCCGAGCAGCGTACACGCGAACTGAGCCGCCGTGTGTGGGGATTCTGCGGGCGTGGATGACCTCCAGGTCGTGCATGTTGAGGAGGTACTGAAGACTGCCGACGGAGTAATACCTAAGGTGCTCGTGGTAGATGGTGTCGTACTGAAGCGTTTCTACGAGGCTAAAAAGATAGTGTGATTCTGAAATAAAGACACCCGTTTCGTCGAGAAGCAGCAGAATGCTGTCGATGATGTCGTGAATGTGTTCAATGTGCGCGAAGACATTCGTTGCCGTGATGAGCTTTGCGGGTCCGTGCTGGCGACGAGTTTGTTCTGCTATATCGCGACCGAAAAAGGCAATCGTAGTCAGGATGCCGCGCTCGTTCGCAAGGTTTCCGACCTGGCTAGGCTCAATGCCGAAGACGCGATGACCGCCACGCCGAAAGTTGCTAAGAAGCGTCCCGTCGTTCGAACCAATGTCGACAGCGAGATCTTCGGGCCTCATCGGAACGATGGTTTGAGACTCCGAATAGAGGTCTGAAAAGTTGTCGCGAAGGATTTTCGTCGTGCCGCTCGTGTACGGATAATCGGGCGGGAACAAAACCTCCTTGTCCACGATCAATCCGAGCTGGACCAGCGTGCATTGAGGGCAGGTTAGCCAAAGAGCCGGATACGCCGGCTGTTCCTTGGGGAATTCGCTGATGGCTCTCATCTGATTCACAGGCGGCAGATAGCCCAAGAACAAAATGCGCTGCAGCGGTGCGTAATTGCAGATCTGGCAGCGCTCAACTACGACACTCGAGCCAGTGCCTGCCGCGGTTTGTGCTGTGTCCACGATTGCCATTCAAGTCTCCTTACTTGCTGCCACGGGGGTTGGAGCGAGGTGGGCGTTGTCGCGGTACCATTTCGTCGTAATCGCCATACCCTCCCGCAGCAGAAATTTTGGCCTGTATCCCAGCGCTACAATTTTCGCAATATCGGGACATCGACGCCAAGCGCCACCATCCGCTGGAGGGCCCGGCACGACCTCGGTACGTTTGCCGAAGAGACTGCCAACCATTCGTGCCAAGTCGCCGATTGCAACTTCTTCTTGCGTACCTATGTTGTAAATGTTCAAATGCGTGCCGGCTCGAAGCACCGCCATCAAACCATCGATGAAATCGTCTATGAAGACAAAAGACCGCGTTTGTGTGCCCGTGCCCTGAATAGGAAAACGCACGGTGTCGTGACTTGAAGCGAGCTTCTGCATGCGCAATACGAACTGTGGTATCACGTGTTCCCAACCCATGTCGGGGCCATAGACGTTGTGGGGGCGCAAGATCAGTACGCGGCTGAATCGAGTGCGCCCGTAGTTAATCGCCATCATCTCGCTGATGATTTTCCCTGACGAGTAGGACCAGCGCGGGTTTGTGGGGTCGGGGATCGAAAGCGGCACGCTCTCGCTGGTTGGAATGGTCGGAGGATCTTGATAAACCTCAGAGCTTGAGGCCAGCACCAATTCGGGCACACTATGCCGCAGGCAAGCATCCAGAACGTTGACGATACCCTTCACTCCGACTTCCAGCACCAATTCTGGCTTGGTGTAAAAGAATTCCGTTCCATTGACGAAGGCGAGATGGCAGACCGAGTCAATTCCCTCGGTGGCTCTCTCAACTTCGGCTGGATTGCGGATGTCTCCCGAGACGTACTCGATGGAATCGGCAACGTCATTGAGACGGTCGATCCGACCACGAGACTGGTTGTCGAACACGCGGACGTGATTCCCTTCGCGCACCAAGCGCCGCACGAGCGCGCTGCCAAGGAAACCCGCTCCGCCTGTCACCAGATAGGTCTTCGTCATGCTCGCTATTCGTCCTTGCTTGTGCTAGGAAACGCTGAGGCGGCACGCACACGAACAACAGGGCGTTCGGACGGAGGTACCCGTCGAAGATGCTTACAGCCCCAGATAAACCAGCGCAGATACTCACCCGTCCAGGGCCCCAAGCGAAACGTGGATTCGCCGCCGTAAAGGCGGTCAATCGATATGACCGGCACTTCTCCGAGTTTCCAGCCAGCCAACTGCGCCTTCATGGCGATTTCAAAAGTGACGGCCCAACCCACCGGACGTGCTTCCAGATTTAAGTCAGGAAACAGCGAGCGCCGAAAAAGCTTGATACCGGTAGTGGCATCACTCAAAACGCAGCCTGCTATCCGGTGAAAGAGCCGGTTGGCGAGACGCGAAAGCGCGCCCCCAAGCGCAGAACCACCCAGCCGGCGGCCGCCGTGGGCGTACCGTGAACAACTTACCAGGTCGCAGCCTTCCCGCATGAGCACGAGCATGTCTTCGATGGCAAGCAGAGGCCCGACCTCGTCGGCGGCGAAAATCAGCACGTAGTCTCCAACGGCTGCGTCCACCCCGGCTCGAATCGCGTTAACTACTCCTCGGCCTCTTTGGTTGTGCACCAAGTACAGATTCCCATAGTCTTTCTGCATGGCGCGGACAACTGGAATGCTATCATCTTCGGCGAAGTCGTAGACCACCAAAAGCTCGTAGGGAACTTCGACGACGGCTTTCAAGAGCTTCACCATAATCCGAAGGTTGATCCCCTCATTGCGGACGGGAAGCAAAATGGAAAGAGCGACCCCATGATGTTTCACCGGCTCGTTCCCTGGGCCTGTCTTGGTATTCATTCTCTCTTCAATTCGTGGGGTTAACATCGGAGCTTCCAAGGGGCGCACCGTTGTGTCGAACTACTACTGCAACTCTCCTATCGTTTCTCACGCGCCATAGCGCGATCACCGAGCAATGCGATGAGCCTTTTGACCTGTTCCACCACGCCTTCTCGATTTCTGGGGCGGATGAAACGAAGAGGGATTCCTGCATAGACGCTCCAAGGTCGAAATTCAAATCCTGCAGGTGCGAAACTGAGCGCGCCCAAGACTGTGCCTTCAGGAATGTGATTGTTTGGCATGACGACCGAATTCGATCCTACTGCGGTGTAGTGACCAAACGTCACATTGCCGCGGATTAAATGTTCTTTCACCTGCTCTATATCGGGAGGAATGATGGTCACGAGATCGTTAACGAAGTCGTCGCTCGTACACCAAATCTTCACCCCTGAAGAGAGGCTACAAAAGTCTCCGATCTCGAACTCCATGTCAGATCCGCCGGCCACACTGCAACCCGATGCAATATGTGTGCATCTTCCGATGCGTACCTTGGTTGAAAAGTAGCAATAGTCGTCGATGATCGAATCTTCGCCGATATTAAAAGTTTCCGGATGACGAATCCGCGTATTGGGCGAGACGATTGGCTTCATGTTTCAGGTGATTGCGTGCGGCCTGCGCTGGCCACCGTTAAATCCTGTCTGTAATTTCACAAAACTCTGAATCTCGGCGCAAACCTCGGCAACATCTGCGTCTGAAAGCGTGAACGCCGAGGGAAGCCACATGGCGCGTGGGATCTGTTTCGAACTGTTCGGAAACTGTTCGCTTGGCATCCGATATGGTGCCTGCGTGTGAAGCGGATGCCAGAATCGCCTTCCACGGATCCCGTGAGCGACCAAGTGATCATACAAGACGTCGCGCCGATCAACCAGGACGTCGGTCCACTGTGGGACTTCGCCCTCGTCGATGCGGAAGGGGATCACCGAGATCCCTTCGACTCCTCGCAAACCATCGCGGTAGCCTTTATAGATATCCCTCATTCTGTCCGCCCGGCGCGGCAAGTCCTTGAGCTGAGCCAAGCCGATCGCGGCCTGTAAATTCGTGAACTTAAAATTGTAGCCTACGCTATTGTGAGTATCGTCGCCGCCGGTGCCGCGCGCCGGCCGACCCTGATCCTTCAATTCGCGAAGTCGCACATGCAACTGATCATCATCTGTGGCAATCAAGCCACCCTGCCCAGTGGTGATCGTTTTATTGGGGGAAAGTGAGAAGCACCCAGCGCTGCCAAAGGTTCCCAAGTATTTGCCGCGGTGTTTTGACAGGAGAGCCTCGGCTGCGTCTTCGATCATCAGCAAGCCGTGGCGTTTAACTACATCCGAAATGGCACCGACATCAGCGGCGCGGCCACTCACATGCACTGGAATGATGGCTTTTGTGCGGGGGGTAATGGCGCGCTCGGCAGCCGCTGGATCCAGATTCAAGTTCTGTGGATCGACATCAACCAACACAGGCTTTGCGCCTGTCAGCGAGACCGCGTTGGCTGTGGCGATAAAAGTGACGTCCGGGACGAGCACTTCGTCGCTCGCCTTTATTCCGACGCTGGCGAGGGCCAAAAAAATAGCAGACGTACCGCTAGTAGTGGCGACCACATGTTTACAGCCAAGCATTTCGGCGACTTGCCGTTCAAACTGCGACGTCACGTCCCCGTCATTCAAAAAACCGCTGTCAATTACCTCCGCGACACGTAACTTTTCCTCTGCTCCGAACTGTGACATCCAGAAGTCGATTTTTCGGTCCAAGGTACAGGTACCCTTCTTGATTCTAAGCTGCCTCGGCGAACATTTGGAAAGTTCGGTCCTTGCTTCTATCGTCCGCGAAGGCGATCTCGTACGACCGCCAGCGAGTCCGTTGCGCACGCTCCGAACCCGCGCCAGAAGCTTCTGCAAAACACTCTCTTCATTGTGAACGGGAATCGCTACGGAAAGGCGAATCAGTTGGCCATATGGGAACGCGTCCCCTTTCTGCAAGAAAGATTGAAGAAACGGCTTACGATTCCCCTGACAGATTGAGCAGAAGCCGTTTTTACTATACCCGGGCAAAATTTTGCGCGCTTCCACCATAACGCCATTTGTTGGGTACAGCAAGACTGGACGAACGGCTGCTCGCACGAGAAGAATGGCAGGCCATTGAAACCTCAGGTAATCACCGGAGAAGTAGGCTGGGCCTTCATTCTCAATGTTGCACGGTTGTGTCATGATAGAAAATTGCTGAATGGCAGCGGATAACGGCGATGGCGAGACCACTCTTAAGCGTTCTGATTGACACCTACAATCACGAAAAGTTCATTGAACAGGCGATTGTCAGTGTTTTGGAACAGGATTTTCCGCTGAAGGAAGTGGAAATCCTTGTGGTCGACGACGGTTCCACTGACCGGACGCCGGAGCTGCTGAGAAAATTCGAGCCTCGAATCCGAAACCTGCGGAAGGCAAACGGCGGGCAGGCGAGCGCTTTTAACGTGGGAATTCCGCAATGCCAAGGAGAGATCGTCGCGTTTCTGGATGGAGACGATTGGTGGGCCAAGGAGAAACTGAAGACGATTGTGCCCGTGTTCGAGGGCAATCCCGAGGTGGGCGGGGTTGGGCATGGTTTTTACATGGTGGACACCGAAGGGAAGGTGACGAGCACCGTGGTGCCAGAGACGGGGCGCCGATTGAACGCACGGACACCGGAGGGAGCGCGATTGTTCGGTCATCACCGGGGATTTTTTGGAACAAGCCGCATGGCGTATCGCAGAGGGATTCTGGAAAAGATTTTGCCGGTTACGGAAGGGGCAGTAATCGAGGCGGACGAATGGCTGTTCACGCTGGCGCCGGCACTTGCAGACCTGATGGTTCTGAAGCAACCGCTGTTTTATTACCGATTGCATGCTGGGAATCTATTCCTGATGAGCGGCCGTGAGGAGAAGGCGCATCGCAGAAAATACAACTCACTTGCCGCGTTACTTGAGAATTTGCCTGGAAAATTGAGGAGTTTTGGCATTTCGATGGAAATTGCGGAGCCGCTGCTGGCGCAATTGAAGGTGGAGACGGACAAGATGCGGTTGCAGCTCGATGGGGGATCTCGCTGGGAATTGTATCGAGCAGAAAAAGCCGGGAACGACATATTTTTTGGGCAGTCGTCGCTAGGATACAGAGCTTTCAAGAGACTCACCCTTCTCCTGACTCTTGTTGTGCCTCCGAAGCAGTTTTTTAGGCTGAAGCAGTGGTATGGGCAGAATGGGTTGCACGGAATACGAAAGTGGATCGGAAATCCAACTAATACAGGACATGCGGTGGAACATCCAACGCGTGAGGGGTGAGGATGAAGCGCTTGTTCTCCGCGGAAATCTTGGGAAAGTCGCGACCTTCCTACGAATGAAAATTCTGATTGCCAGCGGAGTCCGGCGAGTACGGGAAGCAGGAGCAGCGGGCGTGGTCTTCTACCACGCGGAGGGGCTGCAAAAACTGGGGCATCGCGTGGAGACGTGGTTCTTCGACGACGTGCTGCCGAACACGAAGTGGCCGCCCAAATTTCAAGACCTGGAGTTCGCGAGCACCATTTCGCGAAGAATTCGGAAGGAGCCGGGCAGGTTCGACGTGGTGAATTTGCATGCGCCATGGGGATGCGTTTACGGAATATCACGGAGTATGTTTCCTTCGTCGGAGCTACCGCCGTATGTGTTCACGATGCAAGGGAGTGAAGAGCGCTACGCGCTGGCGATGAAATTGGAGGCAAAGAAAGGACGTGCGACGAATTTCTCTCGGAAGAATCGCGCGTGGCACCGGCTGTACCACCAAACGATGTACGATTTTTCCATCTCGAAGGCGGATTTTGGTGCGGTGGCGAATCGCGAGGGATGGATACTGTCCGAATTGAAGTACGGACACGTCCCGGGCCGGGTGTGGTACGTGCCGAATGGAACAGAGGCAAGTTTTTTTCGAGAGAGGAGTTTTGGTGAAGGACCCGCGCAGAAACTGCTGTATGTGGGTACGTGGTTGGACCGCAAGGGAGTTTTTTATCTTGCCGAAGCCTTCGGAATGTTGGCGGCACGAATGCCGGAACTGACGCTGACAATTGCGGGTTGCCTGATGCCAGAGGAGATGGTGAAAAAAGATTTTCCTGAGCAGGCACAAGCGAGGCTGACGGTCATCTCGAAAGTGAGCCGGGGCGATATGCCTGGGCTTTATGCGGCACATGATGTGTTGGTGTTTCCTTCTCTCGTGGAGGGCATGCCTTTGACGATGCTGGAAGCGATGGCAACAGCGATGCCTGTAGTCACGACCAACACATGTGGAATGGCGGACGTGCTTGAGGACGGCGTAAACGGGTTGCTGGTGCCGCCGGCAGGTTCCGCCGAACTTGCGCGGGTTGTGGAAGGAATATGCAAAGCTGCTGAGTTTCGGCGAGGAATCGGGATCGCTGGCCAAGTAACAGCACGACGCTACACCTGGGATTTGATTTCACGGCGGATGGAACACGTATTGACAATGGCCGTGGAAGAGAAAAGAGCTTCGGCTAGGTGGTAAATATGGAGTGGCCGAGGGACAGGAGTTGTAAACTGGGAAAGGAAAGGCTCCATGGGGCTGAAGAATTGAAGGGATGAAGTCGCGCGTACAATTCGTGGAGCTTTGTCCGGGAGTCCCGAAGGGTGGTTCGGGCGTCCCGCGTGCCATGCAGCATCCGTTTTTCGCGTGGATGGGGCTCAGAGTTCCGCTGGCACAGCACACGCGAGCAGAGCATGAGGCGTTGATGCGGCAGGCGGAACGAGCGCGCACGATAGTAGAGATCGGAGTGGCGGAAGGGGCTTCCGCCGTCGGGTTGCATGAGGCGATGCCGTCGGAGGGAACGCTTTACTTGGTGGACCCATTTCATCTGTCGCGGATGCCGATACTGAATTTTGAAAAACGCGCGGCGAAGAGGGCAGTGAATGCTTCGGGAAGAGCACGAGCCGTGTGGATTGAAGAGTTTAGTCAGGAGGCGGTGAAGAAATGGAAAGAGCCGATCGATTTTCTGTTGATTGACGGCGATCACCAGGAAACGGCTGTCGAGCGAGACTGGAAAGACTGGTCGCCATTCGTTAAAGAAGATGGAGCCGTGGCGTTTCACGATGCGCGATTGTTCCCCGGCGGCTGGCCGTCTCCGGACTACGGGCCAGTGCGATTCATCAATCGTTTTTTTCGCGGGAATGCCGGACTGCCATGGAAGATTATCGAAGAAGTGGACTCCCTGGTGTTCGTTTCGCGGATGGTGCGGGGATAAGATGATCACCATCGGGATCAATTATTCACAGATGCATGATTCCTCCGCTTGCATCGTTCGCGATGCGGAGTTGCTTTTCGCAGTCGCGGAAGAACGCATCAGCCGGCTCAAACATGATGCAGGCTTTCCTAAAAATGCGATCCAAGCTTGCCTGGAGTTCGCGAGGTTGAGGCCAGAGGAAATAGACGAAGTTTGTTTCGGTTGGCAGGAGCCGGGTGCGACGTATCGTCACGACATGAAATTGCTAGCTACCGGCCAATGGCCGGTGAGCTATGCAAATGTTCTGAACTCCACCCGACAATTTGCCAGCATGTCTCACCAGGCCGGTGGGGCGAAGCGTTTCTCGCAGCAATTTCCCACCTCCAAAGCGCGCATTCGCTATGTCGAGCACCACCTGGCCCACGCATTGAGCACCTATTCGTATTCCGGAATTGATGACGCGGCGATCGTGGTGATGGATGGCCGGGGGGCATGGGAAGCGACTTCGATCTGGCACGGGAGCAATGGCCGCATAGAGCATGTGGAGACAATCGACTGGCCGAATTCACTGGGGTTGTTCTACGCACGATTTACGGAGTTTCTGGGCTTCACGCCGAACGCCGACGAATGGAAAGTGATGGGACTTGCGCCTTACGGTGAGCCGGGCGTGGACTTGAGTCATTTCATTGACGCGGAGGCAGGGCCTTACAAGGTGCACACGGACAGGTTGATGGGAAATGGAAGCGGACCGTATGTGGGATGGCCAGCGTCGTTGGGGGAGCCGCGTGTGGCGGAAAGTGAAATTAACAATCGGCACAAGAATATTGCCTGGGCCGTGCAGGATATGTGTGAAAAGGCCATGATGAATGTGGCGCGGATGGCGCTGGAGAAATGCCGAAGCCGGAATCTTTGTCTGGCGGGCGGAGTGGCGTTGAATTCGAAAGCAAACGGAAAAATCGTCGCGTCGGGAATTGTGGACGAGCTGTTCGTGCAACCGGCGGCTTCCGACGATGGAGTGGCGCTTGGGGCGGCGCTCGCGCCGTATCTAGATGGCGGAGGGCGTCTGCCGATTAAGGCGATGCGCCATGCGTATTTGGGCCCCGCGTTTGATGACGACGCGATTGAGTCCGCGCTGAAGACATATAAAATTCGCTCAATGCGTTTAACAGATCCTGCCGCGACCGCAGCTGAATTTATTTCGAAAGGGAAAATACTTGGCTGGTACCAAGGGCGGATGGAATTCGGACCGCGGGCGCTGGGTGGCCGGTCCATTCTTGCGGATCCCCGCGATCCAGAAATGAATACAAAAGTGAACAACGCCGTAAAATTTCGCGAGTGGTGGCGGCCGTTTGCTCCTTCCTTTAAGAAGGAAGCGGCGCCGGAGTATCTGGAGTCGGCTTACGATTCGCCGTTCATGATCCTGACGGCGCAAGTTCGGCCAGAGAAAAGAGAGATGATCCCTTCGGTGACACACGTGGATGGAAGTGCGCGGCCGCAAACGGTGGAGAAGGAAATTAATCCGCTCTATTACCGGTTGATCGATGAATTTGGGCGAATAACTGGTGTGCCGGTGGTCATGAACACGTCTTTCAATTTGCGGGGCGAGGCGATTGTGAATACGCCAACGGATGCGATTCGGACTTTTTTCAGTTCCGGGATGGACGCATTGTTTTTGGGCAGTTTTCTGGTGGAGAAGTAGTTGCCAAGGAAAGCATGACGAATTCCGATAAGCGGCTAGCGAATCTTTTTTTGCGCTATGCGTCGCCATTCGCCGGGCTGCGAAAGGTGCCGGTACTAGGCGATTTGCTGAGCTGGACGGGACGCCGGCTTGTGCCGACGGATTCGTTGGTGTGGGCAGAGATTGAAGATGGGCCGGCAAAGGGCTTGTGGATGCACGTGAACCCGCGGACGGGTCAAAGTGTATTGGGCGGGTTGGGAGAGCCGCTGGTGCAGAAGGCGCTGGCGGAACATCTATTGCCCGCGATGACGTTTTACGACCTTGGCGCGAATATTGGATTTTTTTCGCTGCTGGGTGCTCGGCTTGTGGGGAGTGGAGGACGGGTCTATTCGTTTGAGGCGGACCCGGAGATTGCCGCGAGACTACGCGGTAACCTGGCTTTTAACAACTTTTTGCAGGCTGCAGTGGAGCAGAGGGCGGTGTGGTCGGAGACCACTATGGTGTCCTTTGTACGCGTTGACGCAAATACTTCGCCCGACCGTGGGCTGGGGCATGTTTTGAGCGGCGCGGCCGCGACTCCGCACACGATCACGGTGGAGGCTGTTTCGTTGGACGAGTACGCGACAAGGCATCTAGCGCCCGATTTTATTAAATGTGACGTGGAAGGTGCGGAGGTTGCGGTATTTCGAGGCGCGCAGAAGCTATTGAAAGAAAAGCGGCCGATTCTGCTGGTAGAAACGCACAGCGGAGAAAATCATCGCGCGCTGAAGCAGACATTTAGTGATTTATGCTACGGCTGTAGGGATCTCGACGGAAACCATATTCTTGCACTGCCTCAATGACACGCCCGATCATCGCACTGCTCGGCCGCGAAGATGAACCCACCGACGCGGTCGAAGAATACTGCCGCTATCTTGCAACCGCTCTGGAAGACCGCGATTTTGCGATGAAGATTCGCCGTGTGCCTTGGGAAAAACATGGATGGGGCCAGGCACTGAATGCGCTCGAACTGCAAGCGGCGGATTGGCGCGGCAACTGGGTGCTTGTGCAATACACGGCGCTGGCGTGGTCGTCGAGAGGATTTTCCCAGAAGTTTATCCGGGTACTGAGAGTTTTAAAAAAGGCAGGCGCGCGGGTTGCGCTCGTTTTCCACGATGTGGAGCCTTATCCCGGATCGAGGGTGATGGACCTGATTCGGCGGTCGGCGCAATTGCGAACGATGCGAACTGCGTTGTCAATCGCCGATGCCGGAATCTTCACAGTCGCGCTAGATCGGATAAGCTGGCTTTCGAAAGAGCAGCCAAAAACTCATTTCATTCCAGTTGGTCCGAATCTGCCCATCCCCGAAAATGCGCCTGCCCGCCGAGCACCAACGGATTTGCCGGCGATTGCAGTATTCAGCATCACGGGGGGCCAGGCGGGGGAACGAGAGACTCGGACCATTGTTACCGCTGTGCGTCATGCGGCAGAGAAACTCGGAAAACTACGACTTTCCGTGTTCGGGCGGAACGCCGAATTGAGGGAAACGGAATTGCGTAGTGGTTTGCAGTCCGTGCCAGTGGAAATTTCTGTGGACGGCGTGATCGAACCGAAGCAGGTGGTGGAAAAGCTGAGGGCTTGCGATGTGTTGCTGTTTGTGCGAGGCGCAATCTCGTCCCGCAGAGGGAGCGCCATCGCTGGCATTGCGTGCGGCCTTCCGGTGATTGCCTATTCGGGCTCGGAAACCGGCGTGCCCACTACGGATGCAGGTGTAGTTCTTGTTTCGCCCGACCAACCTGATGGTCTTAGCTCTGCATTGGTTCGAGTCCTTTCTGATGCGGACTATCGCACAGAACTTGCTGCTCGCAGTCGTGCCGCCTACCAGACCCACTTTGCCTGGTCCGCCATCGCTGCTCGCTTCAGCGCTTTCCTCAACACTCGCTAGCCGTGCTCGTTCCTGGAGGGATTGAGCCGAACACGCAAAACTCTACTCCAGAAGCGGCGCCCTTTTAGATTGCGTCGCGTAACCGGATATTTGCCGTCCCAGTACCTAAAAAATGTCCGGTTGATACCATAACGACGACGGCCTCGCGACGGCCCGAGTACGACTGTCGTGGCTCTAACCCGCGGTTGTTCCAGTCGGGAAATCGTGAAATACTGCGATGTTCTGTCTCCCAAGAGATTGCGAGCGTTTCACTAAAGAAAATGCTGATTAGAAAGAGTACAACTTCATGCACGAACCTCAAAAACTGGTCATCATAGGCGGATGTGGTCATGTCGGCCTGCCTTTGGGAATCGTATTCGCGGACCGCGGCTTGAACGTGGTTTTGCTGGATATCGACGAGAACAAGATCGCTTGTGTCAACAGCGGCAAAATGCCTTTCATGGAGAAATCCGCGGAAGAACTACTCCAAACTGTGGTTGGTAAGAAGCTCGTAGCAACCTCGGACAGTTCCTGCCTGCAAGATGCGGATGTGGCCGTTGCTGTTGTTGGCACTCCAGTCGATGAACACCTAAATCCTACGGTCACGGAACTTTACCGTAGCATCGATTCCATCATCGAAAAGCTTCCGTCCGGTGCTCTGCTGGTTCTCCGTAGCACGGTTTATCCTGGGGTCACGAAACTGGTTTATGACCGGGTGGAACGCGTCGGGGCGAAGATCCATGTGGCGTTTTGTCCGGAACGAATTGCGGAAGGTAAGGCGATGGAGGAAATCCGTGTCTTACCGCAAATCATCTCCGCATTTGAACCTGAGGCGCTCCAGCGTGCTCGAGCGCTTTTCCGTATTATCAATGAGGACCTTATTGAGTTAGCTCCGCTTGAAGCGGAGCTCGCCAAACTATTCACGAATAGTTGGCGATACCTGAACTTCGCGATTTCCAATCAGTTCTATCTGCTTGCCGTTAGTTATGGCCTCGATTTTTATCGCATCTATAATGCCGTTACGTACCGCTATCCTCGCATGAAAAGCTTTGCACGCGCCGGTTTTGCCGCTGGCCCCTGCCTTTTGAAGGATACGCTGCAATTATCCGCATTCTCCGGTAACAACTTTTTCCTTGGGCACGCAGCCATGCTCGTAAACGAGGGGCTGCCGACTTTTGTTGCCTCCCAGCTGCGAAAACAGGGGATAGGCGATAAGACGGTTGCGATCCTTGGAATGGCCTTCAAGGGTGATTCGGATGACAAGCGCGAGAGTCTATCGTACAAGCTGCGAAAGATGCTTGTCCTTGAAGCGAGGGAGGTGCTATGCACCGACCCCTATGTTTCTGGCGAGGATTTCGTGTCACTCGACGAAGCTATCTCAAGAGCTGATATTATTATTCTCGGAGCACCTCATTCCGTGTATCGCGACCTGAAAATCCCGCAGAACAAGGAGATCGTCGACGTGTGGGGCTTCTGGCAGAAAACCCAATCAGCCGGATCGGTAGAGACGCGCGCGGTCGCGGTAGGTGAGGCCCGTTCAACCCTATGAAAACCTTAGTCACTGGTGCTGCTGGTTTTATCTGTGGCTATCTGATCCAAGAGTTGCTCGATGCCGGGCATGAGGTAATTGGACTGGACAACTTTAGCAAGTATGGTCGTACTGACAAATCATACTCTACGAATGCTCGCTACAAGCTGATTGAAGGTGACGCGAAGAATACCGAGCTGTTGAAGGAACTGGTGGCGGATTGCGATCACTTTGTAGCTGCCGCTGCGATGATCGGCGGTATCAGCTACTTTCATGAGTTTGCATACGACTTGCTCGCGGAAAACGAGCGGATCGTGGCGGCCTCTTTCGATGCTGCTATTTGGGCGAACAAAAATCGCAAGCTCCAGAAAATAACGGTTCTTTCCTCCAGCATGGTGTTTGAGAGCACATCGGAATATCCTACGCCGGAGGGCGCCGAGCGACGCAGTCCCCCTCCGCGGTCGACTTACGGATTTCAAAAATTGGCGGCCGAGTTCTTTGTTCAGGGTGCTTTCGAGCAATATAAACTACCCTACACAATTGCCCGGCCGTTCAATTGCGTTGGAATTGGCGAGCGGCGGGCTCTTTCTGATCGCGAGATCATGAGCGGAAACGTCCGGCTGGCGATGTCGCACGTTCTGCCTGATCTTGTTCAGAAAGTCCTTAAAGGGCAGGATCCGATCCATATCCTGGGCAGTGGCAATCAGGTTCGCCATTACACCTATGGAGGCGATCTCGCCCAGGGCATCCGGTTGTGCATCGAGCATCCTGCTTCGATCAACGAGGATTTCAATCTGTCAACGCCCGTCCGCACTACCGTTCTGGAATTAGCGGAGTTAGTGTGGCGCAAAGTGCACGGATCGAGTAAGCCGTTTCGCTATGTGAATGATCCGGCGTACGAATACGACGTTCAAGAGCGCTCACCGGCCGTGGAAAAGGCGACGCGCCTGCTCGGATTCCATGCCACAACACCCCTTTCCGATGTTTTGGATGAAGTCGTTCCGTGGATTGCCGAGCAGATTGAACTGGGAGCGATCTAGGAGACTCAATGAGCCAGTTGAATATCGTGATACCGGTATACAACGAGGGCGCGAATTTTCCTGGGCTTTGGAAAGAGCTTTGCAGCCTGGTCAAATCCAAGTTCATCGCCTATGTCGTTTACGATTTCGATCAGGACAACACGGTGCCGGTTGTGAGCCAGATCATTACGGAAGGCGAGGCCCGGCTCAGGTTAGTCAAGAATGAACGCGGACGAGGAGTCGTGCCAGCGATTATGACAGGATTCGATGCTGTTGCTGGCGGGCCAGTGCTGGTAGTCATGGCTGATCTTTCGGACGATCTGGCCCAAGTAGACCGCATGTTGGCGCTCTATTCCGACGGGTACGATGTGGTTGTGGGAAGCCGCTACATGAAAGGCGGCAAGCTAGTCGGAGGCCCATTCTTCAAACAATTGCTTTCGCGGCTGGCAGGAACTTCGCTGTATTGGTTGCGAGGACTGCCGACCCATGACGCCACCAATGCTTTTAAGATGTACGACAGCGACATGGTGAAATCTTTCACGGTGGAAAGCCGTGGAGGGTTCGAACTCAATTTGGAGCTGACTGTAAAGGCCTTTCTCACAGGTCACCGTATTGCAGAAGTTCCCTCGACCTGGCGTGATCGAACTAGCGGACAGTCGAGATTTCGGCTGTGGAAATGGTTGCCGCACTATCTGCAGTGGTACTTTTATGCCTTTCGGCGCAAATCTGTATCGCAAGCCCGGACGCGGCGGCCCGCTGTCATCTAGTAGGCATCAGCTAGAGCAGGAAACTCCTGACGTAGCGCTAGGCGGGGAACCGCAGGTATGCTTTCTGTATCTCGCGCCGGTCAGCGGGTCCTCGATCATAGCCAAGTTTTGGTCCTGCCTCTCTGAGTGGCCACAGGAGCGGTTGCGCTCACCAATCCCGTGCAATCACTTCCACAATCTTTCCCAAAGCGTCCAGATCCCTGGTATCGATCACTTCTGCCGGCGAGTGGGAATAGCGTAGAGGCCAGCCCAGGGGAATATCTACAGAGCCATAGCGAAGAAAGACGGAGCCGTCATTGCCGCCGCCGGTTACGCCATATCGCACGGGAATGGCATTTTTGTGCGCCAGAGCGATAACCCGATCGACGTCCTCGCTGGGACTGATATTGGAATTGTCGACTGCACGGACGACGAAGCCGCCACCAAGTTTTGCATCGGCAAAACGCTTGGACTCGAGTGGAGAATCGGAACTGACGAACGTATCTATAGCAAATACGAACTGTGGAGTGCGTCCCTCCTTGGCGGCGTTGTCTGCGAAGGCGGCAGCTCCCTTCAACCCCACTTCCTCTTCTGTAGACCAGACGAAGGTGACGTCGCGGCCGGGAAGATCCGGGCCTAGTTCACGGACGGCCTGAATGAGCGCAGCACAACCGACGCGATCATCGAAGCTGCGTGCGTTGGCACGGGTGGAAAGCAGGGGGCGGTACTGCTTCGGAACAGTGACGAAATCTCCGACGGCCATACCGAGCTTTTCGGTTTCTGCCTTCGATTTTGTCCCCACATATACGTGAATGATAGGGATTTCCGTTTTTTCGACACTTTGCCAGTCGAAGCCTGGATTGTTGAAACCCTCCGGCAATTCCAGGACGCCACCGAGGCGGCCAGCTGTTTTTGTGTGAATCAAGACCGGATGGCCCAGGAAATACTGTGGCGCGGTGCCGCCGAGTTCCTCCACTTTTAGGCGCCCGTCGTCTTCGATGGACTTCACTTCGTAGCCGAGTTCGTCCATGTGAGCCACAAACGCGATGCGAATCGCCTTATTCTTGGCATTGGCATCGCCCAAATGAAGGATCAGATTTCCAGCCTTGTCCGTGGACAGCTTCGTTTGTGCCCAATCCGGAAGTAGGTGCGTTATTTCTTCACGTACGGCGGATTCATGTCCGCTCGCTCCATAAACCTCTGTCAGAATGCCAAGAAACGGGGGGCCACAGTCGCTGCAGCCAGTACCGCCACCACCACCAAAACCGCCACTCTGTTTACCGGCGAGATAGAGATACAGCAACTCTTTCAGTCGAGCCGCATCAGACAAGTTCAGGATTTCTGCGGGTGTGACGGGGAATTTTGTCGCGATTCCCGCAACGACGAAACGTTCGGGGAGTGGAGTCGGTTCAACGTATCCACCCAGATGCGGGAGCTCGACGGGTTCGAGTCTCGCAGGAATCTGATTCCGGCCGGCCAGCTCTTTTAGTTCTGCCCCAATCCCAGGCTTTTCGATTGCGGAAGTTTTCACTCCCAGGAGTATGCCGTCGCCGGGAATGTCCGCTGCATCTGCTGGAACGGCTTGTTTTGGAGGGGACAAGCGGCTTACATAAATCACCTCCTCGGGCGAGGTCTCACGCAGAATACGTTCCAGTCCGCGGCCGCCCGTCCAGCTCTGGGTGATAAAGGCGATCGTCAGAGTGCCCTTGATCTCGGGCTTATGGAAAGCAATGCTCTGCAACAAATCCATGAGCACATCCACACCGAAATGGTCTCCAATCCCGAGCCCGGCTCGGTTGCCCCCAGCGAGTTCTTGCGGGAAGGGCAACATAACGACAGGATTGAGAAAATCCACTCCGGCTGCACGCACTTGATCGGCGTTTTGTGCGCCGATGTCTACGTAGAGATCTTCGGAATGCGACATTTTCGGCGCATTCTGGCGGAGAGGTTGGAGATGCACGGAAAGCCCTGCGAACACGCCGGGGACACTTTTGCCATCCCTGGTCTGGATCACCACCGGCTGCGCGAAATTTAGAGAATCGAAGATGGGAC
>Ga0209526_10000731_pt1 | contig 21617 bp, 17 predicted proteins | sample JacPinW_OM2H0_M1_FD_188566 | JGI IMG/M metagenome (GOLD analysis project Ga0209526, IMG submission 188566) | Forest soil microbial communities from Algoma, Ontario, Canada - Jack Pine, Ontario site 1_JW_OM2H0_M1 (SPAdes) (version 2) | ecosystem: Environmental > Terrestrial > Soil > Boreal... | reverse complement strand
CCTCGCGCAGTACTCGATCGTAGAGCCCGGCAGCTGGCAGATCGCCCTTATGGGCGGCGAAGTAGTCCTTGATGTGGCGTCCTACGGCGGCAGCGAGCCCTTCCCCGCCGACCGCCTCGACCGGGTCCGCCGGTGCCAGTGCGTCAGCGAGCTCAGCCTCGATGACCTCGACCCCGATGACCTCCTGCGAATACAGCGCCGCGAGCCGACGGGCCAGGTTCTCCAACTCGCGAACGTTGCCGGGCCAGCGATAGGCCCGCAAACGCTCCATCGCCGCTTCGTCAAGCCGCTTCATCGGCAAGCCTTCGCGCACCGCGAGCGCTGCGAAATGCCGGACGAGTGCGGGTATGTCGGCCGTTCGCTCGCGCAATGGCGGCAAGCGTACCGGCGCGACATTCAGGCGGTAGAAAAGATCCTCGCGAAACAGCCCCTGGCGGATCAGCTGCCGCAAGTCGTTGTGGGTGGCGGCAACGATTCGCACGTCGGCGCGGATCGGCACACGGCCGCCGACGGCGGTGAACTCGCCCTCCTGAAGCACACGCAACAACCGGGTTTGGGCGTCGATCGGCATGTCGCCGATCTCGTCGAGAAACAGGGTGCCGCCTTGCGCCTGTTCGAAGCGCCCCATGCTCCGCGCGGTGGCGCCGGTAAAGGCGCCCTTTTCGTGGCCGAAGAGTTCGCTCTCGATCAGCTCGCGGGGGATCGCAGCCATGTTGATCGCGACGAACGGACCGTTTCGGCGCTTGCCAAAATTGTGCAAGGCGCGCGCGACCAGCTCCTTGCCGGTGCCGCTCTCGCCCATGATCGTCACCGTCAGATCGGTGCCCATCAACCGGGCGAGCGTGCGATAGACCTCCTGCATTGCCGGCGAGCGGCCGATCAAGGGCAGCTGCTCTTCGAGATCGTCTTCGGACGGCGGCAGATCGGGTGGGGCGGTGAGAGCGCGCTCGACGACGCTGACGAGCTCGCGCAAATCGAAGGGCTTCGGAAGATATTCGAAGGCACCGCGTTCCGTCGCTTTGACCGCCGTCAGCAACGTGTTCTGCGCGCTCATGACGATGATGCGCAGCTCCGGGCGGATCTTCTTGATCCGCGGGATCAGATCGAGGCCGTTCTCGTCCGGCATGATCACGTCGGTGATGACGAGGTCGCCTTCGCCATCGGCAACCCATCGCCACAAGGTCGCGGCATTGCCGGTCATCCGCACATCATGCCCGAGCCGGATCAGCGCCTGGTTCAGCACCATCCGTATCGCGCGATCATCATCGGCAACCAGGATCGTCGAAGTCATCAGCCGGTACCGTCTTGCGCGACCACGGGCAGAAACACCCGGAACACCGTGCGCCGGGGCTGGCTATCGAATTCGATGACGCCGCCGTGATCGCCGATCACTTTGGCCACCAGTGCAAGACCGAGGCCAGAGCCGTGCCGTTTTGTCGTGACGAACGGGTCGAAGAGGTAAGGGCGCAAATCCTCGGGGATGCCTGCGCCATTGTCGGTCACCGAGACCATCAGTGGCAAAAATTGACGGCCCTCGCCACCAGGAATCGCGAGCCGCAGACCGTGACGGTAAGCTGTCGTCAGAATAATCTCGCCGTCCGCGTCGCGTAACGCCTCGGCAGCATTCTTCACGAGATTGAGGAATACCTGAACCAGCAGATCGTGGTCTCCCGCAACCGCGGGAAGTGACGGGTCGTATTCCTCGATAAGGCGGACATGACGGGCAAAACCGGATTGCGCCGCTTTGCGCACCCGCTCGAGCACCTGATGGATGTTGACCGCTTGGCGCTCGATCGGCCGGTGGTCGGAGAAGGCTTCCATGCGATCGACGAGGGCGACGATCCTATCGGTCTCGTCACAAATCAGCTGCGTCAGGGTCCGTCCCTCGGGGTCGGCGTCCTGCTCCAGCAGCTGTGCCGCGCCGCGGATGCCGGAAAGCGGGTTCTTGACCTCATGGGCGAGCATCGCCGCCATCGCCGTTATCGAGCGGGTGGCGTTCCGATGGGTTAGATGACGGTCCATCTTGTCCGCCATCGAGCGCTCATGCAGCGTCAGCACGAGCATGTCCGCCCCTTCTCCGGTTAGTGCTCCCTGGATTGTTACCAAACGGCTGCCGAGCCGCGGCCCCTCGAGCAGCATGTCATATTCGGAGATCGTGTGGCCGACGCGCCAGACCAGGTCGACGAGGGAGAGCAGCGGACTGTGCGGTGCAACAAAACCGGCCAAGGCGTTGCCGCATATTGCAGCCGCGCCGGAACCGAGAAACTGCTCGGCGGCAGGGTTGACGAACTGAATATGCCCGCCGCGATCGATCACGATAACGGGATCAGAAAGAGCCGCCAGGATAACCGCCGCTTCGACGGGGCGACCGGGGAGCACGTTCGGCGCCGCCTCGCTCCGACGCCGCCGCCGGAAGGCCATGGCTACGCCGTGGGGCGAGCCACCAGCGGCTCGTAAAAGGAGCGGATCAGCTGCCTGACGCAAGCCGCATCCATTGTCCGGTTAATCGCCGCGCGAAATTCCGCCGAGCCCGGAAAGCCTTTGGAATACCAGCCGATGTGCTTGCGGGCAATGCGCATGCCCACGGCACTCCCGTAATGGCTCAGCATATCTTCGTAATGGTTCAGCACGATCTCGAGCTGCACAGAAGGCGGCGGGTCGGGAACACGAGCCCGCTTTCCGATCCAACCCGCCACCTGGCGAATGAACCACGGCCGTCCATAGCACCCGCGGCCGATCATCAGACCGTCCGCGCCCGATTCGTGCAGAGCCCGATCGGCGTCATCGAGGTTGGCGATGTCGCCGTTCGCGACCACCGGGATCTTCACGCCCTCCTTGACCGATCGGATAAACCGCCAATCAGCCGACCCCGCATAGAGCTGACAGCGGGTACGTCCGTGCACTGTTATCATGCGGATGCCGCATGCTTCGGCAATCCGGGCGAGCCTCGGTGCATTACGATTGTGCTCGTCCCAACCGGTGCGCATCTTCAAGGTAACCGGCACGTCGACTGCCCGGACCGTCGCTTCGAGAATCCGCGCGGCATGGGTTTCGTCCCGCATCAGCGCCGACCCGGCATGGCCGTTGACGACTTTTTTCACCGGGCAGCCGAAATTGATGTCGATGATCTCCGCACCGCGATCAGCGTTGAGCTTGGCCGCCTGGGCCATGACCTGGGGGTCGCATCCCGCAAGCTGCACCGCCATCGGCTGCTCTTCGGGACAATTGCGCGCCATCGTCAGCGATTGCCGGGTCTCGCGGATCATCGCCTCGCTGGCGATCATCTCGGAGACGACGAGACCCGCCCCCAGCTGCTTGACCAGACGCCGAAACGGCAGATCCGTCACGCCCGACATCGGCGCCAGGATGACCGGCTCCTCAATCATCAATGAACCGACCGAAATGCCCATTATTTGCGCAATTATGCCATCTGCCTAGCCGTTGAGCAGATACTAGAGTCTTTTTTGCTGCACCGCAATATCGGCTTCTGAGCGCACTAGCGCGACCATAGCGAGCGGCGAGGAGCGGCTCTCGGGAAAGCTTATGACAGCCGGCCGTCTCGCCGGTGCGGAACGAGCCGACGCTCTGTGCCGCTGCCCACCACAATGAACAGTTGCATCCGCGAATCGACCGTCGCTGCACCTGCAGCGGGTCTGCAGCGGAGGCTCACGTTAAGGTTGAAATGTCCTTTCGACCTAGCGGCGCGCGAGACTCCCTAACCGGACCCTCTTCAGTCCGCATATCTCCTTCCTCCAGCCGCGGTCCGTGCTTCGCCATTGGCCGGACTTTGCCACATGAATTCGACAATTTTTGGATCGTGATTATCGCAATGACCGCCCGGCGCTCCTCGCCGCGCATCTCGTCGAGGCTTGTGATTCGCACCTTCCCCGATCTCGCTTCGGGCTAAGATCGCCTTTGCACGGATAATCCGCGTGCCTTGGGGAGGGCGGTCATGAGCGAGCGCAAGATCGATGTTTACAACCACGTGATGCCGCGCGCCGTTGCCGATCGTATTCGCGAGTTGGCGCCCGGTAAGGGCGATATGGTCAAGCGGGTGACCAGCATCCCGATGCTCTACGACATCGAGGCACGTATCCGCATGATGGACCGATGGCCGGCTTATCAGCAGGTGCTGACCCTCTCCAACCCGCCGATTGAGACGATCGCAGGCCCCGGGGACACCCCCGAGCTCGCGCGCGTCGCCAATGACGAGCTCAAGAAGATCTGCGAGACGCGGCCCGACAAGTTTCCGGCCTGGGTAGCCTCACTGCCGCTCAACAATGTTGAGGCCTCACTCGAAGAGATCGACCGCGTTGTCGCTTTGGGGGCACGCGGGATCCAGATCTTCACCAACGTCAACGGCCGACCGCTCGACGATCCTGAGTTTCTCCCGGTCTTCGAGCATGCGACGAGCCACCACAAGATTCCGATATGGATGCATCCGGCGCGCGACGCGCGGGCGGCCGACTACCTTGGCGAGGCGAAGTCCAAATACGAGATCTGGCAGGTCTTGGGCTGGCCCTACGAGACAAGCGTCGCAATGTCGCGCATCGTCTTCTCCGGCATGTTCGACCGCCTGCCCGAGATGAAGATCATCACGCACCATTTGGGTGCGATGATCCCGTACTTCGAAGGCCGCGTCGGACCGCTGTGGGACCAACTCGGCACACGCACCTCGGACGAGGATTACAGCAGCATCCTCGCCGCGATGAAGGCGAAGGGCCGCCGGCCGATCGATTATTTCCGGCTGTTTTACAATGATACAGCCGTCGGCGGCGCGCGTTCGGCGATTCGCTGCGGGCTCGATTTCTTTGGCGCGGATCGAGTGTTGTTCGCCACCGATTGCCCCTTTGACCCCGAAGGCGGTCCGATGTTCATTCGAGATACCATCGCCGCCCTTGACAGTCTCGCTCTCGCCGAGGACGAGCGTGCCGCAATCTACTTCCGCAACGCCCTGCGCATGATGAAGATGGAAGCCGGATAGGGCGCATCGGTCACAGGAGATCACGTCTTGCGCAAACGGGCGCGGCCCTTGAAATGGCTTTGTCATGGGGTGCGGCCGAACCGGCACCCCCGCCCCTCGGCGAGAGCTGGCGAGCCCTAGAAAGCATGAGTCCCTTGGCTCGGTCGAAAGCAGAGGCGTAGAGATTCAGACCGATGCACTACCTTCGGGCAATGGCGAGGCCGCTGATCGTGCGGTAAGTTTGCGCATGACTTCAGTTTACGCGCTTGTTGTCGCAGCAGGTCGGGGGAGCCGGTTCGGAGGAGCTCTACCCAAGCAATACCTTTCTCTGGACGGGGTAAGCCTGCTGCGCCATGCCGTCGCGGCGTTTGTCGAGCATCCGCGGGTCGCTGATGTGCTGGTGGCTATCCATCCCGAGGACAGGGACCCGTTCGATCGCGCCGTCGCCGGTCTCGGCGTCATGGCACCTGTGGCGGGGGGCCCGACACGCCAAGATTCCGTGCGGCTCGGGCTGGAGGCCCTGGCGAGCTGTCGCCCGGAGCGGGTGCTGATCCACGATGGCGCGCGGCCATTTCCCGATCCCGAGTTGATCGACCGGGTCATTGACGCGCTCGACGAGGCTCCGGCCGCGATCCCCTGCCTGCCGTTGCGCGATACGATCAAACGTGCCGAAGATTGGGTGATCCGAGAGACTGTAGAGCGCTCCACCCTGTGGCGCGCGCAGACGCCGCAGGGCTTTCACTTCGACGCGATTCTTGCCGCGCATCGCGCCGCGGCGGGGCGCGAGCTGACCGACGACTCCGCAGTGGCGGAAGCGGCGGGATTGGCGCCAGTGCTGGTCGCCGGCAGCGAAGACAATCTCAAAGTAACAACAGCAGAGGACCTCGCTGCCGCCGAGCGGCTGATCGCCGCGCGGCGCGGCGATGTTCGCGTCGGGCAGGGTTTCGACGTGCACGCTTTCGGCCCTGGGGACCATGTCCGGATATGCGGCGTCGTGATCCCGCACGACGCAAGCTTGGCCGGCCATTCCGACGCGGATGTCGGTCTCCACGCTCTGACCGATGCGGTGCTGGGCGCCATCGGTGCCGGCGATATCGGGATGCATTTCCCGCCAAGCGATCCGCGCTGGCGGGGTGCAGCCTCGGACCAGTTCCTCCGCCACGCGGCCGATCTCGTTCGTGCGCGCGGCGGGGCGGTCGCTGCGGTCGATGTGACGATCATCTGCGAGCGCCCGAAGATCGGCCCGCATCGTGCCGCGATGATCGAGCGGGTCGCCGCGATCCTCGGCACCGCATCAGACCGAGTCAGCATCAAGGCGACGACGACCGACAAGCTCGGTTTTACTGGCCGCGGCGAGGGGATCGCGGCACAGGCCGTCGCCACCGTGCGCTTGCCGCTCTGAGAGCGCCTGTCCGCCGTTCCCTCGGCCTGCCGTTCTGGCATCCAGCGGTGCTGGTGGCCACTTGGTTCGGCGCAGGGTTATTACCGATCACACCGGGTAGCTGGGGATCACTCGCCGCGTTGCCCTTCGCTTGGGTGATCGCCGGCGTATGGGGTGCCACTGGACTTGGGGTTGCCGTTGCGATGGCTTTCTTCGTCGGCTGGTGGGCCGCAGCGACCGTTGCCAGGGCGAGCGCCGTCGAGGATCCTGGCGCGATCGTGATCGACGAGGTCGCGGCGCAATGGCTGGTGCTGCTGGCGGCACCCCCTGCCCCCCTCCCCTACGCCCTCGCCTTCCTGCTGTTCCGGATTTTCGACATCTGGAAGCCCTGGCCGGCGGGATGGGCAGAGCGCCACGTCAAGGGCGGCCTCGGCATCATGCTCGACGATATCTTTGCCGCGGTCTACGCTATGATTTCCTTATTGGTTTTGCTGGCGCTCGGCGGAGTATCCGGTGTTCGAAGCTGAAACCCTTGATCTTGCCAAATCGGTTCTCGATGCGTGCCGGGCCCGCGGCTGGCACGTTGCGACCGCCGAATCCTGCACCGGGGGGCTCGTCGCCGGGGCGCTGACGGCGATCGCCGGCTCCTCGGATGTCGTCGAGCGCGGCTTTGTGACCTATTCGAACGACGCGAAGTCGGAATTGCTTGGGGTTCCGGCCGAAACCATCGCCGCGCATGGTGCGGTCAGCGCCGAGACCGCGGCGGCGATGGCCGCGGGCGCCGTGGCTCGCGCGCACGTTGATCTCGCGGTCTCCGTGATCGGCGTTGCCGGCCCGGGCGGCGGCAGCGCCGAGAAGCCCGTCGGGCTCGTGATTTTCGGCTTGGCACGGCGCGATGGGCCGTGCCGGACCGAGCGGCACATCTTCGCCGGCGACCGCTCGGCGGTACGTCGGACAGCCGTGCACCACGCTCTCGGTCTGCTCGAGGCCGAGGCACGGCGCTGATCGGGAGATCATGAGCTCAATCGTGGCGGCGGTCAGCCGCAGCCCTGGCCATACGCTGACCAAGCCGAACCAGGAGAAGATCCGGCTGCTGGTCGGGCTCGGGGTCGAGGGTGATGCTCATGCGGGCGCCACGGTCAAGCACCGTTCCCGACTGGCGCGCTTCGCCAACCACCCCAATCTGCGCCAAGTCCATCTGATCCACGCCGAGCTGCATGACGAGCTGAGGGCCAGGGGCTTTACCCTGTCGCCGGGGCAGATGGGCGAAAATGTGACGACCCACGGCGTCGATCTGCTCGGGCTGCCGACTGGCACCCGCCTCTGTCTCGGCGACACGGCGGTCATCGAGGTGACCGGGCTGCGCAACCCTTGCGCTCAGCTCGACCGCATCCAGCCCGGGCTGATGGGTGCGACCCTGGAGCGCCGCCCGGACGGCAACCTTGTGCGCAAGGCCGGCATCATGGCTGTCGTGTTGGCCGGCGGCGAAGTGCAGGCCGGCGATCCGATCCGCATCGAGCTGCCGCCGGAGCCCCACCAGCCGCTGGCCCCGGTGTGATACCCTCCGTCGTTCCGGCGCACCTCTCATAAAGTCATCCCGGGATGGCCCAGAGGGCCAGACCGGAACCTATGAACACCGGCCCATCCACCGTATTAAGAGCCCGTGTTCATAGGTTCCGGGCTCGCAGGCTGCGCCCGCGCCCCGGAATGACCGATCGTTTAGCATTTTTTCTCAAGCTCGTTCGCAGCCAGCCGAGTAAACGGGGCGTCGCCCCGGTCAATGCGCCTCCTTCGCCGGCGTCCCTGGCGGAACGATCTTGCGCATCAGCGGCACCATCAGGGTGGCGACGACGAAGCAGGTAGCGATCACCAAAAAGGCGTCGGCATAGGTCTGGGTCTGCGCCTCTCGCCAGGTCAGGGACCAGAGCTGTTTCAACGCCGCGGCATTGCCGTGTACGGCATCGCCGCCCCATTTTATCGCATTTGCGGCAGTGACGCGTTGCAGCAGATCGGTCATCGCCGTGTTGGTGGTGTTCAGATGTTCGGCCAACCGCAGGAAATGAAGATTGGCGCGATCGTTGAGAATCGTGCCGCAGGCGGCGATGCCGATCGCGCCGCCCAGATTGCGCATCAGATTGAACAAGCCCGATGCGAGCTTTAGCCGATCGGGCGCCAAGCCGCCCAAGGTCAAGGTCACGGTCGGCGCCACGGCGAATAATTGCGCAAAGCCGCGAAAGGCCTGCGGCAGCAGCAGCTCGCGCCAGCCCCAATCGTGAGTGATCGGGGTAAAGTTCCACATGCCGAGCGCGAAGCAGGCGAGGCCCACCATCATCAGCCAGCGCAAATCGATGTATCGCGTGCAGAAGCTGTAGATCGGGATGGCGAGAACCTGGAACACGCCGGTCGAGAAGACGGCGAGGCCGATGTCTAGCGCGCTGAAGCCGCGAACCCGGCCGAGAAACAACGGCGTCAAATAGACCGTCGCGAAAATCCCGATGCCGGTGACGAAGGAGAAAAAGCAGCCGAGCGAGAAATTGCGGCTCTTGAGGGCGCGCAAATCGACGACCGGTTGGGCGTAAGTCAAGCTGCGCCAGATGAAGGCGGAGCCGGCAATCGCCGCGATCCATGCCGTCGTGCGGATCGTCTCGTCGCCGAACCAATCCCAGCGCGGTCCCTCCTCGAGCGTGTATTCGAGGCAACCGAGAAAGAGCGCCATCAGCGCGATGCCGGGATAATCAGCGCCGCGCAGCAGCGCCAGGTTCGGTCGGTCGATGCGCACGAGCATCGGCACCACGACCGCGACGAACACCCCGGGGACCAGATTGATGAAGAAAAGCCAGTGCCACGAGTAGTTTTCGGTGATCCAACCGCCGATGGTCGGTCCCAAGGTCGGCGCCAGAGACGAGATGGAGCCGATGACGGCCGCCGCGATGACCCGTTGCTGCCCGCCGAAATAGACAAAGGCGGTTGTGAATACGGTTGGGATCATCGAGCCGCCGAGAAAACCTTGCAGCCCGCGAAACACGATCATGCTCTGGATGTCCCATGCCCAACCGCACAGCAAGCTGGTGGCGGTGAACCCGGCAGCCGATGCGCAGAAGAGCCAGCGCGTCGACATCACGCGGGACAGCCAGCCGGAGAGCGGAATGACGACGATCTCGGCGATCAGATAGCTCGTCTGCACCCAGGCGATCTCGTCGGGGCCGGCGGATAATCCGCCGGCGATCTCGCCGAGCGAAGCCGACACGATCTGGATATCCAGGAGTGCGACAAAAAAGCCGACGGACATGGCGGCGAAGGCAAAAACCTTCGCCCGCAAGGAAAGCTCCACCCGCTCGGTGGACGGTTTTTCCAGGAGCGTGGCAGCCGCGCTCATGACCCGCCGTCTGAGTTCAAGCGCCCGTCCACGCGGGCGGTTACCGAGAGACCAGGACGCAAGCGGCCGAGCCTGGAAGCGTCACCGTCGAGCAGGATGCGGACCGGCACGCGCTGCACGATCTTGGTGAAATTGCCGGTGGCGTTCTCGGGCGGCAGCACGCTGAACTGGGCGCCTGTCGCCGGTGCCAAGCTCGCGACGTGCCCGTGAAACTCCTGGCCGGGCAGCACGTCCGCCTCGATCGAGACCGGCAACCCGGGACGGATATGCGCGAGCTGGCTCTCCTTGAAATTGGCGTCGACCCAGAGGCCGTGCGCCGGCACCAGCGAGATTAATTGGGCGCCGACCATGGCGTAGGCGCCGGTGCGCGCACTGCGGTTGCCGACGGTGCCGTCGATCGGGGCGCGCAATTCCGTGTAACCAAGGTTGAGCTGTGCGAGGTCGTGGTCGGCCTCGGCCTGCGCCAGTGCCGCCCCGGCCTGCTGCTTCTGCGTATCGATCACGTCGAGCCGCCGCTGCGCTGCCGCGAGTGCTGCGCGAGCCTTGTCCGCGGCAGCGATCGCCTTCTTGTTGTCGGCATCGGCCTGCTGAAAACGCTGGACCGAGGCGTATTGGTCTGAGGCGAGCCGGTGGTAGCGGGTAGCATCGGACCGGGAGCGGACGACCTCGGCGTCTGCTGCTGCGATCTCGGCGTCCGCCTGTGCGACCATCGCTTCCTGGAGCCGGCGAGTCGCATCGAGGTTGGCAAGGGCGGCCTGCCGAGCGGCAACGGCCGCCGTCGCCTTCGCGAGCGCCGCCCGGTAGTCGCGGTCGTCGAGCTTGACCAGCAGATCGCCAGCGCGCACCGCCTGGTTGTCGGTGACCGACACCTGGGCGATCAGGCCCGCGACTTTCGGCGCAATAACCGTAACCTCGCCGCCGACATAGGCATCATCGGTGGTTTCGATGAAGCGTCCGATCGTCCACCATTGGTGCGCGTACCAGGCCGCGCCGAGCGCGATGCCGAACACCAGCCCGGACAGAGCGAGCCGTCGGATCGCTGGTCTCAGATCACGGCGGGGCGGAGTGGCAACCACCCGAGCCTGGGCGGAACCCGCGTCGAGCTCGACAGCGGTGCTCATCGCAGAAAACTCCGATTAGGAGGAGGCGTCGGGTTCGGCTTCGGTGCGAGCGGCGGCGGCGAGGTCGCTCGCGGCGACAGAGTGCAGCAGGGCGCGCAGCTCGGCGGCGCGCCTGGCGCCGAACACCGCCTCAAACTGCGCCTGCGCCTCCGCCCATCCCTCGACAGCGGCGCGCAGGCACTCGGCACCGGCCTCGGTCATCCGCAATTCCTTGCTGCGGCGGTCGGTGCTTCCTTTCACCACGGAAATCAGGCCATCACGCTGGAGCGGCAAGATGTTTCGTCCGAGCGTCGTCCGATCCATCACGAGGTCCGCGGCAAGGGCGTTGATGCTCATCGGCCCCAAGCGTTTGAGCTTCGCGAGGATCGAGAATTGGGTCGAGCGCAGCCCGCTCGGCGCCAGGAAGTGGTCATAGAATTGGGTTATGTGCCGGGCCGCTTGGCGGACGGCCAGGCAGTTGCATTGCTCGGGCACTAATCGAGTGTCGGCAGTCATCGCCAATTCCTCTTGATCTGCGTGCATATGCGCCTATTTAAGCGCATCTACGCCTATGTCAACCGCCGACCGAGGATTTGGCATGTCCCTGAGCAGCCGGGCACTTGATGGCACCGCGGGATCCCCGGGATTGAAGACGGTTGCTCCGGCAACTGGAAATCGGCAAGACCCGCGCACGCGTCTTCTCCCTCCGCAGGCTGCTCTTCCGCGACATCCTGCGCGTCGGCGCGGTCGCCGCGCTGATCACGGTCCAGACCAACCTGACGATTGCCATCGCCACCGGCATCGTCGGAAGCTTTGGTACCGGTGCCATCGCCGGATACGGTATCGGCTCGCGCCTCGAATACCTGCTGGTGCCCCTCGTCTTCGGCCTGGGCAGTCCGCTCGTCGCCATGGTGGGCACCAACATCGGTGCTAACCGCCGCGAACGCGCGTTGCGCATGGCGTGGATCGGCGGCGCCATGGCAGCCGGGCTGTGCGAGATGATTGGCCTGTGCGCCGCCGCATTTCCGCGCGCCTGGCTCTCGCTGTTCGATACCGACCCTGCCATGCTCGACGCCGGATCGCGCTATTTGCACACGGTCGGGCCGCTCTATGGATTTTTCGGTCTGGGGATGGCGCTCTATTTCGCATCGCAAGGGGCCGGACGGCTGCTGTGGCCGTTGCTCGCCAACGGCGCCCGGCTTGTCATCGCGGCGGGCGGCGGCTGGCTGGCGCTGCGTTGGACCGGCGACCTGTCCGTTGTTTTCGCCGCATTGGGCGCGGCGCTGACCGCCTTTGGTTTGCTCAATGCCGCAGCCGTCGCCGGCGGCGCCTGGTTCGGCCGGATCGCGGCGCCACGGCTCGGCTTCCTCGTGGTGCTGGGCCGCCAGAAACCACCCGAAAGTAGCGGTTCGTCCCCTCTCCTATCGTTTCCAAAGAAAGAAGAGGTAACCTGAATTCCCAGTGGCTGCGGCGCAGCCACGCCTGGCACGAGCACGATCGCCCGCGCCGAAAGCGCTCGGCTCTACCCGCGAAGCGGCTGCCATCGCCTGCTGCAAAGGCCCTGAGCAGCCGCTACAAATTCGGTTAATTACGAAAAAATGGTTATCGTGTGATCCGCCTCACACAAGGCGGAGCACCGCAGGCATAACCTAGAGGGATTGAGGGAGGGCTTCCGATGAAGAGCACCGGCGTTCTGGTTAAGCTGAGCGGTCCGCTTGACGGCCATCGCGCCGCCCTCGCCGCCGCAGTGCCCGCGGAGCACGAGATCCAGCCGCTGTTCACGGTGGCAGCCGCGCCGCCGCCCCCCGGCCAGGCGGCGGCAGCGGTCCCGCAGCACACCTGGGTGTCGGTCAAGCCGCGAGGCGACGGCTTGGCGGCGCAAGCCGCCGTCCAGCATCCCTGGGATATGGCGCACGAGATCCGGCGCCAATTGGGTGCCCGCGCGTTGGCTGCGGAGCCGGATTTGGAGCAGGCTTGGCTGCCCGACGTGCCGGGCGGCGAAAATACCCCGGCGAGGGCAGCGCGCGCCGAGGACCCCAGCGCGCCCGATGGAGAAAAAGGGGCGCCCTATGTGCGGGGCCCACACCCGAATTGGCACCTCGATGACGATTATTCGCAGCTGCGCGCTGCCCGCGAGGCCGCGGGCAGCGGGCAGAGCACGATCAAAATAGTGCATCTCGACACGGGATACGACCCGAAGCACAAGGCCCGCCCAGAATTCGTCGCGACCAATGAGGAAAGAAATTTCGTCGACACGGATCGGCCGAATAGCGCCGAAGACATGACCCCTACATCGGGCGTCTTGCTGAATCGCGGGCATGGAACGGGCACTATCGGCATCCTGGCCGGGCCCAAGGTCACCGGGGTGCGACTCACGCAAGACGGGAAATCGCTCGACGGAGAGACATTGGGCGGCGCCCCGATGACGAGCATCGTGCCGGTACGCATCGCCAATTCGGTGGTCCATTTCGGCACCAGCACGGTTGCGCAGGGCATCGATTATGCGGTCTCGATCGGTGCCGATGTGGTCTCGATGAGCATGGGCGGACTGCCCTCGCAGGCCTGGGCCGACGCGGTAAACAAGGCCTACGAGGCCGGCATCGTGGTCGTCTGCGCCGCCGGCAACAATTTCGGCGGCCTGCCGACCGGCCTCGTCGTTTATCCGGCGCGTTTCGATCGGGTCATCGCCGCCTGCGGCGCGATGGCCGACAAGAGCCCCTATTTGAACCTGCCGCCTTATGTGATGGAAGGAAACGCAGGACCGGCGAGCAAGATGACGACTGCGATCGCCGCCTACACGCCGAACATCCCGTGGGCGCGGCTGGGAGTGCCTGACTGGATCGATCTCGATGGCGGAGGAACCTCCGCTGCCACTCCGCAGGTGGCTGCCGCTGCGGCTCTGTGGCTGCACAAGAATGGCGGAAATTACCCGGCCCGCGACTGGCGGCGCGCTGAAGCCGCGCGCAGGGCGGTGTTCGACACCGCCTTTCTTGGGGGCAGCACCCGTCGGCCCGACCCATTCCTCGGCTGCGGTCTTCTGCGCGCCGCGGACGCGCTGGCAAAAAGCAGAATCGAGAACCTGACACTGACGCCGCGCGACGACGCGAGCTTCGCATTTCTACACCTGCTGAGCAGCATCTTCGGTGTGACCGGGGACGAGTCGGTCGATCTCTATGCGCTGGAGCTGACCCAGCTGGCATTGCACTCGCGGGCGGCGCAGGACGCGATGCCGGACCCGCAAATTCCGGTGGAGCAGATCACGACGCAACAGCGCCGTCGGTTCCTGCAGGCCATCCTGGACGAGGGGAGAAGTTCGCGTGCGTTGCGCGGCTACCTCTCGCGTACACTTGGCGCCAGTTCGGTTGCTTCGACGGTCCCTCCCCCACAGCCCGAGCCTGCAGGCGATGCGGTTCAGAGAGCAGCGGCATGGCGGCAGGTCCTGCCGGCACCCCCTACCAGCCGCCGGCTGCGCATTTTCGCCACCGACCCCGGCGGGAGTGCCACACTAGAGACGGCGTTCATCAACGTTGCGACGGTCGAAGTACCCTGGGAAGCAAAGAAAGGCAGCGAGAACCTGCTCGCGCCGGGCCCCGTGGGGGAATATTTAGAAGTGGTCGACGTCGATCCACCGAGTGGACGCGTATACGATCCCGTCGACCTCAATTATCCTTACTTACTGGCGCAGGACGGGCTAGCGCCGTCCGAAGGCAACCCTCAATTCCATCAGCAGATGGTCTACGCCGTGGCGATGCGGACGATCCGCAACTTTGAGATTGCATTGGGACGCCGGGCGTTGTGGGCCGAGCGGGAGGTCGAGGTTGCGGCGCATGACGGCAAGGATGCCGAGCAGCGGGCAACCCGGACATTCGTGCGCCGGCTGCGAATCTACCCTCACGCGTTACGCGAGGCGAACGCTTACTACAGCCCGGACAAGCGGGCTCTGCTCTTCGGCTATTTTCCTGCGAGCAGTTCGCTCGGAAGTGGACAGTTGGTTTTCACTTGCCTGTCACACGACGTTATTGCGCATGAATGCACCCACGCACTGCTCGACGGTATTCATCCCTACTACCAGGAGCAAACGAACATCGACGTACCGGCCTTCCATGAGGCCTTTGCCGATATCGTCGCCATCTTTCAGCATTTCACCTTCCCGGAATTGTTGCGCTTTGAACTCGACCGGTCGCATGGCGAACTGTCGCATGGGGAGTTGATGGCCAACCTGGCCAAGCAATTCGGTCAGGCAATTGGACAGAGAGGCGCTTTGCGAAGCGCGATCGGCACGCCGCCGAGCCGGGACGAGTACGCAGAGGCGCAGGAGCCGCACGCGCGAGGCAGTGTGTTGGTCGCTGCGGTGTTCGACGCGTTCCTTGCGATCTACAAGCGCCGTACCCAGGACCTGATGCGCCTCGCTAGCGGTGGCAGCGGCATACTGGGCCCCGGTGCGCTGCACCCCGATCTCGTCGGAAGGCTCGCCGAGGCGGCAACCAAATCAGCGCAGCACGTGCTGAAGCTCTCGATCCGGGCGCTCGACTACATGCCGCCGGTTGACCCGACATTCGGCGATTTTCTGCGCGCATTGATAACAGCGGATTCGGACTTGGTACCAGACGATAGGCTCGGTTACCGGATCGCCTTCATCGAGGCGTTCGGGGGACGAGGCATCCCGGCCGACGGCGTGCGCACCCTTTCGCCCGAAACTCTGCGCTGGCAGACATTGCAGCCTGAGGCGCAGCCGCCAAGTCTCGGCAAATTCATACGAGAAAACATCGATCTGGGCTGGGACGTTCGCGGGGATCGGCAGACCGCATGGGCAGGCGCTCGGACCAACGCTTGGCGCTTGCACGAGTGGCTCTCGGATCCTGCGAATTTTTCGGACCAACATGCAACCGCACTCGGTCTCGATCGCAGGCTCCCGCCCGAGAAGGGCGCGGATGACTACAGCGGTCGGCGAGACGCCCACAATCGCCCTCGTTTCCAGGTGCATTCGGTTCGTCCCGCACGGCGCACCACGCTCGAGGGAGAGATGCGCACTGACATCATCGCGGTAATCACCCAGCGCCGTCCTCTGGCGATAAACGGCGGCGATCCTGTCTACTTGCGCGGCGGCTGCACTCTGGTGCTCGACCGCCGCGAGGATGTGCCGCCAATCCGCTACAGCATTACAGTGCCGGTATCCAGCAATAGCCGGGCTGAGAAAGTATTGAACAACGGCATGGCCGCAATGGCGGCCGAGCGAACGCCCTATGGCAGCCACGGACTGAACGAGCCGTTTGCCATGCTGCATCGATGCTGAGGGGAGTAATGAAATGGCGCGCACCAGCACTGCAACGACCGGCGGTGGAGCTCCGGGCAACGGCTCACTGCCGAGCTTGGGCCGAGCGTCAGTCCGGATGTATCGCCAGGGTCTCGGCGATTGCTTCCTCGTCACGTTGCCAAAGGAGGACGGGACATCGTGGCGGATGCTGATCGACTGCGGCGTCATCCTGGGCACGAAAGACACTGGGGCCCGGCTTGCAGAAGTGGTCGAAAACCTTGCCCACGACACCGACGGGCGGGTGGATGTGCTGGTCGTGACGCATGAGCACTACGACCATGTCGCCGCCCTCGCTGGCCCGACAAAGCTCTTCTGTGGACAGCATGAGGCCCGGCAAGAGGGGCAGTTGCAGGTCGGTGAGGTGTGGTTCGCCTGGACCGAAGACCCCGGCGATCCGCTCGGCCGAAAACTGAGCAAGGCTCGGGCCGATCAGGTAAATCGGCTCGCCGCAATGGTCGGTGGGTTGCAATCCAGCGATCGAGCAATGACGCCGGCGACAAGCGATCTCGCAAATGGTATGGCCGAGCTGATCGGCAGCTTCTTCGGGCTGGACCAGGAGGACTTCAAAGGGGCTCGCGATCACCTCGCCGGGCCGGGCCTGGCCGCCGCCAACGGGTCGGCGAACGGCGCAAATGGCCAGGCGAGACATCTCGGGGCGACGGCCAGGGCAATGGAAAATGCACGCGCGCTGGGCGGCGCCGACGGCAAGCGGGTGCGTTATTGCAATCCGAGCGATGCGCCTTGGACCAGCCCGGATCTGCCCGGTGTGCGCATCTATGCTCTAGGCCCGCCACGCGACGAGGGCCTGCTCAAAAAAACCTTTGCGAGCGACGAGGTGTACCATCTGGCGGCGCACGAGACCGCGAGCACAGCGTTTTTTGGTGCAGCGGGCCTCGACCCCACCGCTCCCGGGGCTGGCCAGGAAGACAGCTGGTTCCCGTTCGATGCCACATACTGCCGCGAGCTGCGCGACCCGACATCCGACGCGAGCGTCCGGATGCCCGAAGCCACGGCCGAGTTCCTCCAGCGTCATTATTATGGGCCTAGCAGCGACGTCGGGGACCAGGACCAGAGCTGGCGGCGCATCGACGAGGATTGGCTCGGCAGCGCCGCGCAATTCGCGTTGAACCTCGATTCGGCGACCAACAACACGAGCCTCGTTCTGGCGATCGAGCTTATCCCCGGCGGCGAGGTGCTATTGTTCCCGGCCGACGCGCAGGTCGGCAATTGGCTGTCTTGGCAGCAAGTGCAGTGGACATTGGACGGCAACAAGACGGTGACGGCCGCCGACCTATTGAAGCGAACCAAGTTCTACAAGGTGGGTCACCACGGCAGCCATAATGCCACTCTGCGGGAGCACGGGCTGGAGCTGATGCCGCACGGCCTGGCCGCCCTCCTCCCGGTCGACCACGAGATGGCGGTCAAGAAACGCTGGGACGGGATGCCGCTGCCGGGGCTGATCGACGCGTTGCGGGCACAAGGTGCGACGGTGGTGCGGATGGACGACGACCACCTGCCGAACGACCCGCGCTTTCGCGCCAGCGACAAGCAGGGCCAATCCTTTACCGGCCCGCTCTTTTACGAATGGGTAATGGAAGGTTGAGGCCGAGTCAGACCGCTGCGCGGCCGGCGTCCCCGAGCGCGGGCGCGCCGTAGAGGTCCCGGGCGCGTTTTTCGAAGGCGCCGACCATGCGGCGCACCGCCTCGCTAAACAGCACCTCGATAAGCTTTTGCATCAGCCGGGATTTGAATTCGAAATCGACATAGAAATCGATGCGACAGCCGCCCGGCACCGGCTCGAACATCCAGTGGTTGTTGAGGCGGCGAAACGGCCCCTCGGCATAGGTCACGTCGATGCGGCGCGGCCGATCGAGGGCCACGCGCGAGGTAAAGCGTTCGCGAAACATGCGAAACCCGATAACCAAATCGGCGACGACGAGATCGGCCCGGCGCTCCTTGACGCGGGCGGCGAGGCACCACGGCAGGAACTCGGGATAGCGCTCGATATCGGCGACGAGCGCAAAGAGCTGCTCCGGCGTGTAGCTCAGTACACGCTGCTCGGCATGGGTCGGCATGCGCGGAATTCAGCCGGCTGTGGCGAGCTTGGCGGCGCGGGCGGCGCGCAACTGCGCGAAATCCTCCCCGGCGTGATACGAGGAGCGCGTCAGTGGCGAGGCCGAGACCATCAGGAAACCCTTGCCCAGGGCAAACCTCCGATAAATTCCGAACTCTTCCGGTGTGACAAAGCGAGCGATCGGATGATGCTTTGCTGTCGGTTGTAGATATTGGCCGATAGTTAAAAAATCGACCTCCGCGGCGCGCAGATCGTCCATTACCTGCAATACCTCGGTGTTGTCTTCGCCAAGACCGACCATGATCCCGGATTTGGTGAACATTGCCGGATCGCGCCGCTTTGCCTGGTCGAGGAGCCGCAAGGAGTGAAAATAGCGGGCCCCCGGCCGCACCTCGCCATAGAGACGCGGAACTGTTTCGATATTGTGGTTGAAGACATCGGGTTTGGCCGCAACGACAGTTTCGAGCGCCCCCTCCTTGCGCAGGAAATCGGGAGTAAGAACCTCGATCGTCGTTGCCGGAGCGGCGGCGCGGATCGCCGTGATCGTGCGCGCGAAATGTTCCGCACCACCATCATCGAGATCGTCGCGATCGACCGAGGTGACGACGATGTGCGACAGCCCGAGGGCCGCGGCGGCCGCGGCGACGCGCTCAGGCTCGTGCGGGTCGAGACGATCCGGCCGGCCGGTCGCGACATTGCAGAAGGTGCAGGCCCGCGTGCAGACGCGGCCGAGGATCATCACCGTCGCATGCTTCTGCTTCCAGCACTCGCCGATATTCGGGCAAGCCGCCTCTTCGCATACCGTGTTGAGCGAAAGCTCGCGCATCAACCGGCGTGTCGCCTGGTATTCGGGCGAGCCGGGCGCCTTGACCCGCAGCCAATCCGGCTTGCGCGGGATCGGGCTGTCGGGACGATGCGCCTTTTCGGGATGCCGCAAGGTAATTGGGGCCGCGATCCCGCTCGGATAAATCATCGGCTAGAAGTGGATGGCTCGCCCGTTAGCGTCAAGCTGGTGCACAGCAGCAACAGCGGGCCAGCCTTGTCTCCCGCCCGACCGGCACCATCAGCCCGGTCAGGGATTGGGCCGTGGCATCGGCACCGCGAGGTAACAGCCGAATTCTTTTGCAAAATCCACCGATACACGCGCGTGGACACGGCCCTGCCGGTCCAGGAATTCGGCATGATCGTCGAAGGGCACGATCGCGCCATGCCAGATATTCGGATGGATGTAGAGTCCTCGGCTGCCGTCACACCAGAACGTGGTGAAGCGTTCCGGGGTCACATCATCACCGGGCAGGGCAAGCGGCACGGCGAAAGCTTCTCCGTGCAGCGGCCAGAATAGCTGACCGCCATCGGGGTGATAATTGGCGCGCCAGATCAGCGCGCGGCGACGCCGCTTTGCTGGACCGTTGGTCGCGGCCTCCTCCGGCCAGTTGCTCCAGCCAAAAAGATAGCTGTCGCCGACAGCGTTGTTGCGAGCGTAGAGGGTCTCGCCTTTCCACCAGAACTCGAAGACGCCTTCGGCGACGCCGCCTTGATCGCCCGAATTCGCATCGATCGGCCGCCAGCCTTGTGCCGGCCAACGGACGATCTCGATCGGGAAGCTCTCCGGCTGATCGACGAGGCATCCATATCCATCGAGGTTCTGATCGCTCGCCGCTACGAGCGCTGTCTCTTGGGCGCGCCGCACGCCTGTGGTTGGCACATAGGCAATCTCCGCCTGATCAAAATTCATGATGGCTTGCGCTCGGCTAGAAGTGGATCACCCGACCGTACGCATCGAGCACGGCCTCGTGCATCGTCTCCGACAGGGTCGGGTGCGGGAAGATCGTGCGAATGAGCTCGGTCTCGGTGGTCTCCAGCGTCTTGGCGATTGTGTAGCCCTGGATCAGCTCGGTGACCTCGGCGCCGATCATGTGGGCGCCCAAGAGTTCGCCGGTCTTGCCGTCGAACACCGTCTTGACCATGCCCTCGGGCTCGCCGAGCGCGATTGCCTTGCCGTTGCCAATAAACGGGAAATGGCCGATTTTGACCTCGTATCCGGCATCACGCGCGGCCTTTTCCGTGAGGCCGACGCTGGCGACCTGCGGGCGGCAATACGTGCAGGCCGGGATGTTGCGGATATCGAGCGGGTGCACGTCGTTGATCCCGGCGATCCGCTCGACGCAGATCACCCCTTCATGACTGGCCTTGTGCGCCAACCAGGGGGGTCCGACCAGATCGCCGATCGCGTAGACGCCGGGCTCACCGGTGCGCAGCCATTCATCGACGACGACGTGGGTTCTTTCGACGATGACACCGGTGTTCTCGAGGCCGATGTCTTCGACATTGCCGACGATCCCAACGGCGAGGATCACGCGCTCGACGGCCAACTTAGCGCTCTTCCCGTCCGCCTCGATCCGAGCAGTGACCCCGTCGCGCGCATGCTCCAGGGCCTGAACGGTCGCACCGGTGTGGATCTTGATACCCTGCTTCTCAAAGGATTTGCGGGCGAAGGCGGAGACCTCCTCGTCCTCGACCGGAAGCACCCGGTCGAGCACCTCGACCACCGTCACCTCGGCGCCCATGTCGTTATAGAAGCTGGCGAATTCGATCCCGATCGCGCCCGAGCCGACCACCAGCAGCGATTTGGGGATCGCGGCCGGCACCATCGCTTCCTTGTAGGTCCAGACCCGTTCGCCGTCAGGCTCCAGCCCCGGCAGCGCTCGTGCCCGCGCCCCAGTCGCCAGCACGATGTGCTCGGCGGCGAGCTCGGCGACGGAGTTGCCGTTCTTCTCCACCATGAGCCGGCCCTTTCCGGCGAGGCGTCCGTGTCCGTCAAAGACGGTGACCTTGTTCTTCCTCAACAGGTACGCGACGCCATTCGACAGCTGCTTGGCCACCGTTCGCGAGCGCGCGACGACTTTGCCCGCATCAAAGCTGATGTCCTTGGCCGAAAAGCCGAATTCGTCGAGATGACGGAGCAGGTGGTAGATCTCCGAGCTGCGCAACAGCGCCTTTGTCGGGATGCAGCCCCAGTTGAGGCAGGTGCCGCCCAACCTGTCCTTCTCGACAACCACCACGGTGGCCCCCACCACGACCACGACGCGGCCGCTGCCCCGACCGACGCCGCCACCCGCGAATCCCTACGCCGACGTGCCGATCACCCAGATCGGGACGATCTCCATTCCGAAGATCGGGCTCGTGTCTCCGATCTTCCAAGGCGTGTGGCTCACCGTGGTCGACCACGGGCCCGGTCATTGGCCCGGCTCGGCGATGCCGGGTCGCATCGGCAACTCTGTGTTCGCCGGTCACCGCGTCACCCACACGCACCCGTTCCTGGACCTCGATCTGCTCGCGGTCGGTGACAAGGTGATCTTCGACATGCCGACTGGCGTATTCACCTACGCCGTGAGCTCGATCACGATCG
>Ga0209526_10000730_pt1 | contig 21627 bp, 13 predicted proteins | sample JacPinW_OM2H0_M1_FD_188566 | JGI IMG/M metagenome (GOLD analysis project Ga0209526, IMG submission 188566) | Forest soil microbial communities from Algoma, Ontario, Canada - Jack Pine, Ontario site 1_JW_OM2H0_M1 (SPAdes) (version 2) | ecosystem: Environmental > Terrestrial > Soil > Boreal... | reverse complement strand
AGATGGACGCCGAGCTCGATCCCCGCTGCATGATCCTTCACTTGCCGATACAGATCGCCGACCAGTTCTGGCGAAGCCGTCCCGACGGTATCGGCCAGTGAGACCGTGTTCACACGAGTATCTTTCAGCCATTCGAGCGTTTCCTGCACCAGCTCGGCCCCCCAAGGTTCATCATACGGGTTGCCGAACGCCATGGAAATGTAAATGACCAGCCCCCGCTGAGCCGCTGTCGTCGACTTCTTTATCTTCTCGACCAGCGCCCGCGATTCGTCGCGGCTCATGTTGGCATTGGCCCTTCGGAAATACGCCGAGATCGAATACGGATAACCAATGGTTGTGATGCGCGGCGTCGCCAGCGCGCGCTCCAGCCCGCGGTCATTCACAACGATCCCGATCAGATCTGGCAGCTCCGCAGCATCGGGAAGGGAAGGACCCAGTTTGGCCATGACTTCTTCGCTGTCCGCCATTTGCTTCACATGCTTCGGCGATACAAAACTGACCGCATCAATGTGTGAGAAACCAGCGAGAACCAGCTCGTGCAGATATTCCACCTTGTACTCCGTGGGAATAAAATCCGGCAGTCCTTGCCAGGCATCGCGCGGGCACTCGACGATCCTCAGCGCTTGCTCTTTGTCCATGTGCGTCAGTCCGAAAATAATGGAATTGGAACAGCCAACAAACAAAAACGCGCCAGAACCACAGAACTCCCCAGTACGAAATTCAGGAGCAGCCCAGGGTGGCCGTACACCTCCCCATAGCGTTCGTTGACACTATAGAGCTTTAGCGCTTGGAAGCAGGTCCAACACGCAGAAAAGCTCAGCAGATAAACGAAAATAGGAGATGCGATGGAAAGGGCGAAAGTCCCGCTACGCAGACCGATTCCCTTATGAGGCTGCGCATTCAAGTTTGGAAGACTCCCACCTTCAGGTCCGCCACGTTTGGATTGAGGGCCGCTGCTTCGAGCCCCCAGATCAAGGCCTCGCGCGTATGCGCAGGGTCGATAATGGCGTCCACCCAGAGTCGCGCGGCGGCGTAGCGTGGATTAGTCTGTTGTTCGTAGGTGGCACGGACGGATTCGTACAATTCTTTCTTCTGTTTTTCGTCGACCTTCTTGCCTTCGCGTTCGAGTTGCTTCAACTTGATTTCGGCCAGTGTGCTGGCCGCGGCGTCCCCGCTCATCACCGCATAGCGTGCCGTGGGCCAGGCGAAGATGAACCGTGGATCGTACGCTTTGCCACACATGGCGTAGTGGCCGGCGCCGAAGCTGCCGCCGCAGATGACAGCGAGTTTTGGCACTACACTGTTGGACACCGCGTTAACCATCTTTGCGCCGGCGCGAATGATGCCGCTCCACTCTGCGTCTTTGCCGACCATGAAACCGTTCACGTCGTGCAAGAAAACAAGAGGAATGCGATTCTGGTTGCAGTCCAGAATAAAGCGTGCGGCTTTCTCCGCAGACTCAGTGTAAATCACGCCGCCAAACTCGATCCGCTTTTGGTCCGAGCCGCGCGCCAGGGTCTGCACGTGTTTTTTCTGATTGGCGACGATTCCGACGGCCCACCCGCCAATGCGCGCGTAGCCGCACAGCAGTGTTTCGCCGTATTCCGCGCGATATTCCTCAAATTCGCTGGCATCCACGATGCGCGCGATGATTTCCCGCATGTCATATTGCTTTGCCGGATCGCTGGAGAAAATCCCGTAGATCTCCTCACCGGAATACAACGGCTCACGCGCGGCGACGTGATTGAACGGCGAAGGATTCGCGGCACCCATTTTGTCGACCAGCGCGCGTATGCGTGCGATGCAGGCCTCATCGTCCGGTTCGCGAAAATCCACGGTGCCACTGATCTGTGCGTGCATTTTGGCGCCGCCGAGATCCTCCGCGGAGGTCTTCTGCCCGATCGCCGCCTGTACCAGGGCAGGCCCTGCAAGAAACAAACCCGAGCCTTCGGTCATCAAGATGTGATCGCACATCACCGGCAGATACGCGCCGCCCGCCACGCACATTCCCATGATCGCGGTGAGTTGCGGAATGCCCATCGCGCTCATCACCGCGTTGTTCCGGAACACCCGGCCGAAATCGTCGGTATCTGGAAAAACATCCTCTTGCAGCGGAAGAAACACGCCGGCGGAATCTACCAGGTAAATGGTCGGGATACGGTTCTCGATGGCGATGTTCTGCGCGCGAATCACTTTCTTCGCCGTCATCGGGAAAAACGCTCCGGCTTTGACGGTGGCATCGTTCGCAATGATCATGAACAGGCGACCGCAAACGCGAGCGAGTCCCGTGATCGTGCCGGCGGAGGGAGCGCCGCCCCACTCCTGATACATTTCGTACGCAGCGAAAATACTCAATTCAAAAAAATGCGAGCCCGGATCCACGAGCTTCTTGATTCGCTCGCGCGCCGTAAGGCGCCCCTTCTTGTGCTGGGATTCGATCGCCTTCGCGCCACCGCCCTGGCCAATCTGTTCTTCCTCGTTTTTGATCTGCGTGACGAGATCGATGAGCTTGCGGTTGTTTTTCGCGAAGTCGGGCGACTTGGTGTTGGCGCTGGTTTTCAGAACGGATGCGGACACTCGCGGACCTCGCCCTGGCTGAGAAATACACCTCATCGGCAGCATGTAACGCTGCCGCTTCCTGCCAAACGAACCAGTATACGGATTAATTCCACGGAGCGCGAGTTCGTCTTCGGCCTGGGCTTTGCAGCGGTGCGGGAAAACCTGTACACTGCGCCGGCCATGCACGCGCTCGTGTTGAATCTGGAACTGGCCAGGCGCATCGAATTGGCCGAAGCCCAGGCGGCGGTAGACTGCGCGGACGCGCTAGATCGGCTGCGGCCCGGAAGCGGCGCCGCCGTCCAGGTTGTCGGAGGAGGTTTCGCGGTGTACTGCGGCGCGAATTCTCCGGTCACGCAGGCGCTGGCGCTGGGACTCGATGGGCCCGTCAGCGACGAAGAATTCGACGGTCTGGAGGAGTTTTATCACCGCCGCAACGAACCCGTACGGGTGGAAACCTGCCCGCTTGCGGATTCCTCTCTGATCGAGCAATTCGGCAGGCGCAACTATCGCGTAACGGAATTTTCAAACGTAATGGCGCGTCCCCTGTCGGCACAAGATTCGGCGAACGCCTGGCCCGACCCCCCGGCCGGCGTGACCATCGAGCAAATCGACAAGAACCATGTCGATTTGTGGACGCTCACCGTAAGTCAGGGATTCTCGGAGAATTTTCCGGTCACGCAGGAAATTCTCGAGGTGATGAGAATGTTTGCGCATGGTCAAAATGTGGAATGCTATCTGGCACGCGTTGACGGAGCCGTGGCCGGCGGGGGAACGCTCACGATTCACGAGGGCTTCGCGGGAATATTTGGCGCCAGCACGCTACCGCCATTCCGCAATCGCGGCGTGCAAACGGCGCTCCTTCAGGCCCGCCTGGCTCGCGCCATGGCCGCGCGCTGCGATTTGGCGGCGTGCCTGGCGCAGCCCGGCAGCGTCTCGCAGCGCAACATCATGCGCCAGAACTTTTCCGTCCTGTACACGCGCGTCAAGTTCGAGCGCGCCTGGCCATAAGTGCACGTTCGGCCCGTAGGAGCGCGGCGTTCCTTCAAGGTTCGGGGTAAAACTGCGGCCCAACGGAGGATGGCGTCTGGTGCGCAGATTCCTGTGGGAGCTAGTGCGTCACCCGTTTGTGTATGAAGTCCACGATGTTTTGCGTTGAGGTGCCGGGAAGGAATATTTCGGCGATGCCTGCTTTCTTGAGTCCCGCGATGTCCGCTTCGGGAATGATACCGCCCAGGAGCACGATGACGTCATGCATGCCTTTAGTGCGCAGGAGGTCCATGAGCTGCGGACAAAGCGTATTGTGGGCGCCGGAGAGAATGGAAAGTCCGATGACGTCGACGTCTTCCTGGACTGCGGCGGAAGCGATCATTTCGGGTGTCTGCCGCAAGCCCGTGTAGATGACTTCCATGCCCGCGTCGCGCAGCGCCCGCGCAATGATCTTCGCGCCGCGATCGTGGCCATCCAATCCAGGTTTGGCAATCAGCACCCGAATCCTTTTCTCTGTCATTCTTCTTCTTGACCTCTGCGTCCGTTCTTTGCGCCTCTGTGTTAAATTCTGTTTCTTCGTTTGCAGACGTAAATGATATAGCGCCTAATTCCGTCCTTCAGAACATTGACACCGGGGCGGGAGGTTGGAGCGCCGACGCCCGAGAGAAACCATGCTCCTAAGGAGAATGTCATCAGCGCTTTAGGTGATGGCGATTTCTTCGTACGTGCCGAAGGTGTCGCGCATGGCGTCGCAGATTTCGCCTAGGGTAGCGTAGGCTTTTACAGCGTCGAAGATGTAGGGCATCAAGTTGTCGTTGCCCAGGGTGGCTTTGCGGAGAGCGCTGAGGCGGCGTGCGACTTCGTCCTTGGAACGATCGGCCCGGAGTTTGCTGAGCCGTTCCGCTTGGCGGTGTGCCACCGTCTCGTCGATCTGTAGGGTCTCCAGCGGCTTCTCCTGGGCCACGAAGTCGTTCACGCCAACGATGATCTTTTCCTTCTTGTCGACGGCCACCTGGTAGCGATACGACGCTTCGGAGATTTCGCGTTGCGGATAGCCGCGCTCAATGGCCGCCACCATGCCGCCGATGGCGTCGATCTTGTCGATGTAGTCCCATGATCCGCGCTCGATTTCGTTGGTCAGCGTTTCGAGAAAATACGAACCACCCAGGGGGTCGACAGTGTTGGTGACTCCGGTTTCGTGGGCGATGATTTGCTGCGTGCGCAACGCGATCGTGGCAGCGAATTCGGTGGGCAGGGCCCAAGCCTCATCCAGCGAATTGGTGTGCAGTGACTGGGTTCCGCCGAGCACCGCTGCCAGCGCCTGGATCGCCGTGCGCACCACATTGTTGTACGGCTGCTGCGCGGTAAGCGAACAGCCGGCCGTTTGCGTATGAAAGCGCAACGCCCACGCGCGGGGGTTCGTGGATTTGTAGCGCTCGACCATGGCCTTGTGCCAAATGCGCCGGGCGGCGCGGTACTTGGCGATTTCTTCAAAAAAGTCATTGTGCGCATTGAAGAAAAACGATAGCTGCGGCACGAACTCATCCACGTCCAGGCCGCGCCGCATGCCCCATTCCACGTATTCCATGCCGTCGCGCAGGGTGAAGGCCAATTCCTGAACGGCTGTCGAGCCTGCTTCGCGGATGTGGTAGCCGCTGATGGAGATGGTGTTGAACTTCGGCGTGTTCTTGACGCCGAATTCAAACGTGTCGATCACCAGCCGCATCGAGGGTTCCGGCGGGTAAATGTACTCCTTCTGCGCGATGTATTCCTTCAGGATGTCGTTCTGCAGCGTTCCGGAAATCCTCTTCCAATCAGCGCCTTGTTTTTCGGCAACGGCCAGATACATGGCCCAAATGATGGCCGCGGGAGAGTTGATGGTCATCGAAGTGGTTACGCCGCTCAGCGGAATCTTGTCGAACAGGACTTCCATGTCCGCGAGCGAGCTGATTGCCACGCCGCACTTTCCGACTTCACCTTCGGAAAGGGGATGATCGGAGTCGTAGCCCATCAATGTCGGTAAATCGAACGCGGTAGAAAGACCCGTCTGTCCCTGCGCGAGGAGATAACGGAAGCGCTGATTGGTGTCTTCGGCGGTGCCGAAACCCGCGAATTGGCGCATGGTCCACAGCCGCCCGCGATGCATGGTGGAATGGATACCGCGCGTGTAAGGGGGCTCACCGGGATAGCCGAGGTCGCGATGCGGGTCCCAGCCCGGCAGGTCGGCTTGTGTATACAGCCGCTGGATCGGATACCCGGAAATGGTGGTGAATTGAGGCTGGCGTTCGGGGCTTTTTTCAAGGGTTGGACGGAGCGTATTTTCTTCCCACGCTTTTTCTTTGGAGGAAGCTTCACGTCGCGAGGGCGTGCCATCGGTTGGGACTGCAGTCTGGATCGTTTCCTTGGAGGGATCACTCATGGTCCGGCACGCTCCAGGCGCAAGTAACCGCTTCGCGGTACTGCAAGAGGCCACCAGCAATTTTAATGCTATGTGAAAGCCTTGACTAGGGCAAGCGCCGCTGCCGGTAGAGGTGCGCCAGTCGCTTGCGATCCAACAGAAGCCGGGCCAGGCTTACGGCAAGGCTGCGCTACCATCGCGGAGCGGGCGAGCGTTAAGACATGGCAACCCGGTCTAAGACAATCGATTCGCCATTCGGGACCGATCAGAGTGGGAGATTGGTTTTCCTTCCGCCGCGCCCAACTCAGACAAGCGAAGTTGTCGAGTCCGGTGTGGACGGGCAACAAGATTAGGGCGCTCTTCACGATAGGTGCGGCCGCTTCTACGTTGCTTACGGCGGTTGGATTCGAGAGCAGCTAGGCTCTTGCGGGAGCGCCGACTTTTTCTCGCGGTCCAACTTCGGTGGGAAGCAAACTGGAACTTTGTCGGCGTCTTCTGGATCTCCGCAGGGGTCTTCCCCGGCTACTCTGTTGGACCCTGCGGAAGATATAGAGCACGTGCGGCCGGGCTCGAGTGCGGTCGCCAAATGGCCAAATCTGAAACTCGCCCAATTCAACTCCCAAGAGTCCTAGTCCTTGCCGACTTGGCTCTCCTGGTTCTCGCCGTTCTTACCTGGTCTGCATCTTTGCACCCGATCTAGTCAGGGACCGCAAACCCGTCTTACCTCGGCTCCGCGCTCCATTCCCATCCTTGTTATCGCTGGCCGGAGGTGGCAAAGATTTTCTCCGTGCCGACGACCTGGCCGTGGAGCGTCCCGGGAATAAGCGTGTCGCGCTCTACCTCGCCGTGTTTGGCGTCGGCGATGGTGACGCGGTTGACCTCCAACGTGCGTCCGACGGCGCGCTCGTAATTGGCTTTGGCTTCCACCAGATCGGCCAGAGCGCGCAATTCCGTGCCCTGCGCGGTGATCAGGTCGCGCTGCGTCAGAATGACGTTGTAAACCGTCGAAGCGCCTAGCTGATACTTCTTCTGCTCGGCGTCGAAGGTTTGCTTTTGCAGCTCGCGGGCTTTGCTGGCGGCCTGTACGCGTGCGCGATCCTGCTCGAGCGCGATGTAGGTATTGCGGACATCCAGGAGGGCGCTGTTCTTCAGTTGCTGCATCTGCGCTTCGATCTGACGCTGTTGCAGGATTGCGCGCTGGTTCGTGGCCTGTGCCGCTCGATTGCGAAGCGGGACCTGCACGTTTAGCGCGACCAAGTAGTCGGGAAATCGGTTATGAAAAATCTGGCTTTGAGTCGTGCCGAAGCCCTGGTGCAACGTGCCTGCGGAGGTCGTGGTCGTGAGAGGTTCGAAGACTTCAACGGGTACACCGTTCGAGTCCAAAACGGTCGCTGGCTGCCCGTTGGCACCGACGATGGCGGACCCCGGCGTGGTCACCGAAGCTCCGGGGATCGGGGAATTGCCCGCGAGGCCTTGGCTTGTATACTGAGCCGTCAGCGTGGCAACCGGCCGCAGCGCGATGGCGGTTGCGCGCGCCTCGATTCCGGCGTTTGTTACGTTGATGTCCTGCTCCAACAGATCGGGGCGCTTGGCAAAGGCTTCCTTGATGGCCTCTTCAAACGAGGAAGCCTCGATCGCTTCCGGAGGCGTCGGCCGATCCGTGGGAATAATTTCGACATTGATGAGATTTGCCGCCAGCGGATCCTTGCTGATGGCGTTTTTCAGAACTTGTTCGTCCTGAAGCTTGACCGTCTGAGCGACGATGAGGTTCTGCCGGTCGGTGGCCAACTCGGATTCCGCGCGGGTCACGTCGAGCGGAGCCATGGTGCCAATTTCCAATTGCTTCTTGTTGTCGTTGTATAGCTTTTGCGCCACGGTAACGGCCTGTTGTTGAACGTTGACGTTCTCACGCGCAAACGCCAATTCCCAATAGGCGGTGATCGTATTCGTAACCGTGGTGATGGCCTGCTGTGCGACGGTCAGATCGGCGAGTTTCTTGTTGTTCTTGGCAATCAAAATGTTTCGCCGGTTCGCGAAGCGGCCGAAACCGTTCAGAAGCTGTTGTGAAAACGACACCGTCAGGAAAGACTGTACGTCGGGATTAAAAAAGTTGACGGCAGAGCTGGACGAAGAGCGTGAGTTATCCCAGGTCACGGCCATGGTCGTGCCCGTTGAGAACCCTTGCGAATACTGCGTGTTGTACTGAGCCGTGTGCGTTTGCAGCGCCGCGGCCGTCGCGGCGATGCCTACACCCGAAATAAAAGGGTTGTTCACGGGCGTCGAGCGATGATCGTAGGAAAGCGCCGCCGTGAGTGTCGGATCGTAGTTGATGGTCGGAATGTTGGCGTTGGAAAAGCGAACCTCAGCGCCCGTGACCCCCTGTGGAAACGCGCCCGCTTCTGCCGCCAGAATGTCGGTATCGCCGAACCACGTGTTGTAGCGCTGTACGACAATGTCCATGCTGTTTTCGAGCGCAAGTTCCACGGCGTCTTGCAGGCTGAGTTCCAGCTTGCCGTCGTGGACGAGTTGATCGACACGCGGAGAATTCGTCAGGGTGACGGCTGGAATCGGGATCGCTCGGTAGGGAGCGATAAGATATGGAAAGGGTCGCGGTGCCTTGGAATAATTGTATTTCGACACGCCCAGTGACACGGGTATCGGCGGATTTGTGGGTGCGGGGCCGTACGCAGGCGCAGGCGGCTTTGTAGGTGGATTGGGGTCCTGCCCGGGCCGGTTCTCTTCCGGCGATGTGGGAATCGGCAGGGGTGGATGTTCCTGCGTCGGCGGGTTCTGTCCAGGGTTCTGCGCAAAGACGGGCGAAGCCGGGCCTCCGGCGAGCACAACCGCGAGCAGGGCAGCCGTCAGCGTTTTAACCCTCCTACCGCCCCAAAGTGTGGACCGCTTGGCGGTCGCGCCTACCCTGGACCGCGTGGCGGTCAGCCGTGACGAGTTCATATTGTTTTTCACCCCTTGAATTTTATCCACAGTGAAAATGGCTCTTCCCGCCCAACTCTGTACAACGTTCAGCGGAGGCACTTTGTTTCATCAAATCGTCGAGAACAGGGCAGTAACACGCGAGAAAACAGCTGACAAAACGAAGCTCCCACTCTAGCAGGGGCCCGTTTCCTTGACAACGCAACACGCCGCGGCTAGGCTGCTCACGGTTCGACGTTTATGGGCGCCCATCGGTTGGCTGTGTCGCTCCCACCCGGGCACAGCCTGGACCGTCTTCGGTCGTGCATAACGTGGTCGCCCAAGCGTTCTGCCCGGTGAGAAATGCTGTCACGCGAAGAACTTTTGCGCTTGTTCGAAGGCGTCGGCGCCATACGCCACGGACATTTTGAGTTAACCAGCGGACTCCACAGCGGCACCTATGTGCAATGCGCTCTAGTTTTGCAATATCCGCGTTTCGCTGAAAAATTGGGTCACGCGCTCGCTGCGCTTTTTTCCGATGCCACCATCGAGGCGGTGGTTTCTCCGGCGCTCGGCGGCGTGGTCATCGGACAAGAGGTGGCCCGCGCGCTGCCGGAGCCCAAGGGAAGCGCCGGCGGCGGAGTCCCTGCCATCTTCGTTGAGCGCGATGCCCGCGGCACGTTGACTCTGCGCCGCGGCTTCTCTTTGCGTGCCGATCAGCACGTGCTCGTAGTGGAAGACGTTTGGACGACCGGAGGCTCCACTCTGGAAACCATCCAGGTCGTAGAAGAGGCAGGGGGCCGCGTGGTAGCCACTGGCGCGCTGATCGATCGCAGCGGCGGCCAAGTCGAGTTTCCAGTGGAGGCCCAAGCTTTGTTCGACCTGCCCATCGCGAGTTACGCGCCCGAAGATTGTCCGCTCTGCCGTGAAGGCAGTGCCGCGGTCAAGCCGGGAAGCCGCTTCGCGCGCTCCCCGTCCTAGGATGCACCGTACGGGACCGGAGGACCGCGCTAGCGCGTTCTCCGTACCGCGGAATTCACAGTAAGAAGCAGGCGATATAAAAAAGGCAGCCACAAAAGCAATCCGTGCATGCACTATTTCAAGCTCAACATCGCCTACGACGGCACCGATTTCTACGGCTGGCAAATCCAGTCCAATAAGCCCACCATTCAGGGTGAGATCGTTAGCGTCCTACGGCGTATCACGCAGGAGAGCGTCTTTCTCCACGGCGCCGGACGCACTGATGCGGGCGTCCACGCTCTTGGTCAGGTCGGCAGCTTTTGCACGCAGTCCTCTCTCTCCGCCGGTGAATTTCAGCGCGCGCTGAATGCGCTTTTGCCCCACGCGATTCGCGTCGTTGGCGCCGAAGAAGTGGGGCCGAATTTCCATGCTCGCTGGTCCTCTCTGGCCAAAACCTACTGTTACCGCCTCTACCGGGGCAAAGTCGTTCCTCCGGCACTCTGGCGCTACGTGCTCCACTATCCCTTCCCGCTCGACGAAGACGCCATGCGCGCCGCTGCCTCCCGCTATGTCGGCCCGCACGATTTCGCCTCGTTTGCCGCCTCCACCGGCTCCGAGGACGACGACAAAGAGCGCTCCACCGTGCGCGAAATCTATGCCAGCGAACTCGCAAACTCGGCGGATGGCGAAGAACTCCTCTTCACCGTACGCGGACGCTCCTTCCTGCGCTACATGGTTCGCAAGATGACCGGTACGCTTCTCGACGTGGGCCGCCGAAAACTCACACCTGACGATATCCAGCGCCTGTTCCAACTCAAAGACCGCTCGAAATCCGGACCCACGGTGCCCCCGCAAGGACTCTGCATGGTGAGTGTCGAGCATGAGGAATCCTGGCGCCTGTAGACACCGGCTGACGTGTCCGAACAGGAATTGGCGGAATGGGTATCGAGCGAGTCTGGCACGGGAGTTGCGTGATGCGCATAAACTAGAAGAATTGTGCAAACCGACGCCCGAGAATTGCTATCATCTCATCTGACCGCAGCCGAAGACTTCGCTTCCCGCCCTCTAGCGAAAACCGGCGCAAGAAATACGAACTGGCCCGGCGGCATACGGGGAACACACCGCATCAAACAAACTTGACGCAGGTCGTGGACCGTCTTACAGATGGAGTTTGATTGGCGGCGCAGCCGTCGCAAAACGGAAGTGTTTGAAGTCGCCCTGCGAAGGTTTGTTTAAGGAACCGCCAACGATCGTAGGGAGGGGTGGAAGGAGCAATGATCATTCGGGACATCCGTTATTTGGGCACGCGCACGTTGATCCGCCATCTATGCTTCTTCGCGGCATTACTAGCCGGACCTGCTCTCAGTTGGGCGGACAGCACCGCGTTCGATTTGAAAGGGCCGCGCATTGAGATGAAGGTGACGCGTAACGGAAAGCCGCTACCCATCTCTGAGGTTCCCAACTTGCAAGCCGGCGACCGCATCTGGATTCATCCCGATTTTCCGGAGGATCAATCCGCACGCTACTTGCTCATCGTCGCGTTTCTCCGCGGATCGACGAACCCGCCTCCCGAGAACTGGTTCACCCGGGCGGAAAGTTGGAACAAGCAAGTACGACAAGAGGGCATCGTCGTCACCGTTCCGCAGGACGCACAACAAGCGCTGCTCTTTCTGGCACCGGAAACCGGGGGAGACTTCGGCACTTTGCGGTCCACCGTGCGTGGGAGACCCGGTGTCTTTGTGAGAGCCTCGCAAGATTTGAATCAAGCGAGCCTAGACCGCTCGCGGCTCGATAAGTATCTCGGCGACGTGAAAGCCATTTCGGATGCCGATCCCAAAGCGTTGCACGAACATTCCATTCTGTTGGCGCGCACGCTGGGTATCCGGCTGGACCAGCAATGTTTCGAAAGACCCGTCGAGGAACAAGCATCGTGTCTGACGCAGCACACCGACAATCTGGTCTTAGACGATGGGCACAGCCAGTCGATGGTGAGCGCGCTCACGTCGGGCCCAAACTCCGATTTGATCGGAGCGGTCAGCGCCACCTCGCTCGCGGGTGGAGGCTTTTACAGCGCGTACGTGGGCGCTGTCGTTGATTTGGCGCGCGTCATGGCCAGTATCCACACCGCCTCCTTCCAGTACATTCCGGCGCTCGAGCTGCCCCAAAAACAAGAATTGAACCTGAAGCTCAACAATCCGCCGTCGTTCCGCAAGCCGATGTCTGTGATCGTGGTGGGTTTGCCCGCGGTGGAGGCCGCCCAACTGCCGCCGCTTCGTCCCGTGAATGCCGAACAAGTGTTCTGTCTACAAAAGTCGTCGCTGGTTTTACCGCTCGAAGGTGCACCGTTGGTGTTCTCGGGGGATATCGCTCACGACTTCGTGCTTCGAGTTCAGGACAAGAATGGAAACGCAATCAATCTTCCGGCAAGGCCAGACGCAGCGAGTGGCGGATTCTTGATCGATTCGCACACCGTCGAGGCCGTCAGGCTCGATCCAGAAGTCAGGGGAACGCTGCGCGGGTTCTGGGGATTTGAGCCGTACGAAGGACCGAATTTCCGTCTGCGGACTTCACGGCCCACGCAGTGGTCGATTCCTTCCGCGGAACAAAGCGCCCTCATCGTAGGCAGGGAAGACGCCATCCATTTGCAATCCGAGTGCGCCGTCTGCGTGGATAGCATCAGACTCGAAGACGGTCAGGGCAACGAAGTGCACACGACCTGGAAACTCACCAAGCCGGACGAAGTGGAGATAAAAGTGGCCCTGAAGGACCAGGCAGCAGGCGCGATGAAGATGAAGCTAAAGCAATTCGGGCTGAGCAAGCCGGACGAGCTCTCGTTGCAGGCCTATTCTGAGGCCGCGCACTTGGAGGGCTTCACGATTAACGCCGGTGATCGGCAGGGGGTTCTGAAGGGGACGCGGCTGGATGAAGTAGCTCGTTTTGACCTGAACGGGATTCACTTTGTTCCCGCTAAATTGGCGCGTGCGAATGAAAAAGATGAGCTGCATTTAGCCGCCGCGGATCCCGCGCCAATCGCTGCTTTGCAGGCTGACGAGAAACTCGTGGCGCGCGTAGCGCTCAAAGACGGCCGCGTATTGGAGCTGCCGACAACGGTCGAGTCTGCCCGGCCGAGGGTGACGCTGGTGAGTAAAAATATTCAGCTCGGGCCGGCGTCGTCGGCCCTCAGCCTCGGGAGCCAGGACGAGCTCGCACTCGATGGAGAGATTTCATTCCTTTTGAAGACGGACATACCCGACAAATTTCCGCGAACTGAAAGAATTGAGGTCGCGACGTCGAGCGAATTGTTCAGTGCTATGCTGAGCGTCGCGGACGGAACGCTAGTCCTGCGGGATTCCGAGAACGTGCTGGCGGTTCTCGATCCACGCAAGGCCTTCGGTGCGTCGGCGTTCGGACCGCTGCTATTTCGCCCCGTGGAGGCTGACGGCACAAAAGGAGATTGGCAAGCGCTCGCTACACTCGTGCGCGTGCCGGCGCTCAGAGAGATTCGCTGCCCGGACAGTCCCGACAAACAATGCAAGTTGACCGGGAACAACTTGTTCCTGATCGATTCGGTTGCCTCCGACCCGGAGTTTGCACACACGACCCCGGTGCCCACTGGTTTCATTGATTCTACGCTGAGCGTGCCGCATCCAAGCGGAACTTCCCTGTACATCAAGTTGCGGGACGATCCCTCGACGGTCAACACCGTGACGTTGCCGGTGCAGCCGGAAGACTAAGGGGCTAACTGGGCCTGCTCGTACGAGTCGTTTTCAGTTAGAATTCGTGTATGGCTGCGACGGCCATCCCTGTCGGCGCGCTCCCTTCGCTGAATCCCGCGACCGGCGAAATTCTCGCATACTTTCCAAAGACGCTGCCCGCGCACTTGCCGTACATTGTCTCCCTCTCCCGTGCGGTGCAGACGAATTGGGCGAAGCTTCCCGTCACCGAGCGTTCCGCACGGCTAAAGGTCTTGCGCGAGCGAATGATGGCTTCGCGCCACGTCTTGGCCGACGCCGTGGTTCGCGAATCCGGCAAACCACGGGTGGAAGCGCTGTTCGCCGACGTTTTCGTGGCGCTCGACACGGCGGATTTTTTCGCGAAAAACGCGGAACGCTTGTTGCGGGCAGAATCCGTTCCGCATCATAGCCTTGCGGCAAAGGCCAAAACCGGCACTCTCACCTACGAACCGTTCGGGGTGATCGGCATCATCACCTCGTGGAATTACCCGCTGGCGATTCCCCTGGGCCAAATCATTCCGGCCGTCGCTGCTGGGAACGCGGTCATCTGCAAATCCAGCGACTTCACACCGCAATGTGGGGCGCTGATCCAGAAGCTTTTTGTGGAAGCGGGCTTCCCCAAGGATCTGGTAACCATTGTTCAGGGCGGCGGCGAAGTGGGCCAAGCGCTTATCGGTGCTCGTCCGGACAAAGTTCTGTTCACGGGCAGCGTAGCGACCGGAGTTCGCGTGGCCGAAGCTTGTGCGAAATCCCTGATTCCGACCGTGCTCGAACTTGGTGGCAAGGACGCCATGATTGTCCTCGGGGACGCCGACGTGAACGTCGCTGCCAGTGCCGCCGTGTGGGGCGGCTACACCAATTGCGGCCAGGTTTGCCTGTCGGTTGAAAGGCTGTTCGTCGAGCGATCCGTCAGCGAAGCTTTTGCTGCCTGCTGCGTCGAAAAAACCAAAAAACTGCGCCTGGGTCCCGGGACTGACCCGGAAACCGATGTGGGCCCGCTGATTCGTCCTCAGTACGTCCAGCGCATGAGCGATCTGCTCCAAGACGCCGTCAGCCGGGGCGCGAAGGTGCTTTGCGGCGGTCATCCTCGCCCGGACCTGGGTGCGAATTTTTTCGAGCCAACCGTGGTTGCCAATGTCGATGCGACAATGCGTCTTTTTCAGGAGGAGACCTTCGGGCCGATTCTCGCCATTCAGACCATTGACGACGCCGAGGAGGCCGTCGCGCGCGCAAACGAGTCGGCTTTTGCCCTTTCGGCGAGCGTCTGGACGCGCGATACAGGCAGGGGCGAGGCCATCGCCAGGCAGTTGCGCGCCGGGGCCGTTATGGTCAACGACGTCATCAGCTACTTCGCAATTGCCGAAGCTCCCCACGGTGGCTGTGGTGCCAGCGGATGGGGCCGCACGCACGGCAAGGCGGGCCTGCTCGAACTGGTCCAGACCAAGTATATCGACGTCGACCGGCTGCCGCTCCGGGAGAAGCCCTGGTGGTATCGTTACGGTGCAGATCTGGAGCGCGCCGCCGATGCTTTTCTGCAGTTTGAATACGGTGGCAAGCTCCGCGCTCGTGTGCGCAACGCCCGCGGCGCGCTGAAGACGATGTTCCGGGACCACGGCCTCTAGCGAATAGCCAACCATGACCGAGCCCACCAAAAACGAATGGATCTACGACTGGAACCTCGCTTCCAGCCCAGCGATCCCGCCCGGCACACGCGTTCTGCTCAATGACGAAACTCTTCGCGACGGTCTGCAAAATCCCTCCGTCTACGACCCCAGCATCGAAGAAAAAATCGAAATCCTCCACCTCATGGAATCCCTTGGAATCGACTCGCTGAACATTGGGCTCCCAGGCGCCGGTCCGCGAGCCGCTGCTCACACCGAGGCGCTGGCACGCGAAATCGCCACCCAGCGTATGAAAATTCGCCCGAACTGCGCCGCCCGCACGGTGGAAGCCGACATTCGTCCCATTATAGAAATCTCCCAGCACGTGGGGATCGCGATCGAAGCCGCCACATTTCTCGGTTCCAGCCCCATCCGCCGCTTGGTCGAAGACTGGACGGTGGACCATCTCGAGCGCACCACGGAAAAAGCCGTGAAGTTTGCGGTCGATCACGGCCTCCCGTCCATGTACGTCACCGAAGACACCATTCGCACCGATCCCGATACCATCAAGCGCCTGTACACGGCCGCGATTCGCAGCGGTGCCCGTGCCATCGTTCTTTGCGACACCGTTGGCCATGCCACGCCGCAAGGGGCGTACAATCTCGTAAAATTTGTGATCGAGGAAGTGGTCAAACCGAGCGGCGAAAGAATTCGCGTCGATTGGCACGGCCACTGCGACCGTGGTTTGGCCATCGCCAACTCGCTCGCTGCCGTAGCCGCGGGTGCGAACCAAGTTCACGCCGCCGCAAACTCACTCGGCGAACGCGTCGGAAACACGCCTATGGAACTTATGCTCGTCAATCTCCGCCTCATGGGCTTGCTCGATCGCGACCTCTCTCGCGTCAAGGAATATTGCGACAAAGTCGCCAAAGCCACGCGCACCACCATCCCGCCAAACTACCCGGTCATCGGCCGCGACGCCTTCCGCACTGCCACCGGCGTGCACGCCGCCGCTATCATCAAGGCCTTTCACAGCAAAGATCCGGGCCTCGCCGATGTCGTCTACAGCGGCGTCCCTTCGCATCTGTTCGGCCTCGACCAGGTCATCGAGATCGGGCCGATGAGCGGGAAGTCCAATGTCCTCTTCTGGCTCGAGCGCCACGGAATTCCCGCCGACGACGCCCTCGTCACACGCATCTTCGACGCCGCTAAGCAGTCCGCGCGCGTCCTGACCGACAGCGAAGTCCAAGCCCTTTGCGCGGAGGCGGCACGCAATTGACCCGCCACGGGCCCGGAACTCATTCGTGAAACCTATCCTTGTTTGGGTTATCCTCTGTGCCATGCCCGTTCGCTCAGCCGGCATTCCGCAGACCAATCGTTCCACTCGAGCTTCACAGTTCGCTGACAATGCCGAGGTCCGCGCGGCTCTCTCCTGGTTCTCCCGCAATTTGACCTGGATCAACGATCAGCAGGCCCGGGTCACGGAAATCCCTGCTCCGCCATTTCAAGAAGCGCAGCGCGCCGCCGTCGTCAAAGTTCTCCTCGCCACTGCTGGTCTTGACGTGCAAATCGACAAGACCGGCAACGTCATCGGCGAGCTGCCTGGCGCAAGCGACAAAGAGATCGTCATGCTCGCCGCGCATCTCGACACCGTTTTTCCGCCCGGCACGGACGTAAAAGTTCGCCGCGACTCCACCCGTATGAGCGCTCCAGGAATCTCCGACAACGGCACGGGTTTGGCCGCGCTTGTAGCCATCGCGCGGGCCATTCACGAAGCGCGCATAAAACCGCAGCGCACCGTTCTATTCGTCGCGGACGTAGGTGAAGAAGGCGAAGGCAATCTTCGCGGCATGCGCGCACTCGTGGACGCCTACCGCGCCAGGCTGAAAGCCGCCGTGGTGCTCGATGGTTCTGGCACGGACCACGTGACCACCAAGGCCCTCGCCTCGCGCCGGCTGGAGGTCCTCATCAGCGGTCCCGGAGGTCACAGTTGGTCCGACTTTGGGATACCCAATCCCATCAACGCCCTGGTCCGTGCTGCGGTCCGCTTCATCAACACCAGAGTTCCCGCCAACCCGCGGACCACCTTCAACCTCGGTCAGATCGAGGGCGGCACTTCGGTCAATTCCATTCCTTACGAAGCCAAGCTAAAGGTCGACGTCCGATCCGAAAGCGAAGACGAGCTGGCCAAACTGGAATCCGCACTGCGCGAGTGCGTCTCCGCCGGCGTCCGCGACGAGATGGACTCGGCCCGCGATCGCTCCAAAGGAAAACTCGAATGGAAGGTCGAGCTGCTTGGCAGCCGCCCGGGAGGGGAACTGGCTCCAGACTCGCTTTTGTTAGCCGCTTTGCGCGCCGCGGATGAGTACGTCGGCAATCAATCACGCGTCGAGCGTTCTTCCACCGATGCCAATATCCCGCTCTCGACCGGAATCGATGCAATATCGATCGGCGCAGGCGGCAGCGGCGGCGGCGCGCATTCGCTGCAGGAATGGTACGATCCCACCGGACGCGAAATGGGCCTGAAGCGTGCGCTTCTCACCCTCCTTGGCATTTCCGGAATCGCCAACGAAAAGCCGCGATGAGCCGCCGAATGTTCCGCAACAGCGTTGCACTGTTTTCCGCCGTCTTCGTCTTTGCCTCGCTCGCTGGCATCGTCCTGCGCGTCCAGGCGCAGTCCGCTCCAGCTCCCCACACCGTCTATTTCCTGCACGGGCGCATTTACACAAACGATCCGCAGCATCCCTGGGCCGCGGCCATGGCCGTGAGAGAAGGTAAGATTTTCTGTATTGGCGGACTCGACCAAATCATGCTCGAATGCGGCGGTGGTCAAGAAGATGCCGAAACCGTGCATCTCAACGGCCATTTCGTAGTGCCAGGCTTCAACGATGCTCACGTTCATCTCGGTGCCGCGGGCGCGGACATGCTCGCCGTGCGGCTGAATGGTTCTCGATCCATCGACGAATTGCAGAAGCGCCTGGCGGAAGCCGTCGCTACGCACAAAGTAGACGAATGGATCACCGGAAGCGGCTGGGACCACACGCTTTGGCCCGACAAAATTTTCCCCGGCAAGCAACAGCTCGACAGCGTCTCTCCGAAGAATCCCGTTTTACTCACGCACGTTTCTGGGCACGTCGCTGTCGCTAATTCGCTAGCCCTCAAAATCGCAGGTATCACCAAAGACTCACGGAACCCCGTAGGCGGTGAAATCGAACGCGACGCCAACGGCGAACCTACCGGGGTGCTGAAAGAAGACGCGGCTATGGGGCTGGTGGCGCAGAATATTCCGGAACCATCCGCGGAGCAGCGCCGCCGAGGCATCGAACTAGCCTTCGCGGACGCCGCAAAAAACGGTGTCACCTCCGTGCAAGACAATTCCGACTGGGAAGATTTCCTCGTCTACCATGATTTGAAAGACGAAGGAAAGCTCACGGTGCGCATCACCGAATGGCTGCGCTTCACGACCCCGCTCGGCGAGTTGCAAAATATGCGCAGCGAGGCCGGCACCAGCGATCCCTGGCTGAAAACCGGCGCTCTCAAGATGGTCACGGACGGCGCGCTCGGTTCGCGCACTGCGGCGATGCTGGCTCCGTACTCTGACGATCCCTCGACGAGCGGCATCATGACCATGGACCCCGACAGGCTGCGCCAGATGGCCGTGGAGCGCGACAAAGCCGGTTTCCAGCTGGCCTTCCACGCGATCGGCGACCGCGCCAACCGCGTGGCCCTCAACGTCTTCGAAGCCGTCGCCAAGGCCAATGGTCCGCGCGAGCGCCGCGACCGCATCGAACACGCCCAAGTCGTCGCGCCTGAAGATTTCCCGCGCTTTGCCGCGCTCAAGGTCATCGCCTCCATGCAGCCTTCCCACCAAACTACCGACATGCGCTGGGCCGAGCAGCGCGTCGGGCCAGACCGCGTCAAAGGCGCCTACGCTTGGGCCACCATCCAAAAGGGTGGCGCACGCCTGGCTTTTGGCACCGACTATCCCGTGGAACCCATCAGCCCCATGCGCGGTCTCTACGCTTGCGTCACGCGCGAACTGCCCGACGGCGGCCCCCAGGGCGGCTGGCAGCCGCAAGAGAAGATTTCTCTCGACGATTGCATCCGCGCCTACACCTCAGGCTCGGCCTACGCCCAGTTTGAGGAAGGGAAGAAAGGTGAACTAAAACGGGGCGAATACGCGGACTTCGTAGTCCTCTCCAACGACCTCACCAAAGTCCCACCGTCCGAATTCGTGAAGACACGAGTCCTACGCACGGTCGTTGGCGGCCGCACCGTTTATCAAGGTCCATAGCCTGGAGCGTCCGTCTTACTGTTCCACTCAGTAGAAATAAATCTTGAGGATCTCTCCCATATAGTCCGCGCCCTCCACCATCCGAAACCACACTTTCACCCGGCGTCCTGTCCATTGCTTGCAGCTGTCCATGCTTGGCGTCGTTTTCTCACTTACACCGCTCAGGCCGACTCGCGCCAAGTTTTCCGCGTGGAAAGTCATCGAACCATTCCCCATGTTCAGTGTCAGCATCATCTCCGAACCGTGCGAGCAATCGATCGCGCCGATGGGCCCGTCGACCCCAATCCACGTCGGTGGCCCCAGCCGCCTGCGCGATTCCTCGGGACGCGCCAGGACGGAGACGTTTGGCCTGGCCTCCGTGGCAACGCTCGCATGGCCGACCGTCGCGCTCTCGCTACTCTCGGAATCTTCTTGGTTCTCCTTCGCCCATTCCTCTTCTTCCTTCACTCGCTCCAACACCGCGTGTGCCGCCCGCATGTCCTGCGGCGAACTTGCCATGGCCTGAAGCTTCTTTCCCAGGGCGCGAGCCTCGCCAACGCGATTGTTGTTCAGCAGGGTGTAGATCAAGTTTATGGTGTACGACGGAGAGGTGGGATCGAGCTGCACCGCTCTGGTGGCGGCGTCCACCGCTTGTTTCTGCGTATCTGCCGACCGCGAGTACGCCTGCGTGAGCGCTTCGAAGGTTGGCGCGAACTGCGGATTCATTTCCCTGGCGCGTTCCAGGAAGGTAACCGCCGTGTCTGTCGCTCCTTGCGTTGCCGTGAGATCTCGCAAAAGTAGCACTCCGTGGCAATAATACGGCAGGAAATTCGTCGAGCCGAGCTCGATGGCTTTCGCCATTTCGTCGTCGGCAGCCACGAAATCACCTTCCCGGAAATTAAGAAATCCCAGAGCTTCATGGGTGACCGCCAGATTCGGCTCGGACTCGACGGCCTTTTCAACAAGCGGCTGCGCTTGTTCGAGATGGTTGCGGTGCACGAAAAAATCGCCGCGCACGGCCAACACTTCCCCGGGCGACAAGCTGTGCACGGCATAGGGTCCCGCGGAAGCTTCTTGCGCTGGCACAGCCACGCCGCCGCGCAGGTTCGGTTGCCGCACGTACCGCTGAATGGTCTCTCCGAGGCTCTTGAGGTCGCCAAACGCTTCACGCGCGGCTTCGACGGGGTTGCCGGACTTGTCCCACGCCGCCAGGAATTTGCTAAGCAGGTGCTCGCGCCTGGCTTCCGGGTCGAGCAGCAAATAGTGCGCTACCGCCCAAGATTCCGCATAGAAAATCGTGGCACGATTCATCTCGTTGTAGTAGGGCGAACTCTCTTGCACCTGGAACAGCGTTTCCATCGGCAGTAATTCGTTCTTGCTCAAGACGTAGAGATGCGCCTTGTCCGCGGTACCCGTCGTCGCGTCTTTGACGCCCAGTGTGGAATTGCCGAAAAACTCGGCCAGTCCTTCGTTCAGCCACAGCGGCACCCGGCTGTAGTTCATGTGCAGCAAAGCGTGCGTGTACTCGTGGTAGATGGTATGGAAAGCGCTGGTACCTTGCGCGTCCAAACGCAGGACCACGTAATCCTTCTCCCCATCACTGTGAAACAGCCCGGCAGGATGCACGTGCCCCTCACCCTCCCATTCGTCCGGGGCCAGCATCTTCATCGTGGTTTCGTCGCGAGCCGCCAGAATCACTACCGGCTGAGGGGGATCCAAGCGAAGCTTCCCGAACGCGTTATGGAACACCGCCCGGACTTGCTCGAACTGCTCCGCAATGCGCCGTGCATCGGATTCTCCCGCGTTGCAAACCACCACAAAGTGCTCGCTGCGCACCTCGACCCAATTTTGGGCCATCTCACCGGGGGTAGTTGCACGAACCCCAGGCATGAGTAGCGTGGCAGCGATACACGCCATCAGCACCGTTGGTCGTCCACTCGCCATACCCAGAGAATGGAATCGATGCAACCGCGTGTCAAGGGTACTCTCGCCTCAACAGGACAGCGTTCCACCAGGCGGTCGCGCATGGTACTGAGGGGACCCGCAAAAAAATGAGGGAGGCCGATTTGACCCCCCTCAGTGGAACGGATTGTTTATCTCGCTATGCCACCGCGATTACCAGCGGAAGCGAACCGCAAGCTGCATCACGCGCGGCGTTACGGTGCCTCCTGTGGCGGCTCCTGCGGAAGGATTTCCCAGCCC
>Ga0209526_10000729_pt1 | contig 21641 bp, 12 predicted proteins | sample JacPinW_OM2H0_M1_FD_188566 | JGI IMG/M metagenome (GOLD analysis project Ga0209526, IMG submission 188566) | Forest soil microbial communities from Algoma, Ontario, Canada - Jack Pine, Ontario site 1_JW_OM2H0_M1 (SPAdes) (version 2) | ecosystem: Environmental > Terrestrial > Soil > Boreal... | reverse complement strand
CCATCGACCTTTGACTTGAGGTTCTGGTACTTGCCCAGGTTATTGTTCAGTTCGTCGAGGTGAGCCTGTTTCTGTTCAACCTCTTTCTCAAGGGCTGCTCTCTCCCGGTCGAGGGAGGCGATTTGATCGCTTCGGTGCTCTTTCTGCTGGGAGCGGAGAACGGTGATGACGTTTTTATCCTCCGCAATCTTCGAATCCAATTGCCTGATCTTCGGATGAGCGGGCTTCAAGTTCTTAAGGAGGCGCCCTCGCTCGGCCTCTTGCACCGCAAGGTCTTGTTGCGTGGCAGCAAGCCGATCTTGTCCTCCATCGTTCTGGCCGCCGTCGCTAACGGAACCTGAATCAAGCGGAATCGCCGCAGCCGCCGTCGAGGGATCGGTCCCGCTACCGGCAATAGAAACCGGCCGACCCAACCGTAGATCGGCAATTTTCTGTCGAAGGGCATTCAGGTAACCAGTAGTCGCGGCGACATCGTCGACGGGTGACATCGTACTAAACTGTCGCTGGAAATCGTTCAGATCCCGTGTCGCTCGGTCCAGCTCCTGCTGGACTCTCGCCACTTCATTGGAAACCGTCGTGTACGCGCTCTCCGAACGCTGCAGTCGCATCTCCTGACGAACCGCGAAAAACGCTTGGATGGTGGCCTCAAGCAGCGGCTGAGTATAGGCGGAATCAGTTCCGATCGCGCTTGCTACGACCATCGCAGCTCCCGGGATAGATTTCACGCGAATGTCGACCGCAGATTTCGGAGAAGTTAGACCTCGATCCGCTAAAATTTTTTGCGCACGCTTGGCTACGACTTCGCCTTGAATAATCGCTGCCTGGGTTCCGAGAAAATCCTCGCTGTTCTCCTGATAGGCAGCCCCCATTCCTAAATTGATTTTCCCCGCCACGACCATTTTGGCGGTACTGATGTACTGAGTCTGTTGCTTTGAGTTTAGCCAAGCCGCGGTAAATAGGCCCGCCAGCACCGCGATCAAAGGAAGCCACCAAAACCGCCTGAGTTCCGCGTAAATTGTCCGAGGATCAAAATTGTTCATTACCTGCTGCTACCAATTCAAGAATCGTGCCGGAACTACGACGACATCACCAGGTTTTAACGCCTCATCCAGATCGGTTCGGCCTTGATCAATTACGACCGACACATCGACGATCTTTACCTGGCTGCTAGATGCGGATTTGCGCACTAATTTCACTTTTCGCTTATTGGCAAAATCCGTGAATCCGCCCACCTCCAGAATCGCTTGGGTGAGCGTGAGGGATTCGTTTGCTCGCAGTTCGATAACACCCGGCTTGGCCACCTCTCCGGTCAAATAAACTTTCCCCGGCGAACGCGTCGTTCGCTTCTCTATTGATAGCATCACAGTCGCTTTCTTGTACAACTTACCCTCAAGGACGCGCTTGATCTGGTACGCCAATTCGCGCGGCGTTCGGTCCAGCGCTACGATATTGCCCACGTAAGGAACTCGGACTTGGCCCGAATCACTGACTGTGAGTGTTGTCGCCGGATCTTCATCTTCCAAGATACGGAAAACAAGCTGATCGCCAACTTGGATATGAGTCTCGTTGTCGAGCTGCTCTATTGAAGTGATCGGCCCAACATGCCGATGCGCGCTTTGCGCCTCCGCAGAACGCGGAATCGCCGAGAAGAAGAAAAAAGCGAACACCAGTAATCGAGTAAAATACATGTTTAGTCCACGCACTTTACACATGTTCAAGCCCGACCACTAATTACGTCCTGGGAGCACAGACCGTCCAGGGCGTTTCTCGCCTCTTCTCTCTTGGCGTATATATCGGTCGCAACAATCGGCACTTTAACCGCCTTGTTATCGGAAATTTAATGCTGATCCTCGCTCGGAACCGGTGAGAATCGTCGAGATTCTGGCCAGCGCAGAAACGCGGGCTGAACCTGCACTCCTCACCATCGATAGTCTGGTAAGTGCAAATTATACGCTGGCTAGGAACAGTCGTTGTTGCGCCCCGATATCTGGCTGTTATCGGTTCTCTTTTTGATTTTGCTGGCCCACAAATCGCTCGCCGATTCCGCAAAGCCCTCTTTCGCCCGCTCAGCGGAGCACTGGCCGGGTCTCTCTACCGGCGCGCCACAGGAATTTCCAGGCTAAAGGCCTAGGGGGAGTAGTCGCCGGCTGTCTCTGCCGTATCGCAATCTATGGTCTACAGGACCTGCCCAAGGGCGGTTTTCTACTGGCTCGGAAAAATTGGCGCAGGAACAGGCTAATGCATTCGAGCAAAAGTTTCGCAAACGCGCTTTCACAGGATATGGGTTGGCAAAAACGGCGTCTGCGCTCAGCATGAACCTGCCGGATCCAGCGAAAATCCATCCCGACGATACCATCCAGCCTCGCAGTCGGGCGGGCTCCGTTGGCAAGCTATGCTGGGGTTGCAGCCCTGCTAGGGTAGACGCTCGCGGGTTTTGGCAGATGCCGTTGGCGCCACATGACGTAGATGACCGGATAGACTAACAGATTCAAAACGGCGGAAGTGATGACTCCTCCAATCATGGGCGCGGCGATCCGTTTCATAACGTCGGCACCGGCTTGGTAGTCGGGAGACCACATAATAGGGAGCAGACCGAAAAGTATCGCGCAGACGGCCATCATTTTCGGCCGAATCCGTTGCACGGCACCTTCGCGGACGCAGGCATAGAGGTCCGAAAGAGAATTCATTCGACCCTCTGCCCGAAACCTTTCCCAACTTAAGTCGAGATAGAGGAGCATTACGACTCCCGTTTCAGCGTCAAGTCCGGCCAAGGCGATCAGGCCAATCCAGACTGCCACGCTCATATTGTATCCGAGCAGGTAGAGCACCCAGAATGCTCCGACGAGGGAAAGAGGAACCGTTAACAAGACAATGAATGTTTTGGCGACCGAGCGGGTGCCAAGATAAATCAAAACGAAAATGATGAGAAGTGTGAAAGGAACCACGATCGCGAGCCGTTTTTCGGCCGCTTGCAAATATTGAAACTGACCCGCCCATTGAATGTAGTAGCCTGGAGGAAATTGCACCCTTTCGCCGATGCGCCGTGAAGCCGCTTCCACATAGCTATTAATATCGCGGTTGGTGATGTCGACCGAAACGTAACTGACGAGCTGTCCGTTTTCATTGCGAATATCCGGCGGCCCCATCCGGTAGCGAATATCGGCCAGGAGGGAGATCGGAACCTGGTCTCCAGTAGGAGTGGCGACAAGCACCCGTTTTAATGCATCGATGTTGTCGCGGAAATCGCGCGAATAACGGACACTGATGGGGTACCTCTCGCGACCTTCGACGGTCGAGCCAATCGTGTTGCCGCCGATGGCGGTTTCCACAATTTGGTTCACGTCATCGATCCGTAGGCCGTAACGGGCGGCAGCCTCGCGATCAACGGTGAAATCAAGAAAATAGCCTCCCGTGGTTCGTTCCGCAAAAACACTCCGGGTATCGGGCAGATCGGCCAAGGCTCGTTCGATCGAAATACCAACACGCTGGATGCCTTCCAATGTTGGACCAAAAACTTTGATCCCGAGAACTGAGCGCAATCCGGTGGTCAGCATCTCAGTCCGCGTTTGAATCGGCATCCAGAACACTTGGGCCATTCCTGGCGTCTTCGTGGCCTCAGTCATGTCCGCAGTGATTTTCTGCCAGGTCATACCAGCCGGCCATTGCTCGGGAGGTTTTAGCTGCACAACGGTCTCGAACATCGACAATGGCGCCGGGTCAGTGGGCGTGTCGGCTTGGCCAGCCTTGCCGAATACGCTCTCGACTTCCGGAAACGTTTTGAGAATACGGTCTTGAATTTGCAGAACCTTGGTCGCTTCCCTGGTCGAGATCCCGGGCACTGCGGCCGGCATATACAAAATCGTGCCCTCGTTCAGGGGCGGCATGAACTCTTTTCCGAGGCGACTGACCGGAATCCAGGTAAGGAGCAGCGCCCCTACGGCTACGCCCAGCGTCAGCCAACGGAATCGGAGAACCAGACTAACCAGCGGATTGTAAAGAGCGATCAAAAGAGCATTAATCGGATTTTTTCTCTCCGGCAGGATCCTACCGCGGATCAGCCAGGTCATCAGTATGGGTACCAGCACCAATCCAAGGATCGACGCGAAGAACATGGAGAAGGTTTTGGTGAACGCCAGCGGTCGAAAGAGCCGTCCTTCTTGCGCCTGCAAGGAAAAGACTGGGATAAAACTCACGGTGATGACAAGCAGCGAGAAGAACAACGGTCTTCCGACGGTCTGCGCGGCGCCGACTATCACATCGAACCGCTCTCGATTCCGAGCATCGCGACCATGCTTCTCACGAAAATGCTGCAGGCTCTTATGGGCGTTTTCCACCATGATAATCGCCGCGTCGACCATAGCGCCGATCGCGATGGCAATTCCGCCTAGCGACATAATGTTCGAAGTCACGCCGAGCCATAGCATCGGGATAAATGACAGAATGATCGCAACCGGTAACGTGATGATTGCCACTAACGCCGAGCGCACATGCCAGAGGAACAACATTGAGATGACCGCTACGATGATGCTCTCCTCCAGCAGCTTTTCGCGCAGGGTATCGATTGCCCGGTAAATCAGTGTGCTCCGGTCGTAGGTTGGCACTATACGCACACCGGGTGGCAAAGAGGTCTTGATTTCTTCGATCTTCTTCTTAATTCCGGCGATCACCTTGAGTGCATTTTCGCCGTAGCGCATCACGACAATGCCGCCAACTACTTCGCCTTGCCCATTGAGTTCGGCAGCGCCGTACCGAAGATCCGGCCCCAAATGCACTTCAGCAACATTTTTTAGATAGACCGGGATACCGTTCTGGACCTTTAGAACGACCTGCTCGAGGTCGCTGATGCTTTTGACGTAACCGCGTCCGCGGACGAAAAACTGGGTCGTCGCGATTTCGACTGTCTTCCCCCCGACATCCATATTGCTCTTGCGGACGGCATCAACGACATCGCTGACTGGAACGTTGTAGGCAACAAGCTTATTCGGATCGAGATCGATCTGGTATTGTTTGACGAACCCACCCACCGGAGCCACCTCGGCGACACCTTCGACGGATTCGATCGCGTAACGGAGAGTCCAATCCTGGAGAGATCGAAGCTGGGCAAGGTCCTGTTTTCCGCCGTCGTCGACCAGCGCATATTCGAAGATCCACCCAACTCCGGTGGCGTCCGGTCCGATGACCGGGTTTACACCTTCCGGCAAAGTGCCTCGTATGGAGTTAAGATACTCGATTACTCGTGAACGGGCCCAGTAAATGTCGGTGCCATCCTGGAAAATCACGTAGACAAATGATTTCCCAAACATCGATTCACCACGCACAAATTTAACCTTGGGCGCGGCAATGAACTTGGTGCTGATCGGATAGGTAATCTGGTCCTCAATCAAGTCTGGAGAACGCCCCTCCCAATCCGTATAAACGATGACCTGGACATCGCTGAGATCGGGAATTGCGTCGAGCGGTGTCTGATAGAGTGCATAAATGCCCGCTGCGATCCCGAGGATCGTCAAGACGATGACCAAAAACGGGTTTCGCGCGCTAATGGCGATGACCCGCGCAATCAACGAATCGGCGGTCCTGCGAGAAGATGTATCGGTGTCCTGGGGAGGCAGCATGTCGTCGTCAGGGCGGGCCTTTCGTCCTGGGACAGGATCGTTACGCACGCAAAATACATTCCCGAGGTTTGATTATCCAGCGGTAGGCCTGGTCAACCATCTTTAGCGATCTGGAGCCGATACGTCGACACATCCATTACCTCCCGGCGCCGGTAAGTGTCGTGTCATCTCGGAAATCCTTTAAGGCCCCTTGAACCTGCGCCTCGGCATCGATCAAAAAGTTCGCGCTTGAAACGACACGCTCTCCCTCCCGCAGACCGCCGATGATTTGATAATAGCGTTCCTGATTCGAGTCGCCAAATTCAACAAACTGCCGGCCAACTTGAATGAAACGAGGTTCCAATCTTCCCGACCCGCTACCCACAAATACTAACATTCGCGATCCGGTGGGGAGAACCGAATCAAACGGAATTGTGAGCACTTCACCAGCGTCAATCTCGGCCACGACATTGGCATACATGCCAGGCCGCAGTTGGCCATCCGGGTTTGGAATATCGATGCGAACCTTTGCGGTGCGTTTCGCAGAATCAACCGCTGGACCAATAGCCCCGATTTTCCCTTCAGATGAGTGACTAGGGAAGGCAGGCAAAGATATCCTCACCGTTTGACCCTCCTGCAGAAGCCCAATCTCGTTCTCGTAAAAGTTCGCCCAGAGCCACAAGCGCGATAAATTGAGGATGGTCATCACCTTGTCTCCGCGTTTCACACTCGTGCCAACCTTCATCGGCGCCTCGCTAACGATGCCGTCGAAAAGCGACCGAAGCAGAAAATGGTCCGTGGGCTGAAGGGTACGCTCCAGTTCCGAGATCTCGTTCGGGCTGACATTCAAGAGCTGTAACCGACGGCGCGCAGAATCAATCACTTGATCCATCGATGCAGCGGGAACGCTGCCGTTTTCATGCACTTTCAGCAGGTTAACCAGTTCCTGTTCCGGAGAGCGAAGATCGGGTGTGTAGATGGCCATCAGAGGCTGCCCCACTGTCACACGTTGGCCGGGGGAAGTGACCCGCAACTCTTCAACGAAGCCATCCACTCCAGTCACACACTCAAAGACCTGCGCCTGATCTACTTCCAAACTGCCGACCGAGCGGATGTCAAGCCGCATGTGCCTGCGCCGAGCCTCGGCGTAAGTCACGCCGATCTGCTGCTGCCGCTGGACCGGAACGATGAATTCGCGCATGTCGGATTGAAGGGCGTTGTCGCCCTCCTCGGACAGCTCCTTTCTGCCCGGCGATTGACGGGTCAGAGCTTGACTGTCTACTTGCTGAGCAGTGTTCTTGGACTCGGTTCCGTGGCTTTTCTGGCTCACCACTGGAGCGAGGTCCATTCCGCAAATCGGGCATTTTCCAGGGGTCTTCGAGTGTACCGCAGGGTGCATTGCGCAGGTCCAATAGTCGACTTCCGCGGCAACGGAATGGTTGGCAGGCTTAGAGCAGGCCGCAAATCCTGCCAAAATCAGAACGAGCAAGCCGCAGGATGTCATCAGTCGAAGGTAATGGCGGTCTTTCATTTGATGGACGCTACGCGATTCTGAGGCATTTCTGCATTTTACGAGGGTTTTTGTGATGATTTGGGCGCTAAATCGCAATTTTGCGTCTTGTTTTTGCAACCACCTCGGGCAATCCTAGCAGCCCATGTTTTCTCCCCGAGTACGCACCTCAAAAGTTCAAATCGGCGCGAATACTCGCAGCTTTAGCTTTTTCGAGTATCCGCGAATCGAAAAGTTAGGCTCCGCTTTCTGCCCGCCAAAGAGATGGCCGCTGCTCGTAGGAGCTGTCATTGCATTGTGCACCAATACCGCTTCGGCGGAACCGGCCTTTGTCCAGGCAAATTACGCGGCGCCACAGGTTTCACAGAGCGCGGTGGCGGTCTCATATACCGATGCGCAGATTGCTGGTGATGTAAACGTGATCGTCATTGGATGGAATGATACGACCGCACGGATCAATTCGGTTACTGACGCCGCCGGCAACATTTACCAGTTGGCAATCGGACCAACGCAACTCAGCGGCACCGCCTCGCAGTCGATCTATTACGCCAAACAGATCGTCGGGGCGCCAGCCGGTGTGAACGCGGTGACAGTCACGTTCAGCACAGCCGCACCTTTCGCGGACGTCAGGATCTTGGAGTACAGCGGAATTGACCCGCTGAATCCGGTAGACGTGGTCGTGGGGGCGACCGGAGCGAGCGGAACGAGTGACAGCGGCGCGGTGACGACGAGAAATGGAACCGATCTTTTGCTGGGAGCCAACTATGTGCAAACCGGGACTACCGGTCCCGGCACTGGATTCACCCAGCGATTACTCAGCGGATCGCGCAGCGACCTTATCGAAGACCAAGTGGTTACGGCGACTGGTACCTATAGCGCGACGGCGCCACTCGGGACTCAGGGCTGGTGGGTGATGCAAATGGTGGCCTTGCGTGCAGCGCCCAACTATGTGCAGGGCAACTATGCAGCGCCACAGACGCCGCAGACAACGGTATCTGTGACGTACACCGACGCGCAGAGTGCTGGGAATCTGAACGTAGTGATCGTTGGATGGAATGATACGACCAACGTCGTGAACTCGGTCTCGGATTCGCAAGGTAACACCTACCAACTGGCGGTAGGGCCAACCAAGCAATCTACCGCCCTAAGCCAATCAATTTATTATGCCAATAACGTTGTTGGCGGATCGAATACTGTAACAGTCCGGTTCAGTGGATCGGCCATGCACCCAGACATTCGAATTCTCGAATACAGCGGACTCGACGCATCCAATCCTTTGGACGTCGCCAAAGGAGAGAGCGGGAGTGGTAGCACGAGTTCCTCGGGAGCAATTACCACCACAAGCCCTTCGGAAGTATTAGTTGCAGCTAACACCGTGACAAACCTGACGAATGGTGCTGGATCCGGATTTACCCAACGAATACTCACGAGTCCGGACGGGGATATTGCGGAGGACGAAGTGGTGACCGCAGCGGGTTCCTACACGGCTACAGCGCCCCTTGATAATCCTGGCGACTGGGTAATGCAAATCGCGGCTTTCCGAGCATCGGGCGCCCAACCGACACCGACACCAACGCCGACGCCAACCTCGACACCAACGCCGACGCCAACCTCGACACCAACGCCAACGCCAAACCCGACACCAACGCCAACGCCAAACCCGACCCCGGCGCCAACCCCGACCCCGGCGCCAACCCCGACGCCGACCCAAACCCCAACGCCAACCCCGACTTCCCCGAAGTATGTTCAAGGGTCCTACGCTGCTCCACAGACGGCGCAGACGGTGGTGGAAGTGACATACCCGACGGCGCAGGCGGCTGGGAACCTGAACGCGGTGATCGTGGGATGGAACGATACAACCGCACAGGTTAGCTCGGTCACAGATTCGAGGGGCAACCTCTACCAGTTGGCGGTTGGACCAACGCAGCTAAACGCCGCTTTATCGCAGTCTGTCTACTACGCGACAAATGTTAGCGCGGCGGCGGCTGGGACGAATACAGTAACGGTAAACTTCTCATCGGCAGCTCACTACCCGGACATTAGGATTCTGGAGTATAGCGGGATCGATCCGCTTAGTCCGGTGGACGTGGTTGTGAGTTCGACGGGGAACAGCGCCACGACCAGCACCGACTCTGTGACCACCAGGAACGCCTCCGATCTTTTGATCGGAGCCAACACCGTACAGACCATAACTAACGGCGCCGGCGGTGGGTTCACGCAACGCTTGCTCACCAGCCCGGATGGCGACATTGCAGAAGACCGCGTAGTAACAGCGACCGGTTCCTACAGTGCGGCTGCGCCTCTAAATAGTACAGGATTGTGGATAATGCAGATGGTAGCCTTCCGCGTGGCGGGTGCAAATCCGACGCCCACACCGACTCCTGACCCCACGCCAACTCCCACGCCAACCCCAACATCAACTCCTGGAACGCCCACGCTGATCCAGCACGTGAGTACCTCGTCAGAGGTGCTTGGAACCGGGTACTGGGCTAACGCCAAACCAGGAAATCCCTATTACTTGCATCTGCCTAACTTGACCGGAGCAGGGAACTGTTTGATCCTCGGCCTTAGCTGCCCGTATTCGTCAAGCCGCACAGTAACCATTACCGACGACAAGAATAACGTCTGGGCATTGGCTGGAAGCGTTAATAATGGAAGCGTGTTCAGCGCGGTCTACATTGCGTTAAACGTGGCGGCTGGCACGGATCAAGTTAGTGTCAAATTTGACACAGCGCTGTATGGGGCTCAATTCACCTTGAGCGAGTTTTATAATGTCGCTGCAGCTTCCGCCTTTGACGTCGCCAGTGCGAGTTTTTCAACGCATTCCCCAACGGTAAGCGCTGGGTCTATGCTCCCGTCAGCTAACGGGGATCTAATCTTCAATTACGGCTACGATGACAGCAACTCCGACTTAGCTCCAGGATCGACGACTCCCGTGACGAGTATCGCTGGCGGCGCTGGATTTTCGTTATTGTCAGCCGACATCATGCTTGGTTCCTTCGCCCAGTATTACGTTCAACCGGATGCTGTTACCATCAATCCGTCAGCATCAATCGCTGGCGGAACGGACGCTTTTAACTCCGTTGCGATCGCGCTTAAATCCGCTCAGCAAGGCACTCCTCCGCCCGCTGGAATCAGAATCGTTCATGTCTATCATGTGATGGTGACGAAGACGACGCCGATGATTTTCCCGAGTACCGGGAACTTATTGCTCTTCGCGACGACTCGTCCTAGGACGCATATTGCTTATGATTCTGCGTCCAGCAGCCCGAGCAACAACTGGACGAAGGTAGACGAGACCCCGATCATACCAAATTCCTACCCTCCCCAAGTATGGTACGCGAGCAATGCGACTCCATCGCTGAACCTCACTTTGACGGTCGGAGGCGTTCCTGGACCCAACGGCACCACGTTCGTGATGTACGATGTTGCCAATGCCGGAGGATTTGATACTGCCGCCGGAAGGCCCGGATCTTACCTGGTAACCAGCAGCCCCACCCAATCGTTTTCTGGTTTTACGCCAATATCTCCAAGCACTCCGGGCGAGCTGGTATTCGCCTTTTTGGCGAATTCCTTTGGGCCAAACATATCCGAATCGCCCGGCATAATGGATACCGTGCTTTATGGCGGTCAAATCGACGCCGATTTGATGGGTAACTCGGACGGTTACGCCCATTACTACGCTCCTGACACTTCCACGGTGAGTTTTTCGTACCAGATGAATTCTGGCGGTAATTTGACATCGGAGGAAAGAGGTATAGCGATCGCTTTTAAGGCGAAGGCGACACCTAGCCCCACGCCCACGCCCAGTGCAACACCTACCCCAACACCTGTTCCCACGCCGACACCTTCTCCTACACCGTCACCAACGCCTAGCCCGACCGCTACGCCCATCCCAACACCGACGCCGACGCCGACCCCAACTCCGCTCAGCGTCAATCTAACTTGGAATGCGAATACACCAACGAACGATCTTGGGACCAACACCGTCGGCTATCGGCTACATATTGGACCTGCCAGCGCAAACTATAGTCAAACCATCGATGTTGGAAACTCAACGACAACACCGGTTTCGATTCTGAAAAGCGGATCTACTTATTATTTCGTTGTCGGCGCCTACAACGCCGCCGGGATAGAAGGCCCGTACTCTAACGAAGTATCTTATACAGCCCCGTGATCAGGTAAAGCGGATGGGACCAGCTCAAAAATTCAGGAACTTTTCCGGAACATAAATCACATCGCCGCCGCTGACGTAGGCCGCGTGAGTCGGCTGCCCGCGCAGGACCGGCCGCAAATCGAAGAATTCGGTCTGGTGCTCCCCTTTCACGATCCGAATGACAGAGACCCTGCTCAAGTTTGCCTCTGGAGTAAAGCCGCCGGCTTCCATGATCGCTTCGAGCACTGTGGCCGGCCGTTCAAATACGATCTTCCCGGGATGTTGCACGGCCCCCGAGACCACTACTGGGACGGCCCTGCTTTCCACAGACACCAGGACTTCGTTATCCTGAAGTTGCGGCTTATAAAGGGCAGCCAACTCGTTTTGCAACGCTCCGGGCGACTTTCCAGAAGCCTGAACCGTCCCGATTAGAGGGAGGCTGAGTGCTCCGTCCGGTCCGATCTTTTGAGTTTGGTTGAGCTCAGGCGCTCCAGGAAAAGTAATCTTAACGACGTCTCCAGCATTCAAGAAGTTCGGCGTTTGAGCGACTAATGGACGGCTTGCCTTTGGTGTTTGGCAACCGGCGCAAAACAACAGAGCGAAAGCCACTAATTTTCCAATGATTCCTATTCTTTTCACAGCGATCTTGAGCAATTTTCTGGTTGGTTGATGTCTTAAGCGTTCAAGCGGGGTGCTGTCCAGAACGTTTTGCCAGGATCAGAGTCTGAAAAAAGGCCATAGACCGAATAAGGAGAGTATCGGCGGTTAGTCTGCACCGTTAAGGAATATCAATCATTTGGGTGACAATCAGGCGGAATCAGCCAATAAGAACCAGAATCAGCTAAGGCCCGATACAGTGAACAGAAGTCACATAGATGTGAAGGATTACTCGAGAGAAGGAAGCCTCACTTAGCAGGGCCAACGATAACCTTCGTTGGAGCAACCGTTTGCGGAGCCAACTGAAAAATCCTGAAGTCTGAGGCTTGATCGATCAAACGAAACGCCTCGGGGTAGGTTTTGAGTACCTGGAAGAAGCAATCTTCATCAGGCGGCAAGTAGTAACTGTTCTCCCGTCGAACCACGATCACGAAACCGACCCTTTGTTTCTTGATGCCTTCCATCAGCAAGTGCGGATCCGAGCTCGGTGGAAACCAAACAACTTTTCTTTCGGAATAATGATAAGTGATGGGAACATGCCTCGCCATCACCACCGCATTCCCGCCAGTATGCAAACGGATCCATGCTCCGGCCGCAGCATCCGCCGATAAATGGTTTGCCGGAGAGTTAAGATCCAGGTTGGCACGCCCAGTTTTTATTTGCATCCTGACACCGGCGACCAGTAAGTAGAGTACGACAGCTGTTCCCAAAATCTGGGAAACGCGCACAACCCATGTTCGCAGAGCGCCGCTCGACCCCGAGCGCCAGCGCACAAAAGCAGAAACCCGGCCCAGCCAAGCGCTATTTTCAAGGAGCAACCATCCGGCGAGAATCGCCGTGAGTAACCAGACGAGAAAGGACACCTCGTCTTGGAGCCCGGCATGCGGCAGATGACTCGCCGGCCAGATACCATACATCCAAAACCAATTGCCGGCCGTGAGCAATAGCGCTAATGGAAACCCTACGGCACCGAGCAGGCGAGGCTTATTCTTCGCCAACCAGACCAGGGCCTCTCCCCCGCGCCATATATATAGACACGCCAGCGGCGCTATCGGCAAAAAAAACCTCGTTTCCAGAGTCCAGGGCCAGAGTATGTAGATGCACTCGTATCCCGCAAAATACCATTCCTGCAAGCCGCCTCCGGTGCGAAAAACAGAATAGCACCAGCCCAAGGCAATCATTAGCAGTGGTCCGAGAACCAAGATTGACATCGAGCTGATGTTGATAGAGCGGCTAAGGAGCGTTTGACTCAACAAATAGGAGTGCTGGTAGGTGTTCTTAAGAACCCGGACCAGGAAGTCCGACGGCGTGGCCATTCCCAACTCGGGATAATTGCCACTCTTAACCTTCAGCTGCGAAACATAAGACTGGGGAAAGCCCGGTAAGGACCACTCCGACGCTGCGATGCCGGCACTGGCGTCTATGCGCTGCCGACTCATCCAGAGGCCTTGAACAGCCATTCCCACGATTAGGATTGCGAAGTAAGTCCTAAAACGGCCCAAGGCGAGGCGACGGTCCCGAAAAAACTGGGCAGATATATGAGCAACGATGGCAGCTAAAAACGCGATTCCAGCCGAAGCAAACATGAGCGAAGCCGAAATAAGGGCGGTCAACAAGGTTCCCCACCCGACCCGCGATGTGAAGTGCGTTGCGCTCTCGAGTTTTCTGGCGGCGAGCAAAGCGCTCATCGCGGCAAAGAAATACGGGTAACTGGGAAATACCCATTGCGTAACCAATTCGAAATGAGTCCGCGACAAAATCAATAGCAGACAAATCGTCGCGGCGATGACTCGAGGTAACTGGCGACGCAATAGTTCATAGCTGACGAGGAACCCCAGGGTCCCAAATACGGTCATCACGTGCAGGTAGACGACACGACTCTGCCCTCCGGCGAGCTGGACTAACCCAATCAGCGCTGACAATCCGGGTGGCATATTCGCTTCGGGATAGCCATTGATGCCATAAAAACCGCGCTCGATCAGCGAGCGGCCAGAGTCGGCAAAGAATACATCGTCGTGAAAGAAAACCCTCGCACGCGCCACCAAGAAGAAATGCATGATCCCCACACAAACGATCAACGCGAGGACGACGATATCGACCCGACATAGAGACGAAGAGACCTCTCCGAGCTGCGCCCAAAAACGGTTCCGACCGCTGCCTACCCCCTGCATAATTTTGAAATCGTCCGAAGCCATAGTGAATTAGCAAGCCCCGATGATATCTAAAATCCTGTAGCCGAGTCCCCCGGCGGCCAGAGGCACAGTTAAACTTTCAACTGCAAACGTTGCCTCTGATCGTTCCAGTGGTTCTTATGCGTATGTTCGTTTCTCTGCCTCTTTGACCATCGCTCATCCAACGACAAATCATCTTTCGGAATTGCGATCTAAGAGGAATGCTGGACCGACGCCGGCAGTTTTGGCATCACTGGGAGAGCTGGAGCTGCGGCCCGAGTTTAAGAAAACTTCAAATAGGTAACCAGCGGTCTCTGTCAGTAAGGCCTTAGCGCGTTCGGTGGAACACCACCATGGTGCAGCTTCGTCTCCCAAAGGAGCCCAGGCGACAACGCCAACTTGCGTCTCCGGCCCTTCAACCTTGGCGAAAATCAAACGGCTGCGTCTGGCGTGTGGACCTTGTGTGAAAACGTTAAGGGCGCGGGGACGAATTCCTTTCGCCTGAAGCGCTCTCCATACGGCTACGGCAGTTTGAAATGTGCGTTGCGTCCGGGTCTCGGTGGTAGGAGCAACAATTATCTTGTTTTCGGGAACACCCAATTGAATCAACTCTCGTGCGGTCATCTCGGCCAAGCTCCAGTGATCCTCCCTCCAAACGTCGGAGTGCAAATCACCAGTCGCGACGATATACCGATAGCCATATTGCTCGAATTCAGCTTGGGCAGCCCGTACGCCATCGATACCAATCCAGCCTTCGACCACTAAAACCTCGGGCTCTAACCGCTGGTTCAACGAAAGGAAGGACTCTCCGTAACTGAACCACCAGGCTGTCGGGATGACGAACAGTGCCACCATCACGAAAGAGCCCAACCACGTCGGGCACCAAATTTCGCAGCGTCGAACAAGGCGCAATCGGGTGAGCCAGTCCACCCTTCTTCGCCCCGAAGAAGACCCAGGTTTTAGGGACGATCCACCACTTCCGGCGTTTCTGTGAGCAGCTTGATCCGTTTCCATCTGATTTTTAAACCGAGACTCCGAAGTGCCCGCTAACGTACCGCGACTAAAGAATTTCGGTTTAAATATCAAAGCCCGCCAAAGACCAGCTTTCGGCAATAAAAGGCCTCGGCACGACCAGTGGGTGAGGCGCATTCGATCCCTCGAATTCGATGCATGGCCTCGAAGGTATCGCCGGTAAACCAGTGCTTAGTCGACTGGGTCTGGAAATATTTCAAGAGCAACTCGATCTTTCGAGTACAGTGTTCCGCGGAGAGAGGTATGAAGACGTTGGGACGGCCCAGGTCTCCATCGTATTTGAGGATCTCATACTCAAGAATCAAGTGATTCCTGAATGTGTTCCAGGCAAGGTCTGACAAGACTCGATGGTCCTGATGCCTGTCGTCGCGATAATGCGTGAAGACAACATCCGGATCGAATTTCGCCTTGATCTCCTCAAACCAGTCTTTGATTGATGGCCACTCGCTCGGGAAGTAGCTCTCGCGAAATGATCCGATCCTGATCTGTTTTTGTGCTGCCCCCGACAAAAATTCATTCGCACTTCGACTCGCTTCTTCCGCACGCGGTCCCGGAGCACTGAAAACGACCCACCAGATCTCCAAGTCTGAGGCTTGTCCCGCCAGTTTCAGCAATGTACCGCCGGTACCGATCTCGATATCGTCCGAATGCGCCCCAATGCATAATATCCGACGAACCGAATCTAAAGGTGCCTGCCACATAAGTCTTTCAACAACGAACGACAACGAACGCCAGTGAACACCAACGAACGACAACGGGAGACAGAGAACAGTAATGCAGAACAGTCATCATCAACGAACGCCAGTGAAAGGTCAACGAACGTCATTGTTTTAAGGATGTGCGGCCTAGCTACGGTATGCACACAGACTTATCGGACCGAAACTCCGGGATCTGCTCCGCAACTACCCGCCCGATCTCAAGGGAGGCAGTAGCGGCAGGCGAAGGAGCGTTGCACACATGGATTCCGGACACGCTATTAACAATTAGGAAGTCATCCACCAAACTTCCGTCAGAGCGCAAGGCCTGGGCGCGTACACCGGCTTCGCCAGGGATAAGATCCTCTTTGCCAATCTCGGGTATCAACTTTTGCAGGCTGCGGACAAACGCCCCTTTGCTGAAGGATCGGTGCATTTCTTCGAGACCCGATCGCGCATGTTTCGCGGCCATGCGCCAAAATCCGCCATAGGTCATGGTGTCCGTGAAGTCCCGTAAATTGAATGAGGTCCGATGATACCCTTCCCGCTTCAGGCTGAGTACGGCATTCGGCCCGGCATGAACGCTGCCGTCGATCATGCGTGTGAAATGGACCCCCAAGAACGGGAACTTCGGATCGGGCACCGGGTAAATGAGGTTCCTTACTAATCCGCGGCGCTCGGGCTTAAGCTCATAGTATTCGCCCCGGAAAGGCACGATGCGCGCACCGGGCTTCGCACCAGCTAACCTGGCCACCCGATCGCTGTGCAAGCCGGCGCAATTAATGATCCAGCGGGCCGCAAGCGTACCCTTCGACGTTTCCAGAATCGCCCCATCGCTCATCGTTCGCAACCGATTGACTTTGGTGCTCAACTGCAACTCGCCACCGCGGGCTTGAATCAATTCCGCTAATTTCTGGCAGACCCCGACAAAGTCTACGATCCCGGTTGAAGGTACGTGGATTCCTGCGAGACAACTTACATGCGGCTCAATCTCTTTCACCTCGTGCGCGCTCAGCTTTTTGACCGCTAAGCTGTTCTCGATTCCGCGTTCATAAAGGCTCTCCATTAGAGGAAGCTCGGAAGCCTTGGTAGCAACAATTACTTTACCGCAGACTTCGTATCGAATGCCGTGAGTATCGCAGAAATCCACCAGCCGGCGGTTCCCCTCGCGACACAACTTCGCCTTGAGACTTCTTGGCTTATAGTAAATGCCGGAATGCATCACGCCGCTATTCCGGCCGGTCTGATGCCGGGCCCAACCGTCCTCTTTCTCGACGACCGCGATACGAATCTTCGATCCCTTTCCCAGAATCGCCCAAGCCACGGAAAGCCCTACGATACCTCCTCCGATGACGACGCAGTCAAAACGTTGCATACTCACTTTTAATCTGGCGAGGGAATCAGTCGCTATGGTAGCAAGACGGTGAAATCTCCGCGGCAATCTGTCGCTTCCACCAGTCAACCGTCAACCGAAGCCCCTCATCAAGTGACACCTTTGCTTGCCACCCCAATCTCAGCTTCGCCGTCTCCGTGTCCGCGACCCGAACTCGTTCAAATGGCCGATCCGGCAAAGCGCCAAAGGCCAGCCGACCACCCGAGTCTGCCAAGTCGGCGAGCCTCATTGCCACCTCTCGAATTGAGAGCAGCTCGCCGGTTCCCAAATCGAAGGTCGCACCTTCCACACCAGCCGCGGCTGCAGCTGCTAGAAAACCATCCATCACATCGTCAATATAAACCCAATCGACCATTCTTTGGCCACTGCTTAGCTTCGGCGACTGGCCTTTCAGCAGGCTTTGGGCAATGTGGGAAACGACCTTCGTTTCAGGCTGTCCGGGGCCATAAGTCATGAACGGCCGCAGGATCACCACGGGAACTTGATAAAGCAGATGAAACATTCGCGCATAAGCGACACTGGACATCTTTGCCACCGCATAAGGCGACGTCGCCGGCTCGCCGGGCACCGGCTCCTCCAGCGACGCAGTGGTAATGAAACGCTTCACCGGGTTCTCGACTGCGGTTAACAGCAGATTGACTGTAGTCAGGATGTCGCTTTCGAGCGTCGGGAGCACAAGACCTGGATCGCGGCTGCCATCCGGATGTCCACAGAGTTGGTATACAATGTCCGGAGCGATTTCACTGAACACTGCTCTAACGGCGGCCAGGTCTTTCATGTCGGCTCGGCGCCAACGCACGCCATCAAAAGCCGCGCTTTGCGAAGCTCTTGAAACCGCCAGCACTTCTGCGCCCGCTTGCGCTAAGCGTTTAATCAACGCTCTACCGAGGAATCCACCCGCACCGGCGACCAGGATTCTTCTTCCCTGAAATTCAGCAATCACTTGCTGATGTTCGCGCCGTAAACCAGCACCGCATCTTCCGGCAGCGGCTCAGTATCGTAGGGTGCAACGACCTCATCAGGCAACCGCGAGAGATCGGTTGCGCGCAGATAATCGCGCAACGTAGTGCCGGTGCATTCAGAATCAATATTGGGAGCGCCCGAGTTGGTCGTCACATCGTCGAAATTGACCGTGCGGAAGTCGATGCTAAAGCGGGTATAGCCGGAAGAGTTGGGAACCGTAGAATGCATATGCGCCCCAGAAAAGAGAATGATCCCACCCACCGGGCACACCAAGCGCACTTGCGGATCAAGTTCCATCGGCTCCTCGGCGTGCGGCTGCTTGCGAGTGTCAGTCTTAATTTGCTTGGCCGCACTGGCCCGGCTTTCTTTGTTCCACCGGTAGTAATTGTAATCCCGCGAACCGTTCTTGATCGGCTGAGTCCAATATCTTGGATGAAACGCCATGCAATTCTCCGGCACGATATCGTAAACAGGAATCCACCAGTTAATCTGGCACTGGGGCGCCGAGTACCAGGTATCCCGGTGCGGATGGAAGGCGTAGGCCAAACCAGAAGTCAGATAGTTGTCGCTGGTGGCTGTTCGCAGCCGGGGAACATCAAAGTAGGTCTTCGCCAATTCACAGCCAAGATCCTTCAACACTCCCTGAATAAGTTCTTTGGAGGTAGGATGGTGAATGAACTTCGGTTTAAGCTGCTCAAGGATGGCAGCGTATTTCTCCTGTGGCATTTCAAACTGTGCTTTGATCGGTTCGTGCGGCGCGAAAGCCTCCACAGATAGTTGCTGAGCAAACTCGCAAAGGGCCCGCGAACTCCGCGTCGGTGAATAAACGAAGAGTTCTCCTTCGTAAAGATGCCTTCGACGTTCGTCATCCTGCACCGGCGCATCAAAATAGACTGCTTTCATAATTTCTTCGCTATGTTTCGGACTACCCTAATTGTATCGGCTATAAACTGATGATCTTAACCAAAATTCCAAAGTTTCGCGGACCAGAAAAGCACCTCGGAAGCGGACGCTCGCTGATCGAAAAAATCTACTGGCCGGCGAGACGTCCGCTTCGGTTAAAAATTGACTGGTTAAAAGTGAACAATCGCGGCCACCGAGGGCACGCCGTTGGTATCCACAATGAAGAGCATGTAGTTGCCTCCAGGCGCGAGGTTCGCGTCGACTGGCGCTGTGACCGTCAGCGAGCCTGCTCCGACCGAAAATGATAACGGTAAGAAGCGTTGGCTCATGTTAAAGGTGTGCGTCACGCTGCCGAAGCGAATCAGCGAGACTTTGGCAATGCGCGCGGCGTCGGGCGTCTGCACACTAAAGTTTTGACCGTACGCCAACTGCGAAGGAGCTGAAGCGATAACCGGCCGTGATCCTTTGAAGAGATATGGCGGTGCAAAGAATTCAACGTTGAACTGATCGGCCGACGCGCTAAGGTCGTCGAAGCGCCCGCCACCAGAGATCTCGACGCGTGCATCCGGCAGGAGTAGCGCTTCGGAGTGATATAAACGAGGCGCGCTCATTGACGCCAGCGTCGTCCAGGACTCTGTAACCGGCGACCACAACTCTACTGGAAGGACCGCATGCGCGATATCTACCGCACCGGTGGTAGTGCCGCCGCCCGTCACCAGCACGTTGCCATCCGGCAGAACAGTGGTGGTATGGTAAGTGCGCGGGAAGGCCATCGACGCTACCTGACGCCACGCCGGAGTCGTCTGCGTCATGTCGAGAACATAAGCGGTAGCGAATGAGGACGTCGCCGCGAGATCCGGATCTACACTGGTGCCAAGCTTCAGGACCTTATTGGGCACATACATTGCCGAACTGCCGCCGTCTACCGCAGTGGATCCGCTGACCGCGGTCCAAGTCAAGGTATTGAGATCCAGTACTTGGCTGACGATGGAATGTTCTTGGCTCCCGGCAACCAAAACCCGGCCATCCGGCAACTGGTAAACGTACGGGTAGTAGGGGAACGTGAACGGCGCGCTGTTCAGCTGACTCCAGGAATTGGTGGACGGATTGTAGATTTCCGGAACCGGGACGTAGCACCCGTCGCAATTTGTTTCACCGGAATTCACGATGAGGCGGCCGTCCGAGAGAGTAGTCACCGTGGGGTACCAGCGCGGGTAAGCCATCTGTGGCAGCACCGTCCACGATTCGGTAGTCGGATCAAAGATGTTCGCAATAGGAAGGCCTTGGTGGGCCAAGATATGGCCGCCAGCAGTAAAGATTCGGCCGTCTGTCATCTGGCTCATTCCGCCACAGAAAGCGTTGGCCGGCTCCGGCGCCCAGTCGACAGCATTGGTTATCGGATTCCAAACTATACCCACTTCTCCGTTGGCCGCCTGCCCATCCCACATCAAGATCCTCGGGCCGGGCAGAAGCACGGAGTGAACCGACACAATTGGTAACGAAAATGTGCCGGACATCATTCCGAATTGCGCAGGGTTCCCTGGATTCGAGTTGGAGAAGGTGACCGAGACGGGACTGGTACTTGCGGTGTTGTTCGCGAAGTCCCACGCCGAAGCCGTGAGGGTGTGAGCGCCATTTGCAAATCGCGCAGTATTTACGCTGATGGTGTAGGGACTCGAAGTGGCGGCCGTACCAAAGGTCAATCCGTCGATCTGGAGTTGGACGCCGGCGACACCGGTACCTGTATCCGATGCGTTGATCGTGACATTAGTCGTACCCGTTAATGTGGCACCGGCTGTGGGAGTATTGAAGCTCACTGTCGGCGGAGTCGTATCTGGTGGAGGATTGCTGGCCGCACGGAAAGCGATCATTTGCATCACCCAGGTACCGCCTCCACTCAAGAACGCATTGGCGCTGTAATGCCCGGCTACTGGTACTACACGGTCTTCCGCTATACTATAATTTGGTTGGGTAACCTCGCGTGCGGTGAAGTTTGCGCCCGGCGAGATTGTGGCCGTTTGAACAGTGTTGCCTCCCACCAAGAGGTCCATCGGATTGGTGGTCGTTACTGTATTGGTGCTGCTTACCGCGCTATTTCCGGTATAGGCTGCAGTCACGTCGACCGGATTGGAGGACGCAATTCCGCTATACTCGAGAATTCGGATGTCGGGACCGGCCGCCGCCGCGTCGAACGCTATCGTCACGGTATTTGTGCCCCCTGCAATATTGCTGGCGTAGTACATCGCCATTGAGCCCTGCCCTGTAAGCACCGTCGGTCCTACCCCCAAGCGATAGGTATTTCCCAATTTATCAGTAACCGACTTAACATGCGTTGTCGAATCACCCCATCCTACCATCACCACGTTCAGATCCCCAGCCGTCTGGCTTCCATGGTACGCTACCTGCACTGTCGTAACTGACGAACTAGAAACAGCGTAGGTGCTCTGAACATAGGCAATTGACGTGGGTGTGGGTGTTGGAGTCGGCGTGGGTGTGGGCGTCGGAGTCGGAGTGGGCGTTGGTGTTGGAGTGGGCGTTGGAGTCGGAGTGGGCGTTGGTGTCGGAGTGGG
>Ga0209526_10000727_pt1 | contig 21660 bp, 18 predicted proteins | sample JacPinW_OM2H0_M1_FD_188566 | JGI IMG/M metagenome (GOLD analysis project Ga0209526, IMG submission 188566) | Forest soil microbial communities from Algoma, Ontario, Canada - Jack Pine, Ontario site 1_JW_OM2H0_M1 (SPAdes) (version 2) | ecosystem: Environmental > Terrestrial > Soil > Boreal... | reverse complement strand
TTCCGCCAGAGTCTCAGCCAAGACAGTCACGTCGCGCACACAGCGGAGAGCGAGTTCCCGCCGCGCATCCGCGGAGAAAGCGAAGGGATTCTCCAGCACCTCCTGGAAAAGGTCACCTCCGTCCAAATAGAGAACAATTACCGCTGGATCATGCGTGTAGAGCGCTGAGCTCGGGTCTAGTACATCCTGCCGAAACTGCCCGAACCCGCCAGCCCAAAAGGATGCGTGAATGCTGCGAGCTTCAAGGGCGGCAGCGAAGGGTTTTTGCAGCAGCTCTATGGTGCAACTGGAGAGCAACGCGACACGCATGTCCGTCATTTTACGGGTGCCTCCAACTGTGTGTTGTTATTTGCGGGGAGACAGGCTGCAATCCGAAAAACTGGCCGTATCGCGCAGCACTCTCCGTAATGCTCTCGACTACGATCCCGACGTGGTGGAACTTCACAGGGACTTGTCCGAGATTTCCGTTTTGGACCCTATTAAGGAAATTGTTCAAAATTTTCCACACTCTGTTAAAAGCACTGTTAGTTATATACTGTAATTCCCCTTCGGGCCGCTTCAATCAGACGCTCCGTGACCGTGCTAGCTACTGTTACGAACATTGCAGTACCACGAAATGTCCATTCGATTAGTTCTTGGTCGGAAAGCAAAGTCCGCAAGAGGGTATTATCCAGTGGTTTGGAAGCCTGAGGGATCGTCAGATTATGCTGGAGTTTTTTTCCGTGCCAATCAATCACTACTACTGGAATTGGTTCTTTCTGGAACTTCACCGGAAACTCGTCACCGAGAATGTCCTCCGCAGTATGCGTATGTGTCACGCATCGGTAGTACTCAATTCCCAAGCCTACTATGGCCGTTGGCCTCTTCGTCATTATGCCAAACGGCGTTCCCTCTCCGGTGCGAGTTGAGGCCAAGTGGTGCGTCGCAGTGAGGTCCCGGGCAAGCGGACCTATTGCACAAATGCTATGCGTGGGATGCAAGCTTCTTATCACTCCTGGAGTTCTCCGGAAGACTTCCGTGAGTAACCCCATCTCTGATGGAGTCCTTTTGACGTCGAAGGCGTGGGTACCGAAGTATTGCTTCTTATCATAAAGTCGCCCGCCGAGAACGAATGCGGGCATGACCAATGTCAGGTCTTTTCCGCAAAATGCGATTAGCTCGTTTATCAAATCACTGGGACTGTCTCTGTACATTGGCAGCAGCCGATCATACGAGCTATGTACCATCAGAATTTCAGTGTCTTTCGGGATCCTGGTTTTTAGATCGTCGACAATCTCCTTTGCCGAATAGGTGCCGTGCAGAACCGTGAGTGCCTTGGCCATCCGCTTTCTTGCCGATCGTTGCCACCTTTTAATGTGATTCCGTCTTTTCTGGCTAAGGCAGAGACGCAGGACGTAATGCAGTCGAGCTTTCACTGTGTTTTGCCAGCGATAAATCTTCTCATGCATCAGGTGGCACCATTCCGCGATTTAACATTGCTTTAGATGGGGGTTTGAGAAAAAGGATCCGCTCGTCGGATTCACATCGTAAGAATTAACGATACTATCTTAAAAGCTTCTGCGCTACTAGCTTGCCGAATGCCGAAATAGAAAGCATTTTTTGATTGATCTCTAAGCCAGCTTTATCCATCATTCGCAAGGAACGGCTGTTCCTGACGTTAACATCGATGATGATTTTGCTAACCCCTAATTCGCCCAACAACACAGAGCACATTCTTTGCAGCATAAACGGGCCAACCGCCATCCCCCGAAATTTCTCTCCCGTCACGATGTCGTGAACAAGCGCTTCGTTGGGCATGAGTTTCATATAAGATCTCACGACCGCTGGCACGCGGGCGTTGTTGACTGTGGCCCAAATGCTGCCTACTATTTTCCCGTCAAATTCCGCAAAGAAACCTGCCTCTTTCTGGGCCAGCTTCACTCGATATTCCGAGACTCGATTTTCTTCCCGGAAGTCCCGCACACGAAAATAATTGTCTGGCGTTATGGGCAGAAACTCACATCTTATGGCAGCTTCAATCTTCTTGAAATCATCCATGCTTGTGATAACAAAATTGTTGGTCAAATAGACCCAGAACATTTTCTGCAGACATTTCTTGACTGCCGTTCTTGAAAGCGGTTGCATGGCGCTCAATCAGGCCGACTGGTCTGTTTTGGATGGAAGGTACTGACGAATTCTTGGGCGCATGCGTGATTTGAACTCAAGTCGCTTGCGGATTCGAGAGCCGCAGGGTAATTACTCTCCTCATAAAATCGCGGAGCCTGCGCATCTGTTCCGCCCTTCGGAACTTGACGAGATCGTCTGGCACTACTTTCTCGACCCGCGTCGCAACACCCCAGAAGAAACCTGCAAGACGGAGGCTACCACCTAACAGGACCGGAGGTGCCGACATCTGGTAGATGCAGCGAAAGATCTCCCATACTGGATGCATCCCCAACATATAGTCGCCCTGCCCCCCCTTGAAGGAGGCCGCAAGAGTACTGCGTTTTGCGGTTCCCATCTTTCGGTGATGAACGCAAGATTTTTCCGGGAACGACCTTGTTTGCCACCCTTTCATGCGCGCAGTCAGTACCGCTACCAGATCAATTCCACCGATTGCAATGGGTACATACCCGCCAATCTCTTCAAAACACTCTCGACGAAACAATTGGCAGGCTCCAGACACATGCTCGATGCTTGAAAAGCGGTAATCGTATTGACGCTGCCCTTCTCTAAACGGTGTTCCCGCGACGCCTAGCCGGGGATTTTGGGAAAGCTTTTTCAAAAGGAATTCAAAATACCCTTCGTCCATGGTAATGTCCGCATCAAGGTTGGCGACCACATCGTAGTCCAGGTCTGCTACCCTCGCGTAGCCAGCGTTGAAAGCATTTACCTTGCCTGCGAAATGGCGTTCCTTACGTTCAGGCATTCGCACTAACTCAATCCACTCTTGCTCCAAACTGTAGTTATTCACGATGTTATCGGTGTTGTCGGTCGAGCCGTCGCTGACAATAACCCATCTGACCGGTCGGACCGTCTGCGCCATCATCGCTCTGATCGTCTGTTCAAGAGCGGCAGCCTCATTTCTCGCAGGAGTTATGACCACGTACTTGAGGTTTGGACCCTGACCTGGGACTGGTTCTGGCGATGCGAGTTCGGTCGAATCTGTTTTCATTGTAGGCTCTGGCTTAGGAACCAGACACTCCTTTAGTCATTCACTTGCCCATCGCAGGGGTTATCGCACCGACGTGATTTTGCGCTGTTTCTCGTAGTAGTTTTGGGCGGGCGGTCTCGAACGTAGAAACTGCGATTTGTTTTTCATGGAGGAACGAAAGGAAGGCATCTACCGTTTGCGGGTCGGTGAGATCCTTCGTGTGCCCGATCGCAACAATCGGCCTGTACACCTCGGGTGAGTCTTGATCCTCATACACAATCCTGTCCAACGCGGAGGTTAGCTCACTGAGCGTCATGCGGCAAAAATCAAGCTTGCGTGGATACCAAAGCCGCAGTAAGTCGAGGGCCCGATTCAGTTTCTGCTTGGCGCTTCGAGTGTTCATTCCGACCCCGCCGGTGAACCCGAGGCGTTTCGACGTCGGCATTCTCCAGAACGGCACCATCTCTGTGTAGATCGGCACCTCGATCCATTGGCCCAATGGATCTGGCTTATTCACATCACGGCCAAACGACCAGTAATATCCGTTTCCCAATGCAGGACGGTAATCCAAGGTATTGTCATGCTGCAACCCTCCCTTGAAAACGGAGGAGTCGATTTGGATCCCCTTGTCTGCAAGGACGCTTGCTGCAATTTCCGTCGGTTGGAACAACCAGTTCCCCGCGCGAAACGATACAGGCGTGAAACCAGATTGGCCCACGGCTTCGCGGAGATAGGTAAGCGACTGCTCGACAATTTGAGAAATCCTCGGTCGGGGCAAGGTACACAGATTGTATTCCTCATAGTCCAGGATCCATTTTCCGTTTTCGTGACGAGCGTTGCACCACTGCGGGTGGAGGTGAAGTCCGATCTCAAAACCCTCCCGATAAAATTCCTGAATCTGACGCTTGATGTCGCTAATGCCAGGATCTGTCCCGTAGATTTCAATCTGACGTAGCTCGGCGACTTCGACGAAGTTGACGAATCGCGCGTTCCACTTCCGAAATATTTCTTGTAGTCTTTTGGCCGGCTCGTACACCAATTCCTTCAGTGAACCTGTGCCGTTACCGTACACTTCATAGTCCAGTGTGAATATGCACTCGATCATGAACACCCTACTTCGAAAGCCACGAATAACACCTTACTATGCTGTGTGCCGAATCAACGTTGCATATACAATCCAGAAAGTGTGAGTTGGCGGGACTCAGCATGCTTTAGAGAAAGCCGGCAAATTTTGGACCTGCACGCCCGAACGAAGCGCGCTCGTTTCGCACAGGAGCATGGACATTGCCAGATGCATCCATGCCTGAGACCATCGCATATAAGAAGTGCGGATCGTGCCCAATCGAAACACTCTATAGTAGAAAAAGCCTCGATCATCCCACATGTGATTCATAGCCCATTGGAACACCGAATGTGCCAGCGCGATATTGTCCGGGTCAATATCTTTGAACGCCAGAAGCGTGATGATGCTTTCCGCCACACAATGAATATCAACAGGATAATCGCGGTCATGAAAGTATCTGACTGCACCGTCCTCGCGGAAAAAATGAGCTCGGTAGAATTCGTAGCCGCGCCGGACAGAGGATTCGAACTCGGTTGTCTCGCCATACCGGCCTAGGGATTGCAGCGCACGAAGATTGTATCCAGTGTGGAAATTGTCAATCCACTGCTGTGACGGCGCCTCCCCGTAGAGCCACGAGCCATCTGCGCGCTGCTTTGAGACCGAATAGCGGGTCACCCGGAGCGCAGGTCCCAGAAATTTCTCGTCAGTCGTGTGCTTGTACACGCGGCACAAGAAAGCAGCGGCAAGGAAATTCGCGTTATGGGTTCGACTCCGGACAGAAGGTTGAGGATAGCTGAACCCCGCAACGGCGCTCCCCTCGGTCCAATAGAGTTCATTTACGATATACTCTGCCGCGCTTAGTGCCATTTCAAGGCACATGGGATCGCCGATCTGGTCATACGCATCCATCAGTGCCGAAGCAACGAAGGTTGTGCACACCAGATTCGGAGCTCCCGTAGGCACCACCTCGTTCCTGGTCTGCCACGGAAAACTGTAGCCCCAGCACCAATAGGAGACGTCAGGAGACCTTTTCGAAGCAATCAACTTGATCATTTTCTTGATAAGGTCTTCCTTGTCGGAAAGGTGCTCTGAGGACACCATGAGAAACGAGGAGAGAAATAGCGCCAAAGCTTTGGGATTCTGCGTCTTGGGGACCCCCAGTATGCCACGGACATTTACCGGGCTCAGCTTGAGAGCTTGCGTCATCACAAGTCGCGGGATCTTTGAGTCAAGGATCGGAAAGGTAGCAAACAACTTGCTGTTCAATGCGTCGTACGGATCGTAACCAGCCCAATCATTCTGACGACAGTACGCCAAAACCTTCAGGAGCGAGTCGCTCGGACTGTATTCGGCACTCGAACTGCCTTTATGGGTCATAAAAGTGACGCGAGTGATTCCGTTGTTAGAATAAAACCGGTCGCAGAGAAGGTTTTTGATTGGCGCCAGCTCGGGCCAAAATCTCCACGATACGTGTAGCGGCATTGCCATCCCAATGCATGGGAATACTTACGGCCGCTTTTCTCTGAGATTGGGCCCGAATTGCTGCGCGGATACCCTCCCGGCTCGTTCCGGCAATCGTGTTTGTGCCCTTTTCCACAGTAACAGGTCTCTCGGTGTTTTCTCTGACTGTGACACAAGGGATGCCAAGACACGTGGTTTCTTCCTGAACGCCTCCGGAATCCGTCACGACAATCGATGCATTCTTCATCAAACAGAGAAAATCCAAATACCCCAGAGGGTCGATCAGAATCATTCCTCCATGTCCGCCAACAACAGCGTTCAGGGCACCGGCATCGTTTTTGCTAGCGGCGTTTGCATTCAGATCAATCCCAAATTCCTTGATTCGTTTCTGTGTGCGCGGATGAACTGGGAAAATGATGGGGAAGTCCTCCCCAAATTCCTGAAGCCCCGCAAGAATGTTTTGGAGCGAGTCTCGATTGTCGACGTTGGCTGGCCGGTGCAACGTGAGAAGGGCATAACGCACTACCTCCTTGCCCTCGCCATTCTTCCCAGGCTGCGACCTGAGGCCTAACTCGTCCAGCTTGGCGGAGGAATCTGCTTTGCCCTGGAAGGCCAGCAACGAGTCAATCATCGTGTTACCGACAAAGTGCACGATTTCAGGCGCAATCCCCTCTCTGTTCAGGTTTGTCAATCCGCTCTCTTCAGTAACAAACAACATGTCGGAGAGGTGATCGGTTACAATTCGGTTGATCTCTTCTGGCATTGTGCGATCAAATGAGCGCAATCCCGCTTCAACATGCGCAATCAAGGGCCGGGTACCGGCACTATCAAACGAAACCTTGGAAGTGACCAAAGCGCAGGCCATTGTGGAATTCACATCGCCAACAACAATCACAACGTCGGGCCTCTCGGTCATCACAATTTCTTCATATTTCTTCATGATCTCAGCAGTTTGGGCGGCGTGTGTGCCGGAACCGATACCCAAGTGGACATCCGGCTTGGGAAGACCAAGGTCGCTGAAGAAGGACCCGGACATGATCTCATCGTAGTGTTGTCCTGTGTGGACGAGCACATGTCGAAATTGCACTGTGTCCCCATGAGCTCCCATAGCAGCGTCTTTGGCGATTTTCCGATTATGCGCATTGATCGCGGCGATGATCGGAGCAGCCTTCATGAAATTTGGTCTTGCGCCAACGATAGTCATGATTTTCATGGTTCTGTCCAGAATAATTTGCTCTCGTTATTGGATGGCGACAGACGGCGATGAAACGACCTTCGGATTTCTTGATTCGACGATGGCAACGATGAAATCTAGGATGTTTTGCAACGCTGGGCGGCTATTGCTTTGAAATGCGCCAATTCCGTTTCGGCGTGCTACTTTGATTTTTGAAGAAACATCCCGTGGACTTTCGATCAGTGTCAGCCGGCCCTGTTCGGAAAGATAGCGATCCACGGCTCCTATTTTCCCGCGAAAGATACTGTACACGGGGACACCCAAGGCTGCAGCTTCCCGATTCATTGTGCCGCCGCCACTAACGACGAAGTCGGAAAACCAGATCAAATTAAGCCCGTTCACGACGTGCTCGGGAATGATGACCCGGCGCTGGGAAACTAGCTCCGGCCATCTCTGGCGTACCTCCGCTTCCTGGCGCGCATTCCGTGGGAGCAGAACGATCTTGATATTCGGCTGCGATTTCAGATATTCCATCACCACGGAGAAAAGCTCGTCGCTCTCGGGCCGATGGTAATGAGCCTCGCTTGCCGGTGGGCGGACTGAAACAACGATATCTTGATCCGTCAACCCGAGATCGTGTCTCACCGAGGGATTCGCCTTAAAGGAAGGGACATACACATCTTCTTTTAAGCCCTGATACTTTAGGATGTGATTGTTTCGAGGCCCGACGGATTCATCTGGAATGATATCCGGAACAATAACCCAAGACGGCCGAAACAGCACCAAATCCTGCACGAATTCATAGTCGCCCAGAGAGATACTCTTGATCCCAAGTATAGAGGACGCCAGAATCTGCGAGCGAGAGCCATGGGAAACCGCCAGGTTGGGCCGCTCCTTTAGTAAAAATGGAACCAACCGTAGCGCGCGAGTAACGACTCCCACCACCTTCAAAAATTTGTTCTTCCCGAAATGGCGGCCTATTGTCCTGCATTTCAAGCCATAGAAATCCACCAATTCTGAAACCTGATAGGCATCCCGCGCGGTCAACACCACGTCATAGCCACGTCGCTCAAGTTCTTTCTTTATCGGTATGAAAAAAGGAACGTGAGGTGAATTATCTAGATCGATCCAGATCTTCCTTCTGGGGGGTCGTCTTGGTTCGGATGTGGTGTTCACGGCAGTTTGATCCTCAAAGGCAATAACCCCTGTATCCTGAAGTTCGGTCGTATGAATTTCACGGCCGGCCTGCGTCTGTTGAGTCTAGACGTGCGTAGCGCTCCATCAGCGTAACATTGTGAAAGATGAATTTCTTCAGAAGTTGCGGCACATGCATCCAATCATATCCTCCAAGGAGCTTGGCCTTCAGAACTTCTGGACTGTCCCAGGAGTTCACGCCCAGGCGCGGCAGGAAGTAGGGATTGCTGTTGCGATGCGCTCTTCCAATGATGTTGGAGACTCCATTCTTGAAGCCTTGGTTTTCCAGCGTATCGCCAAGAAAACGGGTGAAGTCGCGGTCTTCCTCAGGAAAAGGAAAGGGATACGAAAATGATTCGACCGCGCTGCCGAGTTTTTGTTCGATGACTTCCTTGGAATAACCAAGTTCGTAGTCAATCTGTTCGGGTTCCATGGAGCGCAGATCCGGATGAGTAACCGTGTGCGATCCGAAATTCATCCCTTCCTTATGTAGTTCGCGAACGTCCTGCCAAGTCAGGTAATCGACGCCATCGAAGCGCATGGGGGTCTCCCGGATACGGTCAGTGGCAAGAAAGATCGTTGCTGTGAACCCGCACTGCTTCATGATCGGAAGGCCGTCGGTGTACACATCCCGATAGCCATCATCGAAGGTGATCGCCACTCTCTTGCTCATGTCCCGGGCATCCGAAAGCCCGTCGACCATTTCCGATAGATCCACTGAATGGTAGCCGGCATTTCGGAGGCAACGCATCTGCGTGGAAAACATCTCCGGTGTCGTGTTGATCTGAGAATAGGGGTGCGACAGACCAAAGAGATTCGTAGAGATGCTGCGATACATGAGAATCGGCACACAGGCACGGTTGTTCCAGCCCATTAGCTGGGCTACGGGCGAACACAAATAGAGCGTAAGGAAGCGGTCTAGTCCAAGCATGGTTAGGGGTTGCTCAGGAACACTGGAACGGTGTGGGCTTCAGGCCAGTGCGTGGGGTTTGCGGCAGGCTAGGAGACGCGGGTAGCTGCGAACTCTTTAACTTTTTTCGCAACTTCGTTCAGTTGTTCCAGTTGGAGTTGCGGGAACATCGGCAGCGATACAATTTCCGCCGCGACGCGCTCGGTGACAGGGAAATCGCCCTTCTTGTAGTTCAAGTGCTGGTAGGCCTTCTGCAAATGAAGAGGAATGGGGTAGTGAATGCCAGAGCCGATTCCCGCCTCAGACAAATGCGCTTGGAATGCCTCGCGGTCCTGCACGCGCACAACGTAGAGGTGATACACGCCCTTTGTCCAGGCAGCTTCCACTGGAATGACGACGGCGCTTTTCGCTTCCAGCAGCAGTTCGTGGTAGCGGTGCGCCAGTGCCCGTCGGGATTCGTTCCATTTTGCCAGGTGACGCAGCTTCACGGAAAGCCAGCCGGCCTGGATGGAATCGAGCCGCCCATTATAACCCTCGATGTCGTGATAATACTTCCTGGCTTGGCCATGATCGCGAATCATCTTCATGTGCTGCGCCAACGCTTCGTCGTTCGTTGCGATCGCACCGCCCTCGCCGCATGCTCCGAGGTTTTTTCCAGGGTAGAAACTGAACGCCGCAGCCTTACCCATGGAGCCCGCGCGCTTCCAAACATTTTCTTTGTGCGAAAAATATTCTGCGCCATGCGCCTGGCAAGCATCTTCAATCACGAACAGATTGTATTTGTTGGCGAGATCGAGAATTGGATCCATGTCAGCCGTTTGTCCATACAGGTGCACGGGAACGATGCCAACAACACGATGCTTCGAGGCGCGTTCCATGAGCTTCCCGCTGCGGCTGTCGATTTCGCATTTGCTTTCGAGATATTCCTGGAGCTTCCTGGGATCCATCGTGTACGTCTGTTCATTGATGTCGACAAACGCAATTTGCGCACCGGCTTGCGAGATGGCTTCGGTTGTCGCGATGAAAGTATGCGGAACCGTAATGATGATATCTCCGGGTGCGACGCCCGCGGCCATAAACGCAAAGCGCAGCGCGTCGGTGCCGCTGTTCACGCCTACGCAGTACTTCGCGTCGCAGAACGCAGCAAATTCGCGTTCGAAATCCTCGACCATCGGTCCGCCAATGAAACCTGCATTGCTGAAAGCTTTCTTGACGACCGCCAGCAATTCTGCCTCGAGCTCCTGATGAGGGGTCACCAGGTCAAGAAACGGAATCTTCGTTGGATTTGCCATGTTTTACTTTTGCTCCTCAGTCACAAACCGTATGAATTTTGCCGGATTTCCGGCTACAATCGCATTTGCTGGAACATCTTTTGTTACTACGCTGCCTGCGCCAACGATGGCGTTTTCACCAATCGTTAAGTTGGCGAGAATCGTGGAGCCCGAACCAATCGACGCGCCCTTGCACACATGCGTCCTTTCCACTTTCCAGTCGGCTTCGGTCTGTAAACCACCGCTCGCAGCAGTGGCACGGGGATACGTGTCGTTGATGAATGTCACGCTGTGGCCGATAAACACGTTGTCGTCGATGTCCACTCCCTCGCAGACAAACGTGTGGCTGGAAATCTTGCAGCGGCGGCCGACACGAGCATTCTTCTGCACTTCCACGAACGCTCCGATTTTGGTCTCGTCGCCGATTTCGCAGCCGTAAAGGTTGATGAAACTGGAGAGTCTGACGTCTTTGCCGAGCTTGACCGAGGGAGCGATGCAGCTGTACTCGCTCACAGGGCCACCAGTTCACCGCGCTTCCGCACGGATTTCTCGGCGGCTTCAAGGAGTCGCACGACACGCAGGCCGCTGACACCATCGTTGAACGGCTTCTTGTTTTCGTGGATGCACTTCAGGAAATACGCTGTTTCGGCTCGCAGCGCTTCCACCTGTTCCACTTGCGGCGCCAGCATGTCACCCGAGCGGTAGCTCACCAGCAACTGGTGCAGGTTGCTAGGGTTTGTGGACATGCTCACACCCTTGTCGTAAATCTTGATCTTTTCGTCCGCTTCCAGGTCGTTCCAGACCAGCATCTTCTTTTCGCCGCCGATCAGCGTGGTACGCACCTTCACCGGGGAGAGCCAATTCACGTTGATATGCGCAATGATCCGCTTCGGGAAGTACACCGTAATGAACGCCACGTCCTCGACGCCGTTCAGGTGCCTTTCGCCGGTTGCGACCACCGCTTCGGGCTTTTCCTTGATCACGTGGTCCATGATCGAGCGATCGTGCGGCGCAAGGTCCCAGATCACGTTCACATCATGCTGGAACAACCCCAGGTTCACGCGCAGGGAATCGTAGTAGTACAGGTCGCCAAGCGCGCCTTCTTCCACCAGTTGGCGGATCTTTTTCACTGCGCCGGTGAACAGGAACGTGTGGTCCACCATGATCTGCAGATTCTTGCGCTCCGCAAGTTCGACGAGTTCTTCCGCCTGGACAACACTGCACGTGAACGGCTTCTCGACAAAAACGTGCTTGCCATTCTGCAGGGCCGCTTTGGCGAGTTCGTAGTGTGTCCAAACCGGGGTTACCACCGCAACGAGATCAATATTCGGCGACTTCAGAACTTCTGAGGGGTCCGTTGTGAATGCGATGGACGGATGCGCTTTTTTCAAACGTGGCTCTGCTTTCGAGCTCTTGTCACATACCAAAACCACTTCCGAATCCTCGTGCGTGTGAAAATTGCGCACAACGTTCGGGCCCCAATAACCGTAACCAATTACCCCAATCCGGATCATTCAGGCTCCTTTTTCCCGTTTCTGGAAGGGCGGGTGAAAGATTGCAATTCCCGCTCGGGCGCGATTCTTGCAGAAGTGGCTGGCCCGCAGCCAGGGGACGTGGCCGCGGTCAGGCCGAAAACTGAGGTGAAAATCGATCTTGGAAATCAGGCTGCGGTGAACAGTCTTTAGCCTTTAGTGCGCGCCGTTCGCGGAAACCACCGCGCCGGGTGTGCGCAACAAAATCTTTACGTCAAGCCAGACCGACCACGCTCGCGCGTACTTCAGATCCAGGCGGACCATGTCATCAAATTGCGTCCGGCTGCGGCCTTCGACCTGCCACAGCCCGGTGATACCGGGCTTGATTTCCAACACGCGACGGCGGTGCCACACGTCGTATGCTTTGAACTCATATTCCACCGGGGGACGCGGGCCTACCAATGACATGTCGCCCACCAGTACGTTCCAAAACTGGGGGAGTTCATCCAGGCTGGTCTTGCGCAGAATGTTGCCAATAGGAGTGATCCGAGGATCTTTCTGAATCTTGAAGGTCGGCGTGGTGCCGTCGCCATTCGTAGCGGAAACTTGTCCGGCGATGAATCGACTGACGTACTCCTGATGAAGCTTACTGTCGCAATTCTTCCGCATCGAGCGGAATTTTAAGAACCGGAATTTCTTGCCGTGTTGGCCCAAACGCTCCTGGCTGAATAGAACCGGACCTTTCGAGGTCGCCTTAATCGCTAAGGCGATAATCGCGAACAAAGGCAAAAGCACAATCAACGCAAAAGCGCTCCCAGCGATGTCCATTGCCCGTTTGAATCCAATGGCAAGCTTGCGGGTGCGTTTCTTGCTCGAAAGTTCGGGATAGAGCGCGCCGTTCCCGGAGCCACTGAAGTCGCCGTCCTCACGTTCTTCCGGGAAGAAGTGGAAAGAGAGGGAGATCTGCGAAGCTCTTTTGGGCCCCAACGATTCGAGGAATGCCGCACGAAACTTTTGCGACATCTTCTCACGGACCGCAGTCGAAGTTGCTTTGCCGATTTCTGTCGCGATGACGCCCAAAGTGTGGTCGTAGACAGACCAGCCGAGTATGTCGGTTTCCCGGGTGACAGAGCAAAGGATCCGGCTGATCTCTTGAACGGTGCGGATCTTCTGCTTATCTGAGATGGCATCCTTGACGTCAATTAGCAGCAGCACATAGCGCTTCTGAGCGCGCTCCGCACGGCGGCGTTCCAGATACAGCATGGACTTGAACGCGTCTTCCGACAGCAACATCCGGGTCGACACCTCGTCCGCATTGTTGGTCGCAATGCGCACCGTCACATCGATTTGCTTTCCCTCGCGGGGTACTGCTATTCGAGTTAAACCCATGTTTTCCGTCTCTTTCCTGGTCGACACAAATCCTTACTCCAACACCGCTACCCTAAATTGGAACTGTCACCGGCCGTTCCCGAATGACATTCGACGGAACCTTCTTTGCATCATTGAGCGGAGTGACCCAAGAGAAATCGATTTCCATCGCTACAGACCGTTGCAACAGAGAGACAGACAAAACAATCCGATGGCTGCCTTTGAAGTTGATCAGAATGCCCTCCAAGTTGTTCAAGCTTCCGTGATTCACTCGGACGCGCTGGCCAATCTGGAGGTAAAGCCACGGCTGGCTCGGCAGGCCGGAAGCGAGAGCTTGCCGGATGGATTCCATCTCACTGTCTGCCACCGGCGTCGGGATACGGCCGATTCCCACGATCTGCTGCACACCAGGCGCCATCAGCACTGGGAGGCGGTTCTGAAGATCAAACCGGCAGAACAGGTAACCCGGGAACAGCGGCCGCTCGATTTCCTTCTTCCGGTCCGACCACTGCCGCGTACTCTTGTATATGGGGAGAAAACACTCCAGTCCTTGACCATCCAGGTTGTTGGCGATAATCGATTCCCTGCCGGACCACACCTGCAAGGCATACCAGGGGAACTTCTCTACTCCCTGTTTCGTTCTGTAGCCCATGGAATTCAAGTTGAGGTCTCTCCTTAGGGTCTTGTAGGCTACCGCCACTAGAGTCCCATTCGAACTCATGTAATGAATCGCAATTCAGCTGCCAATGCGAGGCCTTGCAGAACCTCCTTTGGAGAATTTAGATAAATGTATGTTAATGAAAACAGACAAGTTATACTCTTGACGAGTGCAAGGCATTTCTTTCCACTCCCTCGTCTCCTGGCAGAGAGAAAACGAATGCCCATTTGTTCTAAAGACCTACCCGAAGTCCACTTCGAGCATAACCAACCCATGTCACTTGGGAGCCCCGGGAAAACCCTAGGCAAACAAGGGAGAAGCTGGAGAACCGACCGGTAACTCACTCATCCGGCCCAACCTACCGTGCTCGGCAGCCTCAGATGGGAATAGCTTCGGGGCGCTTTCAGCCCACACCACAGTCTGCGAGCCGTGTTCGGATTGGCCTTTAAACACGTCCCAAGTCCCGCCTCATGGCCCCTTCCGGTCTCATCTGCGATACTGGCAACGCGGTACCTGAAGTAGTGCGCCAAGCACTGCTCTCGGGACGTCTTGGATAGCTTTCCCACAATCGCGCCTAACGGACTGAGAGAGTTCCTTTGAACCACAACTCTGCACTGGCATCCAGAGGCTGGTGGGCCTATACGATCCTGGTGGTCGTTTGCCTGGCAACCTTCTGGCGCCTTATGCAAACGTTGATCGTTCTTTCTTTTGCCAACGAAAATGCGTCGCATATTCTGCTGATCCCGCTGATCTCGGGTTGGCTTCTCTTTACGGATCGAAAGTACCTCTCTTCGCAGGACAAGCCGGACTTCTCTGCGGCGCTCTTTTTTTTCATTCCGTCAATACTGCTCGCACTCCTGTGCTGGCGAATGAGTGCGTGGAACCCGACAACGAAGCTGGCGGGTTCCGTCCTTGCGCTCATTCTCGCCCTGACAGGCGGATTTGTAGGGATTTGGGGCCGAATGCAAGCCCGGAAAGTCTGGTTCCCGTTCGCATTTCTCCTGTTTGCGGTGCCCTTGCCGGACTTTCTTCTTAGCCGGACGATTTACGCGCTCCAGGCGGGATCCGCCGCGATTACTGAGGCCATCTTTGATCTGACTGGTGTTCCAGCTCTGCGTGAGGGGTTCGTCTTCCATCTACCCCGGGTAAGCATCGAAATCGCCCAAGAATGTAGCGGAATCCGATCGAGCATCGCGCTCCTAATTCTCGCAGTGCTGGTTTCCCACTTCGCCTTCCAGCGATTTTGGAAAAGAGCCGTATTTGTCAGTGCGGGCCTGGCGATGATGATCATAAAAAACGGAATCCGCATTGCCACCCTCACACTTCTTGCTATCTATGTGGATCCCGGTTTTTTGTTTGGAAGATTGCATCACGAAGGCGGTTTCGTCTTTTTCTTGATTGGATTGGCACTTTTGTGGCCCGTCTACTGGTTACTCAAGCGTGCGGAGAAGAAATCGGAGAGCGAAAGCGTGCTCCCCTAGTGTGCTGGGCCTCCGCAATTCGTCCATTACGTAAGGCTAAACTCGTTAGCAATGACAGCTTAGGCACCTTTGCCGACCTCTGTCTTTTCTCCGGAGACGCCGTAGTAGTAGGTTCCGTAGCCCTCGTGACGGTCAACGCGGTTGAGCACAACTCCGAGAAGGTTTTTCTCACGAAATTCCGCGGATGCTTTTTCCGCGACTTCAAACTCGGTGGATCCTGCGCGCACAACGAAAATCACGCCATCGCACATGTCTGCCAATATGCTTGCGTCGTGAACGGCCAGGGCCGGAGGTGAATCCAGGATCACCCAATCAAACACCTGCGCCATCTTGTCCAGCAATTGCCGCATGCGATCACTGTGCAGCAGTTCGCTTGGGTTGGTGACGTCATCTCCACCTGGAATCAGGCAAAGGTTACCCTCGGGACCCACTTGCATGACCTGGAATTCATCCCCGTCACCGCGCAGATAATCTGTCAGGCCTGGCTTTTCCGGAGCTCCAAACATTCGGTGGAGGCGAGATGCGCGAAGGTCCGCATCAATCAACAACACCCGCCGCTCCGGCTGGCGCACAATGGACTGGGCCAAATTCGCGACGGTGAACGTTTTTCCTTCCTCGGGCAGGCTGCTGGTAATCAGAAGCTTGCGCAACGGGCGGGTGGCCGCGATCTGATACAACCGAGAGCGCAATGTGCGAAACTTCTCGGCGCCGACGTGGTCCGCGCGATCCGGCGCAAATACGCTCGCGCCTGGCTCGAGACGCCACGTTGGATGTTGGCACTTCTTCACGAATTCCTCGAACCGGAAAACACTCCGGTCGTGCGAGTGCGAGGTCAACAGCTCCGCTTTGCCTTCCAGCGGCAAGCCCTCCGCGACGACGGTGCCGGCCAATGCTTCCGAGGTTAGATCGACAGACGTGCCATTCGATCTCCCGGCAAGATTAGCGTGGCGCTCTTGCGCGGCCTTCTTCAGTGCTTCATGAATCCGACTCATCTATCTTTTCCCTCGTTAATTCTCTGTGCGTCTCTAACCCTTGAAGGCAACCGCCGTTTCGAATTTTCCTGCGTCCTTGGTTCGTGCACTCTTCGCGTACAGCGCTTGTTCTAGGCTCGGGACCATTGTCAGCACAGGCATTCTCAGTCCAAGTTCGACGTCGCGCTCCGTGTACATGGCATGATCCATCATCGCCAACAGATACAGAATGCCAAGTGCTAAAACCAAGCCGGATGCCAACCCGCCACCGAGAAACATTGGCACCTTCGGGAAAGATGGTTCTGTTGGCAAACTGGGGGCGTCCAGCACGCGGAAATTACCGCTCTGTTGCTGGTTTTCCAGTTCCGTGGCCATCGAGGAATTCGCGCGCCGCTTTAGCAAATCGTTGTAAAACTCCTGCGCTGTCTGGTAGCTGCGCATCAATTCCTTCAGTTGCTCTTCAATCATCGGGCTCATTTGCACGCGAGCCTGCAATTGACTGATCTGCTGCTGGATCTGGGTCTGCCGCGTGGCCAGGTCCGCGACGCTCATGTCGTCCTGTTTGATCCGCGCGCGAAGTTGCTGTATCTGCGGCGGTTCGTGCAGTTTCGCCTGTGTCGCCGTCATGGGACCCTTCGAAGCTGGCTCTTCCGCGATCCGCCGCTTCAGATCTTCCAGTTGGGCCTTCAGTTTGACGACATCGGGATGCTCTGCGGTATACCGGAGCAGCAAAGCATTGTATTGCTCTTGCAGCGATGCAAGTTGCTGTTCCTGCGTCTCCGGATTCACTTGCCCGCTCTGCGCCAACTTCCAATTTGACTCTTGTTGCGCCAGCAAAGACTCTGTAATCGTCTTATCCTGTTGCGCCCGTGCAATGGACTGGTTATTCGTCTCCAATTGCGTGTTCAGCGTGCTGACCTGGCTGAGGTTTCTTTGAACCTCCTCCGGCAGGGATCCAAGATATCTCTGCTTGAACTGCGCCAACTTCGAATCCTGTTCGTCTAGTTTGGCTTTCGCCTGATCCACTTGTTCACTTAGGAATTTCGTCGTATCTTTTGCGACTCCTAGTTTGATCTCCGCGTTCTGCTGCATGAACATCGAAGTCATTTCAGCGCAAATCTTCTGCGCCATCCGCGGGTCAGGGAAGGTCACAGACACTCGAAACCCGGGAGGCTGCCTCGTCGTAGCGCCAATCATTGGCTGCATCAAATCCACGTCCACTGCACTTCGCAACCGGGCTTCCAACGCCTCCATAGGTTCTGTGTTGCGTTCGTCAGCGTACAAATTAAACTTTTCAATAACTGGCTGCAGTCTCGAACTGCTTAACACTTGAGATTTCATTGAGGCGAGGTGCTGGTTCAAGTCATCATCCATCACCGGAGGAACGTAGCTAGCCGAAACGGCCGGCTGTTCAACCAGGACCGTCGTGATGGAGGTGTACTTTTTCTGCAACACGCGCGTTGCGCCGTATCCGACGGCGCCCAGCAGCAGTGTGGACAGTGCAGGAATCCACCAAAATCGGCGGAGTATCCTCTTCACGTCCGCTACTGAAATTTCGCCATTTCTTACCATAGCGCCGTTTCCTCACCCTTACAGAACCTTAGCTTTAGAAGCTTTCCCTGGCTAGACAGTCAAATGCGCCCATTAGGGAGTCTGACATAGATGAGCAAGATAGGGTCCAACTTTACCCACCTTATCCCTTCCCCATTTTTCCTGTACATCCTGCAAGAGCTTTATTTATAATCACTTAGAACCATGCTTACCAATTCAACTGGGGAACGTAAGTTTTTCAACCGTTCACACACTTCCTAGTGGAACAAAAGTAGCACCTTTCTCCCCTATTTTATCCCGGAATTTGGGATTCGGAAGAGTACTTGTCGTTGTTCTCATTGGGCCAAGGGCCATCTCTTCTCGCCTCACGACGCTAAATTGTTTGATATAAACACTATACAATCTTATGGAAGACTCAAGGCAGATCCTGTCTTCAGGGCCACGAATTGCACGCTTTCCCACTATGCCGCGCACCAATCAATTTTCGTGCATCGCTTACTTCCGCTCGACAGCACATTTGAACTGGCCGTTGTGGATTCTCCTGTTGGTCACGGTTTTAGGCGGATGCACTCGCGATCCCAAAATCCTCAAACAAAAATTTCTGAAGGAAGGCAATCTGGCATTTGAGCGGGGCAAATATCCCGAAGCCAGTATTTTGTACGGTCGCTCGCTCCAAGAAGACCCACGTTTTGCGGTAGCCCACTACAAGCTCGCGCTTACCCAGATGAAGTTGGGTATCTGGTCTTTTGCGGCCGTGGAGCTGTCGCGGGCAATCGAATTGCAACCGGACCTCTGGGAAGCTCAACTCGAATTAGGAAAGCTTCAGTTGGCGGGCGGAAGGCCCCAAGCAGCCAAAGACCGCGCCCTTCTGATTCTTCAAGGCAATCCTACGCGCTCTGATGCGCAGATCCTTCTTGCGAATTCGGATTTCGCTCTCGGAGCCCGGGAAGTCGCGCTGCGCGAAGCTGCCGCTGCGATCCCCATGACTCCAGACAGTTCAACTGTCTACTTGAATCTCGGCCAAGTGCAAGCTCGCTCCGGACTATTTTCCCAAGCGGAGACAAATTTCAAAAAGGCACAATCTCTCGATTCTCATTCGGTCGTCCCTTCCATGACCCTTGGCTTTTTGTACCATCAGCAAAAGCGCTGGTCCGAATCCGAGGAGCAATTTCAGGCTGCCATCAAGATTGCCCCCAAGGATCCGGCTCCCCGAGCGGCTCTTGCAGATTTGTATTTTGCCCAAGGGCAAATCGAGCAGGGAGAGACAGTTCTCGCTAGAGCAAAAGCGGAAATGCCAGATGTTCCCGCGGCTTATCGGCTACTGGGTGATTCCTACCTGGTGCGGGGCGAATCGCAAAAAGCCCTGGAAGAGTTCAATTCGCTCTTGCGCAAATACCCAAATGACCTTGCCGTTCAGAAGACCTACCTGCAGCTTCTGCTCCGAGATCATCGGCTAGACGAAGCAGCGAAGCTATCCGAAGCAATCTCGAAGAAATCTCCTCAGGACGCGGAAACCCTTGTTCTAAAGGGGCAATTACTCTTACAGCAGAAGAAGACGGACGAGGCAATGCCTACTTTTCAGTCCGCCCTGAAGCTTGCTCCTGGAAATGCGCTGGGCCACTACTACCTGGGCGAGGCTTTTCGCGAAAAGGGGAATTTGTCACAGGCAGAAACGGAATGGCGCGAGGCAGCCCGTCTTCGCCCGGGATTTGTGGAAGCATGGATCGCACTTGCGGCCAGCGCAATGCAGCGTTCCGATTGGCGCAATCTCGAAGACGTCGGCAATCAATTGATGAAACTCGCCCCGAACCACGCAGAGGGTTACCTGGCCCACGCGACAGCCAGAGCGAACCTATCCGACTCTAAGAGCGCGGAAGCGGATCTTGTTCGCCTCCGGCAGCTTACGCCCCAGAGCCCTCTGTCCTATTTAAAGTTGGCGGACTTGCGCATGAGTCAGCGGCGCCTGCCCGAGGCGGAGATCCTGTTTCGCCAAGCCCTCGCTCGCGATCCGGATTCTCTCGAAGCGATGCGAGGCCTTGTCGAGATCTCCATGCGACACAGCAAGCCCGAAGAAGCTTTGCGACTCACCGAGCAGCAGCTCGCGCGGTCACCAGATCGTGCTGGGCTTTACTTTTTACAAGCTAGGCTGTTTCAGCAACTCAAACAACCCGATCGCGCAAAAGCTTCGGCTGCCAAGGCGGTGGAACTTGATGGCAAGAATGTAACTTTCCTCGCGCTTCTGGCCGAGTTGCAAGCTGCTGCGGGACAAAAGGACCGGGCCATTGCAACCTTTCAGCGCGCCATCGATGCGTCTCCCAATAACCCACGCCTTTATTTCGCCGTTGGCGGCGTTTATGAAGCTGCCGGCAATTGGCCACAGGCTCGGTCTTCCTATCAGAAATGCCTGAGCATCCAGGACAATCCACTCGCGGCAAACAATCTGGCATATCTGCTTCTTGAACACGGCGGCAACGTCAACGTGGCCCTCAGCTTGGCCCAAACAGCACGCAAGGGTTTGCCAAACTCTCCGAACTCCGCGGATACTTTAGGTTGGGCCTATTATCACAACGGCGCGTATTCCGTTGCCGTGTCTGTGCTCGAGGAAGCCGTCAGGCAAGAACCTAAGAATCAGTCCTATCGATACCATCTCGCGCTCGCCTATCGGCAGCTAAAGGATTCCGGCCGAGCCAAAGTCGAGCTGGAGCGCGCCATAGATCTGGACCCAAAGTCACTGGTCGCCGATGAAGCGCGTCAGAGTCTGATCCAAATCTCCAAGTAGCTGCCGAGCGGGCGAGCGGGACTCCCGGAACTCACGCGCAAAGCGAGTTCTTGATTTTCCAGATCCGCGATTTGACGTTATCCTTGAGACGGAGTTCTCCAGCGAGTTACTCGCGTACCGGTTCTCGTTACTAACTATGTCCAACTCTATTTCTCGATTTGTCTATTGGATCCCGGCGATCTGCGTTGCCATTATGATCTCCCTCTTTTCCACCCACTATTTCAGTGCCGAGCAGACTGGCCATTTGATCATTCCGTTCCTTCACTGGTTCTTGCCATCTATGAGTGAGCGTGAACTCCGCGTAGTTCATATCCTGATCCGCAAAATGGCTCACGTCACCGAGTTTGGAATTTTCAGTACCGCTGTATTTCACGGATTACGCGGGCCTCGCCACGGCTGGCGCTGGGATTGGGCTATTCTTACCTTGGTGATCGCGACTGCGTATGCCGGCTTGGATGAATGGCACCAATCCTTCGTGCCTCTTCGCGAGCCCAGGTTGCGGGACGTCATGATTGACTCTCTCGGCGCTTTATTGGCCCAACTGATCGTTTGGGTCTATGCCATATGGCATCGGAGCCCCGCAGATTCCACGGGGCTCCGAGTAACTCCTGGTTGAGTTTTAGTTTGGTCTGTTCTCGCGGGCTATGGAATCGAAGCCAACGCCTCGTTCGAGTACGTGCTTTCGCTGCCGCTGCTGTCCACCGAGGTGGTCACGTAGAAGTAGTTCGTTGCGCTCTGCACATTCGAATCTGTGTACGTGGTCGATCCCACCAAGCCTGAGTTGATCTTCGTGTAACCCGTGCCGCTCACCGTGCTGCGGTACACGTTATACCCGGAGACTGTGGAGGTACTCACCGTCCAGTCCAAAGTGACGCTGTGAGTGGCCGGTTGTACGCCCGCGCCAGAGAGTGAAATTGTCGCCGGGGATCCGGTCGCGTTGCTTGTCACGGTCACGCTTCCAGTCACGTTGCCAGCCACAGCAGGATTGAAGATCACGCTGAGGGTGAAGCTCTGGGCTGAGGACAGCGTTATCGGTACCGCCGATCCGGCCAGTGAAAACCCAGCGCCGCTCACGCCAATCTGAGAAATAGTCACGCTTGCGTTTCCGGTGTTCGTCACGGTCACGCCATGCGTGGCCGATGTGCCCGTGTTCACGTTGCCGAAGCTGAGGATT
>Ga0209526_10000726_pt1 | contig 21660 bp, 22 predicted proteins | sample JacPinW_OM2H0_M1_FD_188566 | JGI IMG/M metagenome (GOLD analysis project Ga0209526, IMG submission 188566) | Forest soil microbial communities from Algoma, Ontario, Canada - Jack Pine, Ontario site 1_JW_OM2H0_M1 (SPAdes) (version 2) | ecosystem: Environmental > Terrestrial > Soil > Boreal... | reverse complement strand
CACCCTTCACACGGGTGGGGTCACAGGTTCAATCCCTGTCGCGCCCACCAGTCTCTTTGGGGCCTAATGACGATTTGGCACCAACCCGCCAACTCGCTTTGTCACAGAAACCGGGTCAGGAGTGAGTGGCGTGTCGGGTAGGGTGTCGGCATGACCTTGCCCTGCTACCGCCGCCATCGCTTCCCGCCCGAGATCATCCAGCACGCGATCTGGCTGTATCTCCGTTTCACGCTGAGCTACCGCGACGTGGAGGAACTACTGGCCGAGCGCGGGCTCGACATCTCCTATGAAACGGCACGGCGTTGGGTGCTGAAGTTCGGTCCCTCCATCGCGCGACGGCTGCGCCGTCAGCGACCTCGGCCGAGCGATCGCTGGCATCTCGACGAGATGGTGGTGCGGATCGCCGGCGAGCGGATGTACCTCTGGCGCGCCGTCGATCACGAGGGCGAGGTGCTGGAAATGCTGGTCCAGCGCCGGCGCGATGGCCGGGCGGCGCTGCGGCTGATGCGCAAGCTGCTCAAGAGGCAGGGCTTCGCGCCGAAATTGCTGGTCACCGACAAGCTGCGCTCCTACGCCTCGGCGTTCCGGCATCTCGGACTGACTTGCCCGCACGAACAAGGCCTCCGGAAGAATAATCGGGCAGAAAACTCGCATCAAGCAGTGCGACGACGAGAGCGCAAGCTGCAACGCTTCAAGTCAGCTCGATCCGCCCAGCGCTTCCTCAGCATGCACGCCGCCGTCCACAATACCTTCAACCTTCAACGCCACCTGGTTTCCCGATCGACATTACGGATATTTCGCGCCGAAGCGACTGCCCACTGGCAACGCGCTGTCGCAGCCGCATGACCTCCGATCAGTTTTTCGCTCTCAACGCGCGCGGGTCATCGTTGCCGTGACAGAGCCCAAGGCGTTCTTCGACGGGGTGCCGACCGAGGATTTTCAGTTCATCGACCCTGATCAAAAATCGTAGCCGTCAGCCGGGTCGAGTATTGTCCATCAGGATCACCAGAAGGAATATCGTCACTCTTTCGATGGCCGAGGATTCTCGATCCAACCGTCGATGTGATCTCAATCCTCCCGTCGGCGCGCCAAGAGATCAATCTCGACGAGCGCGCCGCGCGCGAGCGCCGTGACACCAATGCAGGTGCGCGCGGGCAGGCGGCCGGGCGCGAAATAGGATTGGTAGACCGCGTTCATCGCCGCGTAGTCGCGCTCGAAATGTGTCAGATAGACCCGCCCAAACACGACCTGGTCGAGGCCGCTGCCGACGCCCGCCAGCACCAGCTTCAGGTTCTCGATCACCTGCCTGGTCTGCGCCTCGACGCCGTCCGGCAACGGTGCGCCGTCGTCATTCGGATCGGTCGGCATCTGGCCGGTGACGAAGAGCCAGCCATCCGATGTAACGACGTGGCTGAACGGCGCCACCGGCGTCGGCGCGCCCGGAACCATCAGAAATTCGATCATCGCGTCGCGTGACCCTCATAAGTGTCGCACGAATTCTCCGGAATTAAGCAGCAAACACACCTCATTAGACATCCGGCGCCGCACAATCACCAATTGCATTAGCGATCGCCCGTCCCGCCAAATACAGCGAATCTACAGCAAAATCTCGCCTGTGGGTTGAAGCACCTCCCGGTCCGGTGCCGCGCGCGCCGGCTGCGGCGCCAATTACCCGGCGGCGATGGTCGACTTGTTGCGGTAGCCGGCCGGCGGGATTTGCCCGATCCGCCCTTTTTTGGAACGGCCGCCCACACATACGCCGCGCTGGTCTTTGGTGTAAACCCCTCCAGTCATTGAGATCTCCTCGGTCCAATGGGCGGGGGCCGGTTCCGCACCCAGAAGGTGCAATGCTAATTAGGCAATTGTGTGATCGTTATCGTCGCAATCCGTCGCGGGCTTCATCGGGAAAGACGCCGTCGCGAACATCGCCGGCGGGACGCGCGAGCAGCGTCCCTCGGTCATTCTTTGATCCTTTGCCGGCTGCTCCGACAGCTGTAAGGGGCGCAAAAGGTGTGCCAGGGGCTCCGCTTTCCAACACCCGCCTGGGTGGCACGCTTCCTGCGAGCCCGGTCGTACATAGCCGCTGGAGACGAGATCATGAGCATCGTTGGCCGATTGTCGCGTCGCCGGTTTCTTCGCGGTACGGGAGCGGCCGCGCTCGGCGCCGCAGGGGGCATCGCTTGCCCCCGCCTGGTCTTCGCCCAAAACAAGAAGGCGATCAAATTCACCCTGGCCTGGGTGGCGGAGGGCGGCAGCCTCTTCACTTTCGTCGCCAAGGGTATGGGCTTCTGGGACAAACACGGGCTCGACGTCGAGATTGCGCGCGGATCGGGATCGCTCGCCGCCTCGCAGGCGATCGGTGAAGGCCGGTTCGATTTCGGGATGTCCACGCCGTCGATCGCTATTTTGCAGACCATCCGGGGGTTGCCGACGGTGGCGCTCGCGGCGTGCGCATATGATGCGACGATGGGCATCGGCGTATTGAACGACGGCCCGATCAAGGCTCCCAAGGATCTCGAGGGCCGCAAGATGGCGTCGGTAGCGACCTCAGGCGACTACCCGTTCCTGCCGCTCTTTGCCGAAAAGGCAGGTTTCGATCTGGCCAAGGTGACGCGCATTCAGGTCGACAACAAGGTGCGCGACCGATTGCTGCCCGAGGGCACGGTCGATGCGATCTCGGGCTATGCCAGCAGCGCGATGCCGAGTTATGTCGCCACCGGGGTGAAGGCGCATTTTATACTGTTCAGCGATTACGGCATCCTCAACTATGGCACCACCGTGATGACCCAGCCGAAACGCGTCGCCGACGAGCCACAACTGTGCGCCGCCTTTGTCGACGGCATCATGCAGGGATTGAAGGCCACGCTGCTCGATCCTGGCGAGGCGATTAAGGTGTTCTTCAAGCAGGTGCCGGAAATGGCGCTGGCGACCCAGGCGCGCGAGCAAACCCGGGTCGGCACCGGCATTCTGGCTTATGTCGCTGCGCGCGAGGTCATCAAAACCAACGGCCTGGGCTACATGGCGCCCGAGGATTACGAGGCGATGACCGACCTGGTGATGAAATACCTCGCCAAGGAGGGCGACCAGCGTCCTGATGTTCCCAAGATGATGACGAACCAGTTTGTCGGCGACCATAAGCCCTCGCCCGTAGAATGGGACCAGATGCAAGCGAACGCCCAGGAGTTTCGTACCTATTTGAGTTGACCCGCGACCGGTGGCACGGCGCTTGCGAGCGCTCTGTGGGCGAGGGAGCGGTGCATGCGGGTTGGTGAAGAGGAGCGCTACGTCGAGGTCGCTGAGGTCAGAAAAGTCTACCGCAGCGGCACGGCCGAAGCGATCGAGGCGGTCAGCTCGGTCAGCTTCACCGTGGCGCGCGGGCAGTTCGTCGCCGTTCTCGGGCCGTCGGGCTGCGGCAAGAGCACCCTGCTGATGATGGTGGGCGGTCTCGAAGCGGTGACGGCCGGCCGCATCACCATCGGTGGCGAGCCGATGACCGGGCCTCGCACCAGCATCGGCATCATGTTCCAGGATGCGACATTGTTGCCGTGGAAGAGCGCCTACGACAACGTGCTGTTCCCGATCCGTGTCCTGAAACGCCCGCTCGCTTCCTATCGCGACGGCGCGCGCCAGCTGCTGGAGCGGGTTGGCCTCGACGGTTTCATGCACAAGAAGCCGCACGAGTTGTCGGGTGGAATGCGCCAACGCGTCGCGATCTGCCGAGCGCTGGTCTACGACCCCGAGCTGTTGCTGATGGATGAGCCGTTCAGTGCGCTCGACGCGATCACCCGCGACGAGATGAACGAGTTGTTGCTCGATCTCTGGCAGCAATACACTAAGACCGCGCTGTTCGTGACCCACAGCATCCGCGAGGCGGTATTTCTCGCCGACCGCGTGCTGGTCATGACGCGGCGCCCGGCGACGATCGTCGAAGATCTGACGATTCCCTTTGCGCGGCCGCGCCCGATGGCGATCGGCGAGAGCCGAGAGTTCAACGAGATCTGCGGGCATTTGCGCAAGCGCATTGAGGAAGGCCACTATCGCGAGCGGGGGAGCCGGTTCGAGGCGAGCATGGCGCGCAAGGAGCTGGTCGGATGACCGCCGAATACCCGGTTGCTCCGCGGATTGTTGCACCGCCCGTCTGGCAGATCGGGAAGGCGCTACTGGCCGAGCGGCGCCTGCAGCAATTGCGGCCCGTCATTCTGCCCGCACTGACCGCGGCGGCGGTATTGCTCGCTTGGCAGATTGTCGTTACAGCGCTTCGCGTCCCGGCCGTGATTCTGCCGCCGCCAGTCGAGATCGCGCACGAGCTATGGCGGGTTCTGCCGGCGCTACTGCATCACGCGGTACCGACTACGCTCGACTCGGTGATGGCATTTTTCACGGCATCGGCGCTCGGCATCGGCCTAGCCATCGTCATCACCTATTCCCCGTTTGTGCGCGATATGCTCTACCCCAATCTGGTTCTCTTCCAGCTGATCCCGAAGGTCGCGCTGGCGCCGCTGTTCGTCGTCTGGCTTGGGATCAGCAGCGAGTCGCGCGTCGCCTTTGCCACCTTTGTCAGCTTCTTTCCGGTCGTCATCTCGGCTGTGGTCGGCTTTGCCAATATCGAGGCCTCGGCAATGCGGCTGTGCCGTTCGCTGACGGCCACCGAATGGCAGTCCTTTGTGATGGTGCGCTTCCCATTCGCACTGCCGGCGATCTTCAGCGGCATGAAGATTGCGATGACCATGGCGGTCATCGGCGTGATCATCGGCGAATTCATCTCGGCCAAGGCGGGGCTCGGCTTTTACATCCTCTATGCCAGCTCGCGGATGGAAACGGCGGTCATTTTCGCGGCTTTGCTTGTGCTCTGCGTGATCGGGGTGGCGCTGTTCGGCGCCGTAGCACTCGCTGAGGGGCTGGTGCGCCGGTCCTATGGCAGGCGGTGACGCCGGGACAGGGACAGATGATGATGCGACGTGGGATCTCGCGACGGGGCTTCCTCGCCAGGACGGCGGCGGCCGGCGCCGTCTTGTTGCCGATGCCGGCCGTCGCTGAACCGCGCAACATCAAACTCACGCTGGCCTGGCTGGCGCAAGGCAGTTCCGTCTATGCCTTCGTTGCCCGCGCCAGGACAATGAAGCCTCGCGGAATCGACCTCGAGATCGCTCGCGGCTTCGGCTCGATGGCGTCGGCGCAGGGGATCGCGACCGGCCAGTTCGAGTTCGGCATCGTCGCGGCCCCGTCATTGATCCTTTCGGTGGCCAAGGATCTGCCGCTGACGGCCCTCGCGACGTGCGATTATGACTCAACGATGGGCGTGGGGGTGCTCGATGATTCACCGATCCTGAAGCCGCAGGATCTGGCGGGCAAGAAGGTTGCCTCGGTGCCGACCTCCGGCGAATTTCCGTTTTTCCCCGCCTATGCCGATAGGGTCGGGCTCGCCCCGAGTTCGATCGAATTTGTCCATGTCGACAACAAGGTGCTCGACCGCGTGCTGATGGAAAAGCGGGTCGACGCGATCACGTCCTTCGCGCTCGGGAGTGCGTCGGCGATGTTGTCGAAAGGGGTGCCGAGCCGCTGGATGCTGTACAGCGCAGCCGGTATTCGCAACCACGGCCAGACGATCGCGACCCAGAGGAAGACGCTGGAAGCCGATCCGGCTCTGTGCGAAGCGATTACCGACGGCTTGCTCGAAGCGCTTGCCTTTACCTTGACCAATCCGCAGGACTCGCTGGAGCTGTTCCACAGGGAGGTGCCCGAGATGGCGCTCAATCCCAGCTCCAAGGAATTCGCCCGCATTGGGCTTGGCATGTGGCAGCATGGCATCGATTGCCTGGAGGCTCATGAGCACGGGCTGGGGTGGTCAGACCCGGCAGCCTACGCGGAGACGACCGACCTCGTCATGCGCTACCTGACGGAGCCCGGAGCCAAGCGGCCCGATCCCGAGGCGATCTTTACTAACCGCTTTACCGGCAAGATCAAGCTCGGCGCGTCCGATTGGACCAACGTCCGCACCCGGGTCTCTGAATTCGACAAATATCTGAGCTGACCAGCCAATTATCCCTGATCCTGGACCGGAGGAGCCACGAGATGACATCACAGATGGAAAACGAGCTGCTGACGCGGGTCGGCCCCGGCACCCCGATGGGCGCGCTGATGCGGCAATATTGGCTGCCGGCCTGCCTCTCGTCGGAACTGGAGGCCGATGGCGACCCGCTGCGCCTGATGCTGCTGGGCGAGCGGTTGATCGCCTTTCGCGACAGCGCAGGACAGGTCGGCGTGCTCGACCATCGCTGTCCGCACCGCTGCGCCTCTCTGTTCTTCGGCCGCAATGAGGAAGGTGGCCTGCGCTGCGTCTATCACGGCTGGAAATTCGACACCACCGGCAATTGCCTCGATATGCCCAACCTGCCGGCGGATCAGGACTTCCGGCAAAAGGTCAAGGCGAGAGCCTACAAGGTGGCCGAGCGCGGCGGTCTGGTCTACGTCTATATGGGCGAACGCGCGGTCGCGCCGCCACTGCCGGCGCTCGAGGCGATGCTCTGCCCGCCCGACGAGACCAGCCTCTCGGCCCGGCAGCGGGAATGCAACTGGCTACAGGCTCTGGAAGGCGACATCGACACTTCGCATTTCAGCTTCCTGCATACCGGCAAGGTCACGATCGACGACATCGATCCGGATCATCTGGAGCGGTTCCAGTTCACCGATCGCGCCCCGCGCTACCACGCGCGGCCGACCGACTGGGGCACGATGTATGCGGCCTATCGCCCGGCCCAACCGGGCCACGTCTATTACCGCTTTGCACATTTTGCGTTTCCGTTCTGGACATTGTTCCCGAACGGCCCATTGGCCGACAACGTCCTCGCCCAGGGCTGGGTCCCGATGGACGACACTCACACGATGGCGTTCACCTTCAGCTGGACGCGCAAAACCCCAGTGCTCAGTCTCAACAAGCGGGGCGAGCCGTTGCCGCTTCTCGACCGGATCAGCCCGACATTGCCGAACACCGCCGATTGGTTCGGCCGCTGGCGCCCGGCCGCCAACCAGTCGAACGACTATCTGATCGACCGGGAAGCCCAGCGCACGATCAGCTACACCGGGATTGCCGGCGTGTTTCCGCAGGACTCGGCGGTCACCGAGAGCATGGGCGACATCTCCGATCGCACGCTCGAAAATCTGGCGCCGAGCGACCGGATGATCGTCATGACCCGGCGGCGTCTGATCGAGGCCGTCCGGGCATTCCAGGACAAGGGGACGGTTCCTCCCGGCGTCGACGATCCCGAGGTCAGCGGCAACGCTCGCTCGGGCGATCTGATCGCGCCCGAGAGTCAGCCGTGGCTCGAGGCCTACGAGCAGACGCTCCGGCAGGCGTTGCACCCGGTCATGGCGCTCGCCGCCGAGTGAGCCCGTCTCCGCCGCCGCGTCTCCGGGACTGACCTCGCAGCATGGCAATATTCGAGGAAGCCAGCAGTGCCTCGGTGCTGCTGGACAGCCGGCGCAGCGTCGGTTGGCGATACCGCCTCGGCCGGGTTTTATTGTTGCCGCTCGGGTTTGCGCTGGCGGTTCTCTTGGCCTGGGAATTGTTCTGTCGCACGAGCCGAGTTTCCCCGGTGCTGCTGCCGCCGCCCTCGGCGGTCTGGTCGGTTTTATCGGGGAATTGGGAGATCCTCTTTCAGCAGTCGGTGCCAACGACGCTGGAAACAATCGCCAGCTTTGCCGCCGCCACTTTGCTCGGGGTTGCCCTCGCCGTCGCGATCACCTTTTCGGCCTGGGTGCGCGAGGCGCTCTATCCCAACATCGTCATGTTCCAGCTGATCCCAAAGATCGCGCTGGCGCCGCTCTTCATCGTCTGGCTCGGCGTCGGCAGCAGGTCCTGCATCGTCGTCGCCATCTTCATCGCCTTCTTCCCGGTCGTGGTCTCGACCGCCACTGGCCTCGTCAGCGCCAAGCCCGAGGTATTGCAGCTCTGCCGCTCGCTGACGGCGAGCGAATGGCAGACATTTCGCCTGGCCCGCTTCCCCTACGCAATGCCGTTTGTCTTCGCCGGCATGAAGGTCGGCGTGACGATGGCGATGATCGGCGTCATTGTCGGCGAGTTCATCACCGCCCAGGCGGGGCTCGGCTACATCATCATGTTCGCCTCTTCGGCCGGCGAGACGGCGACGGTACTGGCGGCGATTGTCTTGCTCTGCGCCATCGGCCTGGCGCTCTTTGGCCTTGTGGCACTGGGCGAGATGGCAGTGCGCCGCTGGTTTGGCGGCGAGATGCCGGTCGGCGGCGTGATATAACCCGCTCGCCGCGGCGAGCAACCGCCGGCGGCTTGTAGAGGTTTTGATGGAAGGTCGGTCGAGATGAACAAGCTCCCCGTCTCTAGCCTTACCCCCGACGCCTTCGCGCCGTTCGGCACGATTGGCATGCCGATCGGCGACGGCGGCCACGCTGCCGGCGATGTCCCACTCGATTTGTCGCAGGGCCGGCCGCGGTTTTACATCATGCGCCTCGAGCAACGGGGCCTAGCCTTCGATCGGATGGCCCGACACAAGCGGGTGACGCAGTGTCTCGGCACAACCGATGGCAGGCCCTGGCTGATCGCGGTGGCCCCTGCCGGCATAGAGTCGCCGAACCTCGCCGATATCCGCGCCTTCGAGGTTCCGGGGGATCGGTTCATCATGCTGGCGCGCGGAACCTGGCATGCCGGCCCTCATTTCACCGAAGAACGCCGCGATTTCTACAATCTCGAGTTGGCCGACACCAACACCGCGGATTTCGGAGTTTGCCATCTTGCGGAGCCAGTGAGTTTCGCGCTGTAGTCAGCCCGCCTCGCCAGCGAACAACGCCTTCTTCAAGATCGCGTGGACACCCCAATTGGCGTCGACCACCTGGGTCACGCCGAAATCGACCGCGACCGACATCAGCGAGATCGCCTCGTCCTCGCTGAGCCCCTTTGTCGTCATCAGGAAATGCCGCATCTTGCGGAAAGCGTCGCGCATCGCGCGGTCGAGCGAGGATTGGGCGAAGATCTCGGTCTGTGCGTTGTCGCCGAGCTCGGCCAGATAGTTCGCAAAGCTGAAGCCGTGCACCACCCACTCGTCTTGTGTCTCCAGCAATGGATAGTCGAGATCGACTAGCGGGGTTCCGGCGAGGCGGTCCCGCTTGTGCAGGACCAGCTGGAAGGTGCCGGTCAGCGAGCACTCGATCGCGGTGCCGCACAGTTCCGAATCTCCCTGGCTGGCATGCGGATCGCCGACCGAGAATAGGGCACCCGGGACCGCTACCGGATAGTACATCACCGCGCCCTTGCCGATCCGCCAGTCATCGATATTGCCGCCGAAATAGCCGGGTGGGACCGAATCGACGAGCTCCGCCTCCTTTGGCGCCAGCGCGATGACACCGAAATGCGGTCGCACCGGGATGCGCAAATCCTTGAGGATGCCGTGCTTTTCCTCGATTAGGGCGCGGTCGACCGGCACTCCGGGATAGTCGATGATCCGGTGCACCACCCCGAATGGATCGGTCTGCGGCACCCAGCGATAATTGTAGACCGCACGCGCCCAGTTGCGCGCCTCGGCCGCATCGATCTCGTAGATCGTGATCACTTCACGCGGTTTCGGCTCGGTCAGCAGATCATTGTAGTGGAACCCCCACCACGCCGCGGCATTGCTGCCAAAGGCGCGGCCTTTGAATGCAGGATTGCGACAGCCGCGCGGCTGGACGTCGACAATCCGCACTTCGAGCACATCGCCAGGTTCGGCATCATGCACAAAGACGGGGCCGGTGCAGATATGAACGCCGAACCCCTCGCCGGCACCACGCCCGTAGATCGAGGCATCCATCGGCCCGGCCCCGCGTCGGTCGACATTCTTGGCGTCCTTTGTCCATAGAAAAACGCTCTCCGCCCCCGGATCGCCCTCGATCATCCGCGCGTGGTCGTCGTAGGCGTGGTGGGTCAGCGTCTCGATCGTGACGAAGTCTCCACTCCCGACCGAGAGCACCGGCTTCAGCGACCGGCTGAAATACCCCCAATGCACCGTCTCCGCAGTGGCCGGGACGACATAATGGTTGGTGCGGCTGACAGAGCCGGTAGGGCGGTCTCTCACTGCGATCCTCGTCTTCCCCGTTAAATCCACCACACGACACGATAACGCTTCAACTCTTGGCCGCACACGGGGCAGCCGGGCGCCGCGGCCAAGTATGAGTGCGGTGGGCCGGCACAGCGCTTGCATGACAGGACACGGCTCGCACTTGCACCCGATCCGCCGGGAGGGGCGATGATAAAGATATCACGACGGGAATTTGGCGCGCTCGCATCGGCTGCATTGCTGTTTCGGACCCAGCGCGCGGTGGCTGGCGAACCGGGGGTGTTTGTCTTCGGCCAGGACCTCCCAGCCAATCTCGATCCGCACCAAATCCAAGACCTAGGTATGACCCAATATGCGCTCAATACCTACGACAACCTCTATCGGTACGAAGACAATCCACCGAAGATGCGGCCATGGCTGGCGACCGATCACACGGTCTCTGCGGATGGGTTGATTTGGGAGTTCAAGCTACGCGAGGGGGTCAAATTTCACGACGGCAGCGAAGTCACCGGCGCCGACGTCGTCTATTCCTTTCAGCGGCTCTTGGCGCTCGGCCGGGCGCCCGCGGCACCATGGCTGTCGGTCCTCAAACCGGACTCGGTTACCGCACCCGACCGCTACCTCGTGCGGATAACCCTCGGTCAGCGCTACGGCCCGTTTTTTGGAATGATGCCGAGTGTTTTCATCGTGAACCCGCGCATCGTCGAGGCTCATAAAGACGACAATGATTGGGGCGCTCGCTGGCTGGCCTCGAATGAGGCGGGATCAGGCGCCTACCGGCTGAACCCTGCAACTTATGTGCCCCGCGAACGTGCCGATGTCGAAAAGTTCGACGGTCACTTCTATGGCTGGAGCGACAATGCGCAACCAATCAACCGGATCGAGTGGCGCCCGACTAAGGTGACCTCGACCCGCGTGCTGGCGCTGCTGAACGGCACGATCGACATGACCGACAGCTTTTTGCCGGTCGATCAGGTCGAGCGCATCGAGAAATCTGCGAACGCGCATGTCGCAAAGAACGTGACGATGCGGCTGCTCGTCATCCGCATGAACAACACCAAGCCGCCCTTCGACAACATCAACGCCAGAAAATGCTTTGCCCACTCGTTCAACTACACCGGCTTCATCGACGAGATCGTCAAAGGAAACGCGCAGCGGAACCCGGCCCCGCTTCCCAACAACATCTGGGGCTATCCCAAGGACGTAAAGGGCTACGAGTTCGACCTCGCAAAGGCCAAGGAATATTTCGACAAGGCGGTCGCCGAAGGCGCGCCGATGCGGCGTCCGGTCGAGATGCATGTGCAGCAGCCCCTCGAACAGACGACCCAGGCGGGTCAGCTGTTCCAGAGCGACCTGGCGACAATCGGCATCAATCTGAAGCTCGTCAACGACACCTTCGCCAATATGACGAGCGCTTCGGTTAAGGCCGAGAGTACACCCCAAATGTGGATCCATTGGATCAGTACTTATTACGTCGATCCCGACAACTGGATTGGCCAGATGTACGATAGCCGTTTTCACGGCACCTGGAAGGCGTCGTGCTGGTACAGCAACCCACAAGTCGATGATCTCCTGCGCAAGGCTCGCTTTACCTCCGAGCAGGAAGATCGGGCGCCGCTCTACGAGCAGGCGGCGCGGCTCGTCGTCGCCGATTCGCCGGATATCTGGATCTACAACATGATCGAGGTGTGCGGCGTCGCCAATCGAGTTCAGGGCTTCCGTCACTGTCCGGTGGGCAGCGGCGGGGAGGTGCGCTGGATGCGCCTCTCGGCCTGAGCGACGGCTGCGGAGGATCAGAGTTGCTGCGCTTCATCCTGCGCCGCACGCTGTATGCAGCTCCTTCGCTGCTCGGTTTGTTGATCTTCACTTTCTTGTTGATCCGCGTAGTGCCTGCCGACCCGGCGGCGGCACTCGCCGGCGACAACGCCACCCCGCAACAAATCGCCGATATCCGCCATCAATATGGCTTCGATCGCCCGATCGCCGAGCAACTCCTCATCTATTTTGGTCAAATCCTGCGTCTGAACTTCGGTGAAAGTCAGTACACGCAGCGGCCCGTCGGGCTCGACATCCGACAGCGCCTGCCGGCCACGCTCGAGCTGACATTTGCCGCACTGCTGATTGCCACGGTATTGGGCATACCGCTTGGCGTCCTTGCCGGCATCTACCACAATCGCTGGCCGGATTTCCTGCTGCGCCTGTTGTCGATCAGCGGCGTTGCAATCGCGGCCTTCTGGTTTGCGATCATGCTGCAGCTGCTGTTTGCGATGGAACTCGACTGGTTGCCGTTGCGCGGGCGTTCGAGCGTCGGGATGTTGGCACCCCCCGAAATCACCGGCTCGCTGATCCTCGATAGCCTCTTCGCCGGCCGGTTTGACGCGTGCTGGGACGCGCTACGGCATCTTGTGCTGCCGGCGGTGACATTGTCGCTCGGCGCCTTCGCGACGATCACCCGGTTTACCCGTGCCGGGGTGCTCGAGACAATGCAGAAGGATTTTGTGCTGTACGAGCGGGCGGTCGGCTATCCGCACCGCCGCCTCGTCTGGATCTATGTATTGCGCAACTCGGTCATTGCCGCGGTCACCCAGATCGGCCTCTTGTTCGGCGCCTTGATCGCCGGCGCCGTCGTCGTCGAGGCGATCTTCGACTGGCCCGGCATCGGCAACTACGCCGTGCTCGCGATTCTGAGCGCGGATTACAAGGTCATGCTGGCAGTGACGTTGCTGATCGGCGTCGTTTATACGGTCGTCAACATCCTGACCGACTTCGTGCACGGGCTCCTCGACCCGCGGCTGTGGGAGCAGCTCTAGATGCTGCTGCTGGCGAAGAAATTCGCGCGCGACATTCCCGCGCTGATCGGTCTTGTCATCGTCATCGTTGCGATCACGATCGCGATCATCGGACCGTGGATCGCGCCCCATCCTGGCGATGTCGTCGCCTCGCATCTGACACAGCGGCTCAAGCCGCCGAGTGCTGCCTTTCCGTTCGGGACCGACAATCTCGGACGCGATCTGCTGTCGCGGGTCATTCTCGGTACGCGGGGTGCGCTCGAAGTGGCCCTGATCGTCGTCGCCCTCGCGGCGGCAATCGGCGTCCCGCTCGGCCTCGTCGCCGGATACGCCAGCGGCTGGCCGTCGGAACTCATCATGCGTATCACCGACGTGTTCTTGTCGCTGCCCCAGCTCGTTCTTGCGCTCGCCTTGGCTCAGCTGCTGACGCCGTCGCTCGAAAGCGCGATGATCGCGCTGGCGATGACCTACTGGCCGTTTTTCACGCGCCTCGTCTTTGCCGAGACGCGACGGCTCAAGGCCGCGCTGTTCGTCGACGCGCTGCGCGGCATTGGCGCCGGCAGCACTCGCATCCTATTCGCGCATATTCTGCCGAACGCGATCTCTCCGGTCATCGTGCGGGCGACGATCGGCCTCGGCTTCACGATCCTGGTCGCGGCGGTTCTTGGATTTCTCGGCATGGGGGCCACCCCGCCGCAGCCCGATTGGGGCCTGACAATTTCGGAGAGCCGGAACTACCTGCCGGACGCGTGGTGGTACGCGACCTTTCCCGGTTTGGCGATCCTGCTCGCAGTGCTTGGCTTCAACCTGCTTGGCGACGGATTGCGCGACCTCTTTGATCCTCGATTGCGACGGTCTCGCTGATGGCCGACCCGATCCTTGAAATTCGCGGCTTGCGGCTTTCGATCAGGACCGACGAGGGCATCGCACAGGTTCTCGACCATATCGACTTCACCCTCGAGCGCGGCCGCATCCTGGGCCTTGTTGGCGAGTCGGGCTGCGGCAAATCGACGGTCATCCGCGCGATCATCGGCATCCTGCCGGCGGGCGCGCGCATCGAGGCGGGCACGATCCGCTTTAATGGTGAAGATCTGCTCGAGCTCGGCGAACACGAGCTCAACACCCGGATCCGGGGCTCTCGGATCAGCTTTATCCCGCAGGATCCCTATCTGGCCCTGAACCCGGTGTTCAAGGTTGGGAGCCAACTACTCGAGATCATGCGGTGGCACGCGCCCGATAGCAGCACCAGGAGGGGTCGGGACAAGCGGCATCGCGACCGCATCGTCGCATTGCTGCGGCGGGTGCAGCTGCCCGACCCCGAGGCCGCTCTCGAACGTTACCCGCACCAGTTTTCCGGCGGTCAGCGGCAGCGCCTGGTGATCGCGGCGGCATTGGCCACCGCACCGGCGCTGGTGATCGCCGACGAGCCGACGACAGCCCTCGATGTGACGACCCAGCAGCAGATCCTCGATCTGCTGCGCGAGCTTGCCGTCGAGTTCGGGCTGTCGATGTTGTTTGTGACTCATGATCTCGGCGTGGTCGCGCAGCTCTGTGACGACCTCTGCGTCATCTATGCCGGCCAGCTGGTGGAAAGCGGAAACACCGCCGAGCTCCTCGCCCGCCCGCGTCACCCCTATACGAAGGCGCTGCTCGCCTGCCACCCGGACCGGGCGGTTGCGTTCAGCGGAATACCCGGCACCGTGCCGTCGCCGCTTCGAGCCGGCTTCGGCTGCCGCTTCGCGCCGCGGTGCAGCGACGTACGGGGTCTTTGCATCACGCGACGGCCGCATTTGATGGCCGACCGATTGGGTCGTCGGGTCGATTGCGCGCTCTACGATATGCCGGAGAGGGTCACGACATGACGGCGGCACCCGCTATCGTCGAGCTGCGCGACGTCACTGTCCTGCTCGGTGGCGCACGCCGCTGGCTGCGCGCCGTAGTGCCGCCGGTGCGGGCGGTTGGCGGCGTCAGCCTGACTGTGCGGGCAGGCGAGATTATCGGCCTGGTCGGCGAATCTGGTTGTGGCAAGACGACGCTCGGCCGCACCCTCCTCGGCCTCCAGCGCGAGAGCGCGGGGGAAATCCGGCTCGACGGCGTTTGCGTCAGCGCCCTGCCGCCCAAGGCGGCGCGGCGGCGGCGCAGCGCGATCCATTATGTTCATCAGGACGCGGCCGCGGCACTCGATCCCTGGTGGAGCATCGGCCGCACCCTCGAAGAGGGCCTCCGGATCCATGGCATCGCCACAGCAGCCGAGCGCCGGGTTCGGGTCGACGAGATGCTCGATGCGGTTGGCCTCGACCCGCTGACCCGGCGGCGATACCCGCACGAACTGTCCGGTGGCCAATTGCGCCGGGTGGCACTCGCCCGCATCCTCTTGCTGCAGCCGCGTTTTGTGATCCTCGACGAACCGACCTCGGGTCTCGACATGTCGGTCCAGGCAACGGTGCTCAACCTGCTGCTCGAATTGCGCAAGCGTTTCGGATTGACCTACCTCTTCATCTCGCACGACCTTTCGGTCGTCAGGCGGATGTGCGATCGCGTCGCAATCATGTATCTGGGGCGTATTGTGGAGGTGGCCGAGGCGGACCAGCTCTTTGCGGCACCGCGGCACCCCTACACCAGGGCTCTTCTCGATGCCGTGCCTCGGCTCGATCCGAGCGCCGCCCGCCCGGTAGCTCTTCACGGCGAGCCGCCGAGCGCAGCGCGCCTACCGCCCGGCTGCGTCTTTTCGAGCCGATGTCGGCACGCCGAGCCGTCCTGCCGCGAGGCCGAGCCGGTGCTGCAAGACGAATCCGGTCACGCGGTGGCGTGCCCGCGTTGGCGCGATATCGGTCCGGCCGTCGGAGGCAGAGCGAAGAACCCGGTGCTTGCGTTGGCCTGATCGAGCCGAACGCCTTTAAGCTCGACCGATCGCTGTCCCAAAGTTCAATATTCGGTCATTTCCTGACCGGCTCATAGGTATCGAATGAGGCAAGGCAGCCGCCGCGTAACGCGGGATCGTTGACGATAGGCCGGCATTCCTTTTTCGCGCGGTAAGCCCGAAAGCCGGCATTCGTGCTTAGGAGGTAGTCGTATAGCTCGCTCTTACGCACGTTCTCCGCGGGCGCTTCGTACGATCTCTCGCGAGCGAGGGCGTCCTGCTGGACATAGATAACCAAGATGCCTGTGAGGATTATCCCTAGGTACCGGAGCATTGGCTCTCCCTTCGTTGGCCAATTGGACCGCCGAAAAGAGTGTAGCGCGCATTTCAGCTTCCGCAAAGAACGCGTGAGGCTAATCGGGGAGGGTTCGCGGTGCGAGCCTTTGGCCTCGGCCGCACCGCGAGAAAATCCCGCCGCTCCTCACTCCACGAGCAGCAGCGTGGCGGCTGCGATCGCAGCCAAGGGGCCAATCGTGGCCTTCATTCCGCCTGGTCCGTCTTGGTGGAAAAAGCATCTTCGTCGGAGGAGACGTCTGCCACGCTTTGGCGGGAGCTAGTTGGCGGCATAAACTCACGGCCTGGGCCGTGCTGGTATATCCGGCCATCTCGAATATAGACCGGGATGCCGAGCGCGTGAGCGAGCTTGCGTGCAGCGTCGGCTAGTTCATCTGGGTTCATCGCTACTTCACCTTCACTGAGCACCGTGCCAGGCAGCATATTGCAATGGGTGATTAACATCACCTTTATCGGTTGGAAGCGTCCTCGGCCACGCATTGTGTCGGCAATCCGTGCAGCCTTAACACTAGCGTTGCGCCATGGCGCCACATGAGCAAGCCCGCGGCACGATGGATATTGGGATCGGCAAACACGGGCCGATCAAACCTCTGATGGCGTCAAAGCGGCGTCCGAGCCGTGTTGAACCCTGCACTACGCCAGTTGGTTTCACGGCTTGTAGGCCATAGGCCGGTGCATTTCCGGCGGTTTCCTGAATCCGTCCACTCGTCGCTTATCGAAATGCCCATAACTGTTCCGTGAATGGGATGTCGTGCTTAGAGGGCTTGATAGGCCGCGAACGCCACGACCATCAGGACGACAAAAATTGGAATGACGAGGGGTGGAACAAACCAAGCTTTCATGACACTTGCCCTTCGCTGAGTTGTGGGGTTTCCCGGCTCCGCGCTCGCCAGAGTCCAGCCAGGCGTTTCGCCTTGACGAGCTGCGCAGGCGTCAGCCGGGTGGCGACCCGTTCGTATCCTGATCGGGCGTGGTCGCGATGTATGCCGCGCGAGCTTGTTGTCGCCAGCAGGAACCAGACACACGCGTTCAGGTAATTTCCCGACGCATTCGGACCATCGGCATAGAGTTCGGCGAGCCTGCTCTGAGCACGCGGCAGGCCCTGCTCAGCAGCCGCCAGCAACCATCTGATTGCCTCCTCTCGGTGGCTATCGATGGCATACCCGTTGTCGTCAATACGGCTATCATAGAGGACACCGAGATTGAATTGCGCGGCGGCCTCGCCGCTTTCGGCAGCGATCCGAAGGTGCTTCATCGTGCTGGTATCCATCGCAGCTCCCTAGCCATCGGGTGGAAATGCCATGGCTGCAACGCCGTGCGCACCGGCGTCTTTCAGCTTTAAGAAACCGGCAGAGCCACGCGCGGACCAATCCAGCATCACTCGGACACTCGTCTCGGCCATGCCCCGTTCAGCATCCGCGAGGAGGTCTCGTGTCTTTTCGTCGACCATCGCCCGGTCGTGATCAGCAGCACGCCACCCCGCCCGGCAAGGCACAACCTTGGTTGGGTCGGCGAGGCCGCCGAGCGCGGCTGGCTCTTGGTTTTGTAGGAAGGTCATCTGCTGCGCCAAATGATTTTGGCGCCGCTTCTTAGATGGGACTTATTTCACGATGTGCAATAGGAATTTATTTTGAGATTATTTACCCTCGTTGCGGGTTGGATTTTCGATCCGTCGTCAGACCCTCTCAACCTCAACTCGCAGGGGATGCTCCTCGATCTTAGCCATCAACAAGACTTCGAATTGCTTCTGTTCAGCCACCTCGAAGGTATAGGTACCGGCGATCCCCTTACCTTGCATATGCACTGCAAGAGTCAAGGCGAGAGCATCTTCCGATGATCGATGGAATACCTTCTTCAGAACGAATTCAACAAAATCCATCGGCGTATAATCGTCGTTATAGAAGACGATGTTCCACATGCTCGGGCGTTTTGCCTTAGCCTCATCTTTTTCAAGGAGATCGAGTTCCGGTTTCTCGATAGGTTCAGCCCGGTTTGGGTTTCGCTTTTGCGAGAGGGCTTCTCTGAGTATTTTCATCATCTCTATATCCATCCATCATTCTAAATTCAAAGCTGCTACCCTGGTCACTCGCTCGTCGAACACCGGCACTGATCCGCGTACCGTTCCCTGGCGACGTTCCGCAACACCCATATGGGTCTGTCCTCGCCCAATCACATGCTCTCGGACCCCGCCGGGCGTGTCTTGACCCGTGCTCGCGGGCCCGACATCATTGAACCGACGACAAAGGACCATTGGTCGCCATCAATCCGCGATAAGGGGTCGGGCCCATGACCGATTTGTCACGCCTCGTCGAGGGCCCCGCTGCCACTTCCTTACCCTATGTCGACCCGGCATTTCCCCATCGTCCGCTGGTGCTGCACGCTGCGCGGCCACGCGATTACCACGTCGGCATACCGGTTCTGTTCGTGCATCACGGCGTCGGCCGCAACGGAGAGGATTATCGGAATTATTGGCTGGAACTCGTCGACCCGGCCGGCATTTTGGCGATCTCCGTCGAGTTTCCCGAGGCGTCGTTCCCCGAACATCTGTGGTACCATTTCGGCAATCTGCACGATAAGGACGGCACACCGAACCGGCGCGAAGAATGGACGTTCGGCATCGACGAGAGGCTGTTTGACCGGTTGCGCGCGCAGGGGGTCACAAACCGGCGAAGCTACGGGTTGTTCGGCCACTCCGCGGGTGGGCAGTTTGTGCACCGAATGGTCTCGTTCGGTTTCCGTGACCGTGTCGCTGTCGCGATCAGCGCCAATGCAGGTACCTATGCGATGCCGGATCTGGCGACACCCTGGCCGTTCGGCCTCGGCCGGACGGAAGTCGATCTTGATGGATTGCGCGCGTTGCTCGGCTTCCCCATCACGGTGATGGCAGGCACTGCAGACGTGGCAACGACCGGACGCTTCTTCCCAAAGGGCCCGCGTTCCATGCGCCAGGGTGCAAATCGCCATGAGCGCGCGCATAATTATGTCCGTTCCGGGCACGCTACCGCGGCGGCACTGCAGACCAGCTGTGCCTGGACCGTGATCGACGTGCCCGACGTGGGCCATGACGGCAAGCGCATGTCCGCCGCCGCAGCTCCAATCGTATCTGCGGCGATGCACGGATCGCCAACGTGAACAGGAGAGAGCCGAGGTCTTCGGGAGGATCCGAAAGGTCAACGTGCTACCTGGCGCCAGTGAGCGGAGCAACCTGATGAGTTTGCGTGATCGGATCGGGATTGACGTCGGGCGCCGGCTCAGGCTCGAAGAGGCGCTCGAGTGGGCAGCGGAGCATGAGGTGCGCTGGATCGACATCCAGCTTGACGCCGGCTCCAATGCGTTGCGCAGCTTCGACGACGCGCGCGCCGCCGGGGTGCGCCGGGCCTGCCAACGGTACGGCGTGCATCTCGGCCTGCACACCGCCTCGGCGGTCAATGTCGCAGAAGTGGCGCCCTACGTCGGCGATGCCGTCGAGCGTTATCTCGAGGCCTATGTCGAGATCGCGCCACGGCTCGGCGCCGAATGGATCGTTATGCATGCGGGCTTTCATTTCACCTCTGACAAAGAGCGGCGGATGGCCGCCGGTCTCGATCGACTGAAGCGGATCGTCGGTCATGCCGAGCGACACGGTGCGCTGGTCCTGCTTGAAAACCTGAACAAAGAGCCGGATGAGGCGGAAATACACTACCTCGCGCATACGATCGAAGAGTGGCGCTATTATTTCGATGCCATCCAGTCGCCGGCGTTCAAGCTGTCGTTTACCGTCAATCACGCGCATCTCGTTCCCGAAGGGATTGCCGGCTTTGTCGACGCCATCGATATGGGCCGGGTCGAGGAGGTGCGGCTGGCCGATTGTTTTCGCAATGGCCATGAGGTCCACTTAAAGCCGGGTGCGGGCGATATCGATTTTGGCGACATGTTCCGGAGGATCGAAGGCAAGCGCTTCAGTGGTCACTACACGAACGCCTTCGGGTCGCTCGACGACATGCTCGCCGGCAGAGACGAACTCGTGCGACTGGCCGGTCTCGCGAGGAGCGACCCACTACCGTGAGGTTGTTCCCGCGCACATCGAGACGCTCAACTAAATCTTCTCTGACGGGAGGTCGGAACCAGGTGCAGAGTTCGCTTTTGCGTGCCGTGAAAGCTATTCTTCGCGGCAGAAATCAGGGTTTGTGGTTGCAGAAGAGCCCCCGTCCAACCCGCTAGCCCGGCCGTACCGCGTCGCGCAAGAACCAGGCGCGGCCCTCTGCTTCATCGATCCAGTTCTCGACCAGGCTGGCGCTCACGACGTCGCCGCGCTCCTCGCAAAGCGTATGTGTCTCTTGCATGTGCTTGGCGAGCAGCCAGTTATCCTTCAGCAGCTCCGCCAGCATGTCGCGCGGCACAACCTCGTCGGCATCGCTGTCCTCGATGTGCTGGAGCTGGCCGATGTGGCCGATATACGTGATGGTACGGCCGACGAGTTTTCGCACACGCTCGGCGATGAGGTCCGTTGTGGCCCATATCTGGGTCGCTTGATCGTCAAGCAGCAGAAGGTAATCGCGGAACTGGAGACCCGATAGGTGCCAATGGAGGTTCTTTGTCTTGAGATAGAGCGCGAACATGTCGGGCAGCAAGGCTGTGAGCGCAACCGGGATATCGGCCCGGTTTACGCGATGCGGCGGCAGGTTTTTGCAGTGGCGGGCCGGCTCGACTTGGCTATGCGTTGTCATGGAGGGTGCTCCATCGGCGCTTGCCTGGAATCTGGCCTAACTCATCCGCTAGCCACGTTAATCGTTGTAAAAATGTGTAAGCGCCGGCTTCGCAGCTATCTCCGGGCGCTCAAATCGCCCGGCAGAACGCTTTCGAGATCAACGCCAGCATCGCGGGCATACGGGCGCGCCAAACGTACGCTCGGCATCACATTCATCTCGAAAGACCACGTCCACTTGCCGTCTCGGCCGCCACCTGGCTTTGATCCCATCAGGGCAGCTCACCTGCAATACCAGCACAAGAACTAATGGAGAAAGGGCGCCAGTGCATATTCGCCGCAGCAACGTCAAAGGCACCGGGGTACGTTGCCGAGTAGAAGTCTTTGCCGCCCAATAGTGCCGCTCACGCTAGATCATCCGCACCTTTTTGCATGATCCGCGCGCAGGCAAGATTGCTTCGCCAACCTCACCAAACTGACTTGGCTGAACAGCCGGTCCGCCGTCACCCCGGAAAAGCGCCGGCTAAATAAAAGCCACAACGCGATCCAAACCTACCGAACAGACACTATCAATCCACAGCGAGTCCACCATCGTAATCGCAACGGCAAAGAGGCCAAAAAACGATCATTCGAAGCGTCCCGGTATTGGTTCGGCGATTCCACGCCGCGGCCCCACCTCCGGATGCCTCCAGACCGAAACTCAGTGCACCGGCGGCCATTGTCACCAGGAGTCCTATGCCCAATCGTCTGCGCCTTGCGAGGCCAATTTAACCCCTCAGCGTCACGGTAAAGATCAGCCTTGATCAAGCGGCGGGCTGCAAGCGCGCCAAGCCCGGAATTGGAACTACATTGGTTTCGCGTGGCAGCGCTAGTTCGTCCCAGACTTCGCGCAGCGCATATGCGAGATCATCG
>Ga0209526_10000725_pt1 | contig 21681 bp, 20 predicted proteins | sample JacPinW_OM2H0_M1_FD_188566 | JGI IMG/M metagenome (GOLD analysis project Ga0209526, IMG submission 188566) | Forest soil microbial communities from Algoma, Ontario, Canada - Jack Pine, Ontario site 1_JW_OM2H0_M1 (SPAdes) (version 2) | ecosystem: Environmental > Terrestrial > Soil > Boreal... | reverse complement strand
GCAGCATGGGGGTGCGCAGCACCTGCCCGGCGATGGTGCGTCGCGCCCTCTCGATATCGGCGATTGTGACGTTCATGGCATGATCGCATCATCGTCGCATCATCTGCCCGGTATGGAATATTCTCGGGCGGGATGCTACCCAATCCATAATCGTGACATGCGGGACGAGCAATAATCCCGGGGCAAATCCCCTGCGGGACGGCGGGCGGGTGCGCAATCACAATACGCGTACGTCCTCGCCGAGCACGATTTACTCTCGATTCGCCAGAACAAGGATATCGGCCATGACCGACAGCGGCCCCAGAAAAATCGGCGTTTCAATCGAGCTCAAACCGCACGCCTACGACCCTATTGTCAATCCGGAGTTGTTCGAAGGCGTGCTTGCACGGCGTTGCATCGCATTCCTCATTGACGTCACCATCATCACAGTCCCGGTCCTGTTCGCAGCAATCTTCATTTTCATATTTGGCCTCCTGACGCTGGGATTGGGCTGGGCCCTGTTCGGGCTGCTATCGCCCGCGGCTGTGCTCTGGGGGATCGCTTATTATGGCTTTACCTTCGGTAGCCCGGCTTCCGCAACCATTGGCATGCGTATCATGGATATCGAAATGCGCACCTGGTACGGGGCGCCGGCCTATTTCGTCCTGGGTGCGGTGCACGCAATCGTCTTTTGGCTCACGGTCTCGTTCCTGACCCCGTTCATCCTGCTGATCGCGTTTTTCAATCATAGAAGACGGCTGCTGCACGACATTCTGGTCGGTACCACCGTGATAAACAACAACAAGCGCGCACAGGCGCTACACCCGCCGCCCTGGAACCGTTGATGTCAGGAATGGATTTGACGAAACGGGCTGAGCGGGCGATTCTAGGATACGCCGGCAGCTCCATCGGCCCGGGTTGAGACCGCCGTGACCCAGCACTCACGCAACACCCCCCAGTTCTATCTCACCGCTCCTTCGCCCTGCCCTTACCTTCCAGGTCAAGAAGAACGCAAGGTGTTCACCCACCTTGTCGGCGAGCGGGCCGGGGAATTGAACGACCTTCTCACCCACGGCGGATTTCGACGCAGCCAATCGATTGCCTATCGGCCGGCGTGCGAAACCTGTCGTGCGTGCGTTTCAGTCCGGGTGGTCGCGGCGGATTTTCGTCCCACCCGCAGCATGCGGCGCATCCTCGACCGCAACGGCGATTTGATCGGCGAAATGCGAACCGCGGTGCCTACTTCGGAGCAGTACGCGGTATTTCGCTCTTACCTTGATTCCCGTCACCGCGATGGCGGGATGGCGGACATGACTGTGCTGGATTACGCCATGATGGTCGAAGACAGCCACGTCGAGACGCGCATGATCGAATACCGGCGCAGCGAGCCTGACAGCAACAGCAACGGACGTAGCGCAGGCCCATTGCTCGCGGTCGCATTGACGGACGTGCTCAGCGATGGACTCTCGATGGTCTACTCCTTCTTCGATTCGGATGAAGCCGCGCGCTCGCTCGGCACATATATGATTCTGGATCACATTGCGCGAGCTCGCCAGATGCGCCTTTCCTACGTCTATCTCGGCTATTGGGTGCAGGGCTCGCGCAAGATGGGCTACAAGGGACGTTTCCTGCCGCAGCAACGGCTCACGCCTGACGGTTGGAAACTCGTCGAAGGTTGAAGGCGAGAAATGCAAAATCCGGGCCTCATCGTCGCGCCGCTGACACCCTTTACTTCTGAGTTGAAGGTGGACGAGGCAAAGCTGCGCCACCAAATCGACTACATCGTCGATGCTTGCCGCCCCACCATGGTCGTCGCAGCCGGGGTGGAAACGCAGGAATACGCATATCTCGGCCTCGAAGAGCGCAAAGCCCTGATCCGGGCCACGGTCGAGCTCGTGGCCGGCAGGGTCCCGGTGATGGTCGGCGTGTCCCATCCGGCGATGAAGGTGGCGGTCGAGCTCGCACACTTGGCCGAAGATCTTGATGCCGCGGCAATTCAGCTGCTCGCGCCCCAGCGGCCTTTTGCCGGTCCCCCGACAAGGGAGGATCTCGTTGCCTTTTTCGAGGCAGTCGCGCGCGAGACGCGGCTTCCTATCACGCTCTATCTCAATCCCGGACCGGGTGCCGACGTCTCCATTCCGGACACGATTGCATTGGCGAAGCTGCCACAGGTTCTATTCATCAAGGAAAGCTCCCGTGACCTTGCGCGCGTCTCTCGCTTGATTGTCGAAATCGATCGCACGGGACTTGCGCGATACTTTACGACCATGCAGATGCTGCTCATCACCCTTCTGCTTGGCGGTTCGGGCGCGACCATGCCGCCGCCTGCTGCCGAGATCGCGCGCCACATCATCGATGCTTTTGCGGATGGCGACTACGCGGGCGCCGCGCAGTTGCAGCTGCAATTTGCCCTCTTCCCCTCCAAATGGATGCACCGCGGGCTGGCGCCGGTCATGAAGGCAGCGATGAACCTCATCGGGGTTCCGGCGGGTGCGCCGTATCCGCCGTACAGCCCGCTTCGGCCGGAGGAGCTGGACGCGCTTTCCGATTTTCTAAAAACGAGCGTCCTGGCGCCTCGGCTGCTTGTCGAGGCTGCCGAATAGCGCCGGATGGGGTGATTCGCAGATTGCATGGGTGGCAAGATTCAGGTCACTCCCGCTTTTCGGATAGAGCTATCCATTCAATCGCTCAAACTTGTCCGGCCGGCGGGCAATGCGGGAACGATTGCGGGGCGGGAAGGATTAGCGTTGGGCTGGTGAAGCCATGAAGCCTGCTGCCTGCGCCAATGTCGCACCGCGTCGTGGGCAAGGAGCTCTTTTCAGCGCCGGCAGCATTGCGGCCGCCGTTCTCATTACCGCTGCGCTAACCACTGCTGCCTTGGCCGCGGAGACCAAGGGCGGGTCCTTCGAGGTCGTCTTCCTCGGACAACTCGTGCTGCTGATGCTCGTCGGGCGGCTTCTCGGCGAAGCCATGAGCCGTATCGGTCAACCCTCGGTCATGGGAATGCTGCTGGGCGGCATTTTGCTTGGCCCATCCGCATTGGGCCTGCTGTGGCCCGATTTGCAACAGGTGATCTTTCCGCGCCTTCCTGAGCAGAAGGCCATGCTTGATGGTATCGCGCAGTTCGGCATTCTCCTGCTGCTGCTGCTGACGGGAATGGAAACGGACCTCAAGCTGGTTAGAAGGGTAGCCCGGGCAGCATTGAGTGTCTCGCTGACCGGCGTGACTGTGCCGTTTATCTGCGGTTTTGCGCTTGGACAGTTTCTGCCGGAATCGGTACTCCCGAATGCCGGCCAGCGTCTTCTTACATCGCTGTTTCTCGGCACGGCGCTCTCGATTTCATCCATAAAGATCGTAGCAGCGATCGTGCGCGAGATGGGATTTGCGCGGCGCAACCTTGGACAGATCATTGTCGCCTCGGCGATCTGCGAGGATTCAATCGGATGGGTGATCATCGCTGTCATCTTTGGCCTTGCCGAGGCAGGAACGATCAACCCCGCGAGCGTCGCCAAAAGTGTCGTTGGGACTGCCATTTTTTTGCTCGCAAGTTTCACCGTTGGACGCCGGGTCGTGTTCTTGCTGATCCGATGGGCAAACGATCATTTCGAAAGCGACTTTCCCGTGGTCACCACAATTCTGGTGATCATGGGACTGCTGGCGCTTACAACGCATTTCATCGGCGTTCACACCGTGCTCGGCGCTTTCGTTGCCGGGGTGCTGGTCGGCCAATCCCCTATTCTGAGCAGGCACATCGACGAGCAACTGCGCGGCCTGATCCTTGCGTTCTTCATGCCGGTGTTTTTCGGCATCGCAGGTCTATCAGCGGATTTGACCGTTCTGGCAGATCCCACTCTCGCGCTTATGACGGTCGGCGTTGTCGCGGTTGCAAGCTTCGGGAAGTTCACCGGCGCTTTTATCGGTGCTGAGATCGGTGGTCTCACCCGGCGGGAGGCGCTTGCGCTCGGCTGCGGTATGAACGCCCGCGGATCGACCGAGGTGATTATCGCCAGTATCGGACTCTCGATGGGAGCGCTGAGTCAAAACCTTTACACGGTCATCGTTGCCATGGCGCTCATCACGACATTGGCGATGCCGCCGATGCTGCGCTGGGCGCTGGCGCGCGTGCCGATGCGCAAAGCGGAAAAGGAACGGCTTGAGCGGGAGGAATCCGAGGCCAAGCAGTTCATCCCGAATATCGAGCGACTGTTGCTCGCGGTCGACCAAAGTCCCAACGGCCGATTCGCCGCCCAGCTGGCAGGGCTGATTGCAGGCCCGCGCGAGATCGCGACGACGGTATTGCCGCTGGGTGTCACGCAAAGATCACCGCGCCCGGAAAAGGTGAAAGCTGAGCATGAACAGCCCGACACGCAAAGCGCTGGAGTCCTCAAAGCAGCTGCCCAAGCGACCAGAAAAGCCGAAAATGAGGAAGTCCCCTTGTCTCCGGTTGAAGTCCTGGTGCGTACGCTCGAAAGGCCGCGCGAACTGGCCGTCGCGAGCGAGGCGAAAAAAGGTTACGATCTCCTCTTCGTGGGGATCGCGAACACCAGGACCAATTCTGGCGAATTTCAGAGCGATCTTGCGCCGATCGTGTCTGCGTTCGGGGGGCCGGTGGCCCTTGTTGCCGGCCACAATCTACGCCCTGAACACCTTGCGCCAGCATCGAGTATTCTCGTCCCGGTTACGGGAAACGAGGTGTCTCGGCGCGCAGCCGAGCTGGCGATTGCACTCGCGCGCGCGTGCAACTGTTCGCTGACCGCGTTATACGCTGCCAATCCCGCAGGGCGGGGCCCGCGCAGACTAAGTGGCAACCCGGCGGCGCGGGCAGAGGCCCGCGCCATCCTCGGCGAAGTCGCTGAAATGGCCGATCGCCAGGATCTGAAGATCAAGACTGCCGTGCATATCGAGGTAGCACCCCATCAAGCCATCCTGGCGCAAGCGAAGCGCTCGGCCTGCGACCTGCTCATCATGGGCGTGAGCCGGCGTCCTGGTGAAAAGTTGTTTTTCGGCGACACCGCGGCGGCGGTGTTCAAACATGCGCCGAGCTCAATCGTGTTCTTGACGGGATGAACAGGACGCGGCTGCAGTTCGAGTTTTGTGCCCACTCCTGCCTCAGCCGCTGAATCTGTTGCTACGCGGAAATCCTTTTGGCGCCAGCCGGCCCGCATCGGCACGATTGCCGCGCCAATCGGCAAGCTCGCGCAAGCTCAGCGAGTAAGCTCGGCCCGCACTATCCCTCCATGCAAGCCCTTCGGTTGCCGTGAAAGTCTTGAGATCGCTGAGGCCGCCATCTTTGTAGCGCTGCAGACGCACGCCACGACCGCGTCCCATTTCCGGAACCTGTTCAATCGGAAAAATAAGCATCTTGCGGTTTTCGCCGATGCAGGCGAGCAGCTCCCCTTCGACGACCGTGAGGGCCCGCGCTTTGTCGGGCGCGTTCACATTGAGCACCTGCTTTCCTTTGCGTGTGTTGGCCAAGCATTCATCTTCACTCACAATAAAACCACGCCCCTGCGCGCTCGCGACCACGAACCGGCGCCCTCCAGTTTCGCGAAAAACACTGACAAGGTCCGCTTCCTGCTCCAAATCGATGAACAGCCGGACCGGTTCGCCGTGACCGCGGCCGCCCGGAAGTCTTGCGGCGTCAAGCGTGTAGAAGCGCCCGTTGCTGGCGAATATCAGACATTTCGAGGTCGTTTCGGCGGGAAATGCGAATTTCAACCCATCATCGGATTTAAACGTGATGGTGGAGAAATCGGTGACGGTTCCCCGCAGCGCCCGAATCCAGCCTTTCTCGGAAACAACCACGGTGATCGGCTCGCGTTCGACGAGCGCTTGCTCGATCGCAGCTTCATCATGCTCGATGGCCTCTGCAAAGCTCGTGCGGCGCTTGCCGAGCGCGGTCTTGGGGCCGAACTTCGCGCGCAGTTCCCTGATCTCGTCCGCAACCCTGTTCCACTGCTTCGGCTCGGAGCCCAGGAGCTCCTTGATTGTCTTGCGCTCCGACCGCAACTGCTTGTCCTCGTTCCTGATCTCCATCTCCTCAAGCTTGCGCAAATTGCGCAAGCGCATGTTCAGCACAGCGTCTGCCTGCACCTCCGAAAGCTTGAATGTTTTCATCAGCACAGGCTTGGGTTCATCCTCGTTTCGAATGATCTTGATGAGCTTGTCCAGGTTGAGATAAGCGACGAGATATCCCCCAAGCACCTCCACCCTGTGCTCGATCTGCCTGAGCCGAAAGTTCGAGCGTCGCAGCAGGACCTCGCGGCGGTGCGCCAGCCATTCGCTCAGCACTTCGGCCAAGCCAACCACTTTGGGAATGCGGCCTTTGACCAGCACGTTCATGTTAAGGGGGATGCGCGCTTCCAGATCGCTCAGCCTGAACAATGATTCCATCAGCAATTCAGCATTCACAGTGCGTGAACGAGGCTCGATCACCAGCCGGATGTCCTCAGCCGACTCGTCTCTCGCATCCACAACCAGAGGCAGCTTTTTTTCGTTAATAAGGTCCGCGAGTCTCTCGACCAGCCGTCCCTTCTGCACCAGCCACGGGATCTCCGTCACAATGATCAGATAGGTTCCGCGGCCCGTGTCCTCCGTGTGCCAGCGGGCGCGCACTCGAAACGACCCGCGCCCCGTCGCGTAGGCTTCCGCAATGAGACCTGACGGATCCACGATCACGCCGCCGGTCGGAAAATCGGGACCCTGCACGTATTTCAGAAGCGTGCGGCTCCTCGCATTCGGAGTGGAAATCAGGTGAAGCGCGGCGTCGCAGAGCTCCGCCGCATTGTGCGGCGGGATTGATGTCGCCATCCCGACCGCGATTCCCTGCGAGCCGTTGGCGAGAAGGTTTGGAAAGGCGCCGGGCAGGACAACCGGTTCATTCTCCGACCCGTCGTAGGTCGGCTTGAAGTCGATTGCGTCCTCGTCGATCCCATCCAGCAGAAGATGCGCGATCTCCGTCAGGCGAGCCTCGGTGTAGCGCATGGCAGCGGGGTTATCGCCGTCCACATTGCCGAAATTTCCTTGGCCGTCGATCAGCGGATAGCGTTGTGCAAAGTCCTGCGCGAGGCGCACGAGCGCGTCATATACGGCGACATCGCCGTGCGGATGGAATTTGCCGATGACGTCACCGACCACCCGCGCGCATTTCTTGAACCCCGCGCCGGGATCGAGCCGAAGCTGCTGCATCGCATAAAGCAGCCGCCGGTGCACAGGCTTGAGCCCGTCGCGCGCGTCCGGCAGTGCCCGGTTGACAATGGTCGAGAGCGCATAAGCGAGGTAGCGCTCTTCCAGTGCCTCATGCAGTGCAATCTCTTGCGCGCCGTGATCAGAGGGGGGAATCAGTTGCGTGTTCATGCGACAGAGTTAATGCGAAGTCGCAGCAGGGACAAGGAACGGCGCGCCGCCGCTCGCGCCTTATCCGGCGACTGCCGAGGCGGCTTTGCTGTTGAGTAGCGCCGCGATAAAACTCGCGCGCGCATCCGGCAGCCGCAATCCTCGTGGATCGAGCACGTGCCGCAGGAGGAAAAAACCGGTCAGGTCAAAACCGGCGGACATATCCTCGACCGAGGGCTGGCCGGCATCCGGCCCTTGCACAAATTCGGGCAATCGGAGCAGTTTTTCCTTCCAAGGCTCGCCCGCCTGGCGCGACACCGCACGACCCGACTTGGGCGACACATAAACAAGGTCCGTTGTCGTGCCTGTCGCAGCGCAACTTTCCAGATCGAGTCCGAAACCAAGCTCGGCCAGAAGAAGCAGCTCGAAACGCACCAATCCGGATGCCGCCGCGCGCAGATCGAGGAGGTCATCGAGCATGGCTGACAGTTCGGCGTGAATTCGTGGATGGGGATCGCGTTCCGGTAACAGCCGGCAGAGCTCGGCAAGGTGCGTCAGTCCATAAAGCGCGTGGGACACCGCCAGGAACGATGCCGCCCGCAGCTCGATCCCTTCGACGGCATAAAGCCCGAGATGCTCGTCCAACCGGGCTTGCCATACAGCGCTGACGCCGTTGCCTGCTTGCAGAATGGGGCGCAGCCGCCGGCCAGTTCCTCCCCGAACGAGCCCCAAATGGCGGCCATGCTCGCGCGTCATAAGTTCCACGATCGTACTGGATTCCCCGTGACGCTTGCTTCCAAGTACGATTGCTTCGTCACTCCATCGCATGATTATTCCTTGGGAAACTCAAGTCCCATCGCCCGGTACCGCTCGGGATCATCGCTCCAACCCTCCCGCACTTTGACGAACAGAAACAGATGCACGGGCGCCTCACTCATTTTCGCGATCGCGCTGCGCGCCTGCGATCCGATCGCCTTGATCGTGCTGCCCGCTTTGCCGAGCACGATTTTTCTTTGGCTTTCGCGTTCAAGGTAGATTGTCTGCTCGATGCGGATCGAGCCGTCCCTGAGCTCCTGCCATTGATCAGTCTCCACGGTCGCCTGGTACGGCAGCTCCTGATGCAGCCTCGAATAGAGCTGCTCGCGGGTGATCTCGGCAGCGAGTTGGCGCAGCGGAGCGTCGGTGACCTGATCTTCGGGATAATGCCATGGCCCCGCCGGAACATGCGCAGCGAGCCACGCTTTGAGGTCCGCTACCCCATCGCCGGTCAGTGCGGAAATCATGAATGTCGCGGCAAACTGTGCGGGCTTGTTGGCGGTGGCCGCCAATTGCAGAAGCGATGGCTTGCGTACCCGATCGATCTTGTTGATCACAAGGATTTTGGATCGCTCTACTTGACGCAGCCGCGCTAGAACGTTGGTTGTAACCTCATCGAGCCCATGCTGGGCGTCGAGCATGCAGGCGGCGATATCTGCGTCCTGGACACCCGCCCAGGCGCTCGCCACCATTGCACGGTCGAGCCGTCGCCTGGGTGCGAAGATACCCGGCGTGTCGATGAAGACGAGCTGCGCGCTCCCCGCGATTGCAATGCCGCGCAGCGGCGAACGTGTCGTTTGGGCTTTGTGAGAAACGATCGCGACCTTGTCGCCGACAAGCGCGTTGATCAGGGTAGACTTGCCGACGTTCGGGGGACCAATGACCGCAATGAACCCGCAGCGGCTCTCTTCCTGCGTCATCAACCCCGGTCCGCTCTGACCCCGGCATGGGTGAGCATGGCCGCTGCCGCGGCCTGCTCGGCCGCGCGTTTCGAACGGCCGAGACCCTCTGCCGGCACGAGTTGGGGAAGCTCGACGATCACCCGGAATTCCGGATCGTGATCGGGCCCCTTGCGCTCGACTTCACGATAGGCCGGTGTGGGCAGGCCGCGCGCCTGCGCCCATTCCTGCAACGCAGTCTTCGAATCTCGCAGCGGCTGTGCTGGTTTGCGCATGCGCGCGCTCCAAAGCTGCTCGATAAATTCGCACGCCGCGGAATACCCCCCGTCGACAAAGATTGCTCCGATCAACGCTTCACACACATCAGCGAGAATAGCGGTTCTGTTACGCCCTCCCGCGTTGGCTTCGGACGACCCAAGCCTGATCGCTTCGCCAATATTGATCGCGCGGGCCACCTCGGCGCAGGCTTCCTTGCGCACGAGATCGGCCAGGCGGCGCGACATTTCGCCCTCGTCGGCTTTCGAAAAGTTGCGGAACAACATGTCTGAGATGACAAGCCCGAGGACATGATCTCCTAAAAATTCAAGCCGCTGGTATGAGGCCGCGCGGTTACGCGCGCCGGCCAACGCGGAAATGTGGGTCAGTGCCTGTTCAAGCAAAAGCGGATTGGAAAACCGATAGCCGATTCGTTCTTCGAAGTCTGAAGGTCCGCGGTCCCGGCGTTTCCTGCGGGCGGGACGGCGAACGGCATCAGTCTTGGTCGAGCCGCAAGCAGGCTCGTCGTGGGAAGGACGGGAGGTTTTGCCTGAGACGGTGCTCGCTCTCGGCCTGCGGCTCATCGCACCAACGTAAACAGCCGGTTCCAGCGTACCGACCACGGCCAGCGCCATACCATCCAGGCATGGTCGCCCTCGCGAATCGAGAAGAAAATGATCTGTGCCTTGCCCACGAGATTCTCAAAAGGCACGTACCCCACCTGACTGAGGACGCGGCTATCAGTGGAATTGTCGCGATTATCTCCCATCATGAAATAGTGTCCCTGAGGCACCTCATAGACCGGCGTGTTGTCGTAGAATCCGTTATCGACGAGATCGAGCGTCGTATAGCTCACGCCGTTCGGCAGCGTCTCTCGCCATCGCTTGACCCGGGTGGCGCGCGAGCCTTCCTCGGTCTCGACGTAATCCTCGATGCGCTCCCGCTTGACCGGTTGGCCGTTGATGTGCAGGACCCCATCGACCATCTGAATGCGGTCGCCGGGAAGTCCGATGACGCGCTTGATGTAGTCGGTGGTGTCATCCTTGGGCAATCGGAAAACGACCACGTCGCCACGGCCCGGCGGCGAGGCCCAGATGCGGCCGGAAAACAGCGGAGGCGAAAACGGCAAGGAATAATGACTGTAACCGTAGGAATATTTCGACACAAAAAGATAATCGCCGACCAGCAAGGTGGCCTTCATCGAGCCGGAGGGAATGTTGAAGGGCTGAAACAAAAAGGTGCGGATCACGAGTGCAATGATCAGCGCATGAAAGATCACGCGCACCGTCTCGGCGATCCCGCCTTCTTTGCGTCTGGCTTGCGCTGTCACACTCATCGGCCTCTTGTCCATCTGATTGAGCCGCGCCGTTCTAGCCGCTTGCAGGGAACGGCGCAATCAAAGGGGGATAAGTTCCGCAGTCGCCACGCGAATCGGTGATCCGGAGATTCGTCATAGTATATCAATACCTTAAATGGGTGACTTGATATTGCTCGCTGGCTGCGGGCTTACGCTGGCGGGACTTCACGCCGCACCGCGCTGATCACGACAAGCGCCTGCGCCATTGGGCCTTCGTCCGTAATGGTGACGTCAATGCGCGGCTCGCATCCCGCCGGGGTGATTGATCGCAACCGAGTGAGGGCTCCGCCTGTGAGCTTCATTGTGGGACGGCCGGAGGGCAGATTGACCACGCCCATGTCGCGCCAGAACACGCCCGCGCGCAATCCAGTGCCGAGCGCCTTGGCGCAAGCCTCCTTTGCCGCGAAACGCTTGGCGTAGGTCTCGCTGCGGCGAGCCCTGCGCTCGGCGGTGGCACGCTCGGTCGCGGTAAAGATGCGTGAGAGAAAACGCTCGCCGTGCCGTTCGAGGGTGCGCTCAATGCGTCTCACGTCGATGAGATCGGAACCGATGCCAAGAATCATCGCCGGCCTCGATCCATGGCCGCACGCATGGCCTTGACGGCATTGCCCAGCCCGCGGGTGATTGCCTCGCCGACCAGGAAGTGCCCGATATTGAGTTCAACAACCTCGTTCAAGGCGGCGATTGTCTCGGCGGTGTCAAAATCAAGTCCATGGCCGGCGTGAACTTCCAGCCCATGCTCGCGCGCGAGCTTCGCGCCTGCTCGAATGCGCTCCCACTGGCATTGCGCTTCGGCAGCGCGATGCTCGGCCAGCGCATCGCACCAGGCGCCGGTATGGATCTCAATGACGGGCGCGCCGAGGGACGCCGCGGCCTCGATCTGAGCAGGCTCGGCGGCAATGAACAGCGACACGCGAATTCCCGCCCGCTTGAGCTCGGCAATGGCGGGCGCGAGTTGAACCTGCTGCCCAGCAGCATCGAGCCCGCCTTCGGTGGTGCGCTCCTCTCGGCGTTCCGGGACGAGGCAAGCAGCATGTGGCCGGGTCGCCACCGCGATGCGGATCATTTCGTCCGTTGCAGCCATTTCCAGATTGAGCGGCTTTGCAATCTCGGCCTTGAGCCGCGCGATGTCGTCGTCTCGGATGTGCCTGCGATCCTCCCGCAGATGTGCGGTGATGCCGTCAGCACCGGCTTCAATCGCGATCTTCGCTGCATGGACGGGGTCGGGGTGCCGGCCCCCACGCGCGTTGCGCACCGTTGCGACGTGATCGACGTTGACACCGAGCCTGAGATAAGGAATGGCCATAATGCAGTGCGGTTACCGCGCGAGCGAAAATTTCAGTGCCTGCACGACCAGCCTGGCACTCCTGATATTGCGTTCATGCGTTCACCCGTTCTGCATTCGCCACCACGTCCTTTGCCCGCAGCTGGGCGATAATCGAGTTGAGATGCTTGATATCGAACACCTCAAGGTCGATCGTAACCGAGGTGAAATCCGGGGCTGACCGTTCCATGCGAATATTGTCGATGTTGCCGTCGTGCTCGGCGATGATCTGGGCTACCTGTGCGAGCGAGCCGGGTTCATTAACCGTCTGAATTACAATGCGAGCAGGAAAGCGCTGCGGCGTGCGCTCGTCGACGTCCCAGCGCAAATCGAGCCAACGCTCGGGCACATCCTCGAAGTCCTTCAGCGCCGGAGACTGGATCGGGTAGACGGTGATTCCCTCGCCGGGGGTGAGAATGCCGACAATGCGGTCGCCCGGAACCGCGCCGCTGTTGGGCGCGAAGCGCACCGGCAGATCAGTATTGATGCCGCGGATGGGAATTGCCGCGCCCGGCTCGCCAGCGACGTTGACCTTTACTGATTTGCCTTTCTTGAGCCCGAACCAGCCGCTTTCGGCCTTGGGCTGCTGGGCGATAATGGCCGCGCGTTCTTCCTTGTAGTCGGGATCCATGGCGCGCACGACATCGGCCGCGCGCATTTCACCTCGGCCGACCGCGGACATCACCTCCTCGACCGAGGCACGCGCCAGGCGGCGCAGCGCGCCTTGGAGTTTTTCGTCCGAATAGGGCATTTTTGCCCGTTGACAAAGGCGCTCGACAATACGCCGGCCGAGACCGGCGTATTGGTGGCGCACGGCAGCACGCGTGGCCCGGCGGATAGCGGCACGTGCCTTTCCAGTGATGACGAGCGATTCCCAAGCCGCGGGTGGGGCGACCTGCGCGCTTGATGTTATGATTTCGACCTGGTCCCCGCTAACGAGCTCCGAGACAAGCGGCGCGATCTTGCCATTGATTTTGCACCCGACCGCCATGTTGCCCACGTCGGTGTGGACGGCATAGGCGAAGTCGATGGCACTGGCGCGTCGAGGCAGCGCGATCAGCATGCCCTTGGGCGTGAAGCAAAACGCCTGATCGTGGAACAATTCGAGCTTGGTGTGCTCGAGAAACTCTTCCGGGGTGGACCCTTCCGCAAGCAGCTCGATCGTGCGGCGCAACCATGCATAGGCGCTCGATTCGCGCGATAGCATTTCCGTCGGGGAGCCAAGGCCGTCCTTATAAAGTGCGTGAGCGGCGATGCCGTATTCGGCAATTTCCTCCATGTCACGTGTACGGATCTGCAATTCGACCCGCTGCCGACTGGGACCCATCACGGTGGTGTGGATCGAGCGGTAGTCGTTCTGCTTGGGTGTTGAAACGTAATCCTTGAACCGGCCCGGCACCACCGGCCACGTGGTATGGACGATCCCCAACGCTTCATAGCATTGCGGCAGCGTCTGCACGATCACGCGGAATCCGAAAATGTCGGACAATTGCTCGAAGCCGATGGATTTGCGTTCCATCTTGCGCCATATCGAATAGGCCCGCTTTCGACGGCCGCGGACTTGTGCTTCGATTCCGCGCTCGGAGAGCTTCCTCGTAAGTTGCTGTTCGATTTCAGCAACCGGCCCGACATTCTTTGCCTCAAGTTGATCGAGTCGTTCGCTCACCACCGTATAGGCCTCGGGATTGAGCTCGCGGAACGCCAAATCCTCGAGTTCCTCGCGCATTTCGTGCATGCCCATGCGACCGGCCAGCGGAGCATAGATGTCGAGCGTCTCTTGCGCGCTGCGCCGGCGGGCTTCGGGAGGCATGTGTGAGAGGGTGCGCATATTGTGCAGCCGGTCAGCGAGCTTGATCAGCAGCACTCGCACGTCGTCCGCGATTGCCAACAGCAGCTTGCGGAGATTTTCCGCCTGCTTGGCCTCTTTGGTTACGAGATCGAGCTTTTTGAGCTTGGTAAGGCCTTCGACCAGCGCACCGATGTCCTTTCCGAACATCTGATCGATCTCGGCGCGGGTGGCCTGCGTGTCTTCGATGGTGTCGTGGAGGAGGGCCGCCGCGATGGTGGCATCATCAAGCTTGAGATCGGTAAGGATTGCCGCCACTGCGAGCGGATGGGAGAAGTAAGGGTCGCCTGAGGCTCGCTTCTGCTCGCCATGCGCGCGCATGGCATAGACGTAAGCGCGATTGAGAAGCGGCTCGCTCGCGGCAGGGTTGTAGCGCTTTACCCGTTCGATCAGATCATATTGGCGGAGCATCGGCGGCTTGGGCCGAGCCGGCGATCCGATCGCGTTTTCAAGCGCTTGTGAGACAATGCTGAGACTTCGTCCGAACGGAGCGCGAGCCCGGGACTGATTTTGCATGCGCGGGAGGTCCGTTGAGGAACGTGCCATCTCAATCCTGATTCCGCCCCCCGATTTGGGGAGCCTATTCTGTCAGGATATCATGGCAGTCGTTAATACTGACAAGGCCGGAATACGCACCAGGCCGGTGTTCCGGAGCCAGCGCAAGGAAAATGCGGGGCGCGCGCGACCCACCCGGATTTCAGCTTTCGCTCAATCCGGGCTACTTTGCTCCACCGCCACAGGCCGCTTCGTCAGGCGCAGCCGAATTAAGGCCTGTCGCTTCCCGGCCTACTCCTCGTCTTCCGGTTGTTCCTCCGGCGGCGTGAGGCCTTCAAGGCCTTTGAGCAACTCTTCCTCGGTCATCTGTTGCGTGGTGACCTCGGTATCATCCACGTCGATCGATCCCCCATCAGCGCTGATAAGGGGAGCCGCCTCGGGCTCGGGCTCGTCGACCTCCACGTATTTCTGCAACGAGTGAACGAGCTCTTCCATGAGATCGTCAGGCGAGATGCTTTTTTCCGCAATCTCGCGCAAAGCGACGACCGGATTCTTGTCGTTATCGCGGTCAATCGTCATCGGCGCGCCCGAGGAGATCAACCGCGCGCGGTGGCTTGCAAGCAATACGAGATCAAAACGGTTCTCGACCTTATCAATGCAGTCTTCAACGGTGACCCGGGCCATGGCGCATGCTCCTGCAAATGTGAGCCTTAGGTAACCGCGTCGGGAACAAAGCGCAAGGCAGAACCGAGGGGCAAATTCCTCTTGGCCTCGAGCCAGCTCTCTGTTAGGCAGGGGGCGGCACCCATCACGCCATTTCAATTGCCTTATTGCCTTTGGTTGTGATGGAGAGCGTGCACACGCAATTGAGCGGCACACGATCACATCGAGCGGATTGCAACGATTGACGTCTTCTCCGGGCGGACCCACCGGTCCGGAGCCGATATCAGGTGCAATGACTTAAGTCTGAAGAGAGGATCATGGAACCCAAAGCTGAAAAAATCGCACTTTTCATTGACGGCGCCAATCTCTATGCCACCGCCAAGGCGCTCGGTTTCGATATTGATTACAAGCGCCTCTTACGCGAATTCCACTCCCGCGGTTATCTGCTGCGCGCATTCTATTACACCGCCGTTATCGAGGATCAGGAATATTCCTCGATCCGGCCGCTGATCGATTGGCTCGATTACAACGGCTATGCCGTTGTCACCAAGGCAACCAAAGAGTTCGTCGATCAGACCGGGCGGCGCAAGGTAAAGGGGAACATGGATATCGAGCTCGCCGTGGATGCGATGGAGATCGCGGGCTCGATCGATCACATGGTCCTGTTCTCAGGCGATGGGGACTTCCGCTCGCTGGTCGAGGCGGTCCAGCGCCGCGGCGTGCGCGTGACCGTCGTTTCCACGATCTCGACTCAACCGCCCATGGTCGCCGACGAGTTACGCCGGCAAGCCGATGTGTTCCTCGACATCGTCGAGTTGCAGCCCAAGATCGGCCGCGATCCGGCCGAGCGGCCTGCGCGCGAAGCGCGCGAGCCGCGCCACACGCCCCAGTTCCTCCAGCGCGCCCCCTCGCCGCAACGCGCGGGAGCGGGCGCCGCCCTCGACGATGAGGATGATTTCGAAGACTGAGCGGCCGAGTAGCCCGGATGAGCGAAGCGATATCCGGGAGCGATTTCCCCGCATGTCGCTGCTACAATTAATCGAGCGGCTATGACCTATCCCGCGCCCGGCAAGCCCGGCCGCGATTGCCCGCTATGCCCGCGTCTCAAGGCGTTTCGAGATGATTGGCGCAGCCGCGAGCAGGAATGGTTTAACGCACCGGTTCCCTCGTTCGGCCCTGTTACGGCACGCCTCCTGATCGTTGGCCTGGCGCCGGGCTTGCGCGGCGCCAATCGCACCGGACGTCCTTTCACCGGCGATTATGCCGGCGATCTTCTCTATGCGACGCTCAAGAGCTACGGATTCGCCACTGGCACCTATGCGGCGCGGCCTGACGACGGGCTAACGCTCCTCGATGCGCGGATTACCAATGCGGTTCGATGTGTTCCCCCCGACAACAAACCGATGCCAGCCGAGATCAGAACCTGCCGTTCTTTCCTGCAATCCACCATTGCCGAGATGAGCAATCTGCGCGCCATCGTAACGCTCGGCCGCATTTCCCATGAAAGCACTGTCGCAGCGCTCAGTCACCGGCGATCCGCCGTCCCGTTTAGCCATGGCAGCTGCCATGATCTTGGAAAGTTGCGGTTGTTCGTGAGCTATCACTGCTCGCGCTACAACACGAGCACGGGGGTACTTACGCCCGGCATGTTTCGCGCAGTTTTTGCGATGGTGCGCGATTATCTCGATGCTTGCAGCCAGGCCAGCACTTCCTCCGCGTTCTTGTCCGGGGGGAAGACGGGGTAGAAGACCTTGCTGATCATTCCGTCGTCAATCACGAGTGCCATGCGCTTGAGCAGGGTCATGCCGGCAAACGCGAAGGTCGGAAGCTCGATCGCTCTGGTGAGAACGAGGTTTTGATCCGACAGGATCGAAAAAGGCAGTTTAAGCCGCTCGACGGCCTCGCGCTGGTAGTCGCTGTCCTGCGTCGAAAGTCCGTAGAGATGAGTAACGCCGGCGCGCTTGAGCTCGGCGAAATGGTCGCGGAACGAACACGATTGCGGAGTGCATCCGCGCGCTCCGGGAATGGCATCCCAGCCGTCGGGTGTCGGCTGTCCAGGAACCCCGGTTCGTGGATAAACGTAGACGACGGTGCGGCCGGCGAGCTTCGCCAGGTCGACCGTGGTGCCGTTCGTCGCCAGCAGCGGCACCGAGGGAAGTTTGAGCTTTACAAGATGACGTGCTGCGCCATCGTCTTGCGGAACTGGAAGCTCGCGGGGCAGCAGGTTGGGGTTATGTGTGCTCGTCATGGGCGATCTCCACCTTCCGCCCCCACCCTTACCTCCCCCGCTTGCGGGGGAGGGTGGGGTGGGGGGCTTCATAGGAAATGAATTCCAGGAGCGAGCCGTCGGGATCTCGGAAATAGATGCTGGTGCCGCGCCCCTTTGCTCCAAAGCGCTGCATCGGGCCGGCATGAACGGAGATGCCCCGCCGGTTAAGATGCGCGATCGCATCGGCAATCGGACCCTTCCATTCGAAGCAGAGGTCGCTGTTCCCGGGCGCCACCGGCAGCCGTGCGACTTCGGCAGGATGCAAGCCCGGGCCATGCAGATTGAGCTGTGCGGCCCCAAACCGGTAAGCCCATCCCTGCCCATTGCGAACGAGCTCGGCACCGAGCACGTCGCGATAAAAACTGTTCGAGCGTTCCCAGTCCGAAACGTGCACCACGCAATGATCGAAGCTAACGGGCAGGTGCATGGCTTTATCCTTTGGCGCGCAGCAGCCGGCCCCGTTCGCGCTCCCAGCTGCGCTTCTTCTCGGTTTCCCGCTTATCGTGCAATTTCTTCCCCCGCGCCAGCGCCAGTTCGAGTTTCGCGCGCCCCTTTTCATTGAAATAAAGCTTCAACGGAATGAGCGTCATGCCCTCGCGCTCGACCGCGCCGATGAGCTTATTGATTTGCCGGCGATGCAGAAGAAGCTTGCGCGGGCGCTTGGGAGCATGATTGAACCGGCCGCCCTGCAAATATTCGGGGATATTGGCGTTGACCAGCCAAATCTCGCCGCCGCGGGAATCGGCGTATGACTCGGCGATGGTCGCCTTGCCCTGCCGCAGCGACTTCACCTCAGTTCCGGTCAGCGCAATGCCGACCTCGAACGTCTCACCGATTTCGTAATTGAACCGCGCCTTGCGATTGTGGGCGACGGTTCGCAGATTACCGTCGCCCGATGCCGAGCCCATTTGCGCCGTCCTCTGCAATGCTGCTCGCCCGTTGCGCCTGCGGTTTGCGCCGCTGGAGACTAAAGGGACGCCTCACGAAGGTGAGGTTTCGGCGCGCATTTGCGCCTGCTAGAATAGCGATCCCGTTGCTGCAAGGAGAGCCCTCATGCGCAGTTTCATGGCCGCCATCGTGGCTTTGGTCGTGTTGGCCGCCGGTTTCGCTATTGTGCTGGCGACCGTTCAGGAACCTGCATCGACTGCGTTCAGCACGGATGGCGCTCGGGTGAGCAGCGAGCCGGCGCGGCCTGACTGGACTTGATGCGCGGCGCTGGCGGTCAGTTGATCAGGCCGGCATGAACCATGGCTGCGCGTACCGCGGTCTTGGTCGTCTCGCCAACCGGCACCATCGGCAGCCGAACAGTATCGGCGCATTTGCCGAGCACGGAGAGTGCATATTTCACCGGCGCAGGGCTCGTTTCGATGAACAGCGCGGTGTGCAGGGGTAGCAGCTTGTCCTGGACCTGCAACGCCGCCGCATAGTCCCCACGCAGGCAAGCGTCCTGGAATTGCGCGCACAGGCGCGGCGCGACGTTCGACGTCACGGAAATGCAGCCATGGCCGCCGTGTGCCATGAAGCCCAGTGCGCTTGCGTCTTCGCCGGATAGCTGATTGAACTCCGGCCCCATGGCAGCCCGCTGCGCGGAGACTCGCACCACATTGGCGGTTGCGTCTTTCACTCCGGCGATGTTGTTGAGCTCGAACAAGCGCTTCATCGTTTCGACCGACATGTCGATCACTGAGCGAGGGGGGATGTTGTAGATGATGATCGGAATGCCGATCGCATCGTTGATCGCCTTGAAATGCCGGTAGAGACCTTCCTGGGTCGGCTTGTTGTAATAGGGCGTGACGACGAGCACGGCGGTCGCTCCGCACTCTTCGGCGTGGCGGGCAAGCTCAATGGCCTCCTTGGTGGAATTCGAGCCCGCGCCGGCAATGACCGGCACGCGTCCCTTGACCTGCTCGACACACCACTCGACGACATGGCGATGCTCGTCATGGGAGAGCGTCGGACTTTCGCCCGTGGTGCCGACCGGCACAAGGCCATCGGTGCCTTCCGCGATCTGCCAGTCGACCAGGGCTCGAAATGCCTGCTCGTCGACCGAACCATTGCTGAACGGAGTGACGAGCGCGGTAAACGAGCCCCGAAAGCTCGTCTTGACCGTCATGATACCATCCTCTGACTAGCCCGGCCGCCATGGCGCCAAGGCTTCCTGCATTGTTAACGGGAAGGCGTTCGGGATGAAAGCCCTCTCTACAATGGGCGCCCCCTTTTTGCCGCGGTGGGGGTGGATGGTCGGCACAATGAGTATTAGCTCTTCATCAATCATATCAAGCGACTAACAGCACATGAAGGGTTTCAAGCAGCCACGGACGCTATCTTGATCAACAGGCTAGTCACCCGAATCTTGATCGGCTTGCCGCTGATGGGCTTTTTTGCCCTCGCGCCGCGGGAGGATTCGGCGGGCGCGGTCCCATTGCCCAAGCCAAGACCCGGCAGCGTACGCCTTCCGAGCGAGGCGAGCGCCGTGCCGTCGCTCGCTCGCATTGCGCCACCCTCCCCTCGCTTTCTGACCGCGGCTACCGATTCGACCTCCTCGACCGATCTTGCAGCGGTGAAGGAAGCGATCAGCGCCGCCAAGCATGGGAACGTCTCGCAAGCGATGGACGTGCAAACGACGATTGCGGACCCCCTCGCCCGCAAACTCGTGGAATGGGCCATTTTGCGTGCCGATGACGCCGAAAACGTCGATATGAGCCGCTACACGGCCTTCCTTGCGGAAAACCCGAGCTGGCCGGCCATCACGCTGATCCGCCGGCGCGCGGAAGCAACGCTTTGGACGGATCGGCTGGAGCCGGCGTTTGTCCGCTCGTTTTTCGCCAAACACCGGCCCGCGACGGCGAAGGGCAAATTCGCCCTCGCCCGGGCGCTCCTGCTGCAAGGGGATCGCGCAGGGGCGCAAGGTCTGGTGCGCGACGCGTGGCGCAACGATGCGTTCTCGAACGACCTCGAAGCCGCTGCGCTCGACGTCTTCCAGGACCTGATCACCCCCGCCGACCACAAGGCCCGCATGGATATGCGGCTCTATGCCGAGGACGTCGAGGGCGCATTGCGCGCGGCCAATCGCGCAGGTGGCAATGCCCCCGCCATTGCAAAAGCGCGTGTCGCCGTCATCAGGAAAGCATCCAATGCCAAAACGCTCCTGGATGCCGTACCCCCCGATGGCCAGCGCGATGTCGGCCTTCTCTTCAGCCGCATCCAGCTGTTGCGGCGGGCGGAGAAGGCGACCGAAGCAGCCGCCTTGATGCTGTCAGTGCCGCGCGAGCACGCAGCGCCTCTCGACGCCGACCAGTGGTGGATCGAGCGCCGCCTCGTCGCGCGCAAGCTGCTCGATGCAGCCGATGCGAAGACCGCTTATCGCGTGGTCCGCGATGCCGCCCCTGCGGCGAAGGAAAACTATCGCGTCGAGCAGCAATTCACCGCCGGCTGGATCGCATTGCGACACCTCAATGACCCGGCGGCTGCGCTTGCCCATTTTGCCAAGATCGGCGAGAGCAGCAGCAATCCGATTGCGCTCGCGCGTTCGGGCTACTGGCAGGGTCGCGCGGCCGAAGCGTTGGGCCGCAAGGAGGAAGCGCGCGCCCATTTCGAGGCAGCGGCGCGCTACCCCACCGCCTATTACGGGCAAATTGCACGCGCCCGGATCGGTCATAAGGACATCAGCTTGCGCGCGCCGCCGGAGCTGCCTGCGGGTCTTGACCGGCTTGAAGTCGTGCGAGCAATCGAAATTCTTTATGCGATCGAAGAACGGGATCTGGTCGCCGGAGCATTGGCCGATCTCGGCGAACGCGCAACCGACGTTGCCGCGCTCGCAGCGCTTGCGGAAGTGGCGGGACAGCACAAGGACGCTCGCGCCATGGCACTCATTGGCAAGGCGGCGCTTTCCCGCGGATTGCCGCTCGAGCACTACGCGTTTCCGATCGCCGGCATTCCGGAATATAAGCCCATTGGGCCTGCGATCGAATTGCCGGTGGTCTATGCCATTGCGCGCCAGGAAAGCACGTTCAACCCGAAAACGGTGTCGAGCGCTCGTGCCATGGGGTTGATGCAGGTCACGCCCGCGGCCGGCCGGTACGTGGCGCAGAAGTTCCACGCACCTTTCGACGAGCGCCGGCTGCTGAGCGACCAAATCTATAATGTGCAACTCGGAGCCGCCGAATTGGGCGATTTGATCCAGGAGTATCGCGGATCCTACATCCTCACCTTTGCAGGCTACAATGCTGGCCGGGGACGCGTGCGCGAGTGGATCGCCAAACACGGCGATCCGCGTGATCCGAAAGTGGACCCGATCGACTGGGTGGAGCAGATCCCATTTTCCGAGACCCGCAATTATGTCCAGCGGGTGATGGAGAATCTGCAGGTGTATCGGGTACGCTTTGGGGGTGGATCGAAGCTGTTGATCGAGGCGGACCTGCGTCGCGGCGGCGCGAGCAACTG
>Ga0209526_10000724_pt1 | contig 21685 bp, 15 predicted proteins | sample JacPinW_OM2H0_M1_FD_188566 | JGI IMG/M metagenome (GOLD analysis project Ga0209526, IMG submission 188566) | Forest soil microbial communities from Algoma, Ontario, Canada - Jack Pine, Ontario site 1_JW_OM2H0_M1 (SPAdes) (version 2) | ecosystem: Environmental > Terrestrial > Soil > Boreal... | reverse complement strand
TCCGTAGCATGGAAAATTGCCTTGGGCCGGCGTAGCTCAGTGGTAGAGCGAGGGTCTCATAATCCCTAGGCCGTGGGTTCGATTCCCCCCGCCGGCACCATACCAAACAGGCAAGGGGCGCCATCCCAACCGGCGCCTTTTGCTGTCAGTACGAGAAACCTTAACTAAATCGATTTATCACTTATCGCATGGGCTGGATTTCAATTTTCCCAGGTACACTAACTTCTGTAGAATTGCCCATTATGCAGCGGAATGCCCAGCCATCGCTCCTTGAAGGCCCGTCGCACGCCCCCTGCCGGAGCTGCGGGTGAAGAGCGGAAAGCTCTCACGCCGCGACTGGTTGCGGCTTACCTCGCGTGCCGCTGCGGGTATGTCTCTGGGCGTTGCTGGATTATCCAAGCTGCAGGCGGCCGAACAGTGGCAAGAGCTAAGCGCTCTCAAGCGCCAGGGCGCACCTCCACCCGCCGACAGCCTTGCAGCACTCTTCAACGGGGATCCCACACGATACCGATTCACAACGGAAGAGGACAGCTTTCTGGAGGGTCTGGAAAACGCCTGCTTTCAATTTTTTTGGAATGAGGCGAACCCAACCTCCGGGCTTGTGAAGGACCGTAGCCAGGCCGGCGGGCCAGATTCCCGAAATGTGGCGAGCATTGCGGCAACTGGTTTTGGGTTGACTGCGCTGTGCATTGCGGACCATCGCGGTTGGCAGGAGCCGAGAGCAATACGTGAGCGGGTGGCGACCACGTTGCGCTTTGTCGAATCACGTGTTCCACAGGCGCACGGCTTCTTTTGCCACTTCCTCAATATTCAGAACGGCGAACGCGTCCTCCAGTCGGAAGTGTCATCCATCGATACGGCGATTTTTATTTGTGGGGTGCTCACCTGCGCCGCCTATTTTGAGGACGGAGAGATTCGGGCTCTGGCCCAACGAATCTACGAGCGCATGGACTGGAATTGGCTTTTGCACGGAGACAAAACGTTGTCGATGGGCTGGACGCCGGAGCATGGATTCATTCATAGCCGGTGGGACAGCTACAGCGAATTAATGATGGTGTATCTGCTGGGCTTAGGTTCATCCGCAACAGCTATGTCGAAACAGAGTTGGGACGCGTGGACGCGCCCGTATTTCGAATTTAATGGGGTGCGTTACATCGGCTCGCACGCCCCATTATTTGTGCATCAGTATTCGCACGCATGGTTTGATTTCCGCGGTAAACGGGACAAGTACGCGGACTATTTTACAAATTCCGTGATTGCGACAAAGGTGCACAAATTGTGGTGCTTGGAGTTATCGAGAGAGTTTCCGGATTACACCGAGGACATGTGGGGCGTCACGGCCTCCGATTCCGCGCGCGGTTATGCCGTCTGGGGCGGTCCGCCGGCTATCGGGCGCATCGACGGCAGTATCGTTCCATGCGCGACGGCCGGGTCACTGCCGTTTCTCCCGGAAGAGACTGTGCGGGTGCTCAGAAATATCCGCGAAAAATATGAACAGCGTGTTTGGCACAGGTATGGATTCGTGGATGCCTTCAACCCTCTAACAAACTGGTATAGCCAGGACGTGATCGGGATCGATGTAGGCATCACATTGTTAATGGCAGAAAACGCCAGAAGTGGTTTTGTTTGGGAGCAGTTCATGAAGAACGATGTGGCCCGAAACGGCATGGCTCGCGCGGGATTCCACGCCGTCACGCCAGCGGAGGCCGCGGCGCCGCCAAAGCTGCCGGTGCCCAATGGTTATCCGTTTCTCGTCATTCAGTGAAGGGTAGGCCGGACGATCGGCTCATTTTGCCAGTTCGACCAGCGCCAGCGCGTGCGGCTGAAGCTTCAGAGTCAGCGACCCGTTCGTGATCGCCTGCTGTTGAGCGGCGGGGAGCGCTGCAGATCTTCGCAGTTCTTCGATCTGCGCGGGTGTTGCCGATTGAGGATGGCCCAGTTTGTCATAGGTGGGCAGCGGCGAACCGTGCTCTTTGTCAACGATGGTGATGCGAGCAGTGCGCGCTTGTGGCAATCCTTTGAAGTGCAGCGTCACGGTTTTTGGCGAACCTGCCTGCTCCGGCAAAAATAGGTTCCATACTGCAATTGCCAGTGCCCCATCCTTACGCCGGGTCGCCAGTGCCGAATCTGAATTCACATCGAGCCTTGCTTCACCAAGGCGATGCAATAGCGCAAAGTCATTGAAAGCCGGTTTTGGAATACTGCGCTCGGCGAGAATGCCAAAGCCTCCGTAAAACGGAGTTTTCACTACACCTTGCTCTTCGAATACATCAGAAAAAGTCCAGTAGCTCATCATCTGTGTAAGACCATCGCATTCGCGAATCGTATTGGCCAGAAACGGTCCCATGTAGGCGCTGTCCGTTACCTGTGTTTGATTGCTGTAGTCTGCGTTGTACTCGGTCCAGATGAGCGGCATTTGCGGATACGGTGACGCAGCAATTTGCTGATGCACTTTCTTTACGGCGCGGCACACCATTTCGTTGCGCGAAATGCTTTCATGCGTGCCGAAAACGTCTTCCGCCTTGTCATTTCCGTAGACGTGAGACGAGACGAAATCCACCGGGACATTCCTTTCCTTACAATGTGCCAGGAAGCGGTCCGCCCAAGCGGCCTGCGCGGTTGACGGCCCGCCAATGCGCAGATGCTCGCTGACGCGCTTGATCGCGCGCGCGGTGTGATCGTACAAGTCGTAGTAGGTCGCTTCCTTGGGATTGCCCGCCCAAAAATCGAGGTTCGGTTCGTTCCAGACTTCGAAATACCAGTTCGCTACCTCGGTCTCGCCATAGCGTTCGACCAAGTGCCGCGTGAATGCTTCAATGAGTTGTTCCCATTTATTCCAGTCTTTTGGCGGCGCGACATTCTGCTTGTACCAAAATGCGTGCAGAGCATTGGGATCGGAAGTCAGCTTTTTCGGCATGAAGCTCAACTCGATGAAAGGGCGGACCTTGTTCTCCAGCAGTCCGTCGTAAATCTGATCTACGTAGGAAAAGTTGTAGAGGGGCTTGCCGGAAGCGTCCTCGTCGTAAACGCCGACTTCATCATGAAAAATGGCGTGGAAGCGCACGTATTCGAATCCCGTGATGCGTTTTGTTTCGCGCAGATCGTTTCGGTAGCTTTCGCGAAGCGACAAAATTGCGCGACCGGAACCAAACATCCGTTCCCAAAAATGTGGAAAGGGATGCGACGCGGCATTCACATCGACCTCGATGCTCTGCACCGATGTTTGCGAGCGGGAGGAAGAAGCCGCAAGAAAGGCTAGTGCGCCTAGTACCGCGACCCGAACACGTTGGGAACACGCCAACTTCATAGAGTGGCTCCTTCTAAATTTAAAAAGAAAATCAAAAGGCGCGGGAGTTCGCGCAGTTTCTGCCAGCGAGCACTAAAACACAAATCGCGCCTCAAACTCAACCTCCTGCTTGCGAGGCCCGACGTGAAAGCGAGGTTATGGAACGGTTTCCGTTGACACGAGTCGCCCGGTTGGGCAGCATGTGCTGCCCAGTGGCTGACTTTCGAAATCTTTCGCGCGAATCTCCGGCCGTGGTTTTTGTCAACCCACATGCGGGCGGCGGGCGCGCGCGTACCCACTTGGCAAGAGTCAAAGCCATCTTTTGCGCGCGCTCATTTTCCGCTGAATTCATTTTGACCGAGAGCATGGCAGAGATGGACTCGCGCGTGCACGCGGCGATTTCGGCGGGATCTCGCGTGTTGCTTGCGATGGGCGGGGATGGCACTCTGCAGTGTCTGGTGAACGCCGCGCAGAACAGCTACGTTCTGCTCGGGATAATACCTGCCGGTGGCGGAAACGATTTCGCGGCCGAACTCGGCTTCCCGAAAGATCCGGTCGCCGCGGCAAAGGCAATCTTATCCGCGCAGCCTCGATGTGTAGATGTGCTTCGCGCGTGCACCGCGGATGGACGCGAGCGGCTGTACCTGGGCGGCGGTGGCGTAGGTTTAGACGCTGACGCAGCGCGCTACGCAAGCGGCGCTTATGCCCGGCTGCCCGGGCGTTTACGTTACCTTGCCTCTGCGCTGCGCTCCTTCCGCGAGTTCCAGCCTTTGCGAGTTCGCGCAGAATTTACGGGCAGCAATCTTCCGATCATGGATGCGCCAGTGCTAGTCGCCGGCGTGCTGAACACTCCGAGCTATGGAGCAGGCCTCCGGCTCGCTCCCGATGCGCGGATCGACGATGGCTTGCTGACCACGCTCTTCGTGAAGAACCTGACCGCGCGGGAAGTTCTTGCTGTGCTTCCCCGGTTACTCGCTCGCGGCGATCTAGCGGAATCGTATGTAACTCGCGTCAGCGCTCCGCGCGTACGTTTGACCACCGATCGCGCTTGCCTCTTTCATGGAGACGGCGAAATTCTAGGACCCGCTCCAGTCGAAATCGAAGTGATGCCAAAGGCCGTACGGGTGCTTGCGCCGATCCGATCCTAAGATTCGGGCGAGCTCTCGCCAGATACTCCCTTTTCCTACTTCTTTGGCAGCGCGAAAGCCACGTAAACGCCGCCAGATCCCGATTTCGGGTCCTTCCCACCGCCAGCCGCGATGACAATGTACTGCCGCCCTTTCACTTCGTACGTGGCGGGAGTGGCGTTGCCCGCAAACGGAAGAGTCGTTTCCCAAAGCAGTTCACCGCTCGACTTATCAAACGCCCGAAATTTTTTATCGAAATTGGTAGCGCCAATAAAGAGGAGTCCGCCGGCGGTCACGATCGGCCCACCATAGTTTTCACTTCCTGTATCTCTCATTCCTCGAGCGGCAAGCTCCGGATATTCACCAAGATTAATCTTCCAGATGTACTCGCCAGAGTTCAGGTTGATTGCATTGAGTGTGCCCCAGGGCGGAGCGATGGCCGGATAGCCGTCGGGATCCAAAAACCTGCGGTACCCCGAAAACCTGTACTTCATTCCCAATAACTCGGGCCCGACTGTGCCGAGTTCCTTGCGCTCACCGTTGGTCAGGAAGTCGACCAGTGCGATCAATTGTTCCCCAGACAAATTCGGAAATCCGGGCATTCTGCCTTTGCCGGACTTGATCGTCGTCATGATTTGGTCAGGTGCAAGGCGTCCGCCTACACCAATCAGCGAGGGAATGGCGGATGGAGACCCGGTCATTGTATCGCCATGGCACACGCTGCACTGACTCATGTAGGTCGCCTTCGGGCCGCTGGAATCCGTGTTTTCCGCAAGTGCCGCCATCCACGCCATTTCATTGGAATTCACGTAAATAGTACCTGTCTGCGGATCGACGGCCGGGCCTCCCCACTCCGCTCCACCATCGAAGCCCGGAAAAATCACCGTATCCTTTCCCAAGCTGAAGGGAACAAATTGCCCTTCGCTGCGTGATTTCTGAAATTGCTCGACTGCCCATTGGTGCGCTTCAGGAGTGCGGTTGGTCAGCATGTTTTCCGTGAGAATTTGGCGCGCGTAGGGCACAGGCTTGGTAGGAAGAGGCTGTTCAGAAGCAGCAACTTCGCCGGGAATCGTGCTGGCCGGATATTTGTGGTACTCGATAAGAAAGAGCGGCTTGCCCGTGGTGCGTTCAAACAGATACACGAAACCTTGTTTTGTGGTCTGTGCCAGGGCGTCCACATCTTTTCCGCCGCGCTTCAACGTGAGTAGCACGGGAGCCGACGGAAAATCGCGGTCCCAGATATCATGCCTAACGCCCTGGAAGTGCCATATTCTTTCACCGGTTTCCGCGTTCAGTGCGAACAGAGAGTTCGCGAATAAGTCGTCGCCGACCCGATCAGCTCCATAAAAATCAAATGCAGCCGATCCAGTCGGGACGAAGACAATGCCGCGCTGCTGATCGACGGCCATCCCAGCCCAGTTATTGGCCGCGCCGCTTGTCTTCCACGCATCGGAGGGCCAGGTGTCATGACCAAATTCGCCGTCGTGCGGGATGGTATGAAACGCCCAACGCAGCTTGCCGGAGCGCACATCGTAGGCGCGCACATCACCGGGCGGAGCAGGCAGAGTTTCCGGATTGCGCCCGCCCACAATGATCAGATCTTTGTAAACAACTCCGGGGCTGGTCAACGCGATGGATTGCTTCTCGGGGTCGCGTCCCAGATCTTTGCGGAGATCGATTCGTCCATCCTGGCCGAAAGCGGGGATAGGCTTGCCTGTGCCGGCATCTAGTCCGTAGAGAAAATTCATGACGCCTGCGAGAATTCGTTTATCTTTTCCGCTGGACCAATACGCCAAACCGCGGTCCGGCTGCGTGCCTTTGATCCCAGAGTCGAATTTCCAAAGCAATTTTCCGGTAACCGCGTCCAGGGCAAAGATCTTCTGCGTGGGCGTGATTCCGTAAAGCACATTGCCCACAATGATCGGACTTGTCTGCAAGCCGCCCTGCTCCCCGGTATCGAACTTCCATGCCACGGCGAGCTTCTTCACATTGTTTCGGTTGATCTCCGCCAGCTTTGAGTAGTGCATGTTTTCAGGCCCGCCACCCCATACCGGCCAATCGAGGCTCACGCGTACATCCTTGCCTTGACTGCGCCCCGTGGCGGGAAACACGAGCGCGCACAGAGCAAGAAGGGAATGAAATGGTTTCATCGTGTGAATCATACCTCACGGGGGCGAGCTCTTAGCGCTTTGGCAAAGAAGCAAGCCTTGTCGACGCGCACACGCACTTTGGTCTAGCATAGGCTGCCGTCCAAGCGTCGCTGAGCAACATCGAAAGAGCGCGGGCGGGAAGCCGTAGAACACGACCGCAACCGACAACACGATATTCACCAAAGCATTCGGAGGGAAGCATGGAAGAGCAACTCAGCCTGGAATTTCTGCGTGTGGTCGAGAACGGCGCCATCGCCGCCGCGCGCACCATGGGATTTGGCGATCGCCACAAGGCGGATGAAGTGGCCGTCGAAGCTATGCGCAAAACAATGGACGCTGTGCAGATGGACGGTACCATCGTCATCGGCGAGGGGGAACGCGACGAAGCTCCCATGCTATACATCGGTGAGAAAGTCGGCTTGGCTACCCACGCACCCAAAGCACTGTTCCCGGAAGTTGACATCGCCGTCGATCCGCTGGAGGGCACCAACCTTTGCGCTACGGGAGCCGCCGGCGCAATCGCAGTTCTCGCCGCCAGCGAAAAGGGCGGCCTCCTCCATGCTCCCGATCTGTACATGGAAAAAATTGTAGTTGGGCCGTCCTGCAAGGGCGCGGTCGATCTGGACGCCCCTGTCTCGGACAATCTCAAGTCCATCGCCAAGCGGCTCGATCGCGACGTCGAGGATCTGGTCATCATCGTCCTCGACCGCCCGCGCCATGAAAAACTAATCGCGGACATTCGCAAGGCCGGCGCGCGCATCCGGCTTATCGGTGACGGCGATTTGTCCGCGGGCATCTCTGCCGCCGTGGTGGGCACCAGCATTCATGCCGTGATGGGCACTGGAGGCGCGCCGGAAGGCGTTCTCACCGCCGCAGCTCTACGCTGCTTGAACGGGCAAATCCTCGCTCGTCTGGTTGTCGCTAAGACACAGGACGCAGAGCGCCTGGCCAAAATGGGTGTCAAGGATCACAAGCGCATTTACGACACGGAAGATTTGGCGCCCGGCAAAAAAATGATTTTCGCGTGCTGCGGCGTCACAGATGGGAATTTGCTGAAGGGCGTGCGCTTCTTCGGCGAAGGCGTGCGTACTACTTCCATGATTCTGACCCTAGACGATCGCCAGGTGCGATTTATCGATTCCGTGCACCTGGAGAAGCGAGCGGACGTGAAAGTGCGATTCTACTAACGCCCGGATTCGCTCCTAGCCTATTGCTTCCCCGTTAGAGCGAGAAAGACGCGATCGTCTACAGCCAGGGCGTGACTAAATATTGTCGAATTTTGCGCCTCAGGAATCGCTACGTGCTCACCGCTTCCGCTCAGCGCTGGCCCCGCAGGCTTTCCTTCAGTCACGGGCGAATCACCGGGCTGCAACGAAATGCGAGTTGTATTCGGTGTGCAGTTGCTCGCCGCAAGGCAAGTGTCGCGCACGAAAACCTGACGGAACCCGCTGTTGGTTGTGGTAGCAGCACTCTTCGTCGAAGTGGCCGCCTTACTGCTTGCTTGACTCGGCGTCACCGCGACAAAGGCCACAAACCTTCCCGATCCGCTGACCGAAGGCAAAATCGCCTCAGTTCCAACAAGCGCGCCCTGCGGGTCAGTCGAGACAAGCTGGGTGGAAGGTACGCATGATGGGTCAGCGCCCAAACAAGTATCCCGGAGATAAACCTGACGCCCCGATGCCGGATCGGCGACGAGATTCGTAGCTGCAGAACTAAACGCAATGTAGCGTCCACCGGAACTCATCGAAGGCGACCGGCTATCATCGTTGCCCACGGTGCCGTCGGCCGCCGCGGAAACCAACATTGTCCGGGCTTGGCACGCCGCCGTTGCCCCCTGGCACGTGTCTCGGACAAAAATCTGCGCATGCGCGTCCTGCGTCGCACTGTAGGCAACAAATCGCCCTTCCGTGCTCACCGCCGGAGTTTCCTCCGCTGCGGTTTGCACGGCCGCTGTAGTGCGAGCGGCACCTGCCGGGCAAGAAGTGGCCATAATCGTAAAGGGCTTGCTCGTCTGGCTCGTCCCTCCTCCTCCGTTTCCGCTTCCCGCCTGCGCCGCCGGCGGATTGAAAACGCTTACGTTCGCCGTTCCCGCGCTCGCGATGAGCGCGCTGCTTACAGTTGCTTGAATCTGGGTTGCGCTACTTACGGTCCCAGTCAACGTACTCTGCGCTCCACCTACGCCGGCGCCCCACAAGACCTGCGAAGCTTGCGCCGGATCCGCGTTCACAACGAAATTGCTGCCGGTAACGGTCAGAGAGAACCCGGCGCTACCCGCGACGGCGCAACTAGGCGAAATCGCAGATATGGTCGGCACTGGATTTCCCGCTGGATTGATGAGGAACGCCACGGGATTCGAGAGTCCATTAGTTCCCGCGCCGGAGTGTGGGCTCAGCGTGTTGACAAACGCCGTTCCCGGCTTGGCCACCAGCGACGCAGGCACCGTCGCGGTCGCGGTTGTGCCCAGGACGTTGCCGCTGCTGTCCGTCAGCAACGTTGTGGCAAGGGTCTGTCCGTTCCACTGCACGACGGTCTTGGCAACAAATCCGCCGCCAACCACCGTTAGCGTGAACTGCGGGCTTCCCGCCGTTACGTTGGCGGGGGAAAGCGAAGCGATGGACCCTCCAGTGGGCACTTGAAACGTATTCCCATAGTCATTGCAACCGATCGCGGCGAAAATCGCCACCAGTACGACAGCCAGTGCTGTCCAGGACCACTTCATGAAAACTCCTTCACGTGTGACCGCGAGGATCGCCTCGCCGGTGGCCCCAAGAACCACCCGCCCGGGCATTCCCCGAAGAGCCGCGTTCGCCACAGTGCTGTCGGGATGTGATGCGGAATTCGCGCTACGCGTTGACCCGCCGTGCCTGTCTCCAGCATGCCCGGCGTTTCCCAGTAGCGCGCGCCGCAGCACGCAAAAGAAGCCTCGCGCAACCCAACATCATTACCATTGCAAGCGGGACAAGGTCAATCCGCCAAACTCCAGTGAGACGTGAAATACGAAGAAAGTCTTCGGTAGAGATTTTGTGGTGGGTGAGGGTGCTGCCCCCTCCCGGCACGCTGATCTGGCGTTTACCGGGGTTTATAAGACCCCGCTGCACGGCTGGGTTTCAATCGCCGCCTAAGGCCGCCAGTGATGCTTCCACAAGTTCCTGCACGTGCCGGCGACACTCCGCATCGTTGAGTGTCGCGGCGCCCGCCGCGCGATAGCACTCGCGCGCCTGTTCTTTGCGGCCAAGCTTCGCGAAAAGATCGCCCCGCGCCAGCTGAAACAGCGCATTCGATGGATATTTTTCCACTAGCGGGCCGATTATTTCCAGCGCCCGCTCGTACTGCTGATCATAGTTGTGAAGGTTGATCGCCAAATAAAAACGCGCCTCCGGTGGCACCAGCACGCCCTCTTCAATCGCGTGCTGCAGTTGCCGGATCCCTTCTTTCTTGCTTCCTCCAGGAATGCCCATAAAAAATCGCAAGACGCGCGCCGCAGCCGAAAGCGTATCGATGTAGTAGTTGTATAGGCCGAGACCAAAATCCGCGTCGGCCAAGTCCGCATTCATCGCGGTTGCCTTTAGGAAATGTTCGCGTGCCCGTACGCCTGCCCGCGCCGTGTTGCGCCCCTCGCCACGAATCCCATACAGTCGCGAAGCTAGGGCGTCACCCATGCCGGCGTAGAATTCCATCTCCGCCGAATGGTGCCGCGCGATTTTCTCTTCCGCCAGGGAAGAGACTTTACCTGCCAACTCGAAATAGTGTCGGTCTGCGGCCAACTTGGCTCGACGACGTGGAAACGTCATCCCATACTTGAATTCCGCGGATGTGCACCAGATTTTCCACCACAACGCCTCGGCTTCCAAAAGATACCCGATGGGATGGTCTGGCTGCTGTTCCTGCAAGCGCAACGCTGCCGCGCGACCACCGTCGAAATCTCCAGAATAGATCTGGTCGATCGTTACCAATGCCTCAGGCGTCAGCGTTAGTCTTTCCGCGCGAGCCGGCGCGCAAAGGAATGCTACAACGCACAACAAGATCGGCCAGACGTGAGAAATGATTCGAGCGCGTTGCACGACGCGACCATCCGACTGCTGCGCTTCAAACTCTGCGCCGAACGAGTTTAAGCTGTTCCAGGAGCGTTGCAAAACGAAATGGTTTCTGCAAAAACGTCGAGTTCGCCGGAAGCTGCGCCTCCGGAAATCCTTCCGCATATCCCGACATGTACACGATCCGCACTTCCGGGTGAACTTTGGCTACCCGTCGCGCCAATTCCGGGCCGCGCAATCCGGGCATCACGATGTCGGTCAGCAGTATGTCGAGCCGACCTCGATGCTGCCGCGCCATTTCCAGCGCCTGTGTCGAGCTTTCTGCTTCCAGCACTTTGTAGCCGCTGGTGCGCAGAATCTCTACGATCGCGTGGCGCAGCGCGGACTCATCATCGGCAATCAATATCGTCGCATCGATTCCTGAGTCCGCCGTGCTTACCGCCGGTGGATCATTCGCTTTCGCTGCCCCTCGCGCTTCGGTCGCCGGAAAATAAATCTCGAAGCACGCTCCCTTTCCCGGCGTGGAATCCACATGAATATGCCCCCCAACCTGCTTCACAATTCCGTACACCGTAGCCAGCCCTAATCCCGTTCCCTTGCCATCAGGTTTCGTCGTGAAAAACGGCTCAAAAATTCGCGCGCGAGTCTGTTCGTCCATTCCCGTTCCCGTATCCTCGACTTTCAGAACCACCCACGTCCGATTTTCCGCGCCGTCGCCGCCCTCAGGCAGGCCCTGGACATTGCGCGTGGAAACTGTCAAGCGTCCGCCCTCCGGCATAGCATCCCGCGAATTCACCACCAGGTTCATGATCACCTGCTCGATTTGCGCCGGGTCCGACAAGATCCACGAATTCGCCGCTTGGCGCCGGAACGTCAGCTCGACGTCGCTGCCGAGCAAGCGCGACAGCATGAACTCCGACGCGGCCAGTGCCGCGTGCAGGTCCATCGCGCGAATCTCCAGCACCTGCTTGCGGCTGAACGCCAGCAATTGCTTCGTGATTGCGGCCGCTTTCTCTGTTGTGCGCTGAATTTGATCCAGGTACACCCGTCCGGCGGACCCCTTCGGTACGGTCCGCTCCAGCAACTCCGAGCACCCTCCTATTACCATTAGCATGTTGTTGAAATCGTGGGCCACGCCGCCCGCCAGTCGCCCGAGCACTTCCATCTTTTGTGCCTGCCCCACCTGTGCCTCCAGCTTTGCCTGCTGCGCTTCCAGTGCGGCGTGCTTTAAATTCTGTCGGTAATTGTCGTAAAGCACTCCCGTCGCTTGCGACATCGTCTCCAGGCAGCGCACTTCCTGTCCCGTGTAACCGCCCGAGCGATTCGCGACGCCGATCAGCCCCACGACTTGCTGGCCCTTGAAAATGGGCACTCCCAGAAACGCGTGCATCGGTGGATGACCCGCGGGCAGCCCGCCGGACCGGGGATCGCTCTCCGGTAAATTAGAAATTACCGGTTCGCCTTTGCTAATGACCTCCCCAAGTAGGTTGTCAACGTGGGCGATCTCGAAATAGCCGCTCGCCGCGTGCTGCCGCATTTTCTCTTCATACAGACCCTGCCTCAGTTTCACGTCCCACGTCACTCCGTCGTGCGCCAGAACCCGAAGCACCGCTCCCTCTAAAATCACTCCCAAGAACCCATATTGGCTCTGCGTCTGACGCATTGCGAACGTCAATAAATGCTGGCTCGCGGCGCTCCAGTTCCCCGCGTCCAAAAAATCCGTGAGCGCTTGCGTCACCGCCGTCAGCACCGCGCTCTTTTCATGCAGCTCTAGCTCTGTTTTTTTCCTGCCGCTGATATCCTCAATCACGCCCACCAAGCCGCTGACCGCCCCGTTCTCATTCAAGATCGGAGCGGTAGAGATGCTCACCGGAAAGCGCAACCCCTGCCTATTGACGCGTATGGTCTCAAACCCCACCGTCACCTCTCCTGCAGACGTCTTGTCGTGAAGCTCCGTACGCTCTTGGTCCTTGTCCTCGGGTACGATCTCCGCGTGTCTCCCAAGCACCTCGTCAGCGCGCCAGCCGAACACGCGCTCGGCCGCTGTATTCCATGCGGTTACTTTGCCGTTTAAGTCCGAGCTGATCACCGGCATGGGTGTCGCTTGAATCAGTGCGCGGAAACGCTCGTTACCCCGCAGCGAGGCAGCTTGTCGCGCCGTGTGCACAAAATCCACGATGTCGTCCGCTGCCACTAACAGCACAACGGCCGTGCCCACGGAAGCTGCTGCCGTAACAATCTTTGCCGCCGCTGAAAGCCAGTACATTGGCTTCCACACTGTCACAATCTCAAGAAAATGCGTCACCCCGCAGCTCACGATGAACAGCCCGAATGCCCAAAAGAAACCGGAATAAGGCAAGTCTTGACCCGCCCGGTGTACGAGCCACGCCAGAGTTGTTGAGATCGCTACGTACGACAACCCGATCAGCAGGTCCGCGATTACGGTGGTCCATAGCAACCGTGTATTGCCCAGGAAGCAGTACCAGTGCGGCAAAAAGTTCATTGCGAGCAAAGATCGAGAGCTCAGCCATACCGCAACGGCCGCGCAGGTCAGCGCGAGCAATCCGAGTTTTACAAGACGGGGCGCGAAGTCCACATCCGATTTCGTATCGAGTGAAGAGCTGGCCGACATGCGTAGCGCAGCCTTTCCGTCGTCGCGCGTTTCGCGCACACCTGAAAGCGCAACAATCTTTGATTGCTCTTGGAAGGGAGAGTTAGCGCCGGGCAGCGCAACAATTCGCAACGCCCGGGTTTGTCGGCATGCACATGATAGAGAGGAGGAGCCGTATGCGCAGCGGACGGTCTAGTGTAATCCGCTTTATCCGTTCCGTGCCAAGATGTGTCGCAACAAGCACGCGCTGTCGATTTTTCGCCACTCTCCCCGTTTGGACTTGCGCCGCGGTGCGCCAGAACTGCGTTGGCCCGTGGCGTGACTAAGCCAGCCCTCCGCATTCGCACCCTCGCTCCGCATTTGTTATTCTCGGCGGCGCAATGAAAGGCCTTGAAAACGCCGCGCAACGCACACCGCTCGCAAACGAGCGCGGCGACCTCGAACGCGCGCTCGGTCTCAAAGAAGCCGTCGCTCTCAACATGATCGAGATGGTGGGCATCGGACCTTTCGTGGTCATTCCCCTGGTTATCAAAGCAATGGGCGGTCCGCAGTGTCTGCTGGCTTGGGCGGCGGGCGCAGTGCTTGCTCTGCTCGATGGATTCGTCTGGTCAGAACTGGGTGCGGCCATGCCGCTGGCGGGTGGCAGCTATGTTTTTCTTCGCGAAGCTTACGGTCCGGGTCGCCTGGGCCGCCTTATGTCCTTCCTCTTCGTCTGGCAAACGCTGATCCAGGCGCCTCTCAGCCTCGCCTCCGGTGCGATCGGCTTTTCGCAGTACGCTTCCTATCTTTACCCGCTGGGCAAATATGGACAGAAAGCTGTCTCTGGCGCTCTTGTTATTCTGCTTGTGGTTCTGCTCTATCGCCGGATTGCTTCCATCGGAAAAATCTCTCTTTTCCTGTGGGTCGGTGTGGTGGGCACGATTTTATGGCTCATCTGGGGAGGTGCCACGCACTTCCAACCGCGTCTCGTGTTTACCTACGCGCCTGGATCTTGGGACCTATCCTGGCTATTCTTTGCCACGCTCGGCTCGGCAACCGTGAACACCATTTACACCTACTGGGGCTATTACAATATTTGCCACCTGGGCGGCGAAATCCGCGATCCCGCCCGCAATATCCCGCGCGGTATTTTCATTTCCATTATTGGCATCGCCATTTTGTATCTCGCCATGCAGACCAGCATCCTTGGCGTGCTGCCGTGGCAGCAAGCGCAAGACTCGCCCTTCATCGTCAGCGCCTTCGTCGAAAAGCTCTACGGCTCCGGTGCCGCGCGTTTCGCTACTGCCATGGTTCTCTGGATCGCTTTCGCTTCGGTATTTTCCTCGTTGCTCGGATATTCGCGCGTCCCATACTCCGCGGCGCTCGATGGAAATTTCTTCCGCGTGTTCGCCCGCGTGCATCCGCAAAAGAAATTTCCCCACATCTCGCTCCTTTTCCTGGGGACTTTAACCTTTCTGTTCGCCTTGCTCTTCAAACTTAAGACCGTCATCGCCGCCGTCCTCGCCATGCGGCTCATCATTCAGTTCATCGGCCAGGCCGTAGGCGTCATGTTGTTGCGCCGCCGTTGGCCTCCGGAGCGCCTCCCGTTTAAGATGTGGTTGTATCCGTTGCCCGCGCTGCTGACGATTGCGGGCTGGATCTGGCTCTTCCTTCGAACGGGAAACGCTATTTGGTGGGGGTTATTCGTGATCTTTTTGGGGCTGATTGTTTTTCTAGTGCAGGCGCGACTTCGCAAGGAGTGGCCCTTCGCCGCGCCTCCTCTTGAGGCCGCCCAGTGAAAATGCCTCACGGGCAACAGCATAAACAAGCGGCTCAGCTTTCATTCTTCGTCCTATTCTTTCTGTTTATCTCCTTTTTCACCTCGCCCGCCGAAGCGCAATTTCCTCCCGCGCCAGGCACCGGCACCGGCCTTCCGGAAACGGTGGAAGCCATCGAGAACGCCCGCGTAACCACTCGCATCCTCTACATCACCGCCCATCCGGACGACGAATCCGCCGCAGTGCTCACCTATCTCGCGCGCGGTCTCCACGCCGAAGTCGCGCTCCTCTCGCTTACTCGCGGCGAAGGCGGCCAAAACGATCTCGGCCCCGAGCAAGCCCCGCAGCTCGGCCTTATCCGCTCGCAAGAGCTGCTTGCCGCCACCCGAGGCTACGGCGTCAAGCTCTTTTTCACCCGCGCCAAGGACTTTGGCTATTCCAAGACTCCCGAGGAAACAGAAAAGATCTGGGGCGACGAAGTCCTGCAGGACATGGTCGAAGTCATTCGCGCCTTCCGCCCCACTGTAGTCATAAACGGCTGGGGTGGCGTTCACACCGGCCACGGCCATCACCAAGCCGCTGGGCTTCTCACGCCAAAGGCTGTGCAGCTTGCTGCTGATCCCAACTTAAAGCTCCGTGCCGCATCTTCCGATCATCGAGAAGCCGCTTGGGGTGACCGCCGCCCGATTTTATTGCTCGACGTCGACCGCAGCGAAAAGCCGCAGGGCTACCCGCTGCCCCTGGATGATGTCTCTCCGCTCTACGGAAAATCCTGGCGCGAGATTGGCCTCGACGCTTTTTCCAACCACCACACGCAAGGCATCACGGGATTTTTGAACTCACCATTTCTTCGCCGCCCTGTCACACTCAAGCGAGAAGACGGCGGCGACTTCGACCCTGCTTCTCTAAACGAACCCCTAGGCCCGCTCGATGAAGATTTTGAGGTCGGCAACAAAAGTGTTGATCCGCTCATGCGTTCCGTCGACGCTTCCCTCGTCGCCGCACGCGACGCCGCCCTGCGCCTCGATTACAAAGCCTCCGCTGATTCCCTCATCGTCGCGGGCAAGAAGCTTGACCAAATTCCTGTGCCGTCTCTTTCCTCGCAGCTTCCCGCGCCGATGGCTTCTCTTGTCCAAAGCGTTCGCCGCAAGCGGGAGAAGATAAACACCGCTCTAATCCTTATCGCAGGGTTGCGCCTCGATGCTATTGCCGATCGCAGCGAAATCGTTCCGGGAGAAACATTCACGGTTCGCGTCGAGCCTCACCACCGCGATGGTCTCGGCGAAGATTTCCGCAACCCAACTTTGTCGCTTCCGCCGGATTGGACCATCGAAAAGGAAGAAGCCGAGGCCAGTGGCGCTATTCGCTTCACCATTTCTGTTCCGCACGCATCGAGCTTCCCGCGTATTGGATCCGAGTGGCCTCTGAGGCCGCTTCGTAATTCGACCCTCCATTCGAAAGCATATCTTGAGCCACTGCTGCCCGAACCGTTGCCATTGATAACCGCTACCCAAGACGCTGTCCTCAGTGGATACGCATTTACTGCAACGTCGCCTGTAACCAGCATCCGCGCCACTTCCACCCGGGCCGATCGTATTCCTCCTCGGCTGGTGCCCGCCTATACAATCGCGGTCGAACCGAAACAAATAATTGATGTTTTGGCCAGCGCACGAAAATCGTTCGAAGTGTTGCTCCGCGTGCATTCGTACGCCACGCAGGCTGGCGAAGTAAGCGTTGCCCTCGTTCCGCCTCGGGGCTGGAGCATAGTCGCGCCGGCGTCTCTGAAATTTTCGGGCACCGGCGACCAATTCGCCCGTTTTAACGTTACGCCGTCACCCAAGCTTGCCGCTGGAAAATACAAAATCCCTGCGCAGGTTTACGATAAGGTTGACCGGGCATCTGGCGCGAAAGCCGTGAAATACACTCTTTCGCTCGAAGCTCTGCCGACCATGCCCACGCTGCTCTGGGCTGAGCCCGCGCAATGCGTAGTTCAAGCCTTCGCCATCGACGTGCCCCAAAACCTTCGCGTTGGCTACGTCACCGCCGAAAGCGAGCCCATACCGGACGCTCTGCGCATGCTTGGCATTCAAGTGGACCTGCTCGATGCGCAAGCCCTTGCGTTCCGCGACCTCTCGAAATTTGATGCCATCGTCGTCGGCGTGCGCGCCTACGAGCTCCGCCCCGATCTTCCCGGTGCAAACCAGCGCTTGCTTGATTACGCTTCGAATGGCGGCACGCTCCTGGTGCAATATCAGCGCGATTTCAGTTGGGACAAGTCTTCGTTTGCTCCTTATCCCGCATTAATCGCTCCGCCCGCTCCATCGGCGAGGGAAGGATCAACTCCCGCGCCACATCCTCTACCGCGCATCACCGATGAAAATTCTCCGGTCAAATTTCTTAAGCTCAACGACCAGCTCTTGAATCGTCCCAATAAAATCACGCAAAACGATTTCAAGGGCTGGGTGCAAGAACGCGGCCTTTATTTCTGGACCGAGTTCGATCCCAGGTACACGCCGCTAATTGCCATGAACGATCCCGGCGAGCTGGACCAGAACGGTGCCCTGGTCTATGCCCACTACGGCAAAGGCGTCTACATTTACACGGGCATTGCCTTCTTCCGCCAACTTCCCGAAGGCGTCCCCGGCGCTTACCGTCTTTTCGTAAATCTTCTCAGCGCTTCGCGTCCGGCCGCAGCGGTCCCGGCCAAGAAACGCAGTAACTCACGCGCACGTTGAGGATTCTCCGATTCTTCGGCGTGCTATCCTTCCGGTTGCAACTTCAGAATCTTAGGGAGACACCTTGATAGCTGCAGAGCCTGCCCCCGCACGAGCGCGCAGTGTGCGCACGCTTCTCACGTTGGCCGTTTGCATCGCGATTTTCTTCTCGATGGCGTCTCCAGCGGTTGCACAGAAAGAAAAGAAGAAGAAAAAGAAGGACGCCAACGCGGCCGCTGACACCCATACCACCATTCCAATGGCCGACGAGCAGCAGATCGATTACAAGATTTCCGAAATGCTCGGCGCTTGGCAGCTCGGCGACGTTGATCGTCTGCGCCAAGCCTACGCCGATGATGCAGTGTTTGTCAGCGGGCTCTGGGCGCCGCCCGTCTTCGGCTGGTCCAACTATCTGCCCTTGTACCAACAGCAGCGCGCACGCATGCAGCAGGTGCGGATGGACCGGGTGAATACCTTCATTAAGGTGAGTGGGGCAGTAGGCTGGGCGTGCTATCAGTGGGATTTCGGCGGGACGGTCGACGGCCAGCCTATGACGTCACATGGGCAGACCACTCTCGTGCTCGAAAAGCGCAACGACCGGTGGCTGATCGTGCACAATCACACGTCCGTGGCGCAGACAGCTCCCACGATTATCACCCAGCCCCAACAGCCAGCAACTCCAGCGGGCACACAGCGGCAGCCGAGCAAACCTCCCAACTCCTAATGCTCAGACCGTGCGCAACCCGCACTGGTTAAAAGCTTTTCAGTCCTTGATACAGCCACATGCCGGCAATCAGCAACAGGAGCGCACCTGCTGCGATTCCGCTTGTGGCTATCGGCTTGGAGAGTCTGGTGATCTTCGCAAACAGTTCGCGCTGCTCTTGAGCGATGTGCTCTCCCGCCGCATCGATGCACAACTGATCGTCCTCATGGGTCGTGAGAATGCTCCGCCACAGCAGCAACGCCAAGAATGTAGCGGTGATCACTCCCCAGACAATCAGAAGGTAAAGAATGGGCCCCGTAAGCTGCGTCGCTTCCATCGTAACCTCCCGTGGAACCGTGCCGCGGTGCCTGCCCCGAGGAGCGCAGGTGGACAGGCAAGGGGTAAACCGGTATTCACGCGGAGTATAGCACTCTGGATTTGAATTTCCAGTACTTGTCATCGACCAAACAGATAGTCGACCCTGGCACCATAACGCAATTCACATTGGATTCGCGAAGCCCTAGGAACGAGTCTGGGTTCCTACAACGCGGAGACCATACGGGCGATGGCGTCGTCGAAGGTGGCCCGGCCTTCTAGGTAGGGCTGCCAGTAACGGGTGAGTAAGCTCAGGTAACTTTCCCATCCGCGTTGATAGAGACCCTCGCGTTTGGCGTACGGGGTGTATTCAGAATCCTGCGAGATGCGACTGTTTGCATCCGTTCCAGTGTTGCTAGCTGAGCCTCCCGGTTTCGTGGCATTTTGAGCCACGCTGTTCTCCGGCGAATCCGCTTCCGTATCAATGAGCGGCTTGATCACCTCTCCCGTAGTGTAAAAAATCAGTGCGTGCCATAGATCTCGCGGGATCGGTTTCTCGCGCTGGCGGCATTCGCGCGCGATGGCTAGCTCCACCGGCGTCGCGATTCCGTGCGAGGCTTCATGGAAGAGCACCTCCAGCGCGGCCCCGCCTTGATTGCGCGGGTCCGTACTGGCGATCGTCACGCGCAAAGGATCGAGCGTGGTATAGGCGCCGGCAGCGTTGGCGACAGCGCTGACGTCGACGCGAATTCTTTCCGTCGGCCAACGTGTCTGGTAAATGTCCGCCAAACGGTGCGACAAGCCCACCCCTTGCTCGCGGACCAGCGGCGCCACGCGTTTGACCCATGCGCGGTTAGCCCGATCGTCGGCCGCCCAGCGGTGAGCACGGTAGACCGGTGCGGCGCCTTCCAGAATTTGCGTCAATTTCGCCGGCAGTCCCGCATCGCACGATTTTTTCTTCGCGCCGGAAAGTTCGTCACAAGTCTCGAAATCCCCGAGCTGATTCTTCAACAGCACGAGTTCCGTGCTGAATAGCAAGTCTTTATCGGCGTAATTGCTGGCGTAGTATGCGACCGCTTCATCCCAGGCGCGTTGTTCGGAGGCGCTCAAAACAATTTTTGCGCCGGGCGCGACTTGTAAAGCCGGTTTGGCGGATTTGCCAGACTTTACGGCCCCGGCAGGACCCGTGCTGCGCTGCTCCCGCGCTTCCTGGTACAGCCTGTGATGCAGATTGATCCAAAAACCGCTATGCAGTTCGAAAACGGGAAGCGGGCCATAGACGGAGTCAATTTGTCCCGCGGCAGCGGATGCCGTTAGAAAAAACGGCATCACGACGCAGATAAGCACGACTAGGACGGACAGGCCTTTGGGAACGAACCGTTGCATGGTGAAGTGCCCGATGGTATCGCCAACTGCGTCAGCGTACAAATGATCTCGTGGCGGCACAGATTCCGAATTAGTTTTTACGGACTTATTTTGTACTTTTCGCGGCTTCGTCCAGCCAGCGGTCCAGGATTACTTGCTGGTTTGCGGGAACTTTCGATGCAAACGCGATACCCATACCCAATCCCGGACTGATATAAACGACGCGGCCATCGCTTTCGAAAATTTCTTCCTCGTGCTGCAGGCGGACATGGACCGGTGAGCCAGCTGGGATCGGATTAAGCGTGTCGATGTAACAGCCGGTTTGGCTGACGTCGGCGGTGCGTGCCGTCAATTTCGCTCCGCTAACTTTGTCCGTGACTTCGGCGCTCAAGATGAGCGGATAGCGGGGCGCCGAGCGGCGTTCAGTCGATCCGTCAGACATTCCCGGTGGCTCCTTGCACGCCGAGAGACCCGGCGCAAGAGCTTCGCACAGGGGAGCACGAAGCGCCGCGCGACCTTTGGATGACCCAATGATAATTTTGTGGTCGCGGGCGCCACCGTGCAAGAGGTATTGGAAACTTGACCTCAAAGTCGTCAACAGTAACTAACTACGACAGAACCTTTCATTCGACGCGAGGATCAATTTCACTGCCTACGCCGCCCTGTCGATCCGCAGCGTGGAGTACGCCATTCGTGTCACGGAAGAAGGAGCGGCGGCCTGTTCGCCCATAGGTTTCCGGAGTCGCCGCGACCTCGTACTTCGCAGGCGCACCAAGGTTACTGCCGCCGGAAATGACATACCGAAACTTGTAGCCGCTCCGCGCTCCGCCGGCGAGATCCGGTTCAACGAGACCTGCGGCCTCTGCTCCAGGCCCGGTGCCACGCGGAGGGGCGCCGAGTTTGCCGAGTGATTCCGGCAAACGTGCATAGGTACGGCGGTAAGCCTCAACGGCTTCGCCGATTTTTTTCAACCCGTCAATCGCGGCGCGCTCGGTGGACTCCATCTCCGCCGCATCCCATTCAAACGCAAGGGTCGGCAAATCCAGCAAGACGAGGCCAACGGACAGCAGTTTCCAGCCGCTGTTTTCTCGCACCAACCCCATCTGCACGCGGATGACGCTCGCGCCCGTCGTGTCCGTTGGCTCGCGCACCTCCACCGGAAGGAAGGCGAGATTGTCCGAAATTTCCGCGCCTCCGATTTGCAGCTCCGCGGCTCCTCCGGGCGTTTGGCAGTGAACCGTTGGCCGTCCGGAAGCCGTCGGAAGCAGGGAAGGCTTGCCAGTCTCATTCAAGAGCACGAAACGTTTCATGAGCGCGACGCGCGCGGGGGGCGTAAGGTGCGCAAAAGTATTCGCATTTCGGGTCGTTAGGAATTTGGAGAAGGCTTCCTCGCTTTGCGAACAAGCTGCGGACAACGCATCGCGCAAGGCCGCCGTTGGCGCATCGGGTGCGCTGGTAGCCGATACTGCGGGCTTGGCGTTCGCTGCCGGATTGGTTTCCTGGGCGGCCACCATAACGGCTAAGACCAACAACGCTGGCGCAAGTGTGAACAGAGGAGCGCGTCGAAACACGTCAGTCCTTTGCTGCGGCAAGGATGGCCGCCAGATTCTGCGTGAACGCAGA
>Ga0209526_10000723_pt1 | contig 21689 bp, 18 predicted proteins | sample JacPinW_OM2H0_M1_FD_188566 | JGI IMG/M metagenome (GOLD analysis project Ga0209526, IMG submission 188566) | Forest soil microbial communities from Algoma, Ontario, Canada - Jack Pine, Ontario site 1_JW_OM2H0_M1 (SPAdes) (version 2) | ecosystem: Environmental > Terrestrial > Soil > Boreal... | reverse complement strand
CAGCATCGGGGCGGCCTTCACCGGTTACCTGGCGCAGCAGAACTTCGACTCGCAGTGGATCGCGATCAGCGCCAAGGACGCGATCAATTCGACCGGGGCCGGGACCTTTTTCAACGTTCTTAACTTCGGCCAGATGTACGGGCTCCACGTGATGATCGTGCCGGTTGCCGTCACTTTCCTCGTCGTAGTGCACATCGTCCAGATCCGGATGCGTGGCGTGGTCAAGCCGATCGAGCCCAAGGAAGCGATGAGACCATGAGACGCGCTGCGCCTGATCAGGCCACTTACTACGCGGGTATCCGCACGGTCCCCTACGACTTGCTCAAGGAAGTCACCTACGCACTCGTCGGCTCGCTCGTCCTTTTGATCGTCCTGGCCGCGTTCCTCTCCTCGCCGGACGTGAGTCCGGAAACCATTCAAAGCTGGGCTCAGAAGCAGCCGGTGGACTTCGTGACAACTGCGACCGCCGAGCTGGCTGGCACCACCCCTAGCGCCCAGTACGGGGCTCCCTACAACGCCGGCTCGGCCTCGGTGCAGAGCCTTGGCTTCTTCTCACCCCAGGCTTGGGCGGGGGTACACCAGCCTGTGGACCCGGCTCAAGACTTCGTTCTCCAGCCGCTGAAGGCAGCTGCCACAGGCAACGACCAGTTGGCAGCAGCGCTATCTGCTTACAATTCCGCGGACGCGAAGCAGCAGGGCGCGTGGCTGGACGCCTACGCCAAGGCGCTCAAAGACGCCAAGACCGACGGCGGCCAGGTGACTGTGAGCGCAGGCGACTACGGTCCCCTCCCAGTCATGATGTCTGTACTCCTTCAGAGTGCCCGGGCGGGCGGGCTGGACGGCTATCTGCTCAGCAACGGGCGCTTCTACCAGACCGATTACACCCGGCCGCTCCTCTTTATGGGCGACGGCTCATATCTCTCCGGGCTCGCTAGTGACCAGCACCTCGTTGGCAACCAGTGGGGCGTGATGAACGAGACCGGCATGTATCCCGGACAGGCCTGGCTCTGGCTGTATACCTTCTGGTATCAGATCCCGCCCTACGCGGGCGCTGCCAACGCCGACCTGCTTGTCGTACTCACCATGGCAGTCCTCAGCCTGGGGCTCGTCTTCGTCCCGCTCATCCCCGGCCTGCGCGAGGTTCCACGCTGGGTACCGATCTATCGCCTGATCTGGCGCTCGTACTATGCAGAAGAGGCTTCGACGCCATCGGGCGGCCCTGTAACGCCTGCAACTTCGACGCCGAGCACGTCGGCCAGCTAAGGAGATGGTGGTGTGGTCGCCTCGTCTTGGGCACCCGCCGAGGGTCGTATGAGTTGACGGCAAGGGGCGCGCGCAAATCAACGCGGCCCGATTGTGGATGGGAGGAAAGTCGATGGCTGAGGAACGACCGGCACTAGCGGTAGCCGACCCCGCCCCCCTCGGATTGGGTGCCTTCGCGCTCACCACATTCATCCTGAGCGCACACAACGCCTTCGGAGCACCGACCGTCCCATTGCTCGGCTTCTTCGGCTACGCCCTCTTCTACGGCGGTCTGGCGCAGTTCATGGCCGGCATGTGGGAGTTCAAGAACAAGAACACATTCGGCGCTACGGCGTTCTCGAGCTACGGAGCCTTCTGGATGGGCCTTGCGGCCTTCATAACGCTCGTTCTGTTCGGAAAGGTGACCGCGAAGGAGGTCGCACCTTCTCTGGGCTTGATCCTGCTCGCGTTCTTCATCTTCAACACCTACATGGTCGTCATCAGCGCGCGGGTCAACATGGCGGTATTCGGCGTCTTTCTGACCCTGGAGGTAACCGAGCTCCTTCTCTGGATCGGCAACTTCGCTGGCAACGCCGCCGGGTCGGGGCTGGTGGCACTCGGCGGTTACGTCGGCATCCTGACCGCGCTGGTCGCGTGGTACGCCTCCGCTGCGGGCGTTGCCAACAGCATGGCTCCGACGCCGATACTGCCCGTCGGCCGGCCACTGTGGGGCGCGATCCCGACCAGTGCAGGGGCGGAGAGTCCGCTACCCAGAACCAGAGCGTAACCCACAGGTCAAATGCATGCGGACAAGCATTGAGGAGTCTTGGGAGCGCCCGGTCCTGGCGGAGGGCCAGGCGGATTTGGATCGCGGAGGACGGCGGTGAACGTCCTGATGGCGTGGGTCTACGCCCATCGCGTCCAGCCGAAACGTGTGACGGCAGGCTACGCCTCGACCGCCACCGCAATCCGAGACGGCGCTAGCAATCCACACCCAACCGTGCGAACCTCGGGGGTATGGCGGGGCCGGTACGGCTGATCTGGGGTGAGGCCTTTATGGGCTATCAGCTCAGCGACGAGCACCCCCTCCAGCCGCTCCGGGTCAAGCTGACAGTCGAGCTCATCCGCGAGCTCGGCCTCCTCGAGCAGGCCGAGCTCATCCCACCGCGGGAGGCGACTGAAGCCGAGATCGGCCTCGCCCACAGCAGGCCTTACGTTGACCTGGTGCGCATGCTGAGCGACCCCTTCATGCGGGCAGGCGTGGATCGCAGCGCCATCTGGGAGTCGGGCTTTGGCACGCCGGACAACCCGGTAGTGGACGACATGCACGAGGCCTCGGCGACCATCGTCGGCGGCAGCCTTGTGGCCGCCGAGTCGGTCAACTCCGGCGCAGCGATGCATGCCTTCAACCCCGCCGGCGGCCTCCACCACGCCGCGCGCGACCGGGCGTCCGGCTTCTGCGTCTACAACGACGTGGCCGTCGTCGCCTCCTGGCTTCGCCAGTGCGGCCACCGCGTCGCCTGTGTCGACATCGACGCCCACCACGGCGACGGCACCCAGGCGATCTTCTACTCCGACCCGCTCGTTCTTACGATCAGCCTGCACGAGTCTGGCCATTACCTCTTCCCAGGTACTGGTTATCCGAACGAGATCGGCGCGGGCGAAGGCCGCGGTAGCTCGGCCAATCTGCCCTTAGAGGCCTTCACCTGGGACCAGCCCTGGCTGGCGGCCTTTGACGCGGTGGTGCCTCCCTTGCTCCGCAAGTTCCGGCCCACAGTGCTCGTCACTCAGGACGGCTGCGACACGCACCTGCTCGACCCACTCACCCATCTGAACGGTTCGACCGCGATCTGGCCACATGTCGGCCGGCGCTTCCACCAGCTCGCCCACGAACTCTGCGAGGGCCGCTGGGTAGCGCTGGGCGGAGGGGGCTACGCCATAAGGGAGGTGGTGCCCAGGGCGTGGACGCTCCTCTTCGCGGAAATGGTCGAGCGTCCTGAGCTGGCCGCCGGCCTCGTTGACCACGAGCCATTTCTACCGAACTCCGAGACGCAGGCGCGAGTGTGGGGCGGCGTCGAGCGCGAGCTTCAGGAGCTATCGGCTCAGCTCGGGGTGAAGCTTTAGCATCCCCTACTTGTTGCGGCTGCCTTCGGCACTTCGACGTTTGCCTCCGCCGTCACCTCCTCACATCTCCAGGCCGCCGTTGACGGCGAACACCGCGCCGGTGATGTATCCGGCGTCCTCCTCGCAGAGGAAGCGCACCGTCCGTGCGATCTCCGAGGCGTTGCCCAGCCGGCGCACGGGGATCTGCTCGATCACCTTGTCGAGGGCTTCCTTGGGCACCGCGGCGACCATCTCGGTGGCGATGAAGCCGGGGGTGACGCAGTTGACCGTGATGCCCTTGCGCGCCGTCTCGAGGGCCAGGCTCTTGGTCAACCCGAAGAGCCCCGACTTGGAGGCGGCGTAATTGGCCTGGCCTATGTTGCCCGTCTCTCCGATCACCGAGCTGATGTTGACGATGCGTCCGTAGCCCCGTTCCAGCATGGGGTCGAGGAGCGCTTTGATCATGTAGAAAGCGCCCGAGAGGTTGACGCGCAGCACGGCATGCCAGTCGTCGACGGTCATCCGCCGCATCGTCTTGTCGACCGTGACCCCAGCGTTGTTGACCAGGATGTCGATCTGGCCTCGCTTCTCAAGCACGTCGCGGACCACCCGCTGGCAGTCCTCCGGTACGCCGACGTTGCCCTGATGGACGGAGATCGCCAGCCCTTGTACCTGCATCTCCTGCTGAAAGCGGTCGGCCGCCTCGTGGTTCTTGCTGAAGCCCGCGGCGACGTGGGCGCCTTCGCGTGCCAGAGACTCGGTGATGGCGGCGCCGATGCCGCGGGTGCCGCCTGTGACGATCGCAACCCTTCCGTCGAACGCGCTCATCGCCCCTCCCCCGCTACCGGCCGTTCTCGACGACCGCGGCGATGCCCTGGCCGCCGCCGATACACAGGCTCGCCACCCCGAGGTGCGCCTTGCGCCGGCCCATCTCGTACAGCAGCGTGACAAGGAGCCGTGTGCCACTGGCGCCGATGGGGTGACCGAGCGCGATGGCGCCGCCGTTGACGTTCAGCTTGTCGCCGGGGATCTCGAGCTCGCGGCCCACGGCCACCGCCTGTGCGGCAAAGGCCTCGTTGACCTCCCATAGGTCGACGTCACCGCCGGCCACGCCCGCCTTTCTGAGAGCCTTCTGAATCGCCGGCACCGGGCCCATGCCCATGATCCGCGGCTCCACGCCGGCGGACGCGTAAGCGCGGATCAGCGCGATGGGCTTGAGCCCAAGCTCGGCCGCCTTGCGCCCGCTCACGACCACGACCGCGGCGCCGCTGTCGTTGACACCGCTGGCATTGCCTGCCGTCACACTTCCGTCCGACTTGAAAGCGGGGCGCAGCCTGGCCAGCTTCTCCTGGTCGGTCTCCGGCCGGGGATGCTGGTCGCGGGTCACGATCTCCGGGTCGCCGCGCTTCTGCGGGATCGGCACGCCCACGATCTCGGCCTCGAAGACGCCCTTCTCCATTGCGATGCCTGCCTTGCGCTGGGAGTCGAGGGCGAAGCGGTCCTGCTCCTCGCGGGTGACGTTCCACTCGGCGGCCACGTTCTCGGCGGTGATCCCCATGTGGCAGTGCTCCATGGCGCAGTGCAGGCCCTCGTGGATCATCGAGTCGACCAGGGCACTATCGCCCATGCGGGAGCCGAAGCGATTGTCCATCGCCAGGTACGGCGCCCGGGTCATGTTCTCCATGCCCCCGGCGACCACCACCTCGGCGTCGCCGGCGCGGATGGCCTGGGCCGCCAGCGCGACCGTCTTGAGCCCGGATCCGCATACCTTGTTGACGGTCATGGCGGGCACCGACGGCGGGATGCCGGCTCTGATTGCCGCCTGGCGCGCCGGGTTCATGCCCACCCCAGCCTGCAGCACGCAGCCCATGAGCACCTCCTCGACCTCGGCCGGATCGAGGTGCGCCCGCTCCAGGGCGGCTCGGATGGAGATGGCGCCCAGCTCAGTGGCCGGTACGCTCGCGTAGATGCCGCCGAAAGATCCGATCGGCGTCCTGACGGCGCTGACGATGACCGCGTCATCCATGCTCACAACTCCCAAGTTCCCAGCTTCCGACAGTTATCCGGTGGGCGCCCGCCAATGTCGGGGCGGCCGCCGACCGTGGCAGCCGCGCCGTTGGCACTCGTCACCCCTCTTCCTTGGCGGCCTCGGCCTTGCCCCGCTCGCTGATCTCCGCGACGACGGCGGGGTCGGCCAGCGTGGTGGTGTCGCCCATCGGCCTGTTCTCGGCCATGTCTCGCAGGAGCCGGCGCATGATCTTCCCCGACCGCGTCTTCGGCAGCTCAGGGGTGAAGACGATGTTTGCGGGCATCGCCAGCTTGCCGATCTTTTTGCCGACATGCTGGCGCAGCTCCTGCATCAGCTCAGGCGATCCCTCGAACTGGCTCCGCAGCGTCACGAAGGCGACGATCGCCTGGCCGGTCAGCGAGTCGTTGCGGCCACAGACCGCAGCCTCGGCGACCTTCTGGTGGTCGACCAGTGCGCTCTCGACCTCGATCGTCGAAAGCCGGTGGCCGGAGACGTTGATCACGTCGTCGACGCGGCCCATCAGCCAGAAGTCACCGTCCGCATCGATCCGGGCCCCGTCGCCCACGAGGTAGACATCCTTGTACTTCGACCAGTAGGTCTCCTGGTAGCGATCGGGCTCCCTGAAGAGCCCGCGAAACATGGCTGGCCAGGGCTTACGGAGGACCAGGTAACCGCCTCCACCGGGACCGACATCATTGCCACCTTCGTCGAACACGGCCGCATCGACGGTGGGGAACGGCTTGGTCGCCGACCCAGGTTTGGTGGTGGTCACCCCCGGCAGCGGTGTTATCAGGATCATGCCGGTCTCCGTCTGCCACCAGGTGTCTACGACCGGGCAACGGCCGCCGCCGATGTTCTCCTGGTACCAGACCCAGGCCTCGGGGTTGATCGGCTCGCCTACCGTGCCGAGCAGGCGCAGCGAGCTGAGGTCGTGCTTCTTCGGATAGTCCGCCCCCCACTTCATGAATGTGCGGATGGCGGTGGGCGCGGTATAGAGGACGCTGACCTTGTAGCGCTCGACGATCTCCCAGAAGCGGTCCTTGTCCGGGTAGTCGGGACTGCCCTCGTAGATCACTCCCGTGGTGCCGTTGGCGAGCGGGCCGTAGACGATGTAACTGTGACCGGTGACCCAGCCGATGTCGGCGGTGCACCAGTACACAGTGTCGGGCTTGATGTCGAAGACGTAGTGGTGAGTACTGGCCACCCCAACCAGATAGCCGGCCGTGGTGTGCACGATGCCCTTGGGCTTGGCGGTCGTGCCGCTCGAGTAGAGCAGGTAGAGCATGTCCTCGGCGTCCATCGGCTCGCACGGACAGCTGTTCGGATCGTCGCTGGCATCTGCAACGAGCTCGTTCCACCAGACGTCGCGGCCCTCCAGCATCGAGACGTCGCCGCCGGTCCGCCGCAAGACGACGCAGCTCTTGACGACCGGCGAGGCCTCCAGGGCCGCGTCGGAGGTGGCTTTCAGCGGTACGGTCTTGCCTCGGCGCCAGCCCTCGTCTTGGGTGATGAGGACCTCGCACTCCATGTCGCGCATCCGGTCACCCAAGGACTCGGCGCTGAAGCCGCCGAATACCACGGTGTGCGGCGCGCCGAGCCGGGTACAGGCCAGCATGGCCACCGGCAGCTCGGCGACCATACCCATGTAGATGGCGACCGGCGTGCCCTTCTTGACGCCGAGCTTCTTCAGCCCGTTGGCGAAGCGGACGACCTCGGCCTGGAGCTGGGAGAAGCTGATCCGGCGCCGGTCGCCGACCGGCTCGCCCTCGAAGAGATAGGCGGTCTTGTCGCCGCGGCCGGCTTCGACGTGGCGGTCGACGCAGTTGTAGCAGACGTTGAGCTTGCCCCCCAGGTACCACTTCGCGTACGGGGGCTCCCATTCGTAGACCTTGTCGAAAGGCTCGAACCAGCTCACGCGCTTGCGCCCCTCGTCCTCCCAAAACTCATCGAATCCGCGCTCGTAGATGTCCGCCTGGGCGTTGGCCTCACGGGCGAAGTCCTCTGGCGGCGCATAGCGCCGCTCCTCGAGGAAGCTGGTCTCAATCGTCTGCTGGCCGACTTGTTCAGTTGACATACATCACTCCCCTATCGACAACGGGCTCATGAGGCTTGACTGCCTGAGCACGGCGAGCCGGCCAAGCCGGGATGCAAGCCCTGTCTGTACTCCCCGGCGATCCGGATGCTCGAGAACGCCGCCACCGTCACAAGAAGGACCAGGGCACCGATCAGGATCGTGGCTCCAGGCATCTACAGTGTCTCCTTGGTCTGGGTTGAGTTCTAACCATCGATAGCTCCAGCCCTTTCCACTTTCGAGCTTGAACGTGGCGCCATCACGGTCGCGTGACTCCGGCGTGACGAACCTGAAACCGCCGGGGGCGATAGACAGTGCCGGCCAGCTCCGGACGACCTCCGGCATCACGTCCGAATCAACCAGTCGGCACCACGACGGGGCGACTACTGGTCCGCTGCGAGTGTTTACCATCTTGGCCAGCGTCGAGGAGCTGTCACGGGCCCTAATCATGGATCTGTCCTCTACTGCTGTTCTACTATTGCCTAACCTATGAAAGCGAAAGATGCTATGAGCTCGCCTGCAGTCACGGTTAGTCCCGAGACGCCGCTGAAAGAGGCAGGGGATCTACTCGCGCGACACCAGATCAGCGCCCTACCGGTCGTCGATAATGACGTCGGTCTGGTTGGGATCGTGTCCCAACTGGATCTTATCCGCCTCGATACTATGGCTGACGACTCGGCCCCAGGCGACCGTCCTCCAGGTCCAACTCAGGTTGCGGACGTCATGACGACCGATGTTGTCACCGTCAACGCGGAAACCGACCTTCACTCGGTGGCGCAGCGGCTGCTCGAATCACATATTCGGCAGGTACCGGTTTTGAGCGAGGCCAAAGTGGTGGGCGTCGTCAGCCGGCGCGATCTTGTCAAGTGGATGGCTCGGAGCGACGCGGCGCTGGCCCTCGAAGTGAGCGGAGTGCTGCGCGACCAAGCTCAACATCTCTCTCGCGTCGAGGTCTCCGTCCGGGAGGGAGTGGCCCAAATCGAGGGCGTCGCCCCTGCGGATACCCTTGCGTTCGCCGCAAAGGTGGCCCGATCGGTGCCCGGAATCACAGACGCGAGAGTGAGTCGAGAAGACACCCCAGGGTGACCCAGTGAGTCACACTCTGAAGATTCGATCGCCTAACTAGCGCCGCCGGCCGCGCCGCTGCCGTCGGAAGCACCCTTAACATCACCTCGCGAATTAGCATGGTCTGGCTGAGACGCGTCGGCTAGGGCCGGTATACCTGCTTTGAAGAGGCCCCCACCCCTTAATTGATGATGGCCCTGCTCAGGGCGGCGAGCAGATGAGGCGGAACGACGTTCTGGACCCCTCCCCGGGGAGATGATGGTGACAACATGCGAGTTCTCGTCTTCGGGGCCGGTGTGATAGGCAGCGTGTATGGCGGAAAGCTGCTCCAGTCCGGTCACGAGGTAGTGATGCTGGCCCGTGGTGGCCGGTTGGCCGAGCTCCGCGACCAAGGGCTGATCCTCGATGATGCGGAACTAGGGCACCGGACCGTGCTGCCGGTGCGCACAGCGGATTCATTGGCGCGAGAGGATCGCTACGATCTCGTACTTGTCCCCCTGCGCCGGGACCACCTCGCCGCCGCTCTGCCTCAGCTAAGGGCCGCTAACGACAAGGCGACCGTGCTCTTCTTCGGCAATACGGCTGGCCTCAGTCACGAGCTGAGCGCCGCGCTTGGCGCCCGCGCGGCCTTCGGCTTTCCAGCAGCGGGCGGGATTCAGGAAGGCGCGGTGACAAGGTTTGTGCTGATTCGACAGCAGCGCACCATGCTCGGCGAACTGGACGGTACGACATCTTCTCGAATCCAGAGGTTGCGGGCGCTGTTCAATGAGGCCGGCTTTTCGGCAGCAATCACCCGGAATATGGAGGGGTGGCTCACAGCGCACGCGGCCTTCATCGTGCCGATCGCGTTCGCACTGTACCGGGTCGACGGCGACCCCCGGCGGTTAGCCGCCGATCACACCTCGCTGCAACTCATGGTCAGGGCCACCCGGCAGGCGTTCCAGGCTTTAGGGACCAGCGGGAACGCCGAGATTCCTTCAAATCTCCGGATCCTGTATCAGTGGATGCCCGAGCGGTTCGCCATCCACTATTGGCAAAGTCTAATGGCCGGCCCTCGGGGTGAGCTCTGGTTCGCCGCACATAGCCGAGTCGCGTCCGACGAGATGTACTCCCTGGCGGTCCAGCTGCAGCACACGATGAGCGCCGTAGGTCATCCTACGCCCGCCCTCGACACCTTGCTTGCCGGCAGAGTGGGGCCCACGTCGCATCACGAAACCGACGCTTGAGCAGGGACCTACCGTTCTCGGGTGACGTGACGCACATCCAGCACACCGGGGACGGAGCGGACGAGGACGTCGGCCAGCCGAAGCAGCCTCGTGTCGGTCGTCCCAGAGATCTCTACTAGTCCATCTTTCACGGTCACGTTCAGCTCGCCGATCCGTCGGCCTTCCTCGCTCAGGGCCTTCCGCACTCTCTCCTCGATGTCTCCGTCATCCATGGCCATGACCCTCAGGAGGTCGTGACGGCTCACGATGCCGACCACCTGCTCGCCCCTGAGGACAGGGAGGCGTTTTACCCCGGCTTCGAGCATTCGCTGGGCAGCTATCCCGACGTCGGTTTCCTCGGTGACGGTGAGGACGTTCCGGGACATCACTTCCTCCACCCGCGAGGGAAGCGGCCTGGTCCTGGGCGGCATTGGAGTCATCTGAGCGCGGGGATCGGGGTTGGTCTCCAGGTTGAGTAGGTCCGCCTCCGAGACGATGCCGACGAGGCCTTTCTCGTCGACCACAGGCAGTGCGCTGATATGGCTTTCGGTAAGGAGGCGGGCGGCTTCCTTGATTGACGTGTCCGGCTGGACGGTCACCACGGGGCTGGTCATCACCTGACTTGCGCGCATGACACCAGGCTAGTCCGGCCAAGCGCTCCGCCGCACGGCTGGTTGGCCCCTTGCGTCCAAGATCACCGTCGCCCTCGCGGACCGTCTCCGCCGTACTCGTACCAGATCGTCAATTAGGGCCGCGGAGACGACGAGCGCGCAGCGGAGTCCGTCCTGCGCCTTCGCATACGTCCGGAGTTTGGGAGCTCAGCGGCGGCGGGTCGGGAGGTCGCATTGTGGTGTTAACTCAACAGGTGGCCGTTGGACGCTGGCTCAGAATGGACTTGCTCCAGAGAGGTGGACACCACCGGCGAGCCGTCCGGGTGTTTCGGGCTGTCCACGTCGGAATCGCCGCTGCGGAACTGGCCTGCCTTAGCTATGTCTGGTTTTCGGCGATCACGAGGCGTCGGGATCCAGTCCTCGCCCTAGCAGTCGGCACCCTGGCGGTTGAGGGAGTCGGCTTGATCATTGGCGGCGGCAACTGTCCGCTGGGGCCATTTCAGCGCCGTCTCGGCGATCCTGTGCCGATGTTCGAGGTCTTCCTGCCGAAGCGGGCCGCCAAGATGGCGGTTCCCGTCCTGACTGGCGTTACTGTGGCTGGCCTGGCCGCCATCGCATTGCGGCGGCCTCAGTCCGACGGAGCACAATCCAGCCGATCGCTTGGGCCGATTCGGACACGGATTCGTGGCCGTAGAGACCCCGGCCATGCATCAAGATCGTAGGCGGTGGGTCCCGTGGTGGAAAGGTCTCGACGGCGGCACCGGCGTGCTGTCGCAGCTGCTCTGTCTAGCCTGGTGGAACGACGCCAAGGCGGGCGAGGTGATCCGACCTTCCGATGCTCGTCGACCTGGTGATCGCCATCTAGCTCTGCGACCTGAGGTGGCGTGACAGGTGGATGGCTAGGAGGTTCTCAACCGGCGAGTGGCTGGCGGCGCTGGCTGGTGTCATCGCCGCGGCATCCTCGTTGGTGGGTTTCATCCCTGGCCTCTATCGCGATCGGCGAGCGCTAGTCAGCCAGTCGCATGGCCAAGACGTTGGAACTCTCGTAATCGCCCTTCCCATTCTTGCCCTGGCGCTCTGGGCGTCCTCTCGTGGATCGATGAGAGGTCGCCTGGTGGCCCTGGGGGCGTTGGGGTACCTGCTCTACACCTACGCGGTGTTCGCCTTCGACGCCGTGCTCAATCCGGCGACCCCGCTCTACATCGCTGTGGTGGGACTGGCCGTCTGGTCCTTCGCCGGTTTGATGCCTAGGATCGCTGAAGCCGAGGTGGAGGCAACCGTCGGTGACCACCTGCGCCGGCGGGCGACTGGCACCTTCCTGCTGGTCGTCGCTGTGATCTTTGCACTGCTCTGGCTTGGCCAGATCGCGAGCGCGGCGATCACTGGCCAACAGCCACAGGCCTTGCGGGATGCCGGCTGGCCAACGAGCCCGATCTACGTTCTCGACCTGGCATTCTTAATCCCGCTCTCTGCGGTAACCGGTATCCGCCTCTTAACCGGCCGTCCGGGCGCCTTGCGTTACGCCGTCCCGCTCCTGGTCTTCATTCCGATACTGACGCTCGGAGTTCTATCGATCAGCCTCTTCGCCGCTCTGGATGGTCAGCCGTTCGACTTCGTGGTGGCCGGAATCTTCGTGGTCACCACCGTTCTTGGTGGATTGTTAGCCTGGCTTGCTCTCGATCCTCGGCGGCGCCGGCCTATTTGATCGGAAGGGACGCGCCGCTTAGGATTCCGAGTGGAATCGCCAAAGCCCACGAAGACCCCCTCCAGGAGCACGATTGATGAAGGTTCTGGTTGTAGCGGCCACCAAGTATGGATCGACTGGAGAGATCGGGCGAGCCATCGGTGACGTCCTCGAAGACCATGGTCTCGACGCCACTGTGCTTTCCCCTGGGGAGGTGGGGGCAATCGACGGCTATGAGGCCGTGGTTCTCGGCAGCGCCGTCTACGCAGGCCACTGGCTTAAGCCGGCCAAGGAGCTCGTTGACCGGTCCGGCGCGGCCCTGGCCGAGCGGCCCGTGTGGCTCTTCTCGAGCGGCCCGGTCGGCGATCCTCCCAAGCCAGAGGAGGACCCGGTCGACGTCGCTGACATCGTCGAGACCACCAAAGCCCGCGACCATCGCGTCTTCGCCGGGCGCCTCGTCAAGAAGCAACTGAGCTTTGGGGAGAAAGCCCTGGTCGTGGCGCTCCGGGTACCAGAGGGAGACTTCCGAGACTGGGCAGAGATCAAAGGATGGGCCTCAGGGATCGCAGACAGCATCCGGTCCGAGTCACGAGGGCCCTCTACCGTCTGATTCTTCGATCGCATCTGGGATCTCCTCAGCGGTTCTTGCCATACACTTGCTGGTGAAGCACTGACGGGTCGGACCAGCCAGGCGGTCATCGCCAGCCGGTAGAGTCCATGTGCCCGTCGACCAATATCAGCGGCCGCCATGATCGCGCCAGCGTCACGCCGCGGTGATGGCGAGGCCTCCAGACTCGCTGGTAGGGCCTGAGACCGCGCGTCCCCCGGTCGACCCATGGGCGGGTCGGGGGGCCAAATCACCCGGCACCAAACGACTTGAAGGAAAGCTATGTCAGCCAACACCCCTACCACCGCAACGCGACGACTACCGACATCACGCCCGCTCCCCGGGATTGCGCGCCTCGCGGTCGTGCTGGAGATCTTCCTTGGCATCGGAGCGCTGTTCGGCGGAGGGGTGTTGCTTCTGGCGCCTGACGGCCACCTGCTCGGGATGACGACCAAGACCTTGGCGGGGTCGCCGTTCCGCTCCTACCTGGTACCCGGGATCATGCTGTTCGTGTTCGTCGGCGTTGCCCCACTGCTGGCCGCGGCGATCACCATTCGCCGGCAGGCGATCGCTCCCTTTGCCGCGGTCGCGGTCGGCTTGACACTGATCGGCTGGATATCCGTGGAGATGGTGGTGCTCGCTGGGCTGGGTTCCCTGGCTTGGACCTTCTACCTTGTCCTCGGCACCTGCATCGCGGCCGTTGGCGTGGTCTGGTGGCGTTCCTCGCGCTCCGAAGAGGCACCGGGCAGATGAGGGCGCTCGGATCGCCGCTGACGGTTATCCATGAGGAACGAACGGGGACCCCGGTTGCTGAAGAGGCAGCGCGTTTAAACGAGGCCAGTGGCGGGGCGCTCGCCATGCGAATGAGTTCGCAGTGGACGCGCGCGGACCGGCTGATTGGCATGTGGAGCTGCTACCTGGTATTCGCGCTAGGACTTGCGTACGTTCCGACGATGGTCGCCGGCTTCGTCGCCGCCGGGGGTCTCAGCGCTCCGATCCCCGATCCCTACCAGGCTGTGATGGAGTTGTTGATTCTTCTCCTGGCACCCACTCTCGTCGTTGCCTTCGCCACTCTCTACCGTTACGCCTCTCCGTGGGGGAAGACATTGAGCCTGAGCGCGTTGGTCCTCGTCGGGTTGATGGCTGGCATCACCATATGCGTCCACTTCGTCGTTCTTTCTGTCGGCCGGCAGGCGAACGAGACGACGCTGCCCGGCTTCGCTCTGCTCGTCTCCTGGACCTGGCCGTCCGTGATCTACGCTCTGGACATCGCCGCCTGGGACTTCTGCCTTGGCCTCGCGCTGGTGCTCGTCGCACCAGTCTTCTCCGGGAGCCGGCTGGCGCGCTGGGTTAGATACGGAGCGATTCTCAGCGGTGTCCTTTGCCTGGCTGGCATCACGGGCGCGGTCCTCGGGAACATGAACGTCCGCAACATCGGAATCCTCGGGTACGGCGGGGTCCTACCCGTTGTGGCGCTCCTCATGGGCCGGCTGTTCTCGAGAACGCCAACCTCCGAGGAGCAGGCCGCCTCGCCGAGGCTTGCCGCTTAACGTCTGCCAATGCCGATCCGGGGACAGACTAACAAGGCCACCAGGACAACTGATCGACCGTGCGGTGATCCAGCTCTCGTGGCTATGTGTGACGGCGACGCTCATACCCGAGTAGGAGGTCTTGGTGCAGGGATGGCCGTATGCGCCCTTCAGTGTCTTTTGCGAGAGCGTATCTGCCTTGCAATCCCCAAGTAACCGTTGGAGCGATGAAGTGGACAATATTGCTGTCTTACAGCAGTTGCTTATGTACGGGGCGGCACTTTCTATAGGCTAGGTGAAGGCCAAGTAGAGCGTTAACGTTCCAAATGTGATGGTGGGCGGCGACGGGATCGAACCGCCGACCTCTAGCATGTCAAGCAAGCGCTGCTAATCTCCGGCTCTGACCCACCGCACTGAACTCCTTTGCAGCGACCTTGTACCAACCTCGCTGGTAATGAGCACTAGCATGCGCAAGTATAGGTCAGGCGTAGCCGAACCGTAGACGGTGTGGAGACGGTAACGAGATGCGTGCCCACGGGAGAGACGGTGTATCCATGTTCGAGCTCTCCTCGCCCTCCTCAACCGACGTACATCAGTTGGAGCGAGATTGGGCCCCGCGCTTACGAACCGGACCGGCGGAGTTTGCCACACAGATCCAAACGGGACCTCAAGGATCGGCCACGCTTACGCGGCCACCGGTCCCAGCCAGGTCCTCGAGCTGGCCGCTTTGGAGACCGAGCAGCCCTGCAGCATTGCCGACTTGCAGCACTCGGTCATCGCCACCCGGGGCGGATCCGGTGAATGAGGCAGGGCGCGGCAGCCTTGCAATCGTCAGCGCGTGGCCATTGCGGCTCCTCGGCGGGCACGGCTGGTCGCGGACTGCTATCCGGGGTTCTGCGGATTTAGCTGGAGTTGAATACCGGCATTAAGGCTAGTCATGTACGGGACCACCATATATGGCCGCGAGCAGGGTCCGTGCACAGGAGGCAACGACCATGGAAATGAACCGCAGCGAGCACCAGTGGCCGTCCCGCCTCGAGAACAATGGCTCGGAGTTGGCAGCGCTAACACGTTCCGTGCAGAGCGCGGGCCAAGCGACGGCGGCCGGCTCGCCTGTGGCCCCGCCGACGAGTAACTACGAAATGGCCACCTCAATGATCGACCGCGTGTCCACCGAGGCGATGCTCAGGCTGTTGGCGGAGAACAGGGAGCAGGTCGAGCGTGCCCTCGAACGGCTCCAAGTCGGACTATACGGCTACTGTGAGGACTGCGGTCGGCGGATCTCCGAGGAGCGGTTGCGCTTCCGCCCGGAGGCGACTCGCTGCGTTGACTGCCAGTCGAGGCTCGAGGACCTTCAACGTATCACGTAGCGCCCAATCTGGGTCCAATTCGCCACATTCGCAATTTCGAGCTGGTCAATGGTGCCCCTGGAACGAGGACTCGACTCTTCGCGCCGGGTTTAGGAACCGCCTAAGCCTTACCGCTGTAGCCTCATTTCGAGCTTCTCGCCAAATTTGTGCCGATTGTCGTGCCTGGTGGAACTAGGTGGCCGGCGCCGCGCCCGGCGTGGCCACGTCTTGACTTCCCCGTGATGTGAGGCGTTCGGCACTGGAATCCGCTGCGGTCCGGTCGCCTGTCAGCCGCACTACGCCGTTCGCTCCGTCCACCGTGACGAGTTGCCCGGTCTGGATCGCGGTCGTGGCGCCGGGGACCCCCACCACTGCGGGGATGCCGTATTCACGAGCGACGATGGAGCCGTGTGACATCATTCCGCCCATCTCCATGACGAGGGCTCCGGCGGTCATGAAAAGCGGGGTCCAGCCAGGATCGGTCGACGGCGCGACCAGCACCTCACCAGGCTCCAGGCGAGCGCCGGTGGGGTCACTGACCACGCGGGCGGGCCCCGTGTACACGCCCGCCGACGCCGCGCTGCCGGCCAATGTATGGCCGTCCCGCTGGGTGGCAGCCAACACATCCCCGTAGAACCCGGTGCCGTCCGAGAGCAGCAAGCGCGGCTGCCGCCGCCGGCGGAACTCGCGCTCGTACTCTGCCCGGCGCACCATGACGAGCTGCCGCTGGTCTGCGCCTGACAGCGCCCTTCTCGCTTCGGCAAGAGTGAGGAAGAAGACGTCGTCTGCCGTCCGGATCCGGCCGCTCTGTGCCAGCTCTCGGCCAGCCGTGAGCAGCAACCTTCGGCATACGCCGAGCGCGGCGATCGCATACGCCTTGGGGGACTCGCGGAGACCTCCGAGGACCCTAACCCGACTGAAGAGCAGACGCAAGAGGACCGCGTTCGGCAGTGCGGTCAGACCTGGGCGGCGAGCCATTGCGAGGGCGTGCTGCATCGCCTGCGCGGCCGCTTCTTCCGCGCGTCGAAACTGGATGTCTGGCGCCACCTGCGGTTCCCGGAGGCGCATGAGGTTGGCCAGTATCCCGAAGATATGGGTGGGATCCTCCTCCCAGCGAGCAACGCCCAGGTCGATCTCCGCTACGCCGCGATAGCCGTAAACGCGAAGGAACGCCGTGAGCTCCTGCTCGACCGGCTGGGGGAGTCTGTTGGCGAGGTATAGAGCCACCAGTTCGGACGCAGGGGATTCCTCCAGGAGCTTGGCGAAGCCCGCTCGCCGAAGCCGTTCTGCCAGGGCCCAGAGTTGCAGGTTCATCTCGGTCGTTACGTTGTGCGCAAGGCCGCCAGTGATGCTCATGACGTCCGCCTCGATGCCTGCCCGGCGGCCGAGCCTTCGCGCCAGGCTCAGCGAGAAGATTCCGACCGCAGCCACCGGAACCACACTGAAGAACACCTGCCGCGGGATGCGGAGGGCCACCCACTCGGCCTTCTCGAGAGCATTCTCAGGCCCGTCTGCTGGCCCGCCGATCGAGGCCAGGAAGGCCTCCGCACTGCGATGGGCTCGGCGGCGAGCCCACTCGGGCCGGAAGATAGCGCCCAGCACGCGCGCAGGCGCATTTGTGCGCCGGATCAATTCCAGGAGGTGGCGGGCCACAACCCGGCGCGGCACGGGACGGAAGGGGCCCAGCCGAGGGTCTGCCAAGACCTCGCGGATGGAGTCGGCTGAGCGGGGCTCCATGACGCCCAGAACCGAAAGGGCAAGCCTGCGTCCAGGCATGGTTCGCAGCAGCGCGGTGATGTCGAGGAACAGTCGGCCGGCGAGGACCTGGAGGGGGGCGGGGCCGCGCTCCGGGTCCACGTCGAACCCGAGCAGCGCTGCACCTCCGGTCCCGATCCGCCGGAAAATGTCGATCCCCATCGGCGTCAGGGGCTGCAGCACCCCTTGCAGGTTGCTCATGTTGAGGTAGACATGAAGGCCGTCACCCGAGGAAGAGTGGGGAATCGGGAAGAGAGTTGTGATCGGCCTCGACTGCAGCAGCCAGAGCCGACGCCCCTGGTCCAGCGCCCATTCGATGTCCTGAGGCGCCTGATAGTGGGCCTCAACCCGCTCGCCCAGCTGGACTATCCGCAGCACCTCCTCGTCACTGACACATACGGTCGAGGAGGACCCAGCGGCGCCGACTACCTCAGTACCACCACCGGGTAACGCCTGCACCGCAATCTGCTTTTCGCCAAAGCTTCGCTCCTTGATGAATCGGTTAGCCCGGTCGACTACGAAATGGTCCGGGTTCACCCTTCCCGAAACAAGTGCCTCTCCAAGCCCTGGCACCGCATCAAGGACGGCCTCCCCACGGCGGCCGGTCATCGGATTGGCTGTGAAGAGGACTCCGGAGACGTCGGCTGACACCATCTCCTGAATCACAGCGCTGAGCGAAACGTGACGCTGGTCAACACCGTTGCTGGCCCGATAGGCCACAGCCCGGTCGGTCCAGAGAGAGGCCCAGCAGTGACGAACCGCATCCAGGACCGGCGCCACCCCCACCACGTTGAGGTAGGTATCCTGCTGGCCCGCGAAGCTGGCGTGGGCCAGATCTTCGGCTGTCGCCGAGCTGCGAACCGCCACGGCGATCTGCCGCCCACCCGGCGCTAGCTCTGAGTAGGCGCTCCTGATGGCGGCCTCCACCACCTCCGGGACAGGGGCCTCCAGCAGCGCCTGACGAGCGCGAGCAGCCAGGGACTCGAGGCGCTCCGCGTCCTGCGGCTGGGTGGTCTGGAGCTCCGTTAGAACGCGCCGCAACCTAGCTCCTCCAGCCACCAGTTGGTAAGCCTTGGTAGTCACACAGAAGCCGCCCGGGACGGGAAGACCCGCCCGCACCATCTCGCCGAGATTGGCGCCCTTGCCGCCTACTGACCGGAGAGCACCACGATCGATCTCCGCAAGGGACATCGTCAGTCGGTGCTCGGGTCGGCCCGAGACCCGCCCAACCTCACGCCGCCTGCGGACGCTCACCTGTAGACCTCCAGGGCATCGGCTCTCGATTTCAGAGGAGACGACCTCGTCAGATCATATGCGGCTTGATAACGCATTCCACGGCTGTGGTCTGAAGCGTCCCCCTACTAGAGATGCACGCCCGCAGGACTCGACCATTGGCCTGCGGGCCTATCGTCGACCGGGCGTCGTCGACCGTGCTTCAGATCGTGGCGGAGGAAGCTTGGAGCCGCCTGAGCCTGGCGCCTTTAAATGGCGCAACCGTCACGAGTGGTGATGGGCGTAGGCGACGGGGACGTTCTGGAGAGTGCTGATGGGGCTCGAGCGAGGCGGCCGCCTCTCGCTCACCCCTGGAGCTCGAGCTCTCCGGCAGCTGGCCCAAGGTAGCCGGAAGTGGTTGCCAGGTCGGAGTGGTCGAGCGCCGCTGCCGACGTAGCTCCTCGACCTCGTTCACGCTGTAGACCTACCCCTCCCTCGCCCGTCCAAGGCTCGGCACCTGTGGACGCACCCGACGCCCGCGGCTCGAGCCAAAGCGACTCCCGGCCATGGACGGCCTGAGCCGATCCGCAGGTCGGATCGATGTGCTACAGCCCACCGATCCGGGCCTTTGCCACCCGAACTTCCGCCGGCGGGCGACGTTCAACGATCTCTCTGCGGGCAACAACGTAGGGTGCCTTGCAGGGACGTGCACGGACTGCGACGGTCCTGCTGATGCTCAGAGCGCTCAGCCTGTCAAAGGCATCCTCCTTGAGTGAGGCACGCGGCGCCAAGAGATTAGGGGCCCTGTTGCAAACGGGTGCCGCAGCGAGTGTGAACACCCCTGCCTCTCGATGCCTGCGACATGGCTCAGCGGACTCCCTCCGCTGGCGGCTGATCCCGGGAACGGGCAGCCGACAGCGCTCTACGCCATTGCAGTTGCTTCAATCTCAATCAGGATTTCGGGAAAGGCGAGTCGAGTGACGCCGAGAAGAGTCGCTGCCGGCCGGCACTGCCTCTCCGCGAGCCGCCGGCCGACCGTCTCGCCCTCGGCAATGAACCCGTCAACATCGATCGTGTAATAGTTGAGCCGCACGACGTCCGAGAGGTTCATACCGGCGTCACGGAGCACAGTCTCAAGGTTGTCCAGGGCTTGAGTGATCTGCGCCTTCATGTCTCCGGAGTGGAGCGGTCGACCTTCGGCGTCGACCGAGGTCTGTCCCGCGCAAAAGACAAACCGATCGACGCCACTCACCTTGTTCGCCTGCACGAAGCCGAAGGCGTCCTGCCACGTCCACGGATTGACGACCTGCCTTTCCATGACAAATCCTCCAAACCGGCTACGCAAAACGAGGGCTGTCCCCGAGGACGCCGTTCCCGATCGTTACGCTAACTCAACGGTCATGGCCAGGCAACTCGCGCGCACCCCCGAAGGGTCGCCGGCCGTGGGCCGCCAACTCGCCCAGCCCTCTGATCAGCGGATACAGCCCGGATACGGTCAGCTGCTGGTATCCACCTCCGGGGCGCCGCCTCTGCGCGAGAAACACCCAGTCACCGTCGCATCCGTTAGGCGACTGCGTGAACTCGATGCATGCGCCGATACCGCAGTGGGAGCGATAGGGACGAGCCGATCCTTGGCTCCCTTCCCATGTATCTTGATGAATCGGTCCCGCCCGCGCTCTACCAAGTCAACCTGCCTCACCCCGATCAGAACATTGGCTCGAATGCCAGTGTCCGCTAGCAGGCGAGCGATGACCTTGGTTCGCTGGAAACGCGCGATTCCCTCTAGTTTGTGCACTCGTAGGCTATCGGGGCGCCGCAACCGTTTTCGGATCCGTTGAGGTTGTGTCCGCAGGTATCCGCGGGGACCGTACGAGCCCTGCCCCGACTTGGCGACCGACAAAAGCGGTCGCCCTCAAGCTCGCCGACCTCGACCTGCTCAGCAGCCAGCTCCGGATCCGGCGCGGTAAAGGCCCAAGCCGCGGCCCGTCTCACTGCTCACCTCCAAGCCTTCCCGTCGGTGACCGCGGCTACAGTCTTCACCCTTGGTCTTGCACGCCCCCTCGGTGCAGTGAGCTCAGGATCGCTTGGGCCAGAAGATCCCTTCCCTTCGGTGTGGGGTGCACATCGCAGCCGCCTGTTGGCAGTACGATCAAGAGGCCGGCGGCGCACGAGCTCCCGCCTGCCGCCAGTGCGACCGTCTTGAAGGCGTCGAAGCCACTGGCCAAAATCCCGTGGAACGCACGTGTGGCTTCGATGATCGGCTGGTTCAGTGCCTCAGTCGCCGCAGCTGAGGGCTGATCGTAGCTGAGTGAATAGTAGGTGAGACTGACTAAGCGCCCCCGGTAGTCGGCCGCGTTTCGGATTTGATCAAAGATGAACTCCAAGTTCGCTCTGATGGTAGCCAGGACAGTGGGCAGCCCAGCGTTGATGCAGGTCGGCACCATGTTGCACTGCTTCTGGAGCACGAACACATCGTTCGCGCCAATGTCTATCGTCACGAGGCTCACGTGGTGATGGGTCCTGAGATAGGAGATAGCGAAGGCAAGCTGCGTGGTCGAGTAGCCCACGTGCAGCGGGTAGGCGACCCGGTAGTCACGGCAGCCGTTGTCCGCGGCCGTAGACGAGATGAAGCTACCGGTTGTCTCACCGGGGCAGGATGAGTTGACGTCCTTCAGCTCAAGGCGGCGAGCGACTATCTCTGGATAGCCGACGAAGTTGATTGCGTTGGCGAAGCTGAGCAGCGGGTTGTAACCGAAGGCAACAGAGTCACCAAGCGCCAGCAGCGGGCCCTTGTGGTCTTCGCTCTCCGCTGCGGCCGGTGCGGCAGCCAGCAGCATCAATGTAAGCGCGAGCAACAGCGCGACCAGGATCCTTCCTCTCATGTCCCCCCCCGTTTGAAGGCTGCGGCCTTCGCAGGCAGCAGAATGCAGATAGTCTAGTGGCACATGACGCCCTTGCGCGGAGGCGTCCACCGGGCGGCGGGTAGCCACCGTGTTCAGTCGCCCAGCGGTTGCCCCCGCCCTGCGGCGAACACGTAGATCGGCTCGATCGCAACCTTCGGTCCAGTGCGACACGGGCGTCCTTGGTACTGCTTTGTCAGACCTAGATGGGTTGTATCCGGGGGGTTCGAGCGGCGTTGGAGAGGCTAGACCCCGCCCTCGTCGCCCTCGAGCCACCAGCGTCAACCCCCCGCGTTCACTCACCAAGAATCTGACCATCGCCCGGCT
>Ga0209526_10000722_pt1 | contig 21698 bp, 18 predicted proteins | sample JacPinW_OM2H0_M1_FD_188566 | JGI IMG/M metagenome (GOLD analysis project Ga0209526, IMG submission 188566) | Forest soil microbial communities from Algoma, Ontario, Canada - Jack Pine, Ontario site 1_JW_OM2H0_M1 (SPAdes) (version 2) | ecosystem: Environmental > Terrestrial > Soil > Boreal... | reverse complement strand
ACATAGGAGGGTATTCTTCGGACGAAGCACAACGGGTAGCAGGGACATTGCTGCCGGACGTCTTGCGCTTTGACCCCACGCGCGCGGCGTCATATCCGAGCAACGGCCGGGCACTTACCGACGACGTCCTCGATTACTTCCTCAGCGTTATCACAAACGGCAAGGTGACGACGGACGGGCTGGGAGCCCACAGCGATCTGCTCGCCGACTTCCCCTATCTTGGTCCACCGCACAGTGCCCGCCGCCTCGTCGAAGCTCCTACATCACGAGCGTCGACCTCGCCGTCGACGGTGGTCGCAATCAACTCTAACCCGCGTGATTAGCGTCGAGTGCGAAGACTCGCGCCAGAGCTGTGGTGTGGAAAGCAAATGGTCGATGTCCGCAACGGGTCTTGTGTCACGAGTATCGCCGGTCCAAACGGCGCTGCGTAACTGTACGAGAGATGAAGGTAGGTCCTTCGAGGTCGGCAGTCAGGTTCTGGCCTCAAACCGCTGCAAGCTGCTGTCGTCAAAAGCGATGGTGGTGAGCGTTGCAGTCAACGTCGGGACTAGATTCCAGAGGCTGAGAGAGGCGAGCGCAAGCAAACCGCTGCGCAGAAACGTCACCGGATGGCCCGGATCATGTCTCGTTTTGCTGCAGCGCAGCAGTTCGGCCCAGCTTATGACCGCTTGGGGTCAAAACCCGAATCCCTCTTTGTCGGTCGCACTTCCGCTTCCGCCGAATGCGGACATCGGGAGGAAACCGGTGGGAGTCCCCCGCGCGCACGTCGCTCACCCCCGCACCCTTCCCTCCCCCGCTTGCGGGGGCGGGAAGGATGGAGGAACGGGCAATCAGGAGGCCTGCCGCAGCGGTCCTTGCGTTTTTGTCCCGCGCAGGTTGTCAAGAATTGCAAGTGCGCGTCCCATCGAAAAATCGCGTGTCTTTTGATCGAACGCCTTGGGCGCGCCGCGCATCATGTAGCCGTGGAGCACGCCCGGAAAGATATGTAACTCGACGTTCTTCGTGCGTGCGGATAACACGCGATAGGCGTCCAGCACTTCGGGCGGCGCCCGGTGGTCGCGATCGCCCCATATGATACAGACCGGCTCCGAGCCGCCGTCGAGGTCCGCGATGTAGTCCAGCATCTGCGATCCATGGCAGGAGATGCCGGCCGCGAAGCCAAGCCGCTTGGGACCGAGAATCGCGTACGGACCTCCGTAGCAAAAGCCCATCACTGCGGCGCGGCCGTTGAACTGTGGGACGCTGCCGACGTGCCCCAGCGTATCTGTCAGGTCCCGTTCGCCGGCTTTGATCTTTTCAAGACGCGGCTGTGAGCGTTGCTGTGTGCGACCGTCGTCGTGGGAGAGCGGTCCCGGGATGGAGCGCCAGAAAAGGTCGGGTGCGGCGGCAATGAACCCATGCGCCGCAAACTCCTCGGCAATTGCGATAATGTCGCCATCCACGCCATGGACGGCGGACGCAAGCACAATCGCCGGCACCTGCCTGTTCTCGTGCGGTACTGCGAGGTAGCAATCGAATTCGCCGCCGTCGCTTGAACGGATCTTGATGCTCTTGCCCAACATGCTGCGCCTCGCTTATTCGGCTGGGTTAGAATGGACGCTCAGCGTACAGGAAGAGGCAGCGCGGGGGAAAGTAGGCCGATGTCGTGAGCTCTCCCATTCTCATTGTCGGCGGTGGGCTCGGCGGGCTTGCCGCCGCGCTTGCGCTGGCATCTCACGGCAAACCGGTTCGCGTGCTCGAAGGCGCGCCGGCATTCGGTGCCATTGGCTACGGCATCCAATTCGGCCCCAATGTCTTTCGCGTATTTGATCGCCTCGCCTTGAGCGCGGCCGTGCTCGAGAAGGCCGACAGTCCGCCCGCCGTGTTGATGATCGATGCGCTCAACGGCAAGGAGGTCACTCGGGTGCCGACCGGCCCGACACTGCGCGCCCGCTTCGAACATCCCTACATCATCATCCATCGCGTTGATCTGCATGATGTCATGCTTGCGGCTTGCCGGCGCAATCCGCTCATCACACTCGAGCCCAACTGCATGGTGTCTTGCTTCGCCGACCACGGTGAAACAGTGACCGCCACAACGCAAGACGGCCGCAGCTTCGAAGGCAGCGCCCTGATCGGCGCTGACGGCGTCCGTTCACGCACCCGCGCACAGTTGCTCGCGGACGGCGATCCTCTCCCCAACGGGTTCATGGCATTTCGCACCATTGTGCCGATGGCCGATGTCACCGCGGAGGTTCGCCGCGACATTGTTGCGCTCTGGGGCGGGCCGGGCTTCCACCTCGTGCATTATCCGCTTCGACACGGGACACTGTTCAACATCGTGGCGGTGTTCCGTCGGTCAGCTCATTCGGAGCGCGGCGATAGCGCGGCTTATCGTGCCGAGTTGGAGGAGATCTATCACGACGCGCACCCGGCGATGAAGGCGTTGTTGGCCATGCTTGATCTCGGCCGACGTCAGGCGGTCGGCGATCGCGATCCGATCCGGTGTTGGCACAAGGGTCGTATTGTGCTGCTCGGTGATGCCGCACATCCGACGCTGCAATCCCTGGCGCAGGGCGCCTGCATGGCGATCGAAGACGGTCTCTGCCTCGCCGGCTGCATCGCCGCTGCTGGCGAGGACTACGAAGCAGCGTTCCGGCGGTACGAAAGGGCGCGCGGTTTGCGCACTGCGCGCGTGACGCTGGAATCGCGCTATCTGTGGGACATCTATCACGCCGACGGCATCGCGCGCGAGGTCTACTGGCAGATGCTGGGCGAACGCAGTGAAGCGGACACCTTGCAATGCCTCGCTTGGCTTTATGACGGATTTGAACTTCCAGCCGGCCCAGAACAATGATGCGCGCCGGTCATCCTGAGCTACGCAGTATTTGGTGTTCGGAGGGAACGTTGCAAAGCCACGCCTACCAAGCCGACAATCGGCCACGTTCGGTGATCGTGGGAGTTGCGATTATAACGGCTCGCCCGCAAATCCCTGCCGCAGCTGTGCGAGCCGGTCGAACGCGGCGGACGGCAGCGGACCCTGCTCTACCGCGGCGAGCGCATGCTCGAACTGCTGCGGCGTTGCCATGCCGACCAGGATGGTACCCATCGCGGGATGCGAGAGCGCAAAGCGAATGGCCGCTTCGGTCAGGGTCGCGGCGAACCCTTCGTTGACCAACGGCATCAGCCTGCGGGCGCGCGCGACATCGGTCTCGTAGACCGCAGCAGAGCCGATCGGCTCGGGCGCAGGACCGGCAATGGGATGACGCTCGGCGGCGCCGGAGAGCGCGCCGCCGGCCAGCACCCGGATCCCGACCACGCCCACGCCGGCGGCCGCGGTATGATCGAAGAGCCGTCCGTAATCCTGCGCCGGATAATTCGGCGGCAGCGCGATTGCCGCTGAGGGGTTGAGCATGTTGTAGACAACCTGGGCACTGTGAAAGGCGCCCGAGTCGATCAGGCGATGGAGAGCCGCGGTGTCGCCGATTGCCGTGAGGCCAAGAAAACGCGTTTTGCCTTGCTCGCGCAGCCGCTCGAAGACGGGCACCACCTCGTTGAGCACCTGGCGCACGCCGAGCGCTTCGCCGCCTCCGTGCTCGGTAATGGCATTGTGCAGGTGGAAGATGTCGACGCGATCGAGCTGCAATCGCCGCAGACTGCCTTCGAGCGAGATTGCCACGGCCTGCGCGATGCGGGCGAAGTCCGCGGACGGCAGCCGGACCTTGGTGCCAACGATCGCAGTCGCCGGTTTGAGTCGTCCGAGAACGCGCCCGAGATTCTTTTCCGATTCGCCGTCGCCGTACTGGACCGCGGTGTCGAAATAGTTCACCCCCGCGGCAATCGCCCGCGCGATTGTGCGCTCCTGGTCGAGCGGATCGCCCCGTACCATCAGCCCGCCGACTGCGCCACAACCAAAACCCAGGAGTGATAGCTTCATTCCGGTACGGCCGAATCCCCGCAAGTCCATGGTCGTTCCTCCGCCTCGAGGCCCGCCTCGCCAAAGGCGATTATAGTTGCAAACCATGCGAGATTGCAGCCGCTCTGGCGAGGTCATCGAGCAATCGCGGGCGAAGACGCGGCGGCTAACGTTGAAAGCAAGACGGGTGATGCCGCGAGCATCAACGCCCGCTCAACGGGTCAGGGCGGCGCTTCCCTGGCGCATTGGCGGCATCACGACCTTATCGCGACGGCATGCCCGCGAAGCCGTTTCCGGGCATGAGCGGAAGCGCAGATCCTTTCCGATGCAGATGCGCACCTCCCCCAGGCGCCTGCTGTCGCAGGTGACAGCAATGGCATCGCGAGCAAGTCCGGGATTGGACTTCACAAACGCGTCCTCCACCTCACCCGGAGTGACTGTGAGCATCTCTTTCAAATCGATGAATTCAGGCGGGATTTTAACGGTCGCGCGCACCTTGCGAACAGTCTCGAAATAGGCCGCGGGGGAAAGGCCGGAACAGGTGCCGTGCTTTTCCCATTGCTGAAAGATCAATCGAGTTGCCGGCATCAGATCAAGCATGGACGATACGGTCGTGCGGTCGAGGCGTGGTGCCGGGACTTGGCAGAATTCTGGAAAGCCGCGCTCGTATTGCGGCCACAAACCATGCACGACGAAGGAATAGGGCCGGGCGCCGCACTGCTGTTGCGGTGGCGTGCCCCGTTCACCGGCTGCCTCACAAAACGACGGCGACCACGAGACCGACAGGACATAAAAATCGAATTGTCCCGGCGCGTTCTGACGCTGGTCCTGTGCGGCCAGGGGAGAGTGGGCAAGCAAGAGCGCAATGGAGAGAGCGGCAGAAGGCCCGATACACAGTTTCATGACGGCGACCCTCGAAACGACGACCGAAGGCAATCTATAACAGTTCTGCGGACATTTCAAGAACAAAAAGAGAATAAAGAGAGCGCGGAGATCAACCCTAATGGCACCCTACCGCGCAGGAGCTGAGCACGGAAGCCTGTCGAGCACCCCCTCTTGGTGCCGATCTGCAACACCTTGCCGCAATCGAGCGCGGCCTCTTCCTACATCGCCGGAGCGCATTTAGGCTTGCGGACCGAGGGTGGGAGTTGTCCGGCATGCGCGTTCTGTTGTGGGGTGTCGCCTTGATGCTCATGGCCATGAGCGCCCAGGCGCAGATCTATCATGCCAATGATACCGGCGGCATCATCCCATGGTCCTGCGAGAACGAGGCAGCCGCCCATGCGATTGCGGCCGCCTATTGCGCCCGCTGGGATAAATATCACCGCATCACCAGCGTGCACCGGCACTACGGCGATTACATCGCATTTAATTGCCTCTGGACACCCTACATCAACCGCTACGCGCTGCCGGCCGTCCATACGCGCTCGGCTTGCGGCTATGAACGCCTCTGGCCGCGCGTGAGGGTGCTCGACTGACTACGCAATATCGTGCCGTTTTAGAACGTCCCGCACCGCGTCGACGAGCTTCTCCTCGCCAACGGAGAATTGCGCGGGCCGACTCTCGCGCCATTCGTCGTGGCTTGCAATTGAGCTCGCCGCCCTGGCGCCCTCGATCAGGTCTTTGATCAAAACCTCGCCTTTGGCCTTCTCGTCACCGCCCTGGATGACCACGCAAGGTGCGCTTCGCCTGTCGGCATATTTGAGCTGCGCGCCCATTTTGCCGGAGCCGAGGTAAAGCTCGGCACGGATCCCGGCGTTGCGCAAGGTTGCAACCATTTTCTGATAATCGGCGATGCGCTCGCGATCGAAAACCGTCACCACCACGGGACCAGGCAGAGCTTTGCTCTCGACTCCACCCAGATGAGCGAGCGCTGCCGTCAGGCGGGATACCCCGATGGAGAAGCCGGTTGCAGGAACCTGATCTCCGCGAAAGCGTGCGATCAAGCCATCATAGCGCCCGCCGCCGCCGACCGAGCCGAAGCGGACCGGCCGTCCGTCCTCGTCCCTGGTCTCGAATGTCAGATCAATCTCATAGACCGCCCCGGTGTAGTATTCGAGCCCGCGAACTACGGATGGTTCAATCACGATCCGACTGTTGTCGTATCCACAGGCTTTCACCAGCGCGTCAATCTGTTCCAACTCCTCGCGACCTTGTTGTCCTGTTTTGCTGTCCCTCAAGTAGAGATCAAGTTGAGCAATCTTGTCTGCACTGTCGGTTGCAGGCTCAAACACATGCAACACGGTTGTAATCGCGGCTTCGCTCAAACCTGCACCCTTTGTATAATCGCCGGATTCATCTCTGCGGCCTTCCCCGAGCAACTGCTTGACGCCAGCAATTCCCAAACGGTCATACTTATCAAGGGCGCGCAGGACGGTGAGTTTCTGAGTGTTGTTCTCATCCCCGGCTAAGCCGATCGTTTGGAGGACCCCGTCGAGTACTCTGCGGCTATTCACCTTGATGAGGTAGTCCCCTCGTTTAATGCCCAGCGCCTCCATTGTATCTGCTGCCATCATGCAGATTTCGGCATCGGCGGCCGGCGATGCGGAACCCACCGTGTCGGCATCGAACTGCATGAACTCCCTGAAACGGCCGGGTCCCGGCTTTTCGTTCCGGAACACCGAGCCCACGCGGTAGCTGCGAAAGGGCTTCGGCAGGGCATCGAAATTCTCGGCGACGTAGCGCGCGAGCGGCGCCGTCAGATCGTAGCGCAGTGACAGCCACTGACCGTCATCGTCCTGAAACGAAAACACTCCTTCATTAGGCCGATCCTGATCGGGCAGGAATTTTCCCAGCGCATCCGTATATTCGATCGCGGGGGTCTCCAATGGCTCGAAACCGTAGCGCTCAAACACGGCACGGATACGATCGAGCATGCGCCTCGTAACGGCGATCTCGCCCGGGCCGCGATCGGCAAGACCGCGCGGCAGACGCGCCTTGAGCTTATTGGCTTTGTTGGGCTTCGCAGTCATTATTGCTTGCAGTCACAGCCCGGAAGCGCATGGCTTCACCGGGAGCCGGAAGTAGCAGCCGCATCCAGGAGCGGCAAGGAAAAGCAACAATGCCGTCAGCAGCAGCGACCAAAGTGACTGCCGTTCCCAATGATCTTGAGGCCTATTGGCTTCCTTTCACGCCCAACCGCGCGTTCAAGGCTTCGCCGCGTCTCATCGCACGCGCAAAGGACATGTATTACTACACCCCGGACGGACGCGCGGTCCTCGACGGCACCGCCGGGCTGTGGTGTACCAATGCCGGCCACAACCGCGACTCCATCGTGGCGGCGATTCGCACCCAGGCGGAAACGCTGGACTATGCGCCGGCTTTTCAATTTTCCCATCCGAAGGCGTTCGAGCTCGCAAGCCGGGTCGCAGTGCTCGCGCCGGGCGACCTTGATCACGTGTTCTTCTGCAATTCCGGCTCCGAGGCGGTCGATACGGCGCTCAAGATCGCGCTTGCCTTCCACAACGTTCGCGGCGAGGGCACGCGCACACGGCTGATCGGACGCGAGCGCGGCTATCACGGCGTCGGCTTCGGCGGCATTTCGGTGGGCGGCATTGTCAACAATCGCAAATTCTTTGGTTCGCTGCTCGCGGGGGTCGATCATCTGCCGGCAACCTACAGCCGCGAGCACCAGGCTTTCAGCAAGGGCGAGCCGGAATGGGGCGCTCATCTTGCCGACGATCTCGAGCGCATCGTCGCGCTGCACGATGCCAGCACCATCGCGGCTGTAATCGTCGAGCCCATGGCAGGATCAACCGGCGTGCTGCCGGCGCCGAAGGGTTATCTCCAGCGCCTGCGCGCGCTGTGCGACCGCCACGGCATCCTGTTGATATTGGACGAGGTCATCACCGGCTTCGGACGGCTGGGCTATAGCTTCGCGGCCGAGCGCTACGGCATCGTCCCCGATATGATCACCTTCGCCAAGGGCATCACATCGGGCACGGTTCCCATGGGCGGGGTTATTGTGCGCAAGGGCGTCTATGACGCGTTCATGCGCGGACCCGAGCACATGGTTGAACTCTTCCATGGCTACACTTACTCGGCGCATCCGCTGGCGTGCGCGGCCGGCCTTGCGGCGCTCGATCTGTATCGTGATGAGGCGCTTTTCGAACGGGCGAGAAAGCTCGAGCCGTACTGGGCGGACGCGGCCATGCGGCTGAAAGGATTGCCGAATGTGCTCGATATCCGGTGCGTAGGGCTTACGGCGGGCATTGATCTTGCTTCGCGGCCGGATGCCGTGGGGCGGCGTGCCTACGAGGCAATGGAGCACGCCTTCAGGAGCGAGAATCTGGTCATCCGGATCAACGCCGAAACGATTGCAATTACGCCGCCGTTGATCGTGACTGAGAGTGAAATCGATCAGATTTTCGCCAAAGCCGCCAACGCGATCAGGGCGGTGGCGTAGTTCATTCATAACTGTTTTTCCGGCTCACCCGCTCCCCCGGCGGCCCGAGATCGCTTGCGTGAATGCCGGGGAGCATGTCATGCAGGGTGAGGCATAGCAGCGAATCGCGTAGTACAATCAGCACGGCTGGACCAACCCGATGCGCCTGGGCGGCATCTTCATCGCGCTGTGCATGTTGATCATCGCGGGCTCCGCCGGCGCGATCGTCTACCTCTACCTTGAGCTCGGCCTCCTGGAGGCGGCAGCGGCCGCAGCGGCCACTCTCATTGCTCTTATTCTCTACAGTCTCATATCCGGCCGGATCGGCTTTCGATCGGTCGTGGATCGTCAACTCACTGACTTGGCGCGCGGCAGCGCCGATGTTGCGCGCCAAGTCGCCGAGATGGGACGGCGGTTGGCTGCCCTGGAAGGCAAGCTTGATACAGCGCTCGACCAGACCCGTGCGCTCACCGATCCCCTCACGGCCGAGATTGGTGAGCTGGGTACGTTGGTGAAGCGTCTCGCGGAAACCGTCGCAATACAGCAGTCCGGGCTGGACGCGCTGCAACGCAACGTCACGAGCCCCGGGGATACGCCCGCGGCTATGGCAACAGCACAGCCCCCCACCGATGCGCCGCAATTGCATGACCAGGTGATGTCCTCATTGCCGCAGCTCAGCGCAGCGCAAGAGCCTCCTTCCCGCAGCGTCGAGACGGTCTTGACTGCCATTCGCAACGCGATCGACGCGAATGAGATCGATCTCTATCTCCAGCCGGTCGTGAGTCTGCCGCAACGCAAGGTTCGCCACTACGAATCAATGTCACGGCTGCGCGATCGGAAAGGCGAGCCGCTGGCGGCGGCCGACTTCGTCCCGCACGCCGAGAACGCGGGACTGATGTCCCAAATCGACAATCTTGTGCTGTTCCGTTGCGTTGCAATTGTCAGACGCTTGCTGCTCAAGAACCATGAGATCGGGTTGTTCTGCAATCTTTCCCGGACAACGCTGGCCGATGCGAGCTCTTTCTCCAGAATTCTCGAGTTTCTTGCGGCGAATCGCGTTATTGCGCCCTCGCTTGTGCTCCAGTTCACCCATGCTGGCGTCCGTGCAATGGGCCAGATCGAATACGAGAATCTCGCGGCATTGTTCGATCATGGCTTTCGGTTTTCCATGGACCAGGTGCTGGATCTGCGCATTGAGCCCGCGGATCTCGCCAAACGTGGCTTCCGTTTCGTCAAGGTCAATTCCAGTCTGTTGCTCAGAGGTGCCCGCTCGGCATTGGAGACCCGTCCTTCTGAGCTCGCCGATTTGCTCGGCCGGTTTGGCATTGACCTGATTGCCGACAGGATCGAGACCGAAAATACCGTCGTCGAGCTCCTGGATCTGGACGTGCGCTATGGACAGGGTCTGCTGTTCTCGCCGCCGCGCCCGGTGCGTGCAGAGGCGTTACAGGCGATCCCTGAACGTGCGGCCGAGATCACGCGCGAGCGCGGCGGCGCTGAGACCGATGCCGCAGCGCCCGATTCGACACGGCCCCCACCGGCTCCGATTTCACAACGGAGCAATGTCGACCTGAGTGCTCTGACGCAACTGGCGAGCGGAGCCAGCGGGCATAATTGAAATTGCCATTCCAGCTCCTGAGCAGCAATTTGGGCGCCTCGCGCAATGCGGCCCGGCCGCTTCGCTGATGTCTGTCTCGCTTCCCCCGATCACCGCGCATCTCGCTGAAGTGGCCAAAGGCTACGACATTATTCTCAGCGATGTATGGGGCGTTGTTCACAACGGCATTGCTGCAAAGCCTGATGCTTGCGATGCGCTCGTGCACTTTCGCCGGCAGGGCGGAATCGTGGTGTTGATCACGAACGCGCCACGCCCGGGGGAGGTCGTGGCGCGCTTGACGCTTGATCGGCTCGGGGTACCCCGTGCCGCTTACGATGGCATTGTGAGTTCAGGCGATGTTACCCACGCGCTCATTGCCGCGCGAAAGGGGCTGCGCGTCTTTCATATCGGTCCCAAGCGCGATGTCGCCATCTTCGATGGCCTTGATGCCCCGATGGCGGACGTCACGACGGCGGATTATGTGGTCTGCTCCGGTTTGACCGATGACACGGTGGAAACTCCGCAGGACTACCATCGTCTCATTGAGCAGATGCGCATGCGGGCGCTGCCAATGATCTGTGCCAATCCCGATATCGTTGTCGAGCGTGGTGAGCAGCTTGTCTATTGCGCGGGTGCCATTGCCGATCTTTATGCCGCTGCCGGCGGCCCGGTGATTTATGCCGGCAAGCCCTACCGGCCGATCTACGAGGAGGCTTTGCGCATCGCCCAAGCGGCGTGCCGCCGGTTGCCCGCACTTGAGCGCGTGCTGGCGGTCGGAGATTCCATTCGCACGGATCTTAAGGGGGCTGCCGCCTTCGGAATCGATTGCTTGTTTGTAACTGCGGGAATCCACGCTGAGGAACTTGGCGGGCGGGAGAGTCCCGATGCGGCCGCGCTGGCTGGGATATTCGCCGCAGCCGGCCTGTTCCCGAAAATGGTGATGCGGCAGCTCGCTTGGTGATGTGAAACAGCGATTCCCAGAACGCAAACATCCCATGCACGTGAGGAAAAGGACCGATTGCCGTCAATCGGTACCGGTGGCGTCAATATTTCTCCTTATTTATCAACCCTACTCCCCGTTCATCGGGGATCACTGTTTGTCGGATTGGGGCACTCTTCCTCTCATCTGAGCGTAACGTATCGGCGCATTGGCTTTAGGCGGATGCCAGCCGGGTTTGAGTGGGATAGCGCCGGCGCAGTGATCGGCACGGGGGACCTGTTGCATGAACGCATACGCGGCTGTGCTGCGACGCGCGCACGCGCCTCTTGCTTTCCAACGTGCAATTTCTCTGTCTGTGTTTTTCGACCAGGCGAGGGCGTTCGCTGCTGTCCACTGGCGTAGCTGGCCGCGCGCCGCCGTTTGGAGACCGACGCAACGCCATGGACGGCCACGGTCAATTGCCAAGGTGCTCGATGTCTTCAGAGTTGTGCCCCGGCACCTCTTCTCCACGGCTAATCTTGCGCTGCGCAACCTGACGCGACCCAGCGCGATCACGTGGAGATTGCCTATTACGACGTGGAGATTGCCTATTACGACCAAGACGGGCGTGAGTATTCTGCTCGCCGGGGTAGCAGGCGCAATTGCGGCTCTCGCCTATGTCAACAATGAACGCAGCAAGGCGGAACTGTTCGGTGTGGCCTCCGCGGGTAACGCATTCCAGTTGGCCTCGGCGGGCAATGAGACCATCGCTTTCCGGCAGATGTCGCAACCGTCCTTTGGCGAGGATGAGCAGGACAGAGCAGCCGCTGATCAGGCCAACGAGACTGCCTTGATCTATTCACGCGCTGTTCAGACCATTCGATTCGTTAATGCGGAGACGGATGACCGTAGCGGAGCGCGCGGCTCTACAAACATGGCAAGGGTAGGGGCCTTCGTCGCTTTTCCGGGCAAGCAGAACGCAGAGCTCTCCCTCGGCGATGCAGCGGATTGGCCTGCCAATCGCCGCCGCAAAGGCGCCCCCAACATGGACGAGGTGGATCGGTATCTCTGGGAGGTGTACCAGCGAGCGCCGATAAAACGTGACGGCTCCGGCGATTTCACGTGGAAGGACTCGGCCGCCGCCCAGCGCATGGGCCTTTCATTGCCCGAATATGCGATCGGCGGAATGGACCCCGATTTCCGCGAGCAGCTCTACCATGCCGGGCGTGCAATGGATGCGGCCGGAATCCAGTGGTCCATGCTGAGCGCTTTCCGCGACGATTACCGCCAGGGGCTGGCGAAAGGGTTCAAGGCGCGCGTTGGAAATTCGCTCCATGGCGGCACGCGGGCGACCGGGGGCTACGGCCACGGCCGCGCGGTCGATCTCACGACTGCCGATGGCGAAGCGGATGTGGTCTGGCGCTGGATCGACGCCAATGGTGCCAAGTTCGGACTCCACCGTCCCATCCCTGGGCCAGATCCCGCACATGTGCAATCGCGCGGGGACTGGCATAAGCTCGCGCTGGGCTTACGGGAGACGCGGCTGCGTGCTGCTGATACCACGGCCCAAAGCGCAGGCGCGCCCAGTAAAATTGCCAAGGCATCCTGGTGAAGGCTTGCTCGCTTTCGCGCGCTAAACACTAGCGGCCAAGGGCTTCGGCGGCTTCGCTCCCTGCGGCAACAGAGCACTGCGCCGTCAGCTCCAAATCCGAGCGGCTCTGCGTGGCGCACGCGCTTGAATAAACGCAACGGTTCTGAAATGAGGATGACGTCGGCGGGCTCACTCTGCCGGCGGCTCATAGATCAGTCTCGTCATGAACGACCAATTCAAGCCGCCAAAGTCGTTTGTCGTCGTTCGCGGCGAAGGGCGAGCCGACCCGGCCTTGCGGGGCGCGGTCGCCGCCATCGGCAATTTCGATGGCGTGCATCGCGGGCACCGCGCCGTCATTGCTGCCGCGCTCAAGCGCGCGCAGGCGCTCGGGTGCCCCGCGGCCGCGCTCACTTTCGAGCCGCATCCCCGCAGCTTTTTCCATCCGAACGAGAGCCTGTTCCGGCTTACGGATGCGCAAGCCAAATTACGCCTTTTGGCCGCAACCGGGTTGAACGGCGCAATCGTGCTGCGCTTTGACGCTGCGCTCGCGAGCTTGTCCGCGCATGATTTCATCTGCGAGCTTCTAGTTAGTCGGTTTGCGCTGCGCGGGGTTGCGATTGGATTCGATTTTCACTTCGGACTCAAACGCGCCGGCTCACCGGACTATCTTGCCGCCCAAGGCGCCAAGCTCGGGTTCGCGGTCGATACCGTGCCCGGGTTCGAGCACGCGGGGCATCTGGTGCGATCAGGATGGATCCGCGCCGCGCTTTCGGAAGGACGCATTGCGCAGGCGAACGAGCTTCTCGGCTATCCCTGGTTCGTGAGCGGTGAAGTCATTCACGGCGACAAGCGCGGGCGCAAGCTCGGTTATCCGACGGCGAATCTGCGGCTCGATCCGGCCTGTCGCCTCGCGCACGGCATCTATGCGGTGCGGGTGGGAGTGGATGGCCGCCGCTATGATGGCGTCGCGAGCTTTGGGCGACGGCCGATGTTCGATCAGGGCACCGTACTGCTCGAGCCGTTCTTGTTTGATTTTTCAGGCGATCTGTACGGCAAGGACATTGACGTCGCGTTTATCGATTGGATTCGACCGGAGCTGAAATTCAACAGCACACAGGAGCTCGTCCGGCAGATGGACGACGATGCTCGTCAGGCGCGAGCGATGCTCGCGCGCGCCGGAGATGTATTCCCCCCGCTCGGGAGCCTCGCCAGCTGAGAGATGCTACTACCACACAGTTTCAGGGGAGCCCTGCGGCTCGCATTTTAAGCGCGCTATGCGGCTGCGATGGCGACGCCTTCCTGCTCGCAGGAATTTGCAACATCGCACACAGTGGCGCGCTGCACGTCGCGTTTCCAGCGCAGATCATCAAACTCGGTGCCGCGGTGAAGCGTGCAACGGTTGTCCCACATGACCAGATCGTTGACGCGCCAGCGATGGGTATACACGAATTGCCGCTGGGTTGCATGCGCAATGAGGTGGTCGATGAGCGCGCGTCCGTCTGCTTCGGACATGCCGAAGATGCGCCCGGCGTGGGAAGCGAGATAGAGCGACTTACGTCCGGATTCCGGGATGGTGCGCACGAGAACCTGCGGAACCGGCGGCATTTCCCGCCGCTCCTCCTCGCTGAAATTGGTGAAGCCAAGTCGTGCGCGAGAGTTGAAGATCGAATGTTCGGCGACCAGGGTCTCGATGCGTCTTTTCATCTCCTCCGGCAAGGCGTCATAGGCTGCGCGTTCATCGGCAAATTCGGTATGGCCTCCGACCGGTGCGATCGTTCGTGCGTAGAGCAAGGATGCGCGCGCGGGCACCCGCTTAAACGAGCTGTCGGTGTGCCAGAGCCGATTACCCAATTGGAAGAGACGAACCCGGCTCTCCTTTCCCCAGACCTCATTCTCGTGGTTTAGATTTGAGACGTCGGCCAATTCCGTCGGCAGCCGCAGCGGCGCGTCTTTCCGGTAAACACCGATGGTTGTTTCCAGCGGGCCGAAAAGCTCGGCAAATTCGAGGTGCTGGCCTTGCGAGAGGCGCTGGTCGGGAAAGATCAAGACCGCGTATTTCGCAAACGCCTCATTGATGGTCGCAAGATCGGAGGGCGCAACCGGCTGCGACAAATCGATGTCGCCGATCTCGGCCGCGAAGCTTTCTGTGAGCGGGACGACTGTAACGCTCATGCTGCTGTTCCGCGCGCGAATTGCGTGCATTCAATCACCGGGACACAACAGAAGCAATTGGGCAGCGGGGGGGTAGCCTCGGCGCCCCGGGCGCTCAGGAGCTCGCGGAGCGAAGCTGCGGCTCAACGTAGGCGCTTGCCGCCGCATCTATCGCGGCGCCGGTTTCGGCGAAATAGGGACAGGCAAGGCCCAGGCCCAGCCGGCGTCTGCCGTCGCGCAGAGCATCGCGCGCGACCCAGGCGTCCATGGCCAGACGCACCATGGCGGGGAATTGGTTTGGCTGGCTTGCAAGGGAGCGTGAAATGGCGCGCAGATCAGGCTTACCGTCCGGCCGCAATCCGACCACTGCCGCGTGCGGAAGATCCCGGTGGACCGCATCAATGATTGCGCGACAGGCAGCAAAAGGTATTCGCTTCGCCGCAGCGATCTTGGCCGCGATATGGGATTCCATGTCCACCGCTGCAGCTCCTGTCTGCGCGTGTAGGCGGCGCTTCTCGATGGAATCTGCAACCGGTGCATTAGCGCCGACAATTTGCGCGTGCACGGCACCGGGCAGCGCCGCGAGCAGGTTTTGGGCCCATCTCTGATCGGCAGGATAGAGTTCCCGGCCGCTCTGCACAGCCGATCCGATCACCCAATCCCCGGCGTAGAGGTCGCTTGCCAATCCTCCCGCAATTCCAAAGCTGATGATGCCGGCTGCGCCCTGCGCGATCGCCGCTTCAAGCGCGGCGACGAGTTGGGATGCGTGAGAGCAAATGACCGACACTCCGGTACCCGAGGCAATCCGCGCCTCGAGCGCAAGTGAAGTGACGGCAATGACGCGCCCCCGACCCGGCATTAACGCTCTTTCCAATGGCTGTAACGGAGCAACGATACCCTCGGTTACGCCATTATTATACTCCCCAACCCATATACCAAGGTGGCGGATTAGTCACCCTCTCCCGCAAAAGTCGTGGGCGGGGATCATGGGACATCACGCGCAAGCCTATTACAATGGATCAAATCGCCACAGCCCCCCGTTTCGGAGCCCGGCAATGAGCCTCCAGATCGCCGATCTCTTCGCCGAGCGGGAGGCAGAAAGATACAGCCTCCACACCCGCTACCTCAACGAGCAAATGGTCCGGGTGTTGAAGACCATCGGGTTCGACCGGCGCTACCGGCGTGCTCGGGGGCAGTATCTCTACGACGAGAGCGGCGAGCAGTACCTCGATCTGTTGAGCGGCTGGGGAGTTTTCGCCATCGGGCGCAATCACCCTGACGTTCGCAGCGCTCTCACGCAGGTGCTCGATGGCGAACTGCCCAATCTGGTGCAGCTCGATGTCTCAGTCCTTGCCGGCATTTTGGCAGAGCGGTTGCTGCGGCAGGTCCGCTGCGCAGATAAGGTGTTTTTCGCGAATTCCGGAACGGAGTCGGTCGAGGCCGCCCTGAAATTTGCCCGCGCGGCGACGGGCCGTCCCGGAATTGTTTATTGCGCACAAGCGTTCCACGGCCTGACCTACGGCGCTCTTTCGCTCAACGGCGATCCGGTCTTCCGCGCGGGGTTTGGGCCGCTACTCCCGCAATGCGTCGAGATTCCATTCAATGACCTCGACGCCCTGGAACGGGCTTTGGCGTCACGGCAGATCGCGGCCTTCATCGTGGAGCCGATCCAAGGCAAAGGGGTGACCGTGCCGGCCGACGGCTATCTCGGCGGTGCTCTCGATCTCTGCCGCAAACACGGCACTCTTTTCATTGCCGACGAAATCCAAACCGGATTGGGCCGCACCGGACGATTTCTTGCCGTCGATCACTGGGGCATCGAGCCCGATATGGTTCTGCTCGCCAAATCGCTGTCGGGCGGGCACGTGCCGGTTGGAGCAGTGCTCACCAAGAAATGGATTTTTGACAAGGTTTTCGACCGGATGGATCGGGCCATTGTGCACGGATCGACCTTTGCAAAAAACGACCTCGCCATGGCGGCCGGTTTGGCGACGCTCGAAGTCATTGAATCCGAGCATCTCATTGAGAACGCCGCGCGCATGGGCGCGCGCCTGCTGGCTGCGTTCGAGGCGATCTCGCAGCGTTATGAGCTGGTCAAGGCGGTACGGGGCAAAGGGTTGATGATCGGGATCGAGTTCGGCGCGCCCCGGTCGCTGCGGCTCAAGGCGTCCTGGAATTTGCTGGAGACTGCCGTCAGCGGATTGTTTTGCCAGCTGATCGTGATTCCGTTGCTGAGCGAGCACAGAATTCTCATTCAGGTCGCGGGGCACGGAAGCCACACCGTCAAGCTTCTGCCGCCGCTCGTCATATCCGATGCGGACTGCGCGTGGATCGAGCGCTCGTTTGAGGCGGTGATCTCGGATGCCCATCGCGTGCCTGGCGCAATCTGGAGTCTCGGCAAAACCCTGGTGGATAATGCCTTGCGATCACGCGCGGGCGCCGAAATTGCAAAGAGGAGAACCGGAAATGAATGATTTGTTGTTGGGCTATGCACAGGGTTTGGCCGAATACCAGGTGCTTATCGGCGCGTGCCTCATTGTGTTCGTATTCTTCGCGATCGGCCGGGATATCAGCCGCAGCATTGGACGGGTGGAGGATGAATTATCGAAGGTCGTCGCCGCCATGAGACAGCGGCGGCTTGACTGACGAACAGTCAGTACGGAAATCCTGCCAACCCTGGGCCGCGCGGACAGTAGCCACCCAACGAGTCAATGACGCCCGACTCGGCATGAACTAAAGTTCCTGCCGTGGAGGCGTGGTTGCCCCGAACCTGGCCGGCCAAGCCGGCCAGGTTCTTTTGCGTTGCTGGAACAAGCGCGCGGCGCCAGCGATGCTGCCGCTGCGGTGCTACCACCAGCGGCGATGATGATGCCGATAGAAATGCCGGTGATGATGATAGCGGTACCCGCCCCACCATACTTGCTGCACAGCGCCGTTCTCGTAGAACGCCGCGGTGATTGCGGACCCGTTGACGGGAGCGGCCGATGCAGCAGAAATGCCGAGCAGGCTGGCCGCGGCGAAAGCGATCATGATTGTGCGTAACATGGGAAGCTCTCCTTAGGCTGAACGGAGGGCCTTAATCCGGCCTCCGGGTTTTCTCCGAGCTTGACATCTATTCGGTTCGTCCTGAACACGGTCTGAGCAGTATATTCACCCTACCTTCACCAAGCTGACGCCAACCTTAAGCAAGCTGACACCAAGCTGAATTCAAACGGCCGATTGAAACCAAAAAGCTGTGGTAGCGCGGCTCCAGGCCGTCGTGCCCGCGAATGCGGGCCCCGGTAATGAGCTTGTAGGTTGTAGAGCTTGTAGGCTGGGTCGAGCGCTTGCGAGACCCAGCATCTCGCCGCATGACGGAAGGTTGGGTCTCGTGAAGAACGCGACCCAACATCGCCCCGCCTTCCGCGGGCGAGGCAGACGTACAGCTACTCCTGCAAAGGTTTGCCGGCTGAGAGCTAAGCCGCTATGAGAAACACAGTCGGTGCACGCACCATCGTGCACCCGAGCTCGATTCATTCAAAGTGTTTGCGATCGCCCTCACATCGAAACGACAGCAGCGATGTTGAGCCCCGCAAAAGACGCCCGCGCTGCCGGCGCCCTACTGGAGATTCCGCGCCCGCTGCGCGCCTTTGTGCGCGCGCGGGAGTCGAGCCTGCTGTTTCTTGGAGCCGCGGTGGGAGCCTTGGCAGGCATTGTCGTCGCGGTGATGAGCTTTGCCGTCAACGCGCTCCATACGCTGTTCTTTGGGCTCGAACCCGGCCAAAGGCTTTCTGCACAGACCGCGCTTGATTTCGCGACGGCGCTGACGGTTCCGGCGCTTGGCGGCTTGATCTTCGGCCTCGCGTTGATTGTGGTGTCGCGCTGGCGGCCGGCCCGGGAAATCGATCCGATTGAGGCCAACGCTCTGCATGGCGGCCGCATGCCGTTCATCGGCAGCGTGAACGTCGGTTTGCAGACGGTCTGGTCGAGTGGAGTAGGCGCGTCCGTGGGGCTGGAGGCCGGCTACACGCAGCTTGCGAGCGGGATCGCGTCCTGGCTCGGTCGCGCATTTCACTTGCGCCGCCGCGATCTTCGCACGCTTGTCGGATGCGGATCGGCGGGCGCCATTGCCGGCGCGTTTGGGGCGCCCATTGCCGGCGCGTTTTATGGCTTCGAGCTCATTATCGGAAGCTACTCCGCGGCAAGCCTGGCTCCCGTCGGATTGGCGGCGCTCGTGGGCTATCTCGTTGCCAACCTGTTCGAGCCGAGCGCGCTCGGAATCGGAACGCTCTATGTATCGCGTGTGACCGGCCAGGATCTCGCGATTGCGAGCGTCGTCGGTCTTGCGGGAGCGGCTGCAGGCATTGTGATCATGCGCGGCGTTGCGCTCGGCGAGACAGTGTTGAATCGGTTGCGCCTGCCTTCGTTCCTGCGTCTCGCGCTCGGCGGTTTGATCGTCGGTGTCCTTGGGTGGATCAGTCCGCAGGTTCTCTCATCCGGCCATGGCGCGATACAGGTCACTGCTCTGATGGAACGGCCGTTGCGGGATATCACGCTTGTGTTCCTGCTCAAGGCTCTGGCCTCGATCGTCTCGCTTGGCGTCGGGTTTCGCGGCGGGCTGTTCTTCTCCTCGCTGCTGCTTGGGGCGGTTGGCGGCCGCGTTTTCGCGGGCGCTCTGACCGCGCTATGGCCCGGCCTCGCCCTCGACCAGCAGATCTATTCCATTATTGGCATGGGAGCGCTTTCGGTATCCGTGATCGGCGGTCCGCTCACCATGACTTTCATCGCGCTGGAGACGACCGGAGATTTTTGGCTGACCACAGCGGTGCTGATCGCGGTGATCATATCGGCGCAAGTGACCCGCGAGGCATTTGGATATTCGTTCGCGACCTGGCGCTTTCACCTGCGCGGTGAGACCATTCGCAGCCCGGCCGATGTGGGCTGGCTGCGCGAGCTCACGGTGCGGCGAATGATGCGGCCCGATGTGCGCACGGTCCCGTCGCACACAGCCGTATCGCGGTTTCGCATGGTTTTTCCGCTCGGTTCCGCCAGCCACGTAGTCGCGCTCAACGAGGACAAAGATTACGCCGGGATTGTCAATGTTCCGGAGGCGCACGCCGTCGAGCTCGATGAATCGACCCCCATTCGCGACATTCTCCACTTTCCCGATACCACGCTGTTGCCGACCATGACCGTGAAGGAGGCGGTCACCGTTTTTGAGAACTCCGAAGCGGAGGCGCTGGCCGTGGTCCAGTCTCCCGAGCAGCGCCACGTCATCGGCTTGCTCACCGAAGCCCATGCGCTGCGCCGCTATTCCGAAGAGCTTGAGCGCAGGCGCCGGGAGCTTATCGGGGATTAAATCAAAACGCGGCGCGCCTCGCCGCGAAATGAAAAGGAAATAGGGCCGGCCGTTATTTACAAAGACCTGTTTGGGCGTCCTGTACAGCCGTGGCGATTCGCCAGGCGAGCGCGCTCCGGCGCACGCTTCTCAAGTGCTCTTCAGGTACGGGAATTCGCCCATCTGCGTCCCCCTGCCATTCGCCCTCGCGCGGTCATAAATGACTGCGGCGAGTGCGATGTCCTGGATACCAGTCCCTACCGACTTGAATAGCGTGATCTGATCGTCGCTGGTGCGGCCTGGCGCCTTTCCGCAAACGACCTCGCAAAGCTCGTGCACCCGTTGCGGCGCGATCGCGTCGCGGGCTGCAACCGCGTCACCCGCTTCTTCGAAGACGCCGGTTCGCGTGTCCACGACCACTCTGGCGCTTCGGCGGAAAGTCTCTTCGTCGATCTCGCGCTGATCGCGCCGGGCTGTTCCTACCGAGTTCACGTGCATGCCAGGGCGCAGCCACGATCCCATTAAAGCAGGAGTTTTCGCCTTGACCGCAGCCAGCACGATCTCGGAGCCTTCGACCGCCTCGCGGGCGCTGCCGACGGCGACGATGTCCATTTCAAAGTCACGACGGAAATCTGCGGCAAGCTTGCTGCGCTTGGCTTCGGTCGGACTGAAGACGCGGGCGCTACGCACAAAGCCGTCCGTGTGCATCGCCTCGAGCTGGGCCCGCGCCTCCACGCCCGAGCCGAGGAGCGCCACAACGGCCGGTCCCTTGCGTGCCAACCGTCGTGTGGCAACCGCGCTTGTCGCACCGGTGCGCAAAGTGGTGAGGTGCTGCGCATCCATGATGCAGAGCAACTCTCCGGAGTCGATCCGGTAGAGATGGACTTGATAGCGCAATCCCTGTCCCGGTGCGAGATTCATCGCTTTGAATCCCATCCAACCCGATTTCTCCAGCGCGACGGGTCCAAGGCGGAGCCAACCGCCGCCAGCTTTCATGTTGATCCGCTGCGGCAAAAACGCGGAACCCTCTCCCTCTTCCTTGAAGGCCTGCTCCATCGCAGCGATCGCATCGACCATCGTCACGCTGGCTTGGACATCGCTGTGCTTGAGAAGCAGCGCCACGATCTGCCTCGATGATTGGGATGCTGCACTGGCTATGCAGGGCGAGGCATGCCTCGCCCTGCATAGCAACTGGCCATCGCGCTACTCGGCGGCTGCTCGTTTGGCAAGCACGGGATCACTCTCTGCCGGGAACCGGCCCTCATAGAAGCCGTCGTCATTGGCCGGGAGATCATAACCGGAATTTGCCAATCCCATGCGCAGCTGGCGCATCTGATGCGGAGCAAGACGCATTTGCGGCATGCGCAGCAAGCCGCCGCTGTACCCATGCAGCCAGGACAGATATTTCCAGCCGACCCTGTGGATGAGATTTGCGCCTGCAAACGAAGCGTGGAATGCGCCCTTCGCCTCTCGCGCCGGCTGGTAGCTCCAGTACAGCTTCATGCCCTCGTCCCATTTCCCCTCATGCAGCATGCGGAACCATTTCGGCACGCGGTCCCCGAACGAGTCGTACGCGCTCGTGCCCATGAATGGCATTGCGTACCACTCAACCAGACCCGGCGCGTAATGCTCCAGTGGACATTGGATGATCACGTCGTTCTTGCAACGGCGCAGGATGTCAGCCAGGCCTGCAATCATCCCGGGTGGATTGGCCTCGTATTTGATGCTGGCGGCGGTGGGGAAACGGGCCATTTCGACCAGCGCGTCCGGCGGGAACGCGCTTGGATGTAGCGTCTTGAAGCCCCAGGTGGTCACACCGAACAGAATGAGGGCAAGATCGGTCG